>Ga0208227_1000018_pt1 | contig 40125 bp, 41 predicted proteins | sample LakMenEpi13Jun11_FD_150692 | JGI IMG/M metagenome (GOLD analysis project Ga0208227, IMG submission 150692) | Freshwater microbial communities from Lake Mendota, WI - 13JUN2011 deep hole epilimnion (SPAdes) | ecosystem: Environmental > Aquatic > Freshwater > Lake > Epilimnion/Euphotic zone ...
AACTTCGCGATACCGAAGCAAAGGGTCAATAAATTTGGGCCACTGGTCGCGAATCTTTTCTAAAGTTGCGGCATCAGTGCTGAAACCAGTCTTGGTCTTCTTCCCAGGTGCAAGCCCATGTTCGGTGTACAAAATCTCACGCAATTGCGTAGGTGAATTGAGATTGAAAGTTCGTCCCGCTATGCCGTGCAATTTTTGCGTCAATTCAACCGTCTCTGCTGTTAACCGGTCGCGGATACTTTCAAGTTCTTTTCTGTCAACCGCGATGCCAACGTGTTCCATTTTCGCAAGAACACGAACCAGTGGGTTCTCAATGTCCGCATACAACGATTGGTTATGGATTGCTTCCAACTGTTGCGTGATGACTGGTGCGAGCAACGAAGTAAAAAAAGCTGCCTCTGCACATGCCCGCACAGAATCATCCCCGCCTCCAAAGTCAAATTGCCCATCTGATTCTGAGGAGGTTGATGGTTCGCGCCCTAAGACGTCAACTGAGACTGCTGCTAACGAATAGCTAGAACGAGATGGGTTAACAAGGTAGGACGCAATGGCTGTGTCTAGAGACAAATACCGAAGATCAACTGAATCTTCAAGCAAAATGCGCATTAGTGGTTTGGCATCATGACAAACGATGGGCTTCCCTGAATTGAGCAAAGACGTCACTGCGTTATCAAGGAAAACTTCGCGCGGCATGTACATCACAGAACCGGCGGCCTTGTCAGTCACTACCGCCACACCAGTGACGCGAGAGCGTCCAGGTTCACCATCGAAGTGTGCGGCGATAACAAACGATTGAAGCTTGCTCAACTCTTTCGCGGCTTCGTTTACAGACTCCACAACGACAACTTGTCCAAGTACTTCGTTTGAATCCGGAATGACCGCACCAGCCACTACGGGCGCAGCGTCGCCACGCGTCTCCCAATTCAATGATTTCGCGACGTCTGATAACCGCTTAGCCATTGTTTTGAATTCCAAAAACTCAAACATGCGCGAAGCGCCTGCCATGTCTGGATGTGGAGCCAGTTGTTTGAGATCCACTTCGAGCGGGACATCTCGACGAAGGATCATCATTTCCGCATTACGTTTCACGCGCTCGCCGTGCTCTAAAAGTCCGGCCTTGAGCTTTGGAGTCTGAGCTTCTGCTGCCGCAACCACGCCATCAATATCGCCGTATTGATTAATCAACTTTGCTGCGGTCTTTTCACCGACTCCTGGAATTCCCGCCAAGTTGTCACTCGGGTCACCGCGTAAAGCTGCATAGTCGGCATACTGCGCGGGCGTGACACCTGTTCTCTCTAAAATTCCTGCTTCGTTGTACAACGCGTAATCACTGACACCGCGTTTGTTGTACAACACTCGGATGTGAGGGTCTCGTACTAGTTGGTAACTGTCTCGGTCTCCAGTAACAACAATGAGATCATTTCCAGCTTTCTCAGCGTGCTCTGCGACAGTCGCAATGAGGTCGTCGCCTTCGAAACCTGCTTTTTCCCACCACACAACTCCGAGAACATCGAGCAATTCTCGAATCATTCCCAACTGTTGAATCAGAACTTCAGGCGCTTTGTCACGCTGGGCCTTGTACTCAGGAATCGCATCATGGCGGAAAGTCGGCTCGGGCCTATCAAACACCACTACAACGCCGTCTGGCTTGTGGTCTCTCATCAGGGTCAACAACATCGTGGTGAAGCCGTACACAGCGTTTGTCACTTGCCCACTTGCATTGGCCATATCTTCGGGCAGCGCATAGAAGGCTCGATACGCAAGCGAGTTGCCATCAAGCGCCATGATCAACATGGAAGTGACTTCATAACTATCAGGGACGCAATTCGCCAGATATCACCATGTCGGCTACTGCCTTCATAGTGGCTCTGTGATTCATTGCGCCCCGCTGAATAAAGCCATACGCATCGGATTCAGACATCGAACACTGATCAATGAGAATGCCTTTGGCGCGATCAATTGATTTACGTGTCTCTAGTTGTTCTTCCAGAGCATCGACTTCACCGTTTAATGCTTGCATTTCACGAAAGCGCGCAATTGCAACTTCAATGGCTGGTACAAGATCAGTTTTCTGAAACGGCTTCACCAAATACGCGAGCGCACCGGCATCACGAGCTTGTTCAATAACTTCTCGCTGACTAAATGCGGTCAATACCAGAACACCACAGATGCGATCTTTGGTAATCAATCGAGCAGCTTCAATTCCATCCATGCCTGGCATCTTGATATCAAGGATCGCAAGATCTGGGCGTAGTTCGCGTACTAAGTCAACAGCCTTATCGCCTCTGCCTGTTTCACCAACAACTTCATAACCCTCTTCTTCAAGGGTCTCTTTCAAATCAAGACGGATGATGGCCTCATCTTCAGCAATGACTACTCGAATGCTCATGCGCTTGGCTCCTTCATACGGTCTAGAAGACTATTCATACGGCGCTCAAGGTCAGCTAGTTCGGCAACTATTTGCTGATGGTGACGCTGAATAACGTCAGCATGTTTCTTGGCTTCACGGTATTCAAAAGCCGCTGAAGGAGTTTCCGAAACAAGTGCTCGCAGAGACTTTTCGTCTGCATCGTCGACCACATGACTCATTTGGTCCTGCACTACACGGAGTTCTTCAGTGAGTTCCCTCATCCGAGCCGACACTTGGGACAAACGGCGCTGAATCAGTCGATGTCCCATACACCTTCAGTGTATGGATTGCCTGGGTGCCCGAGGTGGGACTCGAACCCACACGCCCTTTCGAGCAACGGATTTTGAGTCCGTCGCGTCTGCCATTCCGCCACTCGGGCCAGGATCGACCATGGTATCGGCACATCGGTTCAGAGCCTTACTAACGAGTAGCACGCCTCACCAGTAACACGCCGTCTAAGGTTTTCACAGTGCTTGCCTTTACATTCCCTGGTCAAGGGTCGCAACGACCCGGAATGGGTCGCCCTTGGACCGAAACAGAAAGCTGGGAGCTCGTTGACGAAGCGTCCGAGGTTGCTGGTCGCGATGTCGCTGCACTTTTGCTCGATGCCGACGCTGAAACCCTTCGCGATACCCGCAATGCTCAGCTCACAACTTTTGTTTCAAGCCTCATGGTTTTGGATGCAGTGGAACGACTAGGTATTGAACCGAGCTTTTGCGCTGGTCATAGCCTTGGCGAGTACACGGCCTTAACTGCCACCGGTGCATTGTCATTCGAAGATGGCGTTCGACTTGTTGTCGAACGGGCAGACGCCATGCACGAAGCAGGCCTTGCATCACCCGGAACCATGGCAGCGATTCTTGGTCTTGATGATGATCTGGTTGAAGTTGCTTGTCGTCGCGCTGACAGCGACGTGTGGGTTGCAAATTTCAATGCGCCTGGTCAAGTTGTTATTGCGGGTTCCCCAGAAGGCGTAGCTGCCGCCGGGGCAGTTGCAAAAGAACTAGGTGCAAAGAAAGTAATGCCGCTACAAGTGTCAGGAGCCTTTCACACGCCCTTTATGACTGCTGCTCGAGATCGACTTCGCATTGCTATCGCTGCCGCAAATCCGCGTGACACAGAAGTTCCTGTTGTCTCTAATGTTGACGCTGCCTTGCATGATGCTGGCGATGAGTGGTCTTCCTTGCTGTCTGCACAGTTATCAAACCCAGTTCGCTGGAAGCATTGCCTCTTAACTCTCTCTGAAACTGGAGTAACTGGCTTCGTAGAATTAGGGCCAGGTGGCGTTCTCACCGGAATGGCGAAGCGCACAGTTCAATCCGCCAGAACCATCAGCGTTGCCACACCGGATGAACTGGACAAACTCATCGAATGGGTTGACGCCTCCGCTCCGCTAGCCGCGGGTCAACATGAAGGTGAGCATTTGTTCGCCATTGAAAGACTGGTTGTTAGTCCTTCAGCCGGCGTGTTCACGCCAATCGGGAATATTGCCAGTGGCACAGTTATTGAAGTTGGGCGTCTTATAGGCCACGTTGGTGAAGCAGAGGTACGTTCACCATTTGCAGGAATAGTTCAGAGTTACATCGCAGTTGAAGGTGAACGCGTGACATCGCGCCAGCCCATTGCATGGTTGCGCACAAAGTAACCACGAGAAGAACGCAGGACAACATGCCTCAGATCCCAGACAACGTTCGCGGTGCCCGCTTTATCGGTTGGGGAACGTCTCTCGGTCATACGACTGTTACCAATGACGATTTATCAAAGACGATGGATACAAACGACGAGTGGATTCGCGAGCGTACGGGTATTCACCGCCGACACATTGGTGGTTCAACTGCCGAGATGAGTATCGCCAGTGGTCGCGCGGCCATCGAGATGGCCGGAATTGACCCGTTAACTATTGATGCTCTCGTGCTGGCTACAACAACACCAGACCGTACGGTTCCCGCCACTTCGGCAACAGTGCAACATGCACTCGGTCTTCGTTGCGGAGCATTCGACGTCAACGCAGCTTGCTCCGGGTTTGTATACGCGATGATTACGGCTCACGGACTTATTGCAATGGGTTCTCAACGCATTCTCGTCATCGGTACCGACAGCCTCTCGCGAATCGTCGACTGGACCGATCGCAATACCGCAATTCTCTTCGCAGATGGCTCAGGCGCTGCGATTCTTGAACGAACTTCCGGAGCAGGGCAACTACTCGGGTGGGACTTGGATGCAGATGGCAGTGCAGAAGAAATTCTGTACAGCGAAGTTGGCGGCTTTGTGCACATGGATGGTAAAGAGGTCTTCCGTCGAGCTGTTCGCATCATGGTTGATAGTGCCCAAAAATCGATGGCTGCTGCTGGAGTAACCGCGGACCAACTCAATGTTGTCGTCCCGCATCAGGCCAATATCCGCATCATCACCTCAGCGTGCGACAAACTTGGGGTACCTATGGAGAAAGTTGCTGTGGTTGTTCACGAAACCGGTAACACTTCTTCAGCTTCAATTCCGCTTGCACTGTTCGGTGATTTTGGTCAAGTGAAAGCCAAAGATGGCGACCTGGTACTTATGGTCGGATTTGGCGCTGGAATGACGGCAGCCAGTGCTGTTGTCAGGTGGGGCGCACAATGAGCAGAGTTGTCTTGGTGACCGGAGGCTCGCGAGGAATCGGACTTGCTTGTGCGGAGAGGTTCGCAGCACTTGGAGACCAAGTAGCAATCACCTACAACACGACTCCCCCGCCGCCGCAGTTCTTCGGTGTCAAATGTGACATCACTGACACCGCTCAAGTTGATGCAGCCTTCACAGCTGTCGAAGAAAAGTTCGGACCTGTCGAAGTTCTCGTTTCTAATGCCGGAGTAACCAAGGACACTTTGTTATTGCGAATGAGCGAAACCGATTTTTCAAGCGTTATCGACGCCAACCTCACTGGAACCTTTCGCGTCGTTAAACGCGCCACGCAAGGCATGTTGCGAGCCCGCAAGGGAAGAATAATTCTTATGTCCTCGGTTGTCGGTTTGCTTGGGTCTGCTGGACAAGCAAACTACGCAGCATCAAAAGCAGGTCTCGTTGGATTTGCACGATCGCTTGCCAGAGAACTTGGTTCACGAAGCATCACAGTGAATGTTGTAGCTCCGGGTCCAGTAGAAACCGACATGACTGCCAGTCTCGGACAAGACAAGCTTGATCAAATAACAAATTCCGTTCCTCTTGCCCGAATGGCATCTGCAGACGAAATCGCTGGCGCCGTGGTGTTTCTTGCCGGACCAGACGCCGCCTACATCACCGGGGCAATCCTGCCTGTTGATGGCGGTCTCGGTATGGGTCATTAGTCGCCCGTACAGCCCCAAATCTGCAAAAGGCAGACTCCAAGTGCTCGCTGTGCGAAACTAGAGAACCAAACAAGGAGAAACACCCCATGGATCAAGAACTATTTAGCCGCTTTGTCAAGTGTGCAGTAGAGACCCTTTCAGTAGACGCATCACAAGTTGTACCAACCGCCAACTTCGCAGATGACCTTGATGCAGACTCACTTGATGTCGTCGAACTAGTGATGGCGCTTGAAGAAGAATTCGGCATTGAAGTGCCAGAAGAAGACCTTGCAGAAGTAAAGACTGTTGGTCAAGCTTTCGACGTCATCGTCGGCAAGCTCTAATCAGTTAGTTCCACACCATGAAGGGCGTCGGACATCGCGTTGCCATCACCGGTCTCGGCGTGGTTGCGCCGTGCGGAATCGGTAAAGATGCATATTGGAATGGCCTCATGGGGCCAGGAATTACCAACTCTCGCTCTCTCGAAATAACCGACTGGGATCCTCAGCCGTATTTTGATTCCCCGAAAGATGCTCGTCGCGCTGATCGCGTAGAACAACTCACTCTTGCTGCGGCTTCTGAAGCTTTTGCCCAAGCCGGCACGCTGAACGTGGATCCATCGCGTTTCGGAACCATCTTTGCTACAGGCATTGGCGGACTTCATACCCTTGAAGAGCAAGTAATCATTCGTGTTGAAAAAGGTGAACGTCGAGTGTCACCATTCCTAGTTCCCATGATGATGGCCAATGCATCAGGCGCTGCCATCTCAATGAAGTACGGACTACAAGGACCGAACGAAACCATTTGCACTGCGTGTGCCGCAGGTACTCATGCCATCGGTTATGCCGCCCGCTTGATTGCTTGGGGTCGCTGTGACGCTGTTGCCACTGGCGGGTCTGAATGCGCAGCCACACTTACATCTCTTGCAGGTTTCGGAAACATGACCGCCCTGTCCTCTACAGGTGCATCTAAGCCATTCGATACAACACGCGATGGCTTCGTGATGGGCGAAGGTGCTGCAGTATTTGTTCTCGAACGCTATGACCTCGCCGTTGCACGTGGAGCAACAATTCTTGGTGAAATCTTGGGCTCTGCCAGTAATGCCGATGCCCATCACATCACTGCACCTGCACCTGGCGGTACCGGCGCTATCGCATGCATGAATCTTGCACTTGATGACGCGGGCATTTCTGCAAGCGACGTGAAGTTAGTTAATGCACACGGAACTTCCACTCCACTAAACGATGCAGCAGAGGCAGCAGCAATGACTCATGTCTTTGGTGCTCGTGGCGTTGCAGTGACAAGCGGCAAGGGCGTCACAGGCCATGCTCTCGGCGCTGCCGGCGCTCTAGAGGCAGCTCAAGTAGTTCTCTCCATGCAGCACAAGCTGATTCCACCGACTGCTGGCACTACAGAGCTTGATCCGACTATGGACATAGACCTTGTAATGGGAGCGGCTCGTGCTTGGACTCCTGGCCCGGCCATTTCAAACAACTTCGGTTTCGGTGGACACAACGGCTCCGTCATTATCGGCCCGCCCGAATAACTAGTTCGCTCGTTTCTTTTCCCAGCGATACATCACGCCACTTTCGCCTGGCGCTTCCGGCTCTCTTTGCCCTGTGAAGACATGTTCGAATCCCAGTCGAGCCGGCACTTTTCCCGAAGCAATATTTGCCTCATCGTGAACAATCACCACGGTGTCAATTTCTGGCCATATTGCAAATGCAGTCTCAGTTAGTGCTCGTGACATACGAGTAGCGATTCTCTTGCCGATGTAATCAACATGTATCCAATAACCGATTTCTACAGTGTTGACATCTCCACGAAGATGCAGACCCGTTCCACCCACAACTTGATCACCAAGAAAAATCCCCATCACGAATTCTGTGCGATCTTCCCAGGCTTCATTCCATGTTTTTATGAGCGCCTCACGTTGAGTCACAGATTGTGGTTCAAATTTTATCCACGGCATCCATGGCCGCAAATGTTCATAACTTTCGGTAACAGCAGTTACCAAAGCCACTGCATCAGACTGCTCGTACTTACGAACGATGTATTCCCCCACCTGCAGCGGAACCGGTGCGACAGGCATCTGTCTCATGGACTTACCGATCAACGAGCACGAACATCAGGTCGCATTCGCACGCGACCTTTCCGTTCAACAGAGCTCGGCCAGAGCCCTTGCCGCCACGTGCACTGATGTGCCCAAGAGTTGCTTGCAATTCCAATTCATCGCCTGGACCAACCTGACGACGAAAACGCGCACCATCAAGCCCACCAAACAACGGAAGCTTTGATTGATGGATCGGATCTGTCAGTAACGCATAAGCACCCAACTGGGCAATTGCTTCGCACATAAGAACACCAGGCAGAGTAGGACGACCTGGGAAGTGTCCTGGGAAAAACCATTCCTCGCCTGTCAATTTCCAATGTCCAACAGCCGTCACACCAACTTCAAGAGATGTGACGCGGTCGATAAAGAGAAATGGAGGGCGATGCGGCAAGACATCAATTGGCAAGGGAAAAGTTGTCATTTCTTCAAAGCTTTCAACAGATTGGCTGGCGTATCAGCCGGAGAAATCTTGTACCACGCATTCAGAATGACTCCATCTTGAATAAGAAAAGCAGATCGAACTATGCCCATGTACTTCTTTCCATACATCGACTTCTCTTTCCACACATCAAAGGCTTCAGCAACTGAATGCTCGGTGTCAGCAAGCAATGTGAAACCCAATTCATACTTGTCATCAAACTTCTTCTGTTTCTCAGGCTTATCAGGGCTAATGCCAACAATCACCGTACGACCAATGTCATCCTTAATGTCACGCAGACCACATGACTGCGTTGTGCAACCTGGAGTGTCTGCCTTTGGGTAGAAGTAGACAAGAACCTTCTTCTTTCCCAACGCGGCAAGTGAAAACTTCTTGCCGTTCTGATCAAGTAGTTCAATCTTCGGTGCTTTGGATCCGTCAGTCAACATGCTGTAACGGTAGTTCCTTAATCAGGGCTGCTTGCGCATTCCATGACCAAAGAAACCTTTTTTGGGGCGCGCATGGGCATGATAATGATCAGGGATCGTTCGCATGTCGTCATCAATTCGCATTTCGAACGTGAAGAACTCCGTCACGATCTCTGCCAGTCTTTCGTGAAGGCGCGCCTTGACTTCTTCACTGGGAAAAGCGTTATGTTCGCGCCATACCACCATAGGTACAGAGCAACTTTCGCATTCTGCTATCCAGCATTCTTCATCTTCGTAAAACCATTCAGACATCTTCGCTGCTTGACACAGCTCGCAAATGCCTTCGCCGAAGATGTTCACCAAGAAGCACCATCAAGCGCACTGCGAACTTCGGCGACAAACAAGCCAACCGCTTCAGAGCCACCGTCAATCATGCGGTGAACAACTGAAGCACCCATGATGACTCCATCGGCGACACGACTAGCTTCAACGGCCTGTGCAGCATTTGAAACGCCCACGCCAATCAACACTGGCTTGTTCGTAATCTTCTTCACTCGTGCAGCAAGAACAGTTGCAGTGAGCGCCAATTCTGCACGTTCACCAGTCACTCCAAGCAGACCGACCGAGTAGACGAAACCACGCGCACGCTCTGCAACGCGAGGGAGACGATTATCCGGAGCTGTTGGCGCTGCAAGCATCACAGTTTCGATACCAGCTGCATCCGCTGCTGCACACCAATCCCCTGCTTCTTCAAGTGGCAAGTCGGGCACAATTGCAGCAGATACTCCCGCCGCAACAAGGTCGTTAGCAAAGCGTTCATGTCCGGCATGAAACACCGTGTTGTAATAACACATCACGGCCAACGGGATACCCACATCTAGGTTTCGTATCTCCTGAAAAATTGAAACGGGAGTCGCACCAGCTTCCAATGCAATCTGTGAGGCTTTTTGAATGACGGGACCATCCATCACCGGATCAGAGAACGGGATTCCAATCTCAATTGCATCAGCTCCGTTGGCCGCACACGCACGCACAGAGTCCACCCAGCCCGGGTATCCCCCCGTGATGTACGGAACTAAACACTTCCCGCCATTATCAATGCGCGACCGTAGAGCGGCTTCGAGCCGACCGTTCACATCAACTCTTTCAATATGGACATCATTTGACCCACGTCCTTATCGCCACGACCGGAAAGGTTCATCAAGACAGTCTTTCCCTGCATGTTCTTTGCTTCGCGACTAATCCAAGCCATCGCATGAGCACATTCAAGCGCCGGAATAATTCCTTCTGCTCGAGACATCAATTGAAATCCCGCAATCACTTCATCGTCTGTCACGGTTGGGTACTCTGCACGACCAATCGACGCAAGATACGAATGTTCTGGTCCGACACCTGGGTAATCGAGACCTGCAGAGATGCTGTGCGCTTCTGCAACTTGACCATATTCATCTTGCATGAGGAAGCTCTTCATTCCGTGCACCACGCCTGGTTGACCGCGAGATACTGCGGCGCCGCCAGCAGGTTCCACCCCAATCAACCGCGCAGGAGTGTCAACAAACCCCGAGAAGATTCCCATTGCATTAGAACCTCCGCCAACGCATGCAACTACAAAGTCGGGGGTCGTGCCGGTCGCATCATTCATCTGTACGAACGCTTCGTCACCAATTACACGATGAAACTGACGCACCATAAATGGATACGGATGAGGACCCATGACTGAACCGAGGCAGTAATGGGTGGTCTCTACAGACGCAACCCAGTCACGCATGGCTTCGTTTACCGCGTCCTTCAGTGTGCGGCTACCAGAAGTGACGCCCTCTACTTCTGCTCCGAGAAGGCGCATCCGAAATACGTTGAGTTCTTGACGAGCAACATCGACTTCGCCCATGTACACCTTGCACTCAAGACCGAGCAATGCCGCTGCGGTTGCCGAGGCAACACCATGTTGCCCTGCACCAGTTTCGGCAACAATTCTTTTCTTGCCCATGCGCTTTGCCAACAACACTTGGCCAAGAACGTTATTGATCTTGTGTGAGCCGGTGTGATTGAGATCCTCACGCTTCAAGAAGAGACGAATACCCAGCTGTTCGCTGAGGTTGTGACACTCAGTGATCATGCTCGGACGGCCCGCGTATTCGCGTAACAACTGATCGAGATCAGCGCGGAATAACGGATCACTCCATGCATCTGCGAACGCCGCTTCCAACTCTTGACACGCGGGAACCAAAGTCTCAGGAACAAAGCGGCCCCCGAATTCACCAAAGCGTCCGTCGGAACCTGGGGTCTGCAAAATCGACATCTACTTATTCCACCATGAATTAGTCGGAATTACATCACCAATTGGTGCAACATGTCATTCGTCACGCCAGTCATACGGCACAAAACCACCACCGTCATATTCCTTGGGCGCCGCTTCTCGTGCATTCTCTATAAACCGCTTCATAAGTATGGGGTCTTTACGGCCGGGCACAGATTCCACGCCACTGCTGACATCGACTCCCCACGGGCGAACAATTGAGATTCCGCTTGCCACGTTCTCGGGTGTGAGCCCACCAGCAAGTATCAGATGAAGGCCCTCTGGCAATTCTGCCGCCATCTTCCAATCGAACACAGCACCAGACCCAGGCTCTGGTGCATCGACCAAAATCATCTTTGTGTCGAAATCTTTGGCACGAGTTGCATCCACCGTGCCTGCCGAAACTGCCTTAATGACCGTGCGCACATGCTGTGACACAGCAAGGACGTCTGCTGGGCTCTCATGTCCATGAAGCTGCGCTGCCTTAACACCACTTGACTGCACCAGTTCAATAACTCTCTTCGGATGCTCGTCTCGAAACACACCTACGGTCAGAATTTCAGGCGGTATCCGCCTAGTGATGTCGTAGACCTTCTGAACCGCAACTTGGCGAACAGATGGCGCAAATATAAAACCAATCGCATCAGCACCTAATGCCACAGCCAAAAGAGCATCGTCCTCATTCGTGATGCCACATATCTTTACGAACATGACATAACGGTACTCGTGCTACGAGGGCCTACTGAGCCTCATTATCAACGCACAATTCAGTAAGAGCAGTTTCCGGGTTCGGTGAAGTCACCAGGTGTTCCCCCACCAAAATGGCGTCATAGCCAGCAGCTCGCAGGGCAACTGCGTCAGCACGACCACGAACGCCAGATTCAGCCACTTTCACAACATTGTCCGGAATCAGAGGAGCCATACGAACTGCCCGAGCCTGATCAACTGCAAAAGTCACAAGGTCTCGCTGGTTCACGCCGACCAATGTGGCTCCTGCACGCATGGCAACTTCAAGCTCAGCCTCGTCATGCACTTCAACCAATGCATCAATGTCCACTTCGCGAGCAACCTCGAGAAACAACGACAACTCGTCCGGTGTAAGGACTGCGGCTATCAGCAGAACACAATCAGCACCCATGACTCTTGCGTCACAAACATCCCGTGCATCAACAGTGAAATCTTTACGAATCACCGGAACAGTGCAAGCGTTTCGTGCCTGCTGAAGATCTGCCACCGAACCACCGAAGTGATCGGTATCCGTTAAAACCGACAAGCATGATGCCCCACCTCGTTGATACTGAAGTGCCAACGCTGAAGGATCAAGACCGGCATTCAAATCACCTTTTGAAGGCGACCTGCGTTTGATTTCAGCAATGACAGCCAGATGCGGTGTTGCACGAATATGGGAAGTGAATCCACGAGTAGGTACACAACTTTTGGCCTGATTCAGCAAATCATTGAACGAACGTGTGTCGTTCTGCGCGCGCCCGCGATGCCAAGCAACGATGTCATCTAAGTACGTGCGCGTCATGTTAAGTCGGCACTCGTACGAGACGGGTTAGAGGCCCTTGCCGCCAAGTGGCGTAAGGAAGAACATCTCTGGACGTCCACCCATGAATGGAGCGAGAGTTTGACTGAAGGGACCGAACCAGTCAGCAGTCATATGCGCGTTCATCGCATCTTGGTTCTCATAGATCTCATAGATCCACAAAATGTCAGCATTAGTGGCATCAGCGTGAAGCACGTACATACGTGTTCCTGCTTCTTTGTTTACATGCTCGAAGGCTGCTTTAAATGCCTCAGCAAGTTCGGCACCTTTTCCCTCAGCTGCGGGAAGCTTTGCTAGCAATGCGACTGTGCTCATGATGAACCATTCTTTCTGGCCGTAGCCAATCTGATGTGACGATATTACACGTCTACATCTCAGCCTTAAAAGCCAAGAATTGAGGTGACTTCAGACAGAAGACTTGAGATCGGGACTCGTACTTGTTCCGTTGAGTCACGATGGCGAATGGTGACGGCATTATCTTCCAGAGAATCAAAGTCCACCGTGACGCAGAGTGGCGTCCCGATTTCATCTTGTCGGCGATAGCGACGCCCAATTGCTTGGGTTTCGTCGTAATCACACATGTACCGCTGGGACAATGTTCCGTAAATTTCACGAGCCAAAGGAGTCAGAGTCTCCTTCTTTGACAACGGCAAAATGGCCACCTTGTATGGCGCGAGACGTGGATGCAACCGAAGCACCGTGCGGGGTTCATCGTTCACCACATCTTCGTCGTATGCGGCCAACAAGAAAGCAGCCATTGTGCGGTTGGCACCTGCAGCAGGCTCAACAACGTATGGGATATACCGCTCATTCGTAGCTTGGTCGAAGAAGTCGAGTTTCTGGCCAGAGGCCTTCGCATGTTGTGTGAGATCGAAGTCTGTGCGTTGAGCAATACCTTCAAGTTCTCCCCACCCCCATGGGAACAAGAACTCGACGTCACTTGTACCTGCTGAGTAATGAGATAGTTCATCTGCGTCATGCGCACGAATACGCAACATCTCTGCAGGAATACCTAGTTCGATGTACCAGTCGAGACGGGCCTTGCACCAATACTCGTACCACTTAGGCCCATCTGCTGGTGGAACGAAGAATTCCATTTCCATCTGTTCGAATTCGCGCGTACGGAAAATGAAGTTTCCTGGCGTGATTTCGTTACGGAAACTTTTGCCAACTTGAGCAATTCCGAATGGTGGGCGCTTACGGCTTGTTTGTAGGACGTTCGAGAAGTTCAAAAACATTCCCTGTGCAGTCTCGGGACGCAAGTACACATCTGCTCCAGAACCTTCTACTGGACCAGCAGTGGTCTTGAACATCAAGTTGAATGCACGTGACTCTGTAAATGCACAACCCTTCATGCCCTGCGGGCAATCGCGAGTCTCAATATGGTCTTCGCGAAACCGGCGTTTACACACGGTGCAATCAACAAGAGGATCAGAGAAGTTCTCAAGGTGTCCGGATGCTTCAAATACTTGTGGAGGGCCGAGAATGGCAGCGTCGATAAGTACGGTGTCATCGCGCTGTTGCACCATTGTGCGGACCCACGCTTCCTTCACATTGCGAAGCATCAATGACCCAAGCGGGCCGTAGTCATACGACGAGCGAAAGCCTCCGTAAATTTCAGCACTAGGAAAAACGAATCCGCGGCGCTTACACAGATTGACAATCTGATCGAGATCTTTTGCTGGCATAGCCTCTCAGCCTACAAGTGGCGGTCGAACACTCCGAGGCTTCGTAGGCGCCGTTCAAGATGAGATTCCATTGCTTCCATCGCCAATTGACTGACTTCATGCACGGCTGGAGACTCTGGCAGTGCGAGCGCTTCATTCATTCGACCACCTAGCACCATTCGTAAAACATCGAGGGCCTGAGACGAAATGGGAACACCAGACCGACACGCCGAGCAATGACCGCCACCTTCGAGCACATCAAATGAAACAATGTTGCCGGATTCACCGCATCGAACACATTCGTCGATCTGTGGACCGTTGCCTTCAATAGTGAGAAGCCGCCAATAAAAGGCACCGAGCATCAGCGGTGAATGCCTCTCGTTAAGAGCATGCAGAGCCCGCGACAAGACCTCATACAAATGTGGCACGGGCTCACGGTCAGGGGTCAACTTATTGACTGCTTCCAACATTGACAGTCCTTGATTCAGACGATCAAAATCCGTACGTAGAGCTGAATGAGTGTGAACCAAACGGACTTCGGAAATCGTGTCTAGATCTTTCCCCGAACGAAGAGACACATCAACATGACTCATGGGTTCTAATCGGGCACCAATGGAAGACTTCGTTTTACGTACACCCTTAGCAACTGCACGAATCTTTCCGTGCTCTTGCGTTAACAAAACGACTACACGATCTGCTTCGCCAAACTTGTAGGAGCCCAAAACGACGGCGTTATCGCGATACGTGGTCACGAATCGAGCCCACCAAAACGCCTGTGACGACGATTGAAATCGTCAATTGCAAGTTCCAAATGGTTAGCAGTGAAGGCCGACCAATCGAGATCAATAAACACAATTTCGCAATACGCCAATTCCCACACCATTGATTCAGGCATTCGATCAGGTGGACCAAGCACAAGAACTAAATCCGCATCTTGAGTTGCCGGCGCCAGAAGTGCGTGAGTCAATGCGTCTTCGTCAACAGCGTGTGGGTCAACTCCGTTGGCACGCATTGATTCAACGATCGCCGCAAATCGACGATGCCCATCAGATGACGGGTCAACAATGATGCTTTGTTTCGCTGAGCGATGCCAAACAAACCGTTCACAGTGCCCCACGTCCTCAAGAACAACTTTGCTGGTACTCAACAACTTTTCTGAGAATTTTCCTGCCGCTTTCGCCGATAGCTCTGGACCATGGTGCGGCAACAAAGTGACCCAATGTGCACCACTGCTCTTTACGCCAGCCGCCAAAGCATCAAGGCGTTGATTCCACTCTGCCGTCGACATCTCGGCCCACTGAGCAGGAGTACCACCAGCAACGACCACGTGATCAAGTCCGGGGAATGTTGGCAAAGCACTTTGGGGCACGCAATAGTCTCCCACGCACCAGCCTCAGAACCTGTTGCACGTCTTTGTGGCGCACGGAGAAACTAAGGTGCAGATGCCATGAATATGACTGCTTCGCCCCTTCCTCTTCATGTGGCCTGCATTATGGACGGCAATGGCCGGTGGGCAAGCCGCAAAGGGCTACCCCGTACAGATGGCCATACGGCCGGTGAAGAAGCCCTTGCCGGTGTTGTTCGGGCTTGTGCCGCTAGGTCAGTCGGATGGCTCACTGTGTTCGGATTCTCCACAGAAAACTGGGTGCGTCCACGCACAGAAGTACGTCATATTTTGTCCCTCCATCGCAAACTCTTTGGCCGAATCAACGAGATGAACGAAAACAATGCTCGCACACGCTGGATCGGGCGTCCCTTCGCAGAACCTGGTGCACGAACCCCTGTCTATGTACAGAAGGCAATAAAAAAGGCCATAGCCGACACCGAGCACAACACAGGTCTTGTTGTCACCGTGGCTTTTGACTACGGAAGCCGAGCCGAATTAGTTCGCGCAACACAACGCGCAATGCTTGCTGGCCCAGTCTCTGCGAACAGCATTTCTGAAAACCTGTACGACCCTTCAATGCCGTCAGTGGACCTATTGGTGCGAACGTCCGGGGAGTCTCGAATTTCAAACTTCATGTTGTGGCAAATCACAGGAAGCAAAGTGTTCTTCACCGAACGCACATGGCCAGATTTTGATGCTGCTGAACTTGATCTGGCTCTCACCGCGTACGCCACTGGCGTCTCTTCATGAGTCGATCCCTTGCTGGCGACGCATCCATTGAAGCCCTACGTACTGTCACATCATCATTCGAAGGCGCCGAAGAGCGACAGGGCCAGATCGACATGGCGCACGCAATCGCCGAAACACTTGCCGCTGGCCGTTCGATCATTGTTCAGGCAGGCACAGGTACTGGTAAATCGCTTGGGTACCTTGTCCCTGCACTTCTCAACGGAAAGAAGACCGTTGTAGCTACCGCCACTAAGGCTCTGCAAGATCAGTTGAATCGCAATGACCTTCCTTTGCTTTCCAAACATTTGGGAATTGATTTTTCTTGGGCCGTCATCAAGGGGCGAAATAACTATGTATGCCGTCAACGCATCAATGAACTCAGCGAAACTGCCGGACAGCTCGAATTCGAAGAGGTTTCAGGTCCGACAAAACGCGAAATTGAGACAATTCTCAAGTGGGCCCGCAAAACTCGTACAGGCGACTTTGAGGAACTGCCCCGCGTCCCTAGTGAACGCGCTCGTATTGCAGTGTCAGTTAGTAGTGATGAATGTCCTGGAAAACAGAAGTGTCCCGTTGGGCATGATTGTTTTGCCGAAAAAGCCCGCGATGCTGCAGCCGCCGCTGACGTAATCGTTGTCAACCTTCATATCTATGGCCTACACATTGCTAGTGGCGGCTCGCTACTTCCCGAACATGAAGTAGTCATCTTTGACGAAGCCCACCAATTGGAATCTGTCATGAGCGACACAGTCGGGGTACAACTCGGCTCTGGTCGTTTTACTTCTCTCGCGTCAGCAGTACGCAAAGTCATTGCAGATCCAACTGTCACTAGCGCGCTGGAATCCCAGGGTGTACGTCTCACGCAAGCACTAACTCCAATGTCCGGGCTTCGACTTTCTAATCCCATGCCTACCTCTGTCACTGAACCACTCGCTCTAGCTCGAATTGAAATCAACACAATCCTCGGCGCCCTTCGTGGGATCACAACAGACAACGAATCAACGCAACAAAAGAGCTACCGGGCTCAGACTCAAGCAACGCGACTTGCTGAAGCACTTGACCTAGCACTCGGAACCATCCAGGGCTACGTGGCCTACGTTGAGGGGTCTCCCGATCGACCACAGTTGCGCATCAGTCCTCTTCATGTCGGAGAAGTCTTGTCAGGTTCAGTGTGGGGAAATGTTGCGGCCGTACTCACCAGCGCAACTATTCCGGCATCACTTCCCGAACGGGTCGGCCTTCCACTAGAAGGCACAGAGATTCTGTCGGTCGAAAGCCCATTTGACTATGAACGCAACTCGCGTCTGTACTGCTCTCCCACTTTCCCGGATCGCAACGCACCAAACTTCACAGAGTTTGTTCATGATGAACTTGAAGCGCTCATCACAGCAGCAGGCGGCCGCACTTTGGCGCTCTTCACCAGCAACAAGGCGTTGTACGCCGCCACCGCAGCTATGCGCGAACGACTCACTGTTCCAATTCTCAGCCCTGCTGATTATCCGCGACAGAAACTTATTGAAATGTTCATGGCAGATGAAAGTTCATGCATATTTGCATCACAGGCCTTCTTCCAAGGCATCGATCTTCCTGGGCGAACCTTGTCCCTCGTTGTTCTCGACAAGTTGCCATTTCCGCGCCCAGACGATCCACTTCTTGAAGCTCGTCGAGAAGCCGTAGGTCGCGATACAGCATTTGGTCAAATCGACCTACCTATTGCAGCTACTTCTCTTGCACAAGCCGCTGGTCGACTCATTCGAACCGCAGAGGACAAAGGGGTTGTTGCGGTCCTCGACCGTCGCCTAGCAACTGCTGGTTACTGGAGAACTCTCATTGCAGCACTGCCGCCAATGGCACGCACACGAGACCGCGCCGAAATTGAACAATTCCTGCGCGACATCACCGCCGCACAGTAGGCCTTGATTAGTAGCCGAATCTTTCCAGTCGGTCAGCTTGCTGTTGCCAGTCCTTATCGACCACAACGTGCAGCTCGATGAATGCGCCTTCAGGCATTTGAGCCCGGACAGCGATGCCCACTTGTTTCAGCAATTCGCCACCTTTTCCAATGACCATGCCTTTTTGGCTCTCACGCTCTACATAAATTTCGCAACGTACGCGAGGCCATTCCCATTCAGTGACTTTTGTAGCAACTGAATAAGGCAATTCATCTTTTAGTACGGCCAACAACTGCTCACGAACTAATTCCGCTATCCATTGCGCGTCTTCAGTATCCGTCACCATGTCTTCTGGGTAATACGCAGGACCTTCAGGCATCAATGCTTTCAGTGCTGCAAGAAGTTCCTGTACTCCCTCACCAGTGCGTGCAGAAACTGGGAAATACTCTGCAGCTCCTAACGACGACACGGCATGCAATTGTGCAATGACTTGTTCTCTCGTTGCTTTATCGGTCTTGTTAACAATCACAAATGCGTTTGCAATGTCAATGTGATCAGCCACCCACTGATCACCACGACCAAATGGTTTTGTGGCATCTACCAAGAGACACACAACGTCTACGTCTTTGGCGCTCTCGAGTGCGGTTGCATTCACCTTCTCGCCTAGCAATGTGACCGGCTTGTGCAAACCGGGAGTGTCAACAAACACAACCTGTGAATCGGGCGAATGATGGATACCGCGAATACGTGTACGAGTTGTCTGCGGTTTATTAGAAACAATGGAGATCTTTACCCCACAGATTGCATTTACGAGGGTTGACTTCCCGACGTTGGGTCGACCAACAAAGGTTACAAATCCGCTACGCACTCTTACAGAGTAGTAACAAATACGACCCAAGGTGCAAAAAAGAATTTTCAAACACAATTGTCAATCAGAGGAATTCCGACGGTCACCGAAACCCACGACACGCCCTGACACACTATGCATATGTTCTCACGCGCTTTTTCTCAACTCGATTTCCGCAAATGGTTCGACAGAATGCACCCACAGACTCTTGCAATTGCAACATGGCTGCTCTACATCGACGCTGTTTTCTCAACGCTGGGCTTTCTCGACAAGACAAATGAGTTCGGAGCCCTGCGAATCATTGGACCGATGACCGGATTAGTCGGACTTCTTTCCTGCCTGTGCTTGTTTGGAAGTGGTTTTCTGATGGCGAACGGAAAACTGCTGGGGTGGTACCTCGGAATCGCTGCCTCGCTCAGCCATTTGTTGGCCCGCTTCATCATTTCTGCGTATCAGGAAGATTATGGATTCACCTACTCTCTTTCCGATCGAATAACAGGCGGAAACCTGGTTAGCTTCATGTTCGAAGCTGCCCTCGTAGCGCTTTTGCTCCACCCCATGAGCCGTTCATACGCACGCACGTGGTTCCGTTAAGCCAGAGACACCGTTGGTGTGCAACACTTTCTCCATGGCACCACGACATATTGAATCCATCGACGCCCTCAAGGGCCTTATCGGCGAACATCTCGGATACTCCGAGTACATGACCATCTCGCAAGAGCGAGTAAACCAATTTGCTGAGGCAACCGGAGACCATCAATGGATTCACGTTGATGTCGAGAAGGCAAAAGCGGGACCATTCGGAGGCCCCATCGCCCACGGGTACCTCACTCTGTCTCTCGGACCAGTTTTCCTTCCACAGATCTTCTCGGTCGGCGGAATCTCCATGGGCGTGAACTACGGAGCAAACAAAGTTCGTTTCGTGTCTCCTGTGCCCGTTGGCGCAGAACTGCGTGCAGGCCTCAAGGTGCTTGCGGTTGATGACACTGCGGGCGGCGCCCGAGTAACTCTCGAGACCACATTTGAATGCAAAGGCGCTTCTAAGCCTTCTTGCATCGCAGAAGTGATCTTTCAGTACTTCTTCTAAATTTGGAAAGACTCAACGAAAGTTGGGGATCACCTTTTTTGCGAATAGCTCAAGTGTTTCCGTAGACGGATAGTCAGAGCACCACGGAATGAAACCGGTGCAACCTGCATCGAGATATCGCTGGATCTTTTCGCTGACCTGGTCAGGTGTCCCCACCAGGGCCTCATTACGCCATTCAGTTGCATCTTTGCCCCAGACATTCAAACTCCCTGCCTTGACAATCTCTTCTTCAGTCTCACGAATGAAAACTTCACTCGAGATCGTTTTGCGAATGGAATCCTCATCGCGGCCTACAACAACGCAATGCTTTTGCAAGATGGCGCGCTTCTTGATGAATTCATCAACTGAACTGCCGAAGTTTGCAACGTCTGCATGTTCAGCTACCACTCTGAGTGTGAGTTGTTCCCCACCGCCACCAATCCATACAGGCGGATTCGGCTTTTGTAGAGGCTTCGGATCGCAGTTGGCTCGCAGCAACTTGTAGTACTTACCGTCGTAAGTGGTCTCGGCATTAGTCCACATGGATTTGACAATTTCAACGGTCTCACGGAGCATTCCAATACGATCTGATGGCTTAGCAAATTCGTATCCGTAGCCCTTGTACTCACTTTCATACCAGCCAGCACCGATACCCCAGTCAAGTCGTCCACCAGAGATCACATCTACTGTCGAAGTGATTTTTGCCAGAAGCCCTGGATTGCGATAGCTGTTGCATCCGACCATCTGCCCAAGTCGAATGCGTGAAGTCAGCTGGCTAATGGCGGCAATAGTGGTCCAACACTCAAATACTGCTTCTTGCGCTGGCTTCGGCACGTTGTGGAAATGGTCATACACCCAGATTGAGTCATAGCCAAGATTTTCAGCAAGAACTGCGATGTCGACAGCCGTCTTCCATTGTTCGGCGGCACCAGCGACCCCGGCTAGTTCCATCTTCCAACCTTGCGGAATAAATACGCCAAAAATAGGTGTGTGGGAATCGTTCGACATAGTCCCTCCTTGTGTGACGAGGTTATCGTTCAACAATGTCTCAATTCCCACCCGCCCTACTTGGCATCGCAGAAATTCATGAAGCCATCGCAGCTGTTCGACCAGACGAAGAATGCCTCATCTTTCGAGACAAGAGGCTCACCTGGGCTGACGTAACACAGCGGACACGCCAGTTAGCCAACTACTTCGCAACACAAGGTCTTGGATGCACGACCGAACGAGACAAGTTGGATGGATGGGAGTCTGGACAAGACCATGTGGCCATTTACCTACACAATGGGAACGAGTACATGGAAACCATGCTCGGCGCCTTCAAGGCCCGTGTTGCACCATTCAACGTGAACTACCGCTATGTAGCTGAAGAGTTGCAGTACCTTCTCTCAGACTCGAATGCAGCTGCATGCGTCATTCACTCACGCTTTGCACCACTGCTGACAGAGATCATTTCGGGATTACCGAATTTGCGCGTCATTCTTCAAGTACCCGATGCATCAGATAACCCCCTAATGGATGGTGCAGTTTGGTACGAAGATGCGCTCAGTCGTTCATCTACCGACAAACCGGCTGCTGGATATCACGGCGACGACCTGTACATCCTCTACACAGGCGGCACAACTGGAATGCCAAAGGGTGTGTTGTGGCGCAATGCAGACGCAGTAGTCGAGTGCTTCGGCGGTTCGAAGACTGCACGCACTATTGAGGAGTTTGTGACCGAGGCGGCAGGAAACTTTCGCGCACTCCCGAGTCCACCCTTTATGCATGGCGCAGGCCACTGGATTGCAATGCGTACCTGGCTCACGGGCGGCACAATCATTGTGCAGTCTCAGCCAGACCGACTTGATGCAGACGACATTTGGGGACTCATCGAGAAAGAGAAGGCGAACTTTCTTTTGATTGTTGGTGACGCCTTTGCGAGGCCATTGCTTGATGGCTTGGCAGAGTCACAACGCGACCTATCTTCGCTCTTGTCCATTCTGTCTGGCGGTGCGCCACTGTCAGCTCACCTCAAGGTTGAGTTTCATCAATATCTTCCGTCAGTCATTTTGGTAGACGGACTTGGTTCATCGGAAGCAGGTGGGCAGTTATCTCAAGTTGCGAGCGGTGACAGTTCGACTACAGGCAGCTTTCCCCTTGCGCCGCAGAATCACATTTTGTCTGAAGACCTCACCAGTGAATTGCAAGCTGGTCACGAAGGTCTCGGATGGCTCGCAAAGAGTGGTCGCCTTGCTCTGGGCTACCTGAATGATGAAGCCAAAACTAAGAAGACATACCCGATCGTTGATGGCATTCGCTATGTGGTGCCTGGCGACAGAGCACGCCTTACAGCAGACCTATTAATCGAAGTTCACGGGCGTGACTCTGTCACCATTAACTCTGGCGGAGAAAAGATTTTTGCCGAAGAAGTCGAGGCAGCAGTTAAGGCGCATCCTGATGTGTATGACTGCGTTGTTACCGGTCGCCCAAGCGAAAGATGGGGAAACGAAGTTGTAGCTGTTGTCCGCCTCAAAGCTGGAGCAACCACATCAGAGGCATCCCTGCTTGAAGTAGCCCAGAACTACATCGCACGATTCAAACTGCCAAAACAATTCGTTTTTGTAGAAACCATTGTTCGGTCGCCAGCCGGCAAGGCCGACTACCGATGGGCAAAACAGATAGCTATTGAAGCTGCCAACTAGAGCGGCAAGTTACCAGTAGCACCGCGGGTGCTTCCAGTGTCTGTAAACGACTTAATGGTGATTTCAGCAATACGCATTTGGTGAATTTCATCAGCACCATCTGCAAAGCGCGCCCAACGTGCGTTCTGCATCATGCCAGCCAACGGAGTGTCGGTGGAATAACCGAGTGCACCGTGGACCTGAATGGCTCTGTCGATAATTCGGTTCAAGCTATTAGCCACAAAGTGCTTAGACATTGAAACTTCTTGACGGAAGTCCTCACCTGCATCAATCTTCGAAGCCGCGTGAAGAATCATCAACTTGCATTGGTAGATCTCCATGGCGGAATCTGCGATGAGCCACTGAATTCCTTGCTTCTCAGCAAGAAGAGAACCGTGCGAATAGCGCTCAAGGGAACGAGCAACCATCATGTCAAGAGCGGTTTCGGCCTGAGCCACCCAACGCATGCAGTGAGCCAAACGAGCAGGTCCGAGACGGTACTGCCCAAGGCGGTGGCCATTGCCTCGTCCGCCAAGGATTTGGGAATCATGGACACGTAGATCATCAATGACAATTTCAGAGTGGCCAGTTGCGCCGTGCATGGTTTCAATTTCACGAACATCGTTCCAGCCCTTTGACGGAAGATCAATGATGAATGCAGTGTTTGCTCCTCGTGACCCTGGCGGAACGTCCATCTCTGTACGAGCTACGAGAATTGCAAACTTTGCACGGCGAGCACCTGAGATAAACCACTTGTGACCATTGATGATCCATTCGTCGCCATCTTTAATTGCGTTCGTACGAATCAATGTTGGATCAGAACCAGCAACTTCAGGTTCGGTCATTGCGAAACACGAAGATGACACTCCGTTGAGCAGCGGCTTTAGGTACTTATCTTTCTGCTCATCAGTGGCCCAATGCAGCAAAGTGTGCATGTTGCCTTCATCAGGGGCCGAACAATTGAATACCCATGGCCCAACGCGTGTCTTTGCTGCTTCAGCCTGCACCATTGCCAAGGCAACGTGTCCAAGGCCCATGCCACCCCACTCTTTAGGCATATGAGGCAGCCACAGTCCAACCTCCACCGCCTTCTTACGAAGACCGATCAATTCACGCACATACTCACTGTGTTGTTCAGGGGCCATGTCATCACGGTGACCAAATGGCTCCATTGCCGGCTTAATGACATTGTCAACAAAGTCACGAACGCGGTTGCGAATCTCTTCATGCTCGGGGGCAAGGGTGAAATCAATCATGAGGGGTCCTCCCAGTGGACTCAGTGATAGTCCATTCTGCTGTGCCGTGACCAAAATCAGCGAGTCGTACTTGGGTGAATCCCCTGCCACCCATAGCCTTGCATTGTGAGCCATTCAGATCCCCAGACACCATCCTCCTGGGATACCTCGTCTTTGCCGCAAGGAGAAGACAAATCAAAGATGGTTCGCAATATGTTCGACGCCATTGCCCCGCGTTATGACCTTGTTAATCGCATCATGACTTTTCGCCTAGATACACGGTGGCGTCGCCGTGCTGTCCGCGATCTTGCCCTGCCAGCAAACTCAACCGTGCTCGACTTGGCCGCGGGCACGGGAGATCTTTGCATCGACTTGCGCCGTGCGAAGTTGCGCCCCATTGCGATTGATCTTTCTTTCGGCATGTTGGCCAATGACCGCAGCCGTGCACCGCGTACCCAAGCAGATATCTTGCGCCTGCCTATACCGTCTCACTCTGTTGACGGAATCATTTGTGGCTTTGCACTTCGCAACTTGGTTGACCTTGACATTTTCTTTGAAGAGTGCGCCCGAGTGATTCGACCTGGTGGCCGGATTGCGCTTCTCGACGTTGGGGTGCCGCATAATCCCATCATTCGCTTCGGTAACAACATCTACTTCGGAAAAATCGTGCCGCGCATCGGTGCATTACTCAGCGATGCTGCTGCGTATCGGTATTTGCCCCGCAGCGTTGCGTACCTGCCCGAGAATTCTGTTCTAGTAGCAAAACTTCAACGAGCCGGCTTTGCAGATGCCGTTCACACGCAATTGTCGGGCGGTCTGACTCAATTGATGGTTGGCACACGAAACATCTCATGATCTTTAGAACTGCAACGCTGACCGAACATTTTGATTTAAACACAGTGTGTCGCGGTGATGGTTTTCTTTTCGTACGCGATGGTGTGGGTGCGGCCGGACGTGATGCAGTCCAGAGTGTCTCAGAAGATGAATCAGTCCCCTTTCTTCGTTCACTTACACCGAGCCGTCTTTCTGATCCCACCGTCGCTAGCAATGGCCCAGTTCTGTTTGCACTGGTTCCCTTCTCGCCCAAACAAACAGCCGAGTTCATTCTGCCCCGAATAGTTTTTCGGAAAACTGACGGACAAGCGCCAACAGTCACCATGATTGGGGATTCAGAAGACGACGTAACAGATGAGAAGTTTCACGGAGCCATTGCGGCAGCAATAACTGCCCCACCTCCGCGTCCCAGCAGCAACTCCTATCGCGTTGCACCCAGAACAGCAGTAGGTCATTACCTAGATGCCGTCGTACAGGCACGTGATGCAGTACGTGCCGGATCACTTCAAAAAGCTGTAATTGCACGCGACATCGAGGTGCATGCAGATGACCCAATAGACGTTCATGCAATCCTCCTTCGTCTTCGCGCGTCTTTTGGTTCTAGCTATCGCTATTGCGTCAACAACATCATCGGAGCATCCCCAGAACTATTGGTGTCCGTCGAGGGCACAACGGTTCGAAGCCATCCGCTCGCAGGAACTGCTCCGCGTACTGGGGACCAAGCGACAGACAAGAGGCTCGCTGAAGAATTGGTGGCCAGCACCAAGAATCAGATCGAGCACAGAATTGTCATCGACATGGTTCATGACACGCTCTTGCCCTTTTGTTCATATCTCGACTGGGAGGCTGATCCATCAGTGGTCACAGTTGCAAATGTTCAACATCTTGGAACTGCAATTGAGGGCGCACTGACTGACCCGCCGGCTCATGTGTTTTCCTTAGTGCGGGCTCTCTGTCCCACACCTGCGTTAGGCGGACATCCATCCGCAGAGGCCTTGGCATTCATCGAACAGACCGAAGGCCTCAATCGTGGGTATTACGGAGGCGCAGTTGGATACATGGACGCCAACGGTGATGGGACATTCGCCGTGACTATCAGGTGCGCTGAGATGTCAACCGATAAGAGAACTGCACGCCTTTTCGCAGGCGGTGGAATTGTTGCAGACAGCGACCCATACGCAGAATTGGCCGAGACACAAGCCAAGTTTCAAGCCATGCTCTCGGCAATCGTTAGACCGTAGCGTCCACTGCGGCGACAACAGTTGACTGCAACGCTTCGTGTTGAGAAACATTGGAAAAGCGGTCGCATGGAACCTCGATAAGGCGGGTTCCCCCGCGCTGCAGTGTTGATGCAAGATCTGTCACGGTTGTAACGCGTTCAAAGGCAATTCCATGAGTGGCTGCCAAATGTTCAAAGGAAGCTCCATGCGGAGTTCCGTACAAAAGTTCGAAATTTGAGTTACTCACTATCTGAGCTTGAGGAAGAAACGAAAAGATAGATCCACCATCGTTGTTGGTGACAACAATTGTCAGATCCACATCACGACGATTCAGAGCCCACAAACCATTCGAGTCATGAAGACAGGCAATGTCACCGATAAGAAGTGTCACCCGAGCTTTAGTAACCAATCCAACACCAACTGCGGTACTGATGACCCCATCAATGCCGTTAGTGCCGCGATTCGAATGCACAGTAACGCCAGATGTTGCAGTACCGAACCACTCAACATCCCGAATCGGCATAGACGAAGAAACAACCAGATGCGATCCGACGGTCATTGCCGAAGTGACTGTTCTGGCCACCGACGGCTCGCTGAAGTTCTGAGCTGTCCACACTGATATGGCATCTTGAGCCGCGATTTCAGCCTGTGACCAACTGGAAAGCCACGACTTATCGCAAGCAGTTGCTTGGGACGCAAGAGCACGGATAGTCGTCTCAACATCTCCAACGACTGTGTACTGAACTTTGTGATCAGGATCAATGACCATGCTCGAAGAACGAACCTGGATAACAGGACAATCAACTCTCGACACCCACTGAGCTAGAACTTTTGAAGCGGGTGGTGCACCTATTCGCAGCACAACTTCCGGGATGTGTGACGAAGCAAACTTTTCAGAACGAAGAATTGCATCGAATCCAATTATCACTGCGCTGTTTCTTTCCCGCACACCACTCACGGCATCCGCAAATACTGGCCAGCCGAGAGATTCCGCCAGCGACAACACTTCCCGACTCGCACCTCTACCTGCAATGATGATTCCCCTGTGTCCACTAATGGCATGAACTATCTCAGACAGATTTTGGGTCTCTGACGTTCCTAGGTGGATGACGTCTGACCATTTCTTTTCTCGAGGAGATGGCATGTCAACGACATCGCCAGTGAGTGGTTCACGGAATGGAAGATTTAAATGAACAGGACCTGGATGTATTCCTGCAGCGGCCTGCACAGCGCGAGAAGCCAGTGACCGCCATGACATAGCGGCCTCACGTGACGGCACACCAGGGTCATGAAACCATCGAACTGCAGATCCAAACAAATGTGTTTGATCAATAGTTTGAGCCGCTGCTACATCTCGCAACTCTGGTGGTCGATCTGCCGTACACACAATCATCGGAACATCACTTTGATGCGCCTCAACTACCGCCCCATGAAAGTGGGTACCTGCCGTGCCAGACGAGCACAACAGAACGGCAGGAACACCAGATGCGGATCCGATGCCTAAAGCAGCGAAAGATGCGCTGCGTTCATCATGAAAGACATGAACCTCAATGTCGTTATTCAGAGCCAGGGCAAGAGCGAGTGGCGTGCTCCGACTACCGGGAGCAACCACCGCATGACGTATTCCTTGACGCGCCCATTCATCGACCAATGTTGCGCAAAATGTGGCTGCAGTGTCGCCAGAAGAACTCATGTCACCTATCGTGTCACCTATGCGTGTAGAAATCTGGTCCGACGTCGTTTGCCCTTGGTGCTTCATAGGAAAGCGTCGGTTTGACAACGCCATAGAAGTCCTCAGACAGAAGGGCATTACTGAGCCAATTGAAGTGGTCTTCAAGGCATACCAACTGGATCCGTCAGCCCCGGTTGGGGTTCCAACCCCAGTCGTAGAGGGTTATGCAAAGAAGTTTGGCGGGCGCGAGAGAGCTGAACAGATTTTGAACCATGTCACCAATGTCGCAGCCGCCGACAATATTGAGTTCAACATGGATATCGCATTGCGCGCTAACACCATTCTGGCTCACCGTGCATTGCACTGGGCTCTTGAGCACCATGGTGCGATCACACAGGCAATTTTCAAAGAACGCCTCATGAAGGCCTACTTCACCGACGGACTCAACGTCGGCGATGCAGATGTTGTTGCTCAATGCGCTTCGGAAGTCAACTTAGACGGCGAAGCCATTCGAGCCTGGCTAGACACAGATGAAGGCTTTGATGCCGTTCAACAAGATTTACAAGGTGCCGCCATGCGCGAGATAACTGCAGTTCCTTCATTCGTAATTGATGATCGTTTTCTCATACCTGGCGCTCAGGACGTCGACGTGTTTGTCAATGTCTTAGAGCGAGCGTTGACACGTTGACAACTACACACGTCACATTTCTTCACGGCTTTACCCAAACGCGCAACTCATGGGCTCCTGTGTTGAAGCTGATGAAAGCCGAATTCTCATCACAGTGTCTTGATGCTCCTGGCCACGGGGCCAATATCGACGGTTCCCGCACACTTCCCCAGTGTGCTGACGACATCGCCGCAGCTATGCAACCTGGCATTCTCGTTGGGTACTCCATGGGAGCACGAATGGCGCTTCATGTGGCTCTTCAGCACCCAAAGATGCTTTCTCAACTAGTTCTTATCAGCGGTACACCGGGACTCGTCACCGAGGATGAAAGAACAGCGCGACGCAAGAGCGACAACGAACTGGCAGAAAGAATTGAAAAAATTGGTACGGCATCATTTATTGACGAATGGTTGGCGCTGCCAATCTTTTCGGGTCTGAATATGGACACGAATCAAAAAGACGATCGACTTCGCAATACCGAAAAAGGTCTTGCAGATTCTTTACGTTTTGCTGGAACCGGCACACAAGAGTCGCTGTGGCCACACCTGCGCCAACTTTCTATACCCACGCATTTGATAGTTGGGGAAACAGATGCCAAGTTCACCGCAATCGCTCACGACATGAAGCCGCTTCTTCAATCAGGGAAAACAACTGTTGTTCCTAGTGTCGGACACACCGTTCATCTCGAAGATCCAACAACGGTCAGCCAATTGCTTGATTCAATAATTCTACGAAACGATTGAAAGCGCGATTCCTGCACCAAAGGTCATGCCTAGCACTAACTGCGCACGACCAACGTTGCCCAAAACAATGATCAAATCTCTCCCCTTTGCACCGCGCGCCAATGCTTCAAGTGCTGGACGAAGAACCACTATGCCGACAAGGCCAAACAGTGCATAGGCGCCAACTAAAATCGCAGAAGCACATATAGAAATTGCGGCTAATACAACCAAGAAAGCGAAGAACTTGCGAGTGTTGGCATCGCCCAGTTTTACGGCAAGCGTGTTCTTTCCAGCAACGGTGTCGCCAGGAATATCTCGCAGATTGTTAATCACTAGCAATGAACATGCAATACAGCCGACAGCAACGCTTGCTACAACTCCGGCCCAAGTGAACTTTTCTGAAACTACGAATTCAGACCCAGTGGTTGCCACTACTCCGAAGAATACAAAGACAAATACTTCACCCCAGCCTGCGTAACCGTATGGTCGCGGGCCACCGGTATACGTCCACGCTGCAACAATCGCTAGGGCGCCGACCAATACCAACCAAAGTGATGTCATCAGAGCGAGCGCCAGTCCGGCACATGCCGCAATCCCAAACATGATGAACGCAGCCCTTTTCACGTGCGATGCGGCTGCTGCGCCCGAACCGACGAGTCGTAATGGACCAACACGAACTGCATCAGTCCCCTTCACCCCGTCTGAGTAATCATTCGCATAATTGACGCCCACTTGTAACGCCAAACTGACAACACCCGCAAGCACACCTCGCCACCAGATTGGGGCTGGCGCTCCACTTGCGCACGCAACACCAACAAGCACCGGCACGATAGCTGCGGGCAATGTGCGCGGCCTAGCGCCAATAATCCATTTCTTCCATCCGAGGCTTGAGGGGTTTATTGGCGAAGTCATGTCACTAGTGTCGCACGAGTCGTACGCTAGATGCGTGAACGAGTTGGTATGTCTTGATATGGCAAACAGCCAGTTGTTCGTTGACCGTCTATCGCGTGCATGGGACAACGACGATGCCGTGTTCCCGCTTGATCAACGCTTACCTGCGCCGGCACGTCAACAGATTCTTGATCTGGTGAAACCCACGATCATGGCTACCGTTGAGGGCGACACGCGTGTTGACGGACAACCCGTCGAGAACGGCGACGCCGTTGTCGTAGCGACTAGCGGAACGTCAGGCATTCAGAAGGCCGCGGTCCTCACAATGTCAGCAGTAGAGGCCAGTGCGCGAGCAACCTCGGAACGACTGAACGTGATGCTTCGTGACACATGGCTTGCGTGCCTGCCTCCTTCACATGTAGGTGGACTATCCGTGATCACACGTTCTCTCGTTATGGGCACTTCACTCATTCCAGTTCCTTCTTTCTCTCCGGAATCCTTTGAACAGGCCGCAAGAGATGGAGCAACCCTGGTGTCGCTTGTCTCCACCGCGCTACAAAGAATTGATCCCACACTGTTTCGCACCATTGTCTTAGGCGGGTCTCGTCAAGCGTCACAGTTGCCAGCAAATTGCATCACCACATATGGGTTAACTGAAACTGGTAGCGGTGTTGTGTACAACGGCACAGCACTTCGTGGTGTTGAAATAGAAATACGAGATTCCATTGTCTACATCAAGGCCCCAATGTTGTTGCGTGCGTATCGAGACGGCTCAGTTCCTGTAGACAGCAACGGTTGGTTCCGCACAGGCGACAGAGGCTCACTCTCAGACAACGGCGTGCTACAGATTGAAGGACGCGAAGGCGACCTCATCATCACTGGCGGAGAAAACGTGTGGCCAGAGGTTGTTGAAGATGCTTTGCGAGACTTTGAATCGATCTCAGATCTCTGCGTGGCGGGCGTTCCAGACAAAGAATGGGGTCATGCCGTTCACGTGTGGGTAGTCACCACCGCCAGCAGCAAACCCTCGTTAGACGCATTACGCGGACACGTGAAGCAAACTCTTCCGGCGCATTGCGCTCCACGAAACGTTCACTTTGTCGCCGAGATACCCAGGACTGCACTCGGTAAACCACAGCGCTCGTTACTTGTTGAAAGTTTGAAGAAGTCTTAGCCGGCGTTCGAGGTATTGAGTCCAGCGCCACCGTCGATCACATACGTTTCTCCGGTTATCCAACTCGCTGAATCAGAAGCAAGGAATGTAGCAAAATTGGCAATGTCTTCTGGTTCGCCAAGACGCTTGAGAGGAACCGTTGCAGCAATCTTGTCTCCAAAGTTCTCAACCAAGAAACCAGCGAAATCTGTCTTCACTAATCCCGGCGCAATTCCGATCACTCTGTTCGGCCCAATCTCACTCGCAAGCTGTCGCGTGAAGTGAATCAACGCAGCCTTGGTCAAGTTGTACACACCAAGTCCACCTCCATCAGTGCGAAGACCACCAACAGATGCAATGTTGATAATGACGCCAGGATTCTCCTTGAATGAAGCTTCATATGCAGCTTGGGTCCACTGCAATGGGGCCTTCAAATTGATTTGGAAAGTCTTGTCATAACGGCCTTCATCAACGCCCATTGTTGGTCCGTAGTACGGGTTAGTCGCAGCGTTGTTTACCAAGATGTCTAGACGTCCGAACTTGGCAATGGTTTCCCGAACAACATCAGTAGCAGCCGTCGGGTCTCCTACATTGGCTGGGCGAATCGCTACTTCGCCTTCAATGCCCTCCATGGCCGATTCATCAATCTTGCGAGACACCATCATCACGCTCGCGCCTGATTCAGCGAATGTCTTGGCTATAGCCAGTCCAATTCCTCGTGATGCTCCCGTAACGAGTGCGACTTTGCCTTTTAGTGAAACTTCCATTTCGCCAAGTTACAGAAGTCAGAGACCTAAGGCGTTACTCGGTACCAATCGTGGGCATCAAGCGAACTTCAGTGATGCGACGACCTTCGAGTGCCTCGACAACAAAGCGCCATCCCTCAATCTCAAAGGTCTCGCCTACTACCGGTACGTGTTCAAGGACACCAAAAAGGAACCCACCGACAGTGTCAAATTCCGCGTCGGGCAGATCTACGTCGAAATGTTCATTGAAGTCTTCGATAGACATACCGGCGTCGACCAGAGACTCGCCATTGGGCAAAGTGCGGACATTAGGCACTTCATCATCGTGTTCGTCCACAATTTCGCCTACTAGTTCTTCAAGACAGTCTTCGAGAGTAACTAGACCAGTGATGCTGCCGTACTCATCAGCCACGATGGCCATATGGAAATGATCGCGCTGCATCTCGCGCATTAGTTTTGCAACCGGCTTGTTCTCGGGAATAACTACTGCAGTACGAACAAGCGAGTCGACTGGGTCAGAGCCAAGCCCAGAACGCACCGCCTTCATGATGTCCTTTGCGTACACAATTCCAAGCACGTCTTCATTGTCTTCGTCGTCATTACGCATCACAGGCAACCGACTAACACCGTGTTCAAATGCTTCATCCAACGCCATATCTAAAGTTTCGCCAGAGTCAACGCTCACAATGTCTGGACGAGGACGCATAATCTCTCGAACAATCGTGTCTCCGAATTCAATAATGGATTCAATCAACGCACGTTCTTCATGTTCGATCACTTCATCCTCAACGGCTGCTTCCACCATGCCTAGGAATTCTTGTTCGCCAATGAATGGGCCCTGCTCGAGTCCTTTTCCTTTAACAACGATGTTTGTAAGCCCGATAAGGCCTTGAGAAATCTTTGCTAGCGGATAGAAACCAACCAATAATGCGATAAAGCGAGATGTTGACAATGCTGCTCTATCGGCGTGGAGAATGGCATACGTCTTCGGCACAGCTTCTGCAAAGACGAAAAACACAACAACGTTCAAGACAACACCGATTACAACACCGGTTGCGCCGAAAAGGCGGCCTGCTACAACTCCGGTCAATGTTGCCTGCACTGTCTGGCAGACATTGACGGACAACAGGAGCGGATTCACCCAACGTTCGGGATGCGTCACCAGACCCAAAAGAGCGGCACCACCGCGTGCACCAGAATCTGCAAGCGCTTGAGCTTTCGGTTTTGAAACGCGCGACAGTCCCATTTCGGCTATCGCGAACATAATAAGGCACAGCAACAGAATGAGAATGCCGGCCAACATCCACCAATCAGCAGTATTCGGTGAAGCCGCAATCATTCGTCTTGTTCCTGTCTGAATTCGACAGGTGCTGGACCTGCCCAATGATGCTTTGTCAAGATTGCCATCTCTCGAGCACGCATAACTGTCTTTGTTTCTTCGTCATGATGATCAAAACCAAGAACATGCAAAATTCCATGCACTAAAAGTAGTGCAACTTCATCGTCAAAACATCCTGCATGCGTAGAAGCCTGTCGTTCCGCCACAATTGGGCACAGTACGACATCGCCCAACAAGGTCGGCACGTCGTCACTATCCGGATGAGGTCTAGCTGGTCCCCGTGTGAGAGCACCAGGACCCTGCTGTTCAATCATGTCTGCCGCATCTAAGGGGAAAGCCAAGACATCAGTTGGGCCGACCTTGCCCATATGTTCCTTGTTCAGGTCTGCCATAGTTGATTCATCTACGAAAAACACCGACAACTCACACGCACCGTGCACCCCTTCATGTAGGAGAGAAGATATTGCCAGTTGTCGCCAGCGTGCAAGATCAATCGTGCTTCCAGATTGCTCGTCCGAGCAGAACACTTCGGGAACTCCGTCGCCACCAGCACGACGAGGCACATGAATACGCGGTCGAGACTCAGTCATCGCGCACAGCCTTACGCGCAGAACTTCTTCGGGCCTCAGCATTCGTAAAGCGCTCGTAGGCAGCAACAATGTCGGCAACGATTCGATGGCGAACAACGTCAGAACCGTCAAGGTAAACAAACGCCAATGAATCAATATGCCCAAGCTTTTTCTCGAGACCTACTAAACCACTGCGCCCGTCGGGCACATCTATCTGTGACACATCGCCAGTGATAACAACCTTTGATCCAAAACCCACTCGCGTTAATAACATTTTCATCTGCTCGGGCGTTGTGTTTTGCGCTTCGTCGAGAATGATAAATGAGTTGTTCAGTGTTCGTCCTCGCATGAACGCAAGTGGAGCGACTTCAATAGTTTGGCGCTCAATCAATTTCACTGCTGCTTCAGGGTCCATCATGTCGTACAAAGCGTCATATAAGGGACGAAGGTACGGATCAATCTTTGCCATCAAGTCCCCCGGCAAGAAACCGAGACGCTCTCCAGCTTCTACGGCCGGCCGTGTCAGAACAATGCGTTGAACTTGTCGGGCATGAAGAGCTTGAACAGCCATAGCAACTGCAAGCCAGCTCTTACCTGTGCCAGCTGGTCCCACACCGAAGGTGATGGTGTTTTCGCGAATTGCATCGACATAGCGTTTCTGGCCAGCAGTCTTTGGGCGCACCATGCGACCCCTCGACCCCTTAAGAATGTCATCAGTTAACACACTGCTCGGACGTTGTTCAGCACGAACCATCACAATGCTGCGATCCATTACAGATTGATCGAGTCGTTCTCCACTTTGAAGAAGAAGCACCATCTCTTCGAACAAGCGACCAACTTGGTGGGCTCGTGGACCCGAGCAACCAATCTCATTACCTCGCACCACTACTGCCACATCGGGGAACGCATCTTCAACTCGACGCAGTAGTTCATCGCGTTGTCCGAGCAGCTCAGCCATGAGATGAGCGCCTGGTACAACGACCGTGACGGTGGGAGCAACGGTGGTCATGTGCCTTCAGACTATCTTTTGGACACTCAGATTCAGGCTCCCCTTCAATGTGCCCCACCCGTAGTACCGTCATTTGGGTTCGATTAGGCGGTCACCACATGCAAAATTCGAGACAAAGTGGCACGTAAAGTCCTCTCCGCTACCGCGTGGATCTTTGCAATCGCAGCCATAGGACTCGGCGCAGCACATGCTTTGACAGCTGACGGCTTCAGCAGTGTTACCGCACTCGCTTGTCTGGCCATCTCACTGCTCGGCTTTGTCATCGGCGTCGCATCAAGCAAGACACCGCTTCCTGTCGCCGTCGTCACTGTTTTCACAGCACTAGTCATTGTTATCGCACGAGCGATTGAAGAGAACGCCGATAGTCCTCACACACTCATTCCAGAATCTCTATTCCTCGCATCACAGGTTCTCGTTGTGCTCGGGCTTGTCTTTATTCTCCGTCGACGCCTTCATGGTCAAGCCGGAAATGTTCTTGCCGACGGACTCATCGTTGGAATCGGAGCATGGCTCGTGGTGTGGGTGTATCTCGTTCAGCCATCACTAGGGGTGACGGGCAACTCCGCAGCATTCACGACTATTCGAAGTATCACTCTCGGCGTCACGATGATTGTCCTTTTCCTATTGGCCACTCTGCTGTTCTCTCAAACCGTGCCATCACCTGCCAACGCATTTGTAGGCATCGCCATCGCGCTCGCATTATCGGGCATCATTCTGCGTGCTGTCGTGTTTCGCGGAGATGTCTCATTCTCAACAGCGACCCTCGATGCCCCATTGCTTATGGCCATTGCGTTAGCAGGCGCTGGCTTCGCGCATCCCTCTATTCGTCATATCGCAGCAACTGGTTCCAACACCGTGGTGCCTGCGCTGATGACGCGTCTACTGACCACAACCTCATCGCTAGTGGCACCCATCATTGTTCTTGCAATCGACAAGCCGGCGAACACGCAAGACACCACTGTTCGAACAATCACTGTTTGTATTCTCGCCGCAGTGGTGATGTCACGAGTAGTGCAGTCAGTCCGTCTGAATGCCAACACTCAAGAACAACTTGTACGAAGCGCACTAACGGATTCATTAACTGGGCTCCCGAATCGCGTACTTATGCTTCAACACATTGAAACAGCAATGAGGTCCTCATGGAAAACGAACGTTCAACCCACAGTTCTTTTCATTGACGTAGACAGATTCAAGAACATCAATGACAGCCTTGGCCATTCAATCGGAGACGACGTACTAACAGAGGTTTCACGTCGGCTTACGTCTGCAGTTCCCACCCATGCCACTGTTGCGCGAATTGCTGGCGACGAATTTGTAGTTCTAGATGCAACTACCGAAACCGTGACGCAGTCAGTTTTGTTAGCGGAGCAGGTACTCGATTCACTTCGCAGTCCGATTAAGACCAGAGATGGCGACATGTTTGTAACAGCAAGCATCGGGGTTGCGTATTCCCCTACGGCTGTTGAGTTGTCTGCCAACGAACTAATGCGCCATGCCGACACCGCCATGTACCGAGCAAAGAACGCTGGCAGGAACTGCATAGCCCTCTTTGATGAGTCAATGCTCGAAAGCGTTACCAAGAGACTTGATGTTGAAACAGCCTTGTATCGAGCACTTGAACGCAACGAACTCCATCTCGTGCACCAACCAATTGTCGACATCGACCTAGGCATCGTTGTTGGATTTGAAGCCCTCATGCGCTGGGATCGCGGACAGTCTCAAGTCGTTTCACCCGATGAGTTCATTCCCATCGCCGAAGAAACTGGGATCATTGTGCCCTTGGGCTCATGGGCTATCAATGATGCACTTACTCAACTTCGATCCTGGATTGATGCTGGGCACTGTTCTGCAAGCACCACAATGAGCGTGAACGTTTCAGTGCGACAACTTCATGATCCTCAGTTTGTCACCGTAGTTACCGATGCACTCGCGTCGTCTGGTGTTGCGGCAGAACAGTTGTGGCTCGAGGTGACCGAGAGCGTCATGATCACCGAACCGACACAAGCACTCGCTTCACTGCATCGCCTCAACGCATTAGGAGTTCGCATTGCGATTGACGACTTTGGAACCGGATATTCGTCCCTCTCGTTACTTCAACGCTTCCCTATTCAATGCATCAAGATTGACCGAGCCTTTGTTAACGATGTCGTCACCGAGCCAGCTACTCAAAACATTGTGCGAACAATCATCGCTATGGCCATAGCAATGGACGCTGATGTTGTTGCAGAGGGCGTAGAGACCACTGAACAGCTTGCGCAACTCAATTCACTTAACTGCCATCGTGCCCAGGGTTATCTATTCAGTCGACCGGTTCATGTTGACGATGTTCCTCGTGTTGTGAAGTTCATAGAAGACACATCCAACTGGCGAGAAATTACTCAAGCAAATTAACTAGGCGCACCTGCCGATGTCAGCGTTCCATCCGGATTCCTGATGAACAACTCAATTTCGTGGAGACCGGCCGTAAGCAATGTGTAATCCAGAATGGCCGTGTAGCTCACGATAGAGCTTGCACCCGAAAGTTCTCCGATTACCCCCGCAGCAATACCATCTATTGCAATCACACCTTCTGTACCCGCGTCTAAGGGCTGAGAAAGAGTGACCTTGCCCGTAATGAGACCTGGAATTGTTGCACCTCGCTCATCGGACACATTTGTAAACAGACGTTTTTGATTTGTGGTCCAACCCGTAATGCGTGCATCTGAGGCTCTCTTACCGATTCGATCCCCAATCAATGATGCACTGTTTCCAACTGACGCAACATTCCGAATCGGCCCGACATTGGAAACCATCTCTGCATAGGACGCCGCACGCGATAAAACTTCCTCAAAACCACCGGCCAGTTCAGCTTTATGCCCCGTAGCCGCAACAATGTTTCGGGTTCGCCCCGTAGGACAATCACCTGCAAGGGATTTTCCGGCAAAAGTCCATGAACTCTTTGTCTCGGTGACATCGATAATGGTTGGCAACAAATCCAAATTGGTTATGGCGCAATCGCTAGAGGCACCAGATTTCTGATTCGGATACTTGATAAACGTAGGAATTCGGTAGACGTCTGCCACTTGGTCAGCATCAGTGAAGTCAGTATTCCGTTGCGGCATCGCCGGTATGAAAGAGATTCCGTGGTCAGCAGTTACGACCAACATCGTTGAATCCCATTTGCCAGCAGACTTTAAATCACCTATCAAATTTTGCATCACACGATCAGCTGCACCAACTTGATACAGGAAAGTTTGATACGCATCGCGCACCACTTCTGCGTCATCAGGATTCTGAGTGGTAATAGTCGAAGACAGTTCGTCGACTCGAAGATCTGGCGTAAGTCTCCATGGTGCGTGCGGCAACAACGCATGCACAACCTGCACACGAGATGACTTGGACTCAGTAACGATTCGAACTGCACTTTCGACTGCTTCAACTTGCGACAACAGACCAGCGCTGAGTTGATCTTTGAATCGGTCTTTTACTGCCCCAAAGCCACCCCATGTTCCTTCAATAGACGGGACATACTTTCGCAAGACTGGCGGGAACACGCGCTGTCCGTACACATACGCCGCGTCGCGCAAGAAAGTCTTCAAACGACTAAGGCTGAACGACGCTATTGCGCCTGCTTCTCCGCCACACACCGAGTTCGGACACAAACTAGTGACAGGCTCAATCCCGCCCACCTCTGTAGCGCCAGCAAAGAGAGTGAAAATATTCGTTGGATACTGCGCGAGAAATGGCCCGCCTTCCTCCGCTGGAACAGCTGAAGCCAGAATTGCCGGAACTGCTTGATGCGTAAAGTTCGACTCCGCTACCGAGTTGCGGTACCAGGTAGCTCCACTAGCCAATTCAGCAAAGCCCGGAAAGCGCTCTGCATTGATCTTGCCGTCATTGCCAAGTAGCGGGTACAAAGGGAACTCGTCAAAGACCACTTGAAGCACAGTGACATTCTTGTTACCAATAACGGCATCTGACTTCGGGCCATCTGATTCGAGCAATACCGGCTGCATTGCGATGACTGCGCTACCCAACACCGCAACAGCGAGAAGTGACAACCAACGAGACCATTCACGAACTGGTTTCGACTTATCGAAGAACAGTGGAATCGCTAGAGCAAAAACAACACCGATAGCAATAGACGGAACATTGCTATTCACATCAAGCCAACGAGCTACAGCCAATCCCAACAACAGTGACAAGCCACTAATCAGACATAAGCGAGTTGCCTCATTTACCTTTGGACCAAACAAGGCTGAGAAACGGTCAATGCCAACGCAAATAATGGCTGGGGCAAGCCCAACTAACAGCAGGAAGACCAACACCTCAAGTGGCGACAACTTGGCTGCCGAGAAGACTGTTGTGTTTTTCCCGTACAAATCAAGCAATGGCTGGGCAATTGCCATGGTTGACAGAGCCAAATAGGTCAAGAAGTGGCGGCGGAACATCCGACAACCTTGCCACAATGGAAGGGTGCTGTTCATGTCCCCTTCATCTTTGGTTCGCCTCAGAGGCCTGGCCGTAGCCGTCGCAGCCGTGATCGGACTATTAGTAATGCAATCCCCGAACCCAGCCGAGGGCCGACCAGTCTCCATTGGGGTCAATGGTCAAGGAACCTTGTTTGTAGTTGGCGACAGCCTCACAGTCGGAACCGAAGCGTTCGGGACTCTCTCAAAAAAGGTGAACGCCCTTGGTACCTGGACCTCAGTAAAGATCAATGCGAAAGTGGGCCGCAAGGCTTCGCTAGGCGCAAGCGTTATTGAAAAGGGACTCACGGATTCGACCACGGCTCTCGTTATCGCACTCGGGACCAACGACATGATTTCAAAACCCGAGACCTGGTATCCACGATGGGTAATTGACACCGTGATGAACAAAACACGAGGCTTGCCTGTGTTGTGGGTCAACTTAGAGTTCTCACAAACAGGGCGAAAAGATTGGCGCGCACGAGGAGTTCGCTTCAACAAAGAATTGCGATTAGCAAAGCTTCGCTATCCGAATTTGACCATCGCTGATTGGAATACTGCGTTCACTCCTAAATCCAAAAGCCGATTCATTAATGACGGCGTGCACTTAACTGTCTCGGGTTACAAAACCAGAAGCAGTTTTATGGTTCCGGCCATTTACTCATTTGGTTCAGCCATTGTGAACGCAAGCACCACCACTAGTACAACGACGACCTCTACGACGGTTGCTCCATCCACAACAACTTCATCAACAAGCACAAGTACGACAACGACAACATCAACGACAACGACAACGACAACGACAACGACAACGACAACGACAACGAACCCATAATTGACGAGTAGTACCATTCAC
>Ga0208227_1000020_pt1 | contig 38923 bp, 37 predicted proteins | sample LakMenEpi13Jun11_FD_150692 | JGI IMG/M metagenome (GOLD analysis project Ga0208227, IMG submission 150692) | Freshwater microbial communities from Lake Mendota, WI - 13JUN2011 deep hole epilimnion (SPAdes) | ecosystem: Environmental > Aquatic > Freshwater > Lake > Epilimnion/Euphotic zone ...
CCCACTTGCGTTCACGCATCGGCGGAACAGCGACCTGACACATAGCAACAACACTAAGTAAGTTCTTTTGCAGCGCCTCTAAATACTGCGATTCAGCGGTCTGGGCAAAGCCACCAGGAGGCGGACCGCCACCGTTCGCAACAAGAATGTCAATTGAGCCGAGCATTGCAATTGCGCGTTCTGCAAATTCGCGTCCACCAACATCGGTAGAAACGTCGCACACAAAACCGGTGGCCCCATGTCCAATTTCACTGAGAGCCTTCTCTAAACGATTCTCGTCACGACCACATACAACGACACGAACTCCGTCCGCAGCGAGCGCCTTGGCGGTGCCAAGGCCCAATCCAGCAGTTCCAGCTGCAATCGCAGCTGTTTTTCCAGTTAGTCCAAGATCCATACACCCACAGTAACCATGCAGCTCAGCTAGCCTGACTGTCACAAGGTGGTGAAACCATGGACGAGCGTCATCTCGACGCGATCGCCGACGCAGATACATATCCCTACTGGTATGAAGACGTAGACGAACCCGATTCGAACCCAACCCTGGTCCGCACCGAAAGCTGCGACCTCTGCATTATTGGCGGTGGCTACACAGGCCTCTGGACTGCCATCCTGGCTAAGGAACGTGACCCATCACGTGATGTCATTCTGATTGAGGCGCATGAAGTGGGTTCTGCTGCCAGTGGACGAAACGGTGGCTTTGTTGATTCATCGTTAACGCACGGTATTGCAAATGCGCAAGCACGATTCCCAGACGAAGTATCTGTGCTTGAAGAACTTGGCCTGAAGAATCTCAATGACATTGAAGCTGCAATCAAGAAATACAACATTGATTGTGACTGGGAGCGCACAGGTGCAATTGATGTTGCGATGACAACTCACCCAACGTCGTATCTTGATGAACTACGCGACGATTATGCGCAACTTCGCAAGTTAGGGCAAAAAGTTGAATGGCTCGATCGCGATGCGATGCAAGAACAAGTCCACTCACCGTTGTACACGGGTGGCTTATGGCGACGCGATACCGCAGCACTTATTGACCCTGCGCGATTGGTGTGGGGTCTAAAGGCAACAGCCGAATCATTAGGTGTGCGCATTTACGAAGATTCAAAAGCCTTGTCTATGGAGAAAGACGGAGTCGGAGTGCTTGTCACTACTCCACTCGGTCGTATTCGTGCGGGCAAAGTTGCGCTTGCCACGAATGCATTCAAACCGGTACTCAAGCGTCTTAGTAACTATGTAGCGCCGGTCTATGACTACTGCATGGTTACAGAACCACTCACACAATCGCAGCTTGACTCCATCGGATGGAAGGGCCGTCAAGGTCTGAGTGACATTCCAAACCAGTTTCATTACTACCGACTAACTGAAGATAATCGCATCTTGTGGGGTGGATACGACGCGGTGTATTTCTTTGCAGGAAAAGTGCGCCAAGAAAATGAATCGCGTCCAGAATCATGGGCCATGTTGTCACGGCATTTCTTTGAAACATTCCCTCAACTTGAAGGTGTGCGCTTTTCTCACATGTGGGGTGGCGTCATCGACACATGCAGTCGCTACTGCGTGTTCTGGGGTAAGGCAATGGGTGGCCGCGTGTCATACGCACTTGGCTACACCGGGCTTGGTGTTGCCGCGTCTCGATTCGGAGCTGAAGTCATGCTCGACCTCATTGATGGTCGACGCACTCGAGCAACTGCAACTGAATTTGTACGCACAAAACCTGTGCCGTTTCCACCAGAACCATTTCGTTTCATCGGCATTCAAGCCACTCGATGGTCACTTGATCACGAAGACAAGACCGGAACACGCAATACATGGCTTCGCACCCTTGACCGATTCGGTCTCGGATGGGACTCATAGGGCTTTATCCCCTACGCTCTAGACGTGTCATACGAGCCGAAAACCACTCAAGAAGTCGCTGATGGGCTTGCCGCACACGGATACCTAGCCGACGAAGGTCTTGTCACTGCTGTCTTTCTTGCTCTCACACTGCACCGCCCTCTTTTTCTTGAGGGCGAAGCGGGTGTTGGCAAAACCGAACTAGCAAAAAGTATTGCTCGTTGGCAAAATGCCGAACTGATTCGTTTGCAATGTTACGAAGGTATTGATGCAGCACAAGCTGTGTACGACTGGGATTATTCGCGCCAGTTGTTGCACCTACGCGCAGCCGAAGCATCAGGTGAAGCAGCACAATCCGGAACTGCAGAACTAGAAGGCCAACTGTACGACGAACGGTTTTTGCTCAAGCGCGCACTACTGCGCGCAATTGATTACGGAAACACCACTCCTCCGGTATTGCTGATTGACGAAATCGACCGTGCAGACGACGAGTTCGAGGCATACCTATTGGAAGTGTTATCAGATTTTCAAGTAACAGTTCCTGAAATCGGAACGTTTCGTACTGACAACCCACCCATCGTGATTCTCACCTCAAACCGCACCCGCGATGTTCACGACGCACTAAAGCGCCGTTGCTTGTACCACTGGGTTGAACACCCATCCTTCGATCGTGAAGTCGAAATTGTTCGTATGCGTGTTCCCGAAGCAAGCGAAGTTCTTGCACGCCAGGTTGCCGGCGCAGTCGAAGCACTTCGCGCCATCAACTTGTACAAGCCACCTGGTGTGGCAGAAACGATTGACTGGGCAGCAGCACTTGGCCGCCTTGGCATCACAGAAATTGATGAAACAGTTCTCGACCGCACTCTTGGCACTGTGCTGAAATACCGCGAGGATCACAGTCGTGTACGCGATCACGGAATCGCTGGCGTTGTACAACAGGCATTCGACCGTGGCCTCCTTCACGGTTGAGTCAAACCCAGACCGACTCGCAGTCGGATTCGCGCGCATTCTTCGCCGTCTTGATATTGCAACACCACTTGATTCTGTTCTCACGTTCATCAACGCATTGTCGTTAGTCGGCATTGAAGACCGTCAGTCTGTGTACTGGGCTGGCCGCACCACTTTGGTACGACGCCCTGAAGATATTGCGATGTACGACAAAGCATTCAATGTTTTCTGGGAACATCGTGAATCCGTATTAGCCGAGGACGAAGAACAGCTAAAGGTCACCCTTGCGTTGGACACTGAAGACGAAGGCAGTGCAGACGGAAATGCAGATGCATCAGACGACCCAACAATCACTCTTCGATTCTCTGGCGTTGAGACACTGCGCGACAAAGACTTTGCTGAATATTCAAATGACGAGATGAACCAAGCGCAGCAATTCATGCAATCACTGCGCATGGCTGGCCCTCCTCGCCCATCACTACGCATGAAACCAACTCGTTCACGTGGGACGCGCCCTGACATGCGTGCAACCGTGCGGGCGTCTCTTGCCGCAAGTGGCGAGCCAATGCGTCGTCATTGGGTAGAAAAGGGAGACAAGCCTCGCCGTATTGTGTTCCTCCTCGACATCAGTGGCTCAATGGAGCCGTACGCACGTGCGCTTGTTCGGTTCGTACATGCAGGCGTTGCAGGTCGCCAACGTGTTGAGGCCTTCACATTAGGTACTCGACTTACCCGCATCACCCGAGAACTTTCTTCCAAAGATCCAGATCGTGCTCTACGCGCAGCTGGTGAGAATGTTCGCGACTGGAGCGGCGGAACGCGCCTCGGTGAGACATTGCGTTTGTTCAATAATGAATGGGGCGTTCGCGGCATGGCCCGTGGCGCAATTGTTGTTGTCTTGTCGGATGGTTGGGATCGTGGAGACCCCATCGTGCTTGCAGAACAGATGGAACGGCTTCATCGTGTGTCATTTCGCATTGTGTGGGTGAACCCCCTGAAGGTGACGCCGGGATATGCCCCTCTTGCCCGAGGAATGGCTGCTGCTCTGCCGTATGTTGATGACTTCGTGGAGGGACATTCTCTTGATGCCCTCGAGCAACTTACTAAGGTCATTAATCATGCGTGAACTTCTTACTGACATTGATCGTTGGCAAACAGACGGCAAAAGAGTGGCCATCGCACGAGTTGTTGACATTGAAGGCTCTGGCCCACGTGGCGCAGGCGCAGCAATGGCTGTCAACCAAGACGGCGAAGTTAGTGGCTCTGTCAGTGGTGGATGCGTGGAAAGCGCGGTTGTCTCAGAGGCGTTGGCGATTCTGTCGGGCGAACAGCCAAGCCGTGTTGTTACGTTCGGCTATTCAGATGACGAAGCATTTGCTGTCGGCCTCACATGTGGCGGAATCATCCACCTCTTCATTCAGCCACTCGAATGGTGACCATGAATTCGTACCAAACCTTTTCTGCGCATGTTCGCGATAACTCGCCTGTCGCATTAGTCACGGTTATCGAAGGCCCGCACGTTGGGGCAACCATGGTTGTTACACCAGCAGGCATTGTCGGCGGTTCGCTCGGCAACCCAGACATTGATCGAATCGTGGCACGTGATGCGCTGGGCGAACTGGAAGCAGGGCGCACTTTGGTTCGTCATTACGGACCTCATGGTGAATCAACACCAGAAGATCTCATCGATACAGAAACAGTGCGTATCTTTATTGAGAGTTTTTCTCCACCACCACTTATGTGGATCTTTGGTGCAGTTGATTTCACGGCAGCGTTGGCACGCGTTGCAAAAGTTCTCGGCTACCACGTCACGGTATGTGATGCGCGTGAAGTGTTTGCAACACGCCGTCGTTTCCCTATGGCCGATGAAGTCAAAGTCACATGGCCAACTCCAATGTTCACAGAGAACGGCCACCGCTTATCGTCTCGTGATGCCGTGTGTATTTTGACGCACGACCCAAAGTTTGATGTGCCAGCAATTCAAGGGGCACTTGCAACATCTGCCGGATACATCGGCGTGATGGGCAGTCGCAAAACTCACGCAAAGCGTCTTGAACGCATGGCTGAGGTCGGAATCACTAGTGCAGCTGATCTAGCCCGTATTCATTCACCAATTGGCTTAGACCTTGGTGGCCGTACACCTGAAGAAACAGCTATTTCAATCGTGGGCGAAATTATCGCAACTCGCACAGGGCGTAATGCTTCGCCTCTTGGCGCCAGCGATGGCGCAATTCACTAACCGCTATAGGCGGAACGTTGCAATATTGCTTGGGTTGGTCCACACAACTCGTGCTGCTTGTTCAGCAGACATGATTTTGAATTTCACAAACTTGCCACCAAACGGTGCATGAATCATTGCAAGCCCTGTACCCAGATACATCTGTACGTGAGTTCCCTCGCCGGTGATATCTCCTGCTATCGCATCTTCGCGTTCAACACGCATACGACGATCTAGTTGCGATACAGCCTGACGTGGCATGTCAACGCCAGCCGTTCGCCATGCAAACCACAGAAGCCCTGAACAATCCATCTTCACGTACGAGTCTTCTTTGCCTTCGATGTACCGAACACCTAGTTGTGTGAGCGCCGACAACACCGCTATCTGATGGTCACGTGGCGCACGCGACCATGCCCTGTTCAAATCATTCGGGTCTAGTACCAGACGTTTAGCAACACCATTCGAGACAACACGGCGCAACTCCAAATATGAGGGGTCTTCTTTATTCTCTGTTCGCATTATGAGACTTAGGGCTCGAATAGCATCAATCGCAATTTGAGGGCGTTGACGAGTGCGCTCACCCGGCATTTGAAAGTTACGCGACACAATGTCTTTGTTGGAACTACCTGCTGCACTGGCTGGTGCGACAGGAAGCGACGCACTGAGAATGCCAATTGCGGCTACCCCGCGCAGAAGTTTGGCAAGCCGAACCATTTAAGGCAGGCTATTACGAATGGAAGCACCTCACAGCACCGCCCTCGGGGTCCTTCTGGCTGCTGGCTCTGGTACGCGCTTTGCGGGCTCTCAACATAAATTGTTGGCACACATTGATGGACAAACAATCTTCTCGCGTTCTCTGAGCGCAATGATCGGCTCGCACCTAGATGGATTCATTGTTGTCTCAGGTGCTCTCGACCTCGATGGCCATATCGGCGATATTGAGGAAGTTCATAATCCGGATTGGAAAACAGGTCAACGCAGTTCCGTAATCACAGCAATTAATTTTGCTCGCAGCCACGGCTACGACGCCATTGTTGTCGGATTAGCCGACCAACCATTTCTCACATCGGAGGCGTGGACAAATGTTGCATCCTCAATGTCCCCCATTGCGATTGCCACATACAACGGAACACGCGGAAACCCCGTACGACTTCATTCCAGTGTGTGGGACACATTTGAAGACCTCGAAGCAGACCCAGATGCTGGGGCACGAAGTCTCATTCACCTGCATCCTGAACTCGTTCGGGAAGTAGCCTGTGAAGGCAATTCGGCAGATATCGACACCACAGAGGATCTCGACACATGGACCTAAATCATCAATTCACTGTTGCAGTTCCCGTGGAAGATGCATGGCGCATCCTCACTGACGTCGAGCGCATTGCACCCTGCCTCCCTGGTGCCCAACTGCAAGAAATCGAAGGCGAAACATACCGCGGAGTAGTCAAAGTCAAAGTCGGACCAATTCAGGCACAGTTCAAAGGTCAGGCAAGTTTTATTGAGCGCGACGACGCTACCCACAAAGTAGTGCTCAAGGGCGAAGGTCGTGACACCACAGGCAAAGGAAACGCCGCAGCAGTAATCACCGCTGAGATGACTGCAGTCGATGCAAATAACACCGCTGTCACTGTCAACACAGATCTTTCTGTCACCGGAAAAGTTGCACAGTTTGGTCGTGGCGCAATGGCAGACATCAGCGACAAGTTGCTTGCCCAGTTTGTTGTGAACTTGAATGTTCTTATTGCAGAACAACCTGCAACAGCAGCGCCAGTTGCTACAGAAACAGCACCAACCGACGGTGTCCGCACCATCGAAAGCGCAGAAGTTGCACCACTCGACCTTCTCAGTGCAGCAGGAAGCCCAATTCTCAAGCGGGCCATCCCCGTTGTCGTTGTGGTTGTTGCTGTTCTTGTGTGGCTTGTCGTTCGCTAATTCATGCAACTACCCGGTGCTTCCCCTTCACCTGAAGATCTCGCCGCTGTCACTGCCCTAATTGGTCGCATTCCACAGGGCGATTTTCGCGTAGTGGTTCGCGCTACTGATGGTGCTCCCGTTGTTCTGATGAATGCCCCTCTCTTGGAAGATGGCACACCGATGCCAACGTTGTACTGGCTTGTTGGCAATACAGAAGTTCACGCAGTCAGCACATTGGAAGCTGATGGCGGTGTTAACACTGTTGAAGCCATCATTGGCCTTGACGCAATCGATGCAATTCATGTTCGCTACCAAGAACGACGTGACGCAATGATTCCTGCCACGCATGAAGGACCACGCCCATCTGCCGGAGTTGGTGGCACACGACGCGGCGTTAAATGTTTACACGCTCATTTCGCACATTGGCTTGCAGGTGGCGATGACTCTGTTGGCAAATGGGTGTCACAGCAACTCGACGAACGTGGCGTTACGTACGCACAGCCGATATGACCGTAATGTTTGCAGCTATCGACGTAGGAACTAATTCTGCGAATCTTCTTGTCATTGATGAGCACGGCAAAGAACTCACACGTGTAATCACTTCAACACGACTCGGAGAAGGGCTTCACTCAACTGGAGAACTCTCAGTTGAAGCAATGACTCGAACCATTGAAGTCATTACGGCATACATCGCGACCGCACAATCACTTAGCGCAACCACAATTCAAATAGTCGGAACCGCCGCATGTCGGCGAGCACGCAATGCCACTGCCTTCTGCGATCTTTTACAAGCGAGAACGCAGTTACACCTTGAGGTGTTGTCGGAATCCGACGAAGCAGCCTTGACATTCTCTGGTGCGCTCATCGGTCTCCCCGTCCTCGACGCACCTACCTTGGTAGTTGATATCGGTGGAGGCAGCACCGAATACACAGTCGGAACACAATCAATTGATGTCTTTGCCAGCATCCCGTTCGGTGCAGTGACATCTACTGAGTCTCATATTTCCTCAGACCTGCCGCGCCCTGAAGATCTCACCAACCTCATTGGTGCAGTGTCTGATGAACTAGAAGACATCACTCGCGATCACCCCATTGTTGCCACCGCAATTCGCACAGTGGGAGTTGCGGGCACCATCGTCACCATTGCTGCAGTTGAATTAGGACTGCACGAATTTGACGATGCTGCACTGCACGGGATGACATTGTCTCGTGAGGCCGTTGAAGATGTATTTCGCACGGTAGCAACCGAGCCATTGGCGCTACGTGTGCAAAACCCAGGCCTTGGCCCAGACCGAGCAGACATTATTGTGGCTGGCTGTTGCATTCTCGTTGCCACTATGCGCCGCCTGCACCTCTCAGAGATAACCGTGTCGACCCGCGGACTTCTCGATGGGGTCGCCCACCGTGCCAGACTGAATTCATGACCGCGGTTCATCCAGCACGACCATCGAACGTCGGACTTCGCTTGTATGGCCGGCGCGTAGTGCTACGCCCGCTTGTTCCACAAGATTTCACCGGGTGGAGCGAAGTACGTCGCCGTAATGGCGAATGGCTAACGGTGTGGGAACCAATGCGAATGGTGCATCACCCAGACCCTGAACAAAACCGTGATGTGTTTGCAGCTCGGTGTGGGGCACGAGACCGTGAACGACTTGCCGGCTCACAGTACGCCTTCGGGATCTTTGTCGACGGCGCATTCGCTGGAGAAATCAATTTGAACAACGTTGTTCGTGGTGCATTTCAATCTGCCACCATCGGCTACTGGATTGATAAGTCGCGTGCCGGCCGTTCACTCATGGCTGAAGCGTTAGTTGTGGTCGCACAATACGCATTTGAGAATCTGCACTTACACCGACTTGAGATATGCATCATCCCGCGCAATAGCAACTCACGTCGCGTGATGGAGAAACTAGACATTCGCACCGAAGGTGTTGCTGAACGATTCCTTGAAATCAACGGCACATGGGAAGACCATGTGCGTTACGGAATCACCATTGAAGAGTGGAACGAACGCCGTGAAGACTTCCTTGAAGGTTGGATTACTCCTTAGAGTGGAGAATTGAACGCTTGTGCGCGCTGTCGACGAACAGTCTTTCGCCGCTTCCATTCTTTAGTTTTCCAGTGCTTCAACACGTGCTTACGGCTTTTTTCAATGCCAACAAGCGGATCATGATGATGAACTGGTTTCCATTCAGGTCCAGGCTCTTCCACATCTAGTGGTTCGAGACCGTGCCGCAATGCTTCTTCCGCTAAGTGAAGTTCGCTATGCACGCGGTGACGTTCATTGTGGGCATGTGCCCGCAATTCTTCACGCGGTGCAGGTGCACGATCCTGGTTGCGATTTCGATTACTCACCGCTGCCTCCTTAAGGAGTCCAAGAGGGAATCACTATGGTTCCCTGTTCGCAATGTACACCTCGTCGGACAGGTGAATTACCACTTTTGTCCCTATTTATCTACGGGAAAACTAATCAATGCGTAAGGTTCGGATAACAGGGTCTTGGCCAACAATGCCACGAAGCCCCACTCGGCATGTTCCCTTTCGTAGGGCCACCAAACGGAGCGGTTCTGCTTGCAAGCGACATATCTTTTTTGATGTTTGAGACACCGACCAGATAAGAGGCAGGTCGCTTGTCAGCGAAGCGAGCGCTTCAGGTTTCACAGACTGACCCACAAGTATTCTTCGAACAGGCATTGTGGTGATGCGAGACGTTGCTATTCCATCGCCAATTGCGTTAGTTGCCTTTACGACCACTTGATACTTGCTTCCAACTGCGAGCCCCGTAAACCGAACAGCACTTGTGCCGGTGGGCACTTCTTTTCGTTGCACAACTTTTCCGTTGCGCAACAATGACACCCTTGTATTGGTGATTGCTGAACCACCATCGCACGGCGGGTCCCAACTAACAACTAATCCTGTTGAGTCGGTAGTAAACATGATGTGTGACGGTTCACCTGGTGCAGTAGCAGCAATGGGTGCGGTGTCAACAAACAACAACCGGTTGAGAGAATCCGCAGTCATTCCTTGGATTACACCTTTAGTCGAACGATCAATAATGGCCTGCGAAATTGTGGTGGCACACATTCCCGGCTGTTGCTCGGCTAGTAGTGCTGCATACCCGGCAACCAATGGTGACGCCATTGATGTACCCACATCAAACTCGTAATCAGTATCTGAATCTTTCCATGCCGACTCAAGTCCGCGGAATCTGTCTCCACCCGGTGCATACAAATCAACACACTGACCATTGTTTGAGTAATAGGCCACCACATCTAAAATTCCAACCGCACCTACTGTTAGTGCATCGGGCACATCACCTGGTGCAATCTTGCACGCGTCAATCGGCCGCCCCGCAGCATCACCATTACCTGACGCAACAGTGACTACAACTCCTTCATCAATCAGAGCTTGCACTTCACGATCAATAGATGTTCCATCGTCTCCGAGGTCAACACCAAAACTTAAGTTCACAATTGCTGCTACACCCGAGCGGTGATGTGCACGCACCCACTGAAGAGCATTCACAACATCTGCAACTTCTCCGTCGCCATTGCAGTCAAGAACACGCACAGCAATCAGGCGGGCCTGTGTTGCAACTCCAACTGTTGACCCTGCAGCTAGCGCAGCGACATGCGTTCCGTGACCATCACAATCAGACGTCTCGGGGTTCACTTTCGATGAACCGTTATCGGTAGGAATGTCGATTCCTGGCAGCACCCTGCCGATGACCTGCTCGTGAGATCCCCTGATACCAGTGTCCACAATGTAGATATCTATTCCGGCACCCGTGAGCGGACCAAGGGCGCTATTCCCATCAAGCGGAAGCTTGGCCTGGTTGATGCGGTCAAGGTGCCAAGGAGTGCTGACAGGGGCCGTAAGGGCCAATGAGGCAGGGACTTGACTGGCTCCCGCTGCGACGATGCACAGAGCAATCAATCGCTTCACATTCACAAAAAGAAATGCTACCGTTGAATAAGTTTCAAGGCTTAAAAGGCCCTCGAAAAAGGAAAAGTAATGAACGCTCTCTCTCGTAAATTCAGCTCAGTTCTCGCAGTCACCGCGATCACCGCAACAATGGCGATTGCATCACCCGTTGCAGCAGGTGTGCAATCGTTTGGCAAGTCCTACTCGGTTACTGCAACTGTGAAGGGCGGAAAGAACCTCACTGTTCTCCTGATCTCTGGCAGCGGACGCCTTCTTGCATCAAAGAAAGTGACTGGTGCAAATCAGAAGATCACGCTTAAGTCTCCTGCCACCGCATCAATTGGTGGCACATCGCTTCAGTTAGTGAATGGCGCCGGTACTTCCAAAGGTTCATATTTCGGTCCAGTAACAATTGGTCATAAGGGGAAAAGTGCAGCAAGTGCTTCACGTGTCTACACACGACTAAAGCAGTCAGTTTCTACATCGGTAAAACTTGGCACTCTCACAGTTAAAAAAGTTGGAGCTGGCAAACAGGGCTACGCCGTTGCAAGCGCCACGTCAAAAAGTGCAGACACATCTGTCGGTGCACAAGTAAATGCTTCTAAGGGGCGTCCTACCGGCGTAGGCACATTCGGAAAAACAGCCGGTGTTGCAATCAAGTCATACGGGGTTAGTGCAACTGCAATTGGTGATCCGTGCTCTCCACCAAACACTGCAACGTGTGGACCTGAGGGCAAAGAAATCGGGCCACCAAATGGCACACCAGCTAACCCACCTACCCCTCCAACACCTGGTCAACCGAACGCTGGTCAACCAGCAACAGGACAGCCAAATGCTGGACAACCAAACGCCGGTCAGCCAACCACTGGACAACCAAACGCGGGACAGCCAAATGCTGGGCAACCAACACAACAAGGTGCAGTTGTCAACAAGGATGAAACTCTTGGCGGCGACGCAGACGACGATGGAATTCCTAACGCGTTCGACGTGAATGATGACGGTGATGCTGTTCTTGACTCAGCAGATACAAGTACGCCAGCACCAAAAGTTGCTGTAGATGACGGCACCAAAGATTGCAGTGCAGTTGATTTCAAAATCTTCACCAACTACAAAGCCACACAAGGCGGCTATGCCGGAACAATTAACGCTTATGCCCCTGGCGCATTCAAGGCAACCAAAGAAAACATCGCTTCAACGATCACAAAGTCAATGACCATGGTGTTCTCACCAATCACTCAGGTGTGCGGTTCAAACGTTGTCACCACAGAACTCAAGGGCAACGGCGTTGCATACGCCCCTACTGATTACGTGTCTCTCAGTGGTGGCGTTTGCAACACAGGCGATTACCAGTGGGCCATCGGCCAAGGTTTCATCTGCCCCGGAGCAGGTAACAAGACAGCGTTCGGTGGATACACATTCACAGGCTCAGATTTACCTACTGGTCAAGACACGTTCACCATGCGCGTGACTACGGCTGATTCCAAGTCATACGAGTTCACTTCAAGCGTCGGATTCGTGTTTGTGACACACCCAATGTTTGTGGAATACAGCACCGATGGCACGAACTTCACAAAGGTTGATTACAACAACTCGACACCTGGCCCAGAGGGCGCTCGTATCACTGAGCCAACTATCAACGTCGGACAAGCACAGACGTTGTATCTCAAAGTCTTGCGTCCACAACGCTTGGCAATGGACGGCGAAGCTGGTGAGTTCTACGACCTTGGTGGCTTCAAGTACACACCAGATATTCCAAATATCAGTGGAGTTGGTAAGTGCGACGCCATGACAGTGACGGACTCAGGCATGGCTTCAGACACAGTTCTTGACACCGGAAAACCAACCACACTGTTACTGACTTGGGCAATTGGTCAAAAGTGCTTCACCGAAAGCACCAAGACTCCAAAACCAACGTGGACACCAGGAGCAAGCGATTTCGACGTACAGGTAGAACCATCTGGTCCAGGTGGAAACTCGGCACAAAAGATTCGCATCACATTGGTGCCATAAACAATTACAACTAAAAAGGCCCGAGTCGTAATGACTCGGGCCTTTTTTATTGCACCATTACTGGTGCCAGATTTACTTCTTAGTGATCTTTGCCTGCATCGCGGCAATTTTCTCTGCAAACCACGGCTGCTTAGTGCTCCATAGCTGAGGCACGAGTTCACGCTCGACTGCTTCAGGGTGAGTCACTACATCTGCCATGTCTTGAATTGTCTTCTTGACGCTCTCCAATAGCGGACGCGGCACGCTTGCAGCACGCGCTGCCATCTTTTGTGCTTCAATCAGCAATTGATCATCGTCAACGCATTTCCAAACAAGGCCAATACGTTCTGCTTCGGCACCATCAAGAACTTCACCAAACACCACAGTTGCAAAAGCATTTTGTGGTCCGGCGATTCGACGCAACATCCATGTGTGTCCACCACCTGGGTGAATACCAATCTGCAAAAAACGTGTATCAAACTTTGCACGGCGCGCAGCAATGCGCACGTCACAGCCAAGCGCCAAGTTCATTCCGGCACCAACAGCTGCACCGTTCACTGCAGCAATTGTTGGTAACGGGCTACGAGCAATGCGCAAGAACCCTTCGTAAATCGTGCCGAGACTTTGTCCAGATGCTGTTGCAAGGTTGCCAAGGTTCGCACCAGCGCAAAATGCTGGCGCAGTTCCGGTGACAACAATGGCGCCAATGGAAGGGTCGCCTTCTATGGTGTCCATCGCAGCGAGAATTTCAGCCACCATCGGTGCTGTCAAAGTGTTTCGCTCGTCAGGGTTGTTCAAGGTCAGGGTTGCGACGCCGTCAGTAACGGTCAGTAATACAAGGCTCATGGTTGCTAGTTTCGCACACCGGCCTAGGTATTTTCCCCTTCGGTCGCCTACGGTAAGGGCATGAATACAGATGTTGTTTTATACGAGGTGAGCGAGCGCATCGCCACCATCACCATGAATAGGCCTGCAGCCCGCAATGCCCTCAGCAGCGAAGTGCTCAAGTTGCTTCCGGCGCTCATGAAGACAGCCGATAAAGACGACTCTGTTGATGTCATCATCCTTACGGGCACAGACCCAGCGTTCTGTGCAGGACTCGACCTCAAAGAACTTGGTGACACTGGCGGCAACTTGCGCGGTACGGGTGCAGATGGCTCAAAGAATTCATCAGGAGCCCGTGGCCCCTTTCCTCAGGTGAAGAAACCACTCATTGGCGCAATCAACGGAGTAGCCATCACTGGCGGCTTCGAACTTGCGTTGAACTGCGACTTCCTCATTGCATCAGAGAACGCAAAGTTCGGCGATACACATTCCCGCGTTGGCGTCATGCCTGGTTGGGGTCTCACCGTGTTGTTGCCTCAAGCGATCGGCGTTCGTCGTGCTCGCGAAATGAGTTTCACAGGCAACTTCATGTTGGCCGAAGAAGCGTTGGCGTTCGGTCTCGTCAATCATGTAGTTCCACATGTTGATCTCATGCCATTCACACGCTCTATTGCTCTTGACATCATTGGTAATGAACAAGACGGCGTGCGCCAGATTCGTTCCACCTATGCCGGCCATGCAGCTGAGAAAAAGAAGTGGGAACGCGAATCAGAAGATGGTCGCGCATGGCGCAAAGCTCAGTTTGATCCGAAAAAAGTAGAAGAGCGTCGCGCCAAGATTATGGAACGCGGACGCAAGCAATAATTGCTATTCTTCGTCGCTGAACATTTCAGCAACGGCACTTACTTCAATACCGCCACGTGGACGTTGTGTGAGATGCACGCGTACTGCGTATGGCTTGGCAGTTTCCATTACTTCGGCAGCGATTTCAGCAGCTAGTGCTTCAGCGAATACTGCACGATCGCGGAAACCCCACAAGTACAGTTTGAGGCTTTTTGACTCAATACAGAATTCGTTTGGCTCGTATTCAATAACAACAGTTGCGATATCTGGCTGTTGCGTCACTGGACAGATTGATGACAATTCGTCAGTGGTGAACGTGACTGAAGAAACATGCGCAGGGGCAGGGAACACTTCGACGTGTGCAATGGCATGGTGAACTGTTTGACCGAGAACGGTGAGTGCTGAAGTATCGCTCATGCCGTAAAGGCTACGGGGGTTACTGCAAATCTGCTGGCAACAGTGATGCCAATGACACCAACGGCCGAGGACCCACATGCGAGATCACTTCAGCAGCCGCAATAGCGCCAATGCGTGCACAGCTTGTGAGGTCTTTGCCCTGCGTCAACCCGCGCAAGAATCCGGCGGCAAACAAGTCTCCGGCACCAGTGGTATCCACAACACTTGCGACAGGAGCAGCAGGAACGCTGTGAATGTCATCGCGTGTCACCACAACTGAACCTTTTTCGCTACGTGTTACCGCTGCAATATGGCAATCACGGCGCAAGAGTTCTACCGCTTCGTCAAAGTCTGTTGTTTCATAGAGAGACTTCAACTCATCTTCATTAGCAAACAACACATCAATGTCATTACGCACCAATGATTGAAAATCAGCACGGTGACGATCAACACAGAACGAATCTGACAACGTCAGAGACACCACTCGGCCATATGCGTGTGCAACTGCTGCTGCCTTGCGGAAGGCATCTTTTGCTTCGTCACGGTCAAACAGGTAACCCTCGAGATACAGCACTGCGCCTGCAGAAATAATGTCTGAGTCGAGGTCTGAAAATGACAACTGAGTAGAGATACCAAGAAACGTGTTCATAGTGCGCTGAGCATCAGGCGTAACTGCAATGATGCATCGTCCTGTTGGAACAGATGAATCAGGAGCGCCACTTCGAAAATCAACACCAACAGTTTTCATGTCAGCAGCAAAAACATCACCGAATTCGTCGTTAGCAACCTTGCCAATGAATGCAACGTCTCCGCCAAGGCTTGCAATACCTGCGATTGTGTTTGCTCCAGAGCCACCACTGGTACGCGTGCTTGCTCCGACTGCAGTTGACAAGTGCACGGCCCGATCTGTTTCAATCAGCGCCATCGAACCCTTCACCATGTCGTTTGAGGCAAGAAAAGCATCATCAACCATGGCAATCATGTCCACCAGGGCGTTACCCACCCCGACAACGTCGTACAGAATTCCTTCTTTGTTGGTGAGAGAAGGAACATGGGCGGTGAAAGGATGACTACGTGGCACGGTTCTCTACGGTAGTCGCAGGGCACGCCCCACTAGCCTTTATTGGGTGAGCCACCTCAATAATCCCTTTCGCCTCCCCCGCACCGTTCTGCCTTCGCGCTACGAGGTGTCTTTAACCCCAGATCTTGATGCCGCATCATTCACTGGCACAGTCCTCATCTCTGCTGAAGCAACGGAAGCAGTATCCGAGATTGTCGTTAACGCAATCGAACTTGAGATTGCCTCCGTAACCGTAAACGGCGTCACGGCCTCGTTCACATTGCATGAGGAATCAGAGCGTCTCATCATTAGTGCTGAAGTTGCGAAGGGCCCATGCGAAATCGCCATTGCCTTCACCGGCATCCTGAACGACAAGTTGCGTGGCTTCTACCGGTCAACCTTCACAGATGACTCTGGTGTTCTTCGCACCATTGCCACTACGCAAATGCAATCAACTGATTGCCGACGTGCATTCCCCTGCTTCGACGAACCTGACTTCAAGGCAGTGTTCGCAATAGACCTCACCATTAAGAGCGAATTCCTCGCAGTGTCGAATAGCAGCGAAACAAAACGTGAAGTTCTTGCCAATGGCCTCACACGTATCTGGTTTGCAGACACCATGATCATGTCTACTTATTTGGTGGCATTTGTTGTTGGGCCATTAGAAGCAACTGAAACTGAAATGGTTGGCGACATTGCAGTGCGCATCATTCACGTGCCAGGAAAATCTCATCTCACGGAATTTGGTATGCGTGCCGGTACTTTTGCGCTTGATTGGTTCCAGACCTATTACGGCGTTCCATACCCAAGCGACAAAGTTGACCTTCTTGCATTGCCTGACTTCGCTGCGGGTGCAATGGAAAACGTTGGGTGCATCACGTTCCGTGAAGTGTTGCTGCTGGTTGACCCTGAAACCTCAACGCAAGTTGAACAAGAACTTGTGGCACTTGTTGTTGCCCATGAACTCGCACACATGTGGTTCGGCGACCTTGTCACCATGCGTTGGTGGAATGGCATCTGGCTAAACGAAGCATTCGCAACATTTATGGAATATGCAGCATGTGATGCGTTCATGCCACAGTGGAAACTATGGACTTCATTTGGTCTTGACCGCAGTGCTGCATTCGATGTTGACTCACTGCACTCAACCCGCACTATTGAATTTCCCGTCAACTCCCCTGCAGATGCTGACGGCATGTTCGATGTGCTCACGTACCAAAAGGGCGGCGCCATCTTGCGAATGCTCGAGCAATACATCGGGCCAGACCGCTTTCGCGCTGGTGTTAGCCACTACCTAAAGACACATGCATATGGCAACACAGAGACCAACGACTTGTGGGATGCAATTGAACATGTCGTCAGCACTGATGGTGGGCCTATCGTTCCCGTACGACGCCTCATGGACTCATGGATCTGGCAAGCCGGATACCCACTGATATCAGTACGAATTGATGGAACTGAGTTAGTACTTTCACAGCGCCAGTTCACATTCGACAACAGCCCAGACGCCACCTTGTGGGTTGTGCCCATCCACGTGCGCATCGGCAATGCAACAAGCAAGGTCCTGCTTGAAACGGATGAAGTTCGTATTCCGCTCTCAGATACCTCAGCCACCATTGTGGTGAACGCCAACGGCCCAGGTTTCTATCGTGTTGAATACTCAGCTGATCTCTTGCTACGCATCACCGGTTCAACCTTGTCTTCACTCGACACTCTCGAGCGTTACAACTTGGTCGATGATGCATGGAACGCAGTTGTTGCTGGGGCAATGAGTTCAGATGCCTACATTGCATTCCTGCAGGGCTTCACCAATGAACGCGACCTTGCTGTGTGGCAAACAATTGCAGCATCTTTGAAATCTTTGTCACGCATTGTGCCAACAGAATCAGAGCCAGCATTTGCGTCGTTAGTGAAAGCATTAGTAACACCTGCACTCGCCCACTTCGGATGGAAGCCAGTTGCAGGCGAAGAGGACTTAGTCGCAAAACTACGCGGCCTCATTGTTCAACTACTTGCGATCCACGGAAAAGACACTGACGCACAACGCCAGTGCCGTGACATCTTGTTCAACAACACCGTGACTGAACCGGAGCTAGTCGCCGCAGCAACAAATGTTGTGGCAGCCACTGGCGACGCCACAGATTACGAATGGTTCCTTGGTCGGTACCGCGACCCGTCGACGCCTCAAGAACAAATTCGCATGCTGTATGCACTTGCTGAGTTCGATAGTGCTGAACTAATTGCTCGTACATGTGACTTCGCGCTAACGAGCGAAGTAAAGACCCAGAATGCCCCATTCCTACTTAACCGTTGCATCGCAAACCGCAAGCACGGAGAACAGGCATGGAGCTTTGTTCGTCAGAACTGGCAACATGCAAATGACGCCTTTCCTGGCAACACCATCATCCGCATGGCAAGTTCAACTTCAACATTGAACTCAGATGCAATGGAACAAGACGTTCAGTCATTCTTTTCTGAACACCCGATCGCACAGGCCGGCAAAACTCTTGATCAAGTTCTTGAACGCCAACGAGTCAACACAGAACTTCGCCGTCGCGAAGCCGGCATCGTTGCTGAGGCCCTAAAAAGTTAGCGGGTCTCGGCTTTGAGAGTGCCCTTGCCCACAAGGTCACGAAGTTCGGTCTTCAAGAACTTTCCTGCAGCGTTACGCGGCAGTGGTTCATTCATGATGACAACATGATTCGGGACTTTGAATGACGAAATCTTTCCGTCAAGGAACTTCCACAAATCATCAGCAGAGAAGGCAACGCCTTCTTTCGGAAAGATAGCAACGCCTACTTCTTCACCGAGACGCTCGTGAGGAATACCGAAAACGGCAACTTCGTACACAGCAGGGTGCTCGTAGATTGCGCCTTCAACTTCGACGCAGTAGATGTTCTCGCCACCACGAAGAATCATGTCTTTGATGCGGTCCTTGATGAACAAGAAACCTTCATCATCAATGTATCCACCGTCACCAGTGCGCAACCAACCATCAACAATTGTCTCTGCAGTTGCGTCTGGACGATTCCAATAGCCGCGAATCAACATTGGGCCGAACATGCAGATTTCGCCCATTTCGTTTGGTCCGAGAGTCTTGAATGTTTCTGGGTCACGAATCTCTACACGCATTGGCCATGTTGCACGGCCAGTACTTGTTGGGCGATCTGTGTAGAACTTGCCGGTGTTGCCAGGTCCATACGCATTGGTTTCGGTCATGCCGTAACCCAACTGTGGGCTTCCCTTTTTAACGGCCTTATCAACCTTGTCAACAAGTGCAGCAGGTGCTGGTGCACCGCCACCGCCAACAGCACGAAGGCTGCTTGTGTCGTACTTGTCGAAATCAGGATGGTTCACAAGGTCCCATGATTGAGTTGGAACGCCAACAAAGTTGGTGATGTTTTCTTCAGCAATGATTGGCAACGCCTTGCCAGCGTCCCACTTGTACATGATGACAAGTTTGAGGCCTGCCATGAAGCAGCTCAACATGACTGGCACACAACCGGTGACGTGGAAAAGAGGCACGATCAGAATGAACGATGGCGGGAATGGGTCTGCTGGAGCTTCTGGTTCGTCAGATGCCAACTTCAATACGGCGTTACGTGCCGAGAACGCCATGAGCGCACTAAGAACTGCACGGTGCGTAGACACCGCACCCTTCGGGCGGCCTGTGGTTCCTGAGGTGTACAGAATTGTTGCATCGTCATCAAGTGAGATGTCTGCGACCAATGGTCCGAGGCCGGTTTTTACAACTGCAGCCCAATCATCAACATCTGCTCCGAGTTCGCGCTCTGGGCGAACACACAACATCTTGATGTCGTGCTTGCGACATGACGCATGAGCTGTGTCAATGCGCTGCTGATCACCAATCAGAACTTTTGCACCAGAGTCTTGCAATGCGAAGTCCATCTCGTCTTCGGTCCACCATGCATTGAATGACACGTTGACCGCACCAATAGAAATGATTGCGGCAAATGCCATGATCCATTCAGGGAAGTTACGCATGGCGACAGCAACACGATCGCCCTTCTTCACGCCATAGGTATTCACCAGCAAGTGACATAGACCATCAACTTGGTCCATGGTCTTTCCGAAGGTCCACTTCTCGCCCTCATAGATAATGAAGGTGGCGTCACCGAAGTTGCGCGCATTCTGCAAAACGAGTGCAAGGTTTGGCGGGCAATTCTTGAAGACATCCATCTTCACGCCACGGATTTCGGCTTCCATCAATTCAAACGGAGTACCCGACCCTGCGGCCAAAACTTTTGTTTGTGCTTCTGTCCATGAAAGTGCCATGTGAAATTCCCCCGTGTAAGTACGAAGAGGAAAGTCTAGAGGCGCATGCGCCAAGCGTCACAGTCCGTTGCGGACGACGACAATTACGCGGCGTGGCGTTGGCCGTAATAACGGCGAAGGTATTCCTGGTTACGGATCTGCACGAGGATGTAGCAGTAGGCCGCAAGACCAAGGAATGAAACCGTGAACAGGTACAGCATGGCTGTACTGCCGGTGGTGACGCCAAGGAACAATGAGACGCCAGTGGCAGCCACCATTCCGTAAAGAACATTGACGCGACGACGGCGAACTACTTCACGTGACGACATAAAGGCAGTCTCGGCAGCAAAGTGCGCGCGAGGCAATTCAGCAGTGTGATGAGTACGACGGTGGCGAGGCTCGGCGGCGAGAACGCCATCGCTAGCAATCAGGCGAGGAGCCTGTGCCTGCGGACGAGCCATCGGGGCAGACAGACGAGGAGACGACGACAGTGGTCGAGCCATGGCGCGCATTGGCGCTTGAGTGCCAGGGGCCTGCGAGCGCTGAAGGGTGTGCAGCTGACGACGGAAATCAGAAACGGACGACACGGCGCCAGTATCAAAGCGTGAGCGAAGAAGTGGAGGTAGCAACACTGCCATCCACATTGCGCCGACGATAAGAAGAACTAGTTGACTCATGTACGAGATAATCACCTTGATTAGGGAATAGAAATATTCGACCGTGGTCGTGAGCCGATGCTGGAGGCATTGACTAAGGGCGTCCTAAGACACTCATGAAATCCTAGTGAGGTTTTGTCAGCCATGCGACCCGCCACGCCGTATTGACTGCAAAATTACGCTGTTTTTGCTCAAAAACGAATAAAAATGACCAATTAAGACATTTTTCACAGGGTGTAATTGGACTTTATTCAGGGCGCTGGAAGGTGCCAGAGCGTCCGCCCGACTTCTCCCACAGAGCCAATTCACCGATCACCATCGACTTGTCTGCGCTCTTGCACATGTCATAGATGGTGAGAGCAGCTACCGAACACGCAGTAAGTGCTTCCATCTCGACGCCGGTCTGTCCGGTGGTTTCCACAATCGCTTCGATGGCAACGACACCCTCGCCTACCGAAATGTTGACGGTAACTGCGCTGAGCATGAGGGGGTGACACAAAGGAATCAGGTCGCTCGTTTTCTTCGCAGCCTGAATGCCGGCGATGCGGGCAGTAGCGATGACGTCGCCTTTCGGCAGTGATGCAGAGGTGATGGCAGCCGACGTTGCTGGCGACATTTGCACGTTGCACCGAGCAACTGCCCGACGGCTGGTGATGTCTTTGCCACCCACATTGACCATGTGTGCCTGGCCCGATTCATTGAGATGGCTGAAGGTTGGCTCGCTCATCAGGTCAGGTTATGCCCAAATCTTGCTCTCCCGCACACATCGCATTTGACAGATCCTGGAAAGGACTTACTATGACAATTAGCGAGACAGCCCGGTTAGACATGCTTTCCGGATTACGAACTCACGTCGGAGAAGCAGTGGCTAACACATTGATGGAACACCTGCCACCAGGAGGATGGTACGACGTTGCCCGCACGGGCGATTTTGATCGTATTGAAACCAGGATTGACAAACTTGAAGCACGACTCGACGACCGAATCGACAAACTCGAAATCCGATTCGACAAACTTGAAGCACGAATCGACAAGCTCGAAATCCGAATCGACACCAACACCAGATGGATGATTGGCATTTCACTCACCTACGGCATCGGCATTCTTGGAGCACTTGTCACCTTCATGGTGGCGTCGCTCAACTAGCTGCGCACCAAACGGCGTGCACTATGCCAACTTGAGAAACAGTTTTTCTACTTCTTCAAGATCAAAGCCATCGCGCTTGGCTTGTTTCGGGTCTTGCAAACACTGCTGAAGGCCGGCGGACAACAAACGGAATCCCACTTGGTCAAGCGCCGTACTGGCAGCAGATACCTGCGTGATGATGTCGCGGCATTCACGGCCATCCTCAATCATTGTGCGCACGGCACGTACCTGGCCCTCAATACGGGCAAGGCGCTTCTGCAAACCATCAAGTACATCTTGTTCAATCTTCACCGCTGTCTCCTTGGGACGAAAGTTATACCCCTTAGGGTATCATGTAGGTATCCCAGAAAGAGAACCCCATGATCTTTGAACAGTTTTACCTTGAATGCCTCTCACATGCCTCATACCTATTGGGCGACCAATCAACTGGCAAGGCAGTTGTCGTAGACCCCCAACGTGACATTGCCCAATACCTTGATCGTGCACGCGAGCTGAATCTCACAATCACCCATGTACTTGAAACACATTTTCATGCTGACTTCTTGTCCGGCCATCTTGAACTTGCCAAAGCCACTGGTGCCACTATTTGTTATGGCGCAGAAGCTCGCCCTCAGTTTGCAGCCCACCTACTTGCAGATGGTGAACGAATTGTTCTCGGCGACGTAGTCATTGAAACGCGACTTACTCCGGGGCACACTCCAGAGTCTGCGTCATACGTTGTGTATGAACATGACGGTGATGCAGTGCCCTACGGCGTGCTGACTGGTGACACATTGTTCATTGGTGATGTTGGTCGTCCCGACCTGTTGGTCAGTGTTGGAAAAACCGCAGACGAACTTGGCCACATGTTGTTCGCATCTATTCAGAACAAACTGCTGACATTGCCAGACCCCACCCGCGTCTTTCCTGCGCACGGCGCAGGCAGTGCATGCGGAAAGAACTTGTCAACAGAGACTTCATCCACCATGGGCGTACAACGTCGCGATAACTACGCATTGCAATTCACTGACGCCGATTCGTTTGTTGCTGCCGTTACTGAAGGTCAACCAGAGGCTCCTGGCTATTTCATTTACGACGCCGTGTTGAACCAAAAGAATCGCGAAACTCTGGAAGAGCATGTCCCGCCCACAGCGTTGACCGTTACTCAACTACTTGATGCACGCGATAAGGGTTTACAGATCATCGACACTCGTGAATCACAGTTCTTCGCAGCGGGTCATTTGCACGGCTCGGTCAACGTTGGGCTTGCCGGTCGATACGCAGAATACGCAGGCTCGGTAATCAGACCAGACGAAGACATTGTCATCGTCACTGATGCCGGAATGGAACTCGAAGCAAAAGTTCGTCTGGCTCGCATCGGCTATGACCGTGTTGTTGGTTCATTCATTGCAGACAACTTGGCTGATGTTCCTAGTGAAGTTGGTCGTGCATCGCGGCTTACCGCTCATGAGTTCGCTCAACGACGCCGCGAAGTTGCCACGTTGCAAGTAGTCGACGTACGCGGAGACGGCGAATACGCAATCAATCACTTACCTGAGGCTTCAAACATCCCCGTGTCACAGTTGCGTAAACGCCTCACTGAACTAGATCCGCTTACTCCCACCGTTGTGTATTGCGCAGGCGGATACAGGTCATCAATTGCTGCAAGCGTGTTGCGTGCCAATGGCTTTCGCGATGTCAGTGATGTTCTGGGTGGCTTTGAGGCAATTCTGCAGTTGCAGAACTAGTGACGACGCCACGGCCAGCGCACTGGTCGTTTCGCTAAGAACGCAGCAACGCCTTCGCGGACTTCGCCGCTCTTATCCATTTCGGTTTCCCACTGCAAGGTGGTCTTTGGCTTCACTTTGCCTTCGCGCACCACTTCATCAATCATTGCTTTACTTGCAACTTGAGTTAGTGAAGAACGCTCAAGAAGAACTGCGAGAAGTTCATCAACGCGCGCATCAAGGGCAGAAACAGTTAGTAACTCATCAATAAGCCCAATGCGCAATGCACGTTCTGAATCAATCAGTTCACCCGTGTACATCAGGTGCTTCGCAGCCGAACCACCGATCACGCGCACAGCACGCTCGAGTGCATTCGTTGGGTACACAATTCCCAACTTGGCAGGAGTAATGCCAAACACTGCATCATCACTACTAAGGCGAATATCGCACGCTGTAGCGATAGATACACCACCACCTACACAGTTCCCACGAATAACCGCAATGGTTGGGCCTGGGAAATTCGCTAAGGCTTCTTCTGCTGCCCAGTTAATACGTGCATATTCGCCACCAGGGCCATTTGTCAGTTCCGTAATATCAGCGCCAGCACAGAAATGTTCACCGCTACCGCGCACCACAAGAATGCGCACATCAGGGTTAGCTGTCAACGCGCTGACTTGAGCATCAATGCTTGCCCACATTCCAATATTGATGGCATTGCGTTTGTCTGGTCTGTTCAATGTCAAGGTTGCAACAGGGCCGTCGATCTCAACGAGTACTCGAATGTTTGCTAGTTCGCCTGTTTGGTCGTGCGACATGGGGTTACCCACCAATTTGGCTCATTGACCGATTTGGCCGAATGAAATTCACTTGGTTGATTTGGTGTCCGGCCCACTTGGCTCCGACAGCAACTTGAATCAGTTCAGCAATCTCTTCATCTGTTCCGCCATTGCGCAGTAACGTGCGAATGTCAGATTCATCAGTGGCAAACAAGCACGTACGGAATTGACCGTCTGATGTAAGTCGCACGCGGTCACAGTCACCACAGAACGGATGAGTGACACTAGGAATCACGCCAACAGTTCCCTTGCCATCAAGGAAGCGCCAACGGTCTGCTGGTGCGGCACCACGCGATGGCATCAGTTCCAGTGGGAACTCAGCAGCGATAGTCGCCACAATTTCGTCTTGGCTAACAACCTTGTTGCGTTCCCATTCATTGGTCGCATCAAGTGGCATGAACTCAATAAAGCGCACTTCAACATTGTTGTCGCGGCCGTAACGAACAAGATCAAGAATCTCGTCGTCGTTTGCGCCACGTTCCACAACTGCGTTCACCTTCATGGGCGAAAACCCAGCTACTTGTGCTTCAGTTATTCCGGCAAGCACGTTGTGCAGTTCATCACGGCGGGTCATTGCAAAGAATCGCTCTGGCTTCAAACTGTCGAGGCTGACATTGATGCGATCAAGGCCGGCATTGCGCAGTTCAAGTGCAATGTTGCGCAGTGTTGCACCATTAGTTGTGAGAGCAATGTCTGGCTTCGTGCCGTCTGGCAAACGCAACGCTGCAAGCTTCGAAATCAGTTGCGGCAAATGTGCACGCACTGTTGGTTCCCCACCAGTCAAACGCAAACTGTCAACACCGAACTTCTCAACACAGATACGAGCTACGCGCTCGATCTCTTCGTATGTCAGAACTTCAGAACGGTCTAGCCAGGTCATGCCCTCAGCAGGCATGCAATAGGTACAGCGGAAATTACAACGGTCCGTGACAGAGATGCGCAAGTCACGCACCACGCGCCCAAAGCTGTCAACAAGATCCATAGGGCAATCCTACGCAGTAATCAACTTGTGACTACTTGGCGGCCGTTGGCCCAGCATCAGCACCAAGGAATGTAACCATTACATCGTCCCCCGCTGATAACCCATTGCCATCCGGAACCATCATGAGGGCATTCGCTACAGCCGTTGTAGCCAACTGATGACTTCCCTGTTCGCTCTTGCGACTGACATGCACTCGACCATCAGAACCCCACGACGCATGCACGCGATCAAAGTGAACCTTGCCGTCAGGGTGACGCTTCACTGCATCATCTGTAATTGCCAATACTTCAGGGCGGTGAGATGCTGCACCAAAACCCATCATGGTGCGTAACGCTGGTCGTGCAAGAAGTTCAAAACTCACTAACGACGACACAGGGTTTCCTGGCAAACCAAAAATCGGAATCTGCACCCCGGATGGATTCTGAAGTGTTCCAAACGCAAATGGCTTTGCAGGCTTCATTGCCACTTGCACCCAGTTCATATCCGCAATACGCGACAGCACAGCTTTCACAATGTCGTAGTCGCCCATGCTCACGCCGCCGCTAGTGACAAGCGCATCACAACCACCAGTGCTCACTGCGCTGCGTAATGCGGCTTCCAGTTCATCTTCGTTGTCACGAACAATGCCAAGGTCAATTGCTGTTGCGCCAGCTTCTTCCACAATGCGCACAAGCATGGTGCGGTTCGACTCACGAATCTGCCCGGCAGCCAGTGGCGAACCATCATCTACCAATTCATCGCCAGTGGAGATCACTCCTACCTTCACTCGCGGGTACACCACTACATGCGTTGCATTGATGCTGGCTAACACGCCTTCAATCATCGGGGTCACGCGCATACCCGCGGTAACTACCGTGGCACCCACTGCAACATCAGACCCAGCCGCACGAATTGCAGCACCAGCCGGAACTGACTTCAGAATGTTCACACTGTCGGTGCCAATGCGTTCAGTGTCTTCCACCATCACAACGCAATCACATCCATCAGGAATCGGTGCACCAGTCATAATGCGAATCGCAGTACCTGCTGTCACCGCAATAGTCGGTGCCGCCCCCGCAGCAAGCTCGCCAATTACGCGCAACTCAACCGGAACGCGTCCAACATCGACAGATCGCACGGCGTAACCATCAACCGCGGTGTTTGCGAACGGTGGCACCTGTTCAGTTGCCACAACATCTTGCGCAACAATGCAGTCTGCGGCATCTGCACGCGCGACTTGCACAGGGGTGGCAACCGCACAACGGGCCAGCACCATGGCGCGAACGTCGTGCAGTGGAGTCATGGGCGAAACGGTACCTGTGAACGAAGCCACCCACCACTTTTCAGTCCATTCCTGCGATATACCTATTACATGTCGTTGTACAAGGCCCCGTCTGCTTCAGGGCATCAGGCTGCTTGGTCTCGATGGGATGGTTCTCCGGGAAGTTCTGTTGAATTGCGTTGGGAAAACGAAGGCTGGACTGCAGAAATCGGACTACTTGCTGACAGAGCAGTCGCCGTTGTTCGTATGTCTGCTTCATGGGCTGTGCAACAGATGCTGTTGTTTCGTGATTTGCCAGAACCCGACTTGTGGCTTGCAACAGATGGTCACGGCCAATGGGGCGAAATGAATGGCGAACACCGCACAGAACTCGACGGCTGTGTTGATATCGACTTTGCAGGCACTCCGTTTACAAACTCAATAATCACTCACCGCTTGCCATTACAAGTTGGTCACACAGCTGATCTGCACGTAATCACTATCAACGTAGAAACTCTTGGCATCGTGAAAACTCCACAGCGCTACACCCGACATGATGAACATGCGTGGGAATACACATCGCTCATCACTGGCGAACAACATGCAGCAACAGTTGATGAGTTCGGTTTAGTTCTCGACGAGCACAATACGTTTCGTCGCGACCGCGATATCTAATCGCCGAGGCGTTGAGTCAGCCACGCGCGGAACCCTGGCTCAATGTCTGGTCGCGTCAAGGCGATATCTACAACAGCAGTCAGCCAACCCATTGGTGTTCCCGTATCCCATCGTTGTGAACGGTTCAACATGCCGGTTAACGGCGAACGTAATGACTGCGCACGTAACGCATCAGTCAGTTGCAGTTCCCCATTCGCATGTGGCTTCAGTGCATCAATCGCTTCGAACACATCAGGGGTCAACACATACCGACCAATAATGATCAGGTTGCTCGGTGCATCTGCTTGCGCAGGTTTTTCCACCACATCAACAATGTCGTATGGCCCTTCATCAGGTGATGAAGCAGACGGCGTAATAACTCCGTATGCAGATACCTGTTCCATTGGCACGCGCATGAGGCCAACAGCACCAACACCTTTTTTCTCACACGAATCAACCAACGCATTCAACAACGTTGCATCGCCCATGATTTCGTCTGGCAACAACACAGAGAACGGTTCGTCACCAACTGCACTGCGCGCACAACCAACGGCATGGCCAAGTCCGCGCGGTGCATCTTGATACACCACGCTCACGCGCACATCAGAACCAATGCGCGCCAACCTGTTTGCAAGGTCGTCGCGCCCACTGGCACGCACCTTTTCAATCACAGCAGCCGACGGCGCAACGTATGCCTCAACCGGAGTCTTAGAAACATGAGACACCAACACAATGTGCTCGGCCCCAGCCGCAATGGCTTCGTCCATCACCAGCTGCAGGACAGGCACGTCCACAATGGGTAGCAATTCCTTCGGCACAGCCTTCGTGACCGGATAAAAACGGGTCCCGAGGCCCGCGGCAGGAATAACAGCGGTACGCGATCTCATGGAATCCCACGCTAGCCAGATACCATTTGGCACTCGATGGACCTGAGTGCCAACCCCGGAGACCCCAATGCCCACATACGTATATAAATTCGTTGAAACAGGCGAAACAGTCGAGATTTTCCAAGATTTCTCAGAAGACTCGCTCACTGAGGCCAAGCACCCTGTCGACGGCACCATGCGCCCTGTCAAAAAAGTCTTTCTTCCGGTCGGTATCACCTTCAAAGGTGGCGGCTTCTACAAAACAGATAGCGGCAAGTCCGGCAGCACTCCTGCCCCTAGCTCGTCTGGCGATTCTTCCTCAAGCGCCGCAGCTCCTGCGCCAGCAGCAACACCTTCGCCATCTTCTTCCTCTTCTGACTAGGTAGTGCACACATAGGTACCTGAAAGGGTTCCTATGAAATCACTCACTTTTTTTCTGCGCACGGCGCTTACGCAATTCACCACTCTTCTTAATGTGCTCATTCGCGCATTACAGATTCAACGACGTGTCCAACTCATTGCAGTTCTCGTTGTGTCCATCCTCATTGGTTTTTTCGTGGCGCGAACCGTGCACTCAACACGAGCCACACAACAACAGTGGACTTCCAAAGTTTCCATCTTGGTCACATCGCGCAACCTTGCTGCCGGCGAATCACTCACTAATGAGAACACTCAATACGTAGCACTGCCGATTGCAATCCAGCCACCCGATGCGCTTACGGAAATACCCACCAATGCGCGCATGCGTCTTGCGCTGTCGTCTCGCACCACACTGACTTCTTCAATGATTATTCGCGATAATGCCCGTATTCAGATTCCTTCTGGCTGGCGAGGGGTAGCTATGCCTACCGACCTTGTGGCCCCCACAGTCATTGCCGGCGATCATGTCGACGTCGTTACAGCAGACACTGTTATTGCAGCCGGAGCGCTCGTAATAGAGGTTTCACCAACCAATGGCATCACTATTGCTGTCCCTGCGGAATCTGCTGCAGTTGTCGCCACCGCCTCACGCAACGGTGACGCCTCATTAGTGCTTGCCACTTAGACCCTCGTCCAAGTCGTATCTACTGATTTTCCTGACTAATCTCTAGGTCTAACGACTATCAACGGGAATTGCCATGGCATACGGATCAGACGACAAAATCGAATCAGCACCGGTCAAAGACTGGGTGAATGACTGGGACTGGCTTGATGATGGTTGGGGCGAGAACGCCATCGAAATCTGGAACGACGTGCGAGAGCAATGCCCTGTTGGTTCCACCGAGCGTTACGGCCGTGCATTCATGCCCGTCACCATGGAAGCAGTACGCGACATTGCCAACAACACCGAGGACTTCTCTTCCATCTGGGTCAATGTTGGTCGCCCAGATGCACCACGTGCAGCAGCCCCACCAATTACGTCTGACCCACCAGATCACCACGGTCACCGCCGCGTAATTCTCCCTGCGTTCAACCCCAAAGCCGTGGCCGCAATGGAACAAGAAATGCGCGACTACTGCCGCAAGCTCATCAAAGACCTCGACGGCATGAACGCCGTAGACGCCGCCGTTCAATACACACAACACATTCCCGTGCACGGAATCTGCATCCTCACCGGCTTGCCAGAAGAAGACGCTGACTTGTTCCGCGACTGGATCTACAAGAACTTTCAGCTAGCACCAAAAGACAATGCGATTCGTTTGCAAGTTCTTACAGAGATGACTCATTACATCGATGCCATTTTGAAAGATCGTCTCGTTAATCCGAAGGACGACCTTCTCACCACAATTGCAACAGCCGAGATCGATGGTAAAGAAGTCGACTGGGGCATCAAGATTGGTTACATCCGTTTGCAAATTGTTGCGGGTATCGACACCACCTGGAGCGCAATCGGTTCAGGCCTCTGGCACTTCGCGCAACACAACGACGAAGTGCAGCGCCTTGTTGCGGTTCCGAATGATGATCCGCTGTGGAACACCGCAAACGAAGAAGTTCTTCGTTACTACGCACCTGTCACCATGGCACGCAAAGTAATCAACGATGTAGAAATTGCTGGGTGCCCAATGCGTGCTGGTGAACAAACACTTGTCACCTTCCCCGCCGCAAACCACGACCCTGCAGCGTTCGAAGATGCGCACATCTTCCAACTTGATCGTCAAGACAACCGCCACGTGGCATTTGGTGTTGGCATTCATCGTTGTGCTGGTTCAAACCTTGCACGCTTAGAAATGTTGGTGGCGTTTCAAGAATGGCTTCGTGCATTCCCGAACTACTCACTCGACAAGTCAAAGAAAACTACGTGGGCAAACGGTCAAGTACGCGGCCCACGCGAAATTCCGGTGTTGCTGAACCGCTAATACTCTTCCGTAACGGAAGGCACAATGCGTGCGCTCCACGGACGATGCATATCCCAGTGATGGCCTACCAAAACGCCTTCACCAAGCTTTGCTAGAAAGTCAGTCGGCCCATCAAAATCAGGCATTTCTACAAAGGCACTGCCTAATGCATGCGGCACGTGTGCATCACTGCCAGCACCCAATGCCAACCCATGTGATTCACCAAATTCACGTGCCCGTTTGTTCAACGACTGCAACGACGTCTTCGAGTTGTGCGCCTCAATGGCATCTACCAACCCAAGGTCTGTCAGTTCAATCAATGACGCTTCAGTGAGATTGCGACGCATCGGGTCGAACGGGTGAGGCACATACATAACCCCACCCTGTTTACGAATTTGGGTCGCTGTATCAACAGCATTGTCACCAAACGAAATGCGTTCAGTTAAGAACAGCCCAATTATTTCGCCTGTATGCGTACGTACTTCTTCACCAACAATCACACGACAAATTCCGTCGCCCTCTAGTTCACGTTGCAACCGCACCGCACCTTCAATGGCGTTGTGGTCTGTCACACACAGCACATCAATGCCAGCTTCCACTACAGATTCAATGATTTCATCAAGCGTCGTGGTGGAGTCACCAGAAAACATTGTGTGTGAATGCATATCCACGCGCACGTAACCGTCACGGCATGGCGTTGCCAAGTGCGGATGGCGCTCTACTGCAGCCGCGGCCGCACTGCCCATGAGCAGTTACGCCCCGCTCATGGTGACATCTGCAATCACCATTGATACGCCAGCTGCGCGCATTGGCAACCAGTCGACATCGTTTCCAATTGCCAACACATCAAGCAACATGCGCTGCAATGTGGAAGCAATAGTGAACTCACGAATTGGTTCTGCAACTTTGCCATTACGAATCATGACGCCAGAAGCACCAGTAGAGAAGTCACCAGAAATTGGGTTCACACCAGAATGCAAACCTTGCACGCTCTGAATCAGAACACCTTCTTCAATGTCTGCAATTAGTTCTGCCTGAGTCTTTGTGCCAGGCGTCAGTTGCAATGCCAAGCATCCGACTCCGCCACCTACGGCGTTCCCTGTGCTCTTTGTACCAGCACGACGTGCTGAATACGACGAATGTACGAACATCTGCAACACGCCATCTTTAATAAGCACATTGCGGCGAGCAGCCAATCCTTCGCTATCAATTTCAGATGCGGTGTATGCCCGTGAATCAGTGGGGTCGTCAACCAAAGTAATCAGTGGGCTTGCCACTGCTTCACCAAGTCGATTCGCAAACAAGCTTCTACCCTTCACCACGCTCTCGCCATTCAAGGTGGATCCAATGATGCCAAGGAATTGGGCTGTAACCATTGGGTCAAGCACAACAGTTGTGCGCTTGCTTGGTGGCTTTACTGCGCCAAGCAAACCGGTTGCTTTCTTTGCTGCTTCAACACCTGCTTTTGCCAAATCAAACTCTGCAGGGTTCTTGCCAAGCGCATACGCCCAGCCTGTTTGTGTTTCACCGGCGTCATCAGCCATCACACTGACACTTGCATAACAACTATTCGAACGTCCACTGCTGCGAATGCCCATAGTTGTGGCAAACGCCTCTTCAGTTGCGCCATCTGAATAGTTCGAATCATCAATGCGCACTCGTGGGTCTGCACCAACTGCAGCGCGCTCTAGTTCTTTTGCAATCTCAATCTTTTTCGCAGTGTCGAATGCATCAAGAGCGTCGTCCCACAGTTCCTGTTCCACAATGGCAACACCATCTGGTTCTGCAAGTCCTGCCCATTCGTCAACGCTGCCCAATGTGGCGTTCTCACGAGCTTCTGCAAGTACTTCACGCCATGCAGTTTCATCAAGAGTTCCTGCATGCGACGAACCAGTACGGCCATCTTTAATCACCCGCACGCTGATGCCCTGGCTTTGTGCCGAAACGAAATGTTCTAGTTCTCCGTTGTACACACGAATATCTGTCTCGCGTGAACGCGCAACATTTGCTTCAATCTGTTCGCCAGGTTCAGCCATAGCAACAATGGCATCTGCAATTGCTTGCAGATCATCAACTGTATGGCGGCTCATGCTGCAGTGCCACCAATGGTGAGTGACTTCACGCGCAATGTTGGCTGACCATCTCCTACCGGCACGCCTTGTCCGTCTTTACCGCACATGCCTGGGTTACCCATTGCAAAGTCGTTACCCAACATGTCAATGTCTGCCAACACTTGTGGTCCGTTACCAATGAGGTTGCTCTCGCGCAATGGCTCAGTGATTTGTCCGTTCTCAATGAGATACGCCTCGGTCATACCAAACACAAAGTCACCGCTTGCAGTATTCACTTGACCGCCACCCAACTTCGCCACATACACACCGTATTCAGTAGCGCGAACAATGTCATCTGGTTCTTCTTTGCCGTTCAACACAAACGTGTTGGTCATACGAACCATCGGCAAGTGCTCGTAACTCTGACGACGTCCGTTACCACTTGGTGCACGGCCTTCTTTGTTGGCACGAATGTGGTCCCACATGTAATCGGTAAGCACACCATCTTTAATCAGAACATTGCGCTGGCTCTCATGGCCTTCGTCATCAATTCCAATTGCACCCCACTCGCGGCTCATGGTGCCGTCATCTACCAGCGTTACCAGCGGCGACGCCACTTGGTCACCCACGCGGTTCGCATACACACTTGCACCTCGTGCAACAAGGTCTGCTTCTAAACCATGACCACATGCTTCGTGAAACAACACTCCACCTGATCCGCACTTGATAACAACTTGCAACGCACCACTTGGCGCAGGACGTGCGCGCAATTTGGTAACAGCCTGGCGAGCTGCACGCTCTGCCAATTCATTAATGTTTTCTTCTTCGAACAATTCAAACCCAATGGTGTGTCCCAATGAGTCGTATCCGGTCTGCATTCCAGCGTCGCCATTGGCAACTGCACTGACACGAAAGATCGTGCGCACTTGTTCATCAGTTGCAAAAACTCCATCAGAGTTTGCAATCAGAATGCGACGTGTTGCATCTGAATACCCAGCCGACACTTGCACGATGCTTGAATCAATTCCGCGTGCTGCATCATTAGCAATCATCAACAGTTCAACTTTGCGTGCTTTCGGCACACTCTGTGGTGCAATGCGCACTGTGTTCACTGGGTGACGCTTCGCGGTTCCCAAAGAAACTGTGTGTGTTCCGCCATCGCCACTGCTTGCTGCAGCAGCAGCCGCACCAGCAGCAGCCATGAGGCCCGCTTCAGACAAATCCGCTGTGTAGGCAAACCCTGTGGTCTCACCATTAATCACGCGAATACCAGCACCGGAATCTCGGCCACTAGAAACTTGCTCAACAAGCCCATCATCAAGGCTTGCCCCCATCGAGCGTTTATCTTCAATAAACACCTCGGAGAACCCGGCCCCAGTGGACCGCCCCTTTGCTAGTACCCGCGACAAAACGCTGGAATCGAACTCATGTGACAGATCAATAAGGCTCACATAGCCAATCCTACTGACGACCTGAGGCCCCAGCCCTGCCGACCTAATGTATAGACACCATGACCGATGACACCCCTATCCCAGTGCCAGACGAGGTCCGTGAGCACCGCACGTGGTGGTGGAAAGAAATCCTCATCATGGGGGCGTTCTATTTCATCTATTCGCTCACCCGCAACCGCTTTGGGTCTATCCGCGTCAGTGGCGACGATGTCCCGCTGAACTCATTCAACAACGCCATGAAGGTCATCCGCTTCGAGCGAGCCATCGGGCTGTACCACGAGGAATCAATCCAGCAATGGTTCCTTCCATATAAGTGGTTCATACAACTCATGAACACCTACTACGGCACCGCACATTTCGCCGTCACCATCGGAGTCTTCTTCGTTCTCATGAGCCGCCGTAAAGATGTCTTTCCTCTTTTCCGCAATGCACTTGCCGCCATGACTGGTCTTGCCATCATTGGTTTCGCCCTCTTTCCCCTCATGCCACCGCGCCTTCTCGATGCCCCGTGCCCAGGAACCGCAAAGGTCGTCGTTGCCGGAGTGGAAACTGTGAAAAAAACCTTCGGTGGTGATTGCATTCCAACAAAATTGCGTAACTACAACGGCGCAACTGAATTCGGCTTCGTTGACACGCTGAAGGTCTACGGCGGCCCATGGGATTTTGATTCCGGCGGCATTGCAGCTCGTTCAAATCAATACGCAGCCATGCCAAGCCTTCATATTGGGTGGGCATCATGGTGCGCGTTTGCAATCTGGCCTCTTGCACGTCGTAAATGGATTCGCGCAGCAGTTCTGTTGTACCCAGCACTCACACTGTTCTGTATCGTCGTCACCGGAAACCATTTCTGGGCCGACGGCATCGGTGGAATTCTTGCGCTTGCTGGTGGCTTCGGGCTTGGTGCTTTATTCCACAGATTTAATCAACGTCGCCTTGACGCCAAGTTCGCACAATTTCGTTCAGCGCACCCCACAAGCAACACGCCGTAGTTTTTAGAAGCTGTGATATCCACCGTCAATGGTGATCACATCGCCTGTGTGGTACTTGCTTGCATCACTTGCAAAGTATGCAGCGATTCCTGAAAAGTCATTCGGGTCTCCCCATCTGCGCAATGGCACTCGCGGCAACACCTTTGCAATAAATGTGTCCCACCCCAATGCAGCTTCTGTCATTTCGCTTTCAATCCAACCAGGCAAAATCGCATTGCACCGAATGCCGTGACGTGCATGCTCCACGGCAATTGCTTTCATCATTGAAATCACACCAGCCTTCGACGCTCCGTAATGCTGTCCACGTGCTTGGCCGTAATACGCAGAACCAGAAGTTGTGAACACCACTGCCCCACCATTGCCAGCAGTCACCATATGACGTACTGCTACTTGAGCCGTGTAAAACGCACCATCTAAGTTCACGCGCATCACACGATGCCATTCGTCATCAGTCATAGACACGAAACTTTCGGCGTGTCCACCAACACCTGCATTCACGAAACACGAATCAACTCGGCCCAACGCTTCCACCGTCGCTGCAAATGCGGCCTCTACTTGTGACTGGTCGCCGACATCGCAAATGAAATCCGCCACACGTACTCCCATTCCTTCAAGCTCTGCTCGTGCCGTTGCATTCTTCGTGGCATTCGTGCCCCAGATTGCGATATCGCACCCACGACTTGCAAGGCCGCGAGCCATGCCAAGCCCAATTCCCCCATTGCCACCAGTGACCAAAGCCACTTTTCCGTTCAGATCAAATATGTCAGCCATATGGGCACCGTAGTAGTTGACACTAGGGTCGCAACGACCCCGAGAGATAGCCTTAGAACCCATGGCGATTCTCGACCGCATCTCCCAACCGGCCGATCTTCGTGGCCTCACGGCAGATGAATTGTCATCGCTCTCAACAGAGATTCGCGACTTCATTGTCAACGCAGTCAGCGAAACAGGCGGCCACTTAGGTTCGAACCTTGGCGCAGTTGAATTATCTATCGCTTTGCATCGCGTTTTTGAAAGCCCGATGGATCCAATCCTGTGGGACACAGGGCATCAGGCATACGTGCACAAAATTCTCACTGGCCGCAAATCTGGTTTTGCTGCGTTGCGCCAACAAGACGGAATCTCCGGATACCCAAACCGTGAAGAGTCCCGCCACGACTTCATTGAAAACAGTCACGCGTCAACTGTCTTGTCATACGCACACGGTTTAGCTGTTGCACGCGACGCTGGTGTTGCGCCACATCGTCACATCGTTGCTGTTATCGGCGACGGTTCCATGACTGGCGGCATGGCATATGAAGCGCTGAACAACCTTGGTCATTCAAAGAGTCGCGTCATCATCGTGCTGAACGACAACGGTCGCAGCTACGCCCCCACAATTTCTAATCTCACTTCGGCTGAAGGTTTTGAACCTGAAGACATGCTTGAAGATCAGAAACTGCCAGACCGTGTAACAGGAAAACTGTCACGTGGCCTCACAAAGATCCGCCTCAACCCTGTCTATGTTCGCCGTCAACGCAAGTTCGAAGCATTCTTGCGTGATATTCCAGTTGTCGGTAAACAAGCTGAACAAGGAATGGAAGCATTCAAAGCCGCAGTGCGTGAGTTCTTACAGCCACCATCGTTCTTTGAAGCTCTCGGTGTTCATTACGTCGGCCCGTTCAATGGCCATGACATTCCAGAACTAGAAAAGGCTTTTCAATCTGCGCTCGCCCGCGAAGATGAAGGCCCCATCGTTATTCACGTGCTCACGCAAAAGGGTCGCGGCTACTCACCTGCAGAAAAAGACGACGAAAAGCATCTGCACGACACACCAAAGTTCGACCCCATCGATGGCCCAGCGAAAACCACAGTCGCTGGATACACCGGTGCATTCAGCCAAGCCCTCCTGCGTGAAGCCGCAATAGATTCACGTGTTGTTGCAATCACTGCTGCAATGCCAGGCCCAACCGGACTTCTTGATTTTCAAGCGAAATACCCTGATCGGTTTTTCGACGTTGGTATTGCAGAACAACATGCAGTAACTGCAGCAGCCGGAATGGCCATGGGCGGTTTACGCCCCGTAGTCGCTTTGTATTCCACATTCCTCTCGCGCGCATGGGATCAAGTTGTCTACGACGTTGCATTGCATCGCCTTCCCGTTGTCTTTTGTCTCGACCGCGCAGGCATCACCGGCGACGATGGCCCAAGCCATCACGGTGTCTACGACATGGCACTTCTTTCCAAAGTTCCCGGCATGCGCGTTCTTGCACCGTCATGCGTTGAAGAACTGCAACAAATGCTTCACGACGCAATGACCCTGTCAAGCAGTGGCCCTGTTGTTATTCGCTACCCGAAAGGCACTGCACGTTCCGTCGGCAATGCTGCAATCGGTTCCGGCACCACCTCACACACACTCGCTTCTGGCGATGGCCGCATTGCCATTCTTGCTATCGGCAAAATGGTTGCCGCTGCAGAAAAGGCTCTCGAGTCGCTTACCGCCGCTGGCATCAACGCCACCCTTATTGATGTTCGTTGCTGTGCACCACTAGACCCCGCCATGATTTCTCTCGCTGCATCACACACCGCAGTTCTCACATGCGAAGACGGAATCCTCGATGGCGGTATTGGCGCATCTATTGCAACTGCTGTTCACGCACTGAACCCTGCAACTCGTGTTGAATCACTCGGTGTTCCCACACAGTTCATCCCGCACAACAAGCCCGATGTAATTCTTGCCCGCATCGGCCTCGACACTGCCGGAATTACCGCAGCCGCCACCCGCCTCATTTCGTAAAGCCTTCGGCGCGTTTTCAGCGCCCGCCCCCTCGTTTCAAAATCGACGTTCAGTCCACAGGACAAAACCGTCGGAAAACCGAACACTTTTTTTCAAAAGCGATCCCCCTCGGCGCTACCGTTCTGAACAGAGTCACGAGTCTGATGTTGAGAGCCCTGATGCGCAAGCGTCAGGGCTCTTACATTTCTCCCGCCCCTGACGTGCCGCAGCCACTACCGTAGACACATGGCCCCGAACGCAATAGACCTCGCAGCTGAACTGCAATTCGCGTTGTCACTTGCTGATGCTGCTGACGCCCTCACTCTCCCCCGCTTTGCTGCACGCAATTTCACAGTTGACCTCAAAGCAAACCAAACAGAAGTCACCGAAGTTGATCGCGGTACTGAAACCCTGATCATGGATCTCATTCGTGCACAACGCCCACACCATGCTTGGTACGGAGAAGAACATGGCTCTGGTGGCGATGGTGAATACACATGGGTCATCGACCCCATCGACGGCACATCAAACTTCGTACGCGGTGTTCCCGTATGGGCAACTCTGATTGGTCTCGTGCATCGCGACCGCGGCCCCGTTCTTGGCGTTGTGTCTGCTCCCGCTATGGCAACTCGCTGGTGGGGCTACGAAGGCAGTGGTGCATTTTGCAACGGACACGCCATTCATGTCAGTGATGTCACGTCTCTCTATGACTCTCACCTCTCTATTACGGCAAACGATGCATGGAACAGCGCCGGCAAGAGCCAGAACATTGCACGCCTCACTCAAACCGTGAAACGTGTACGTGGCTTTGGCGACTTCTGGCAACACATGTTGGTCGCACAAGGTGCAGTTGATATCGCAGTCGATGCAATCGGACTTGAGCCATACGACATTGCAGCGTTAGTCCCCATCGTTCACGCAGCAGGTGGAACATTGTCAGATCGAACAGGCACACCTAACTGGCGCGCCGACTCTGCCATCTCCACCAACACCGCGTTGCATAACGATGTCATCGCAATCTTGAACTCCTAAGTTCTCTTTCCAAAAC
>Ga0208227_1000022_pt1 | contig 38194 bp, 41 predicted proteins | sample LakMenEpi13Jun11_FD_150692 | JGI IMG/M metagenome (GOLD analysis project Ga0208227, IMG submission 150692) | Freshwater microbial communities from Lake Mendota, WI - 13JUN2011 deep hole epilimnion (SPAdes) | ecosystem: Environmental > Aquatic > Freshwater > Lake > Epilimnion/Euphotic zone ...
AGTGGCGGAGCCCACGGACCGCGTCGTGGTGCAGCAACTGGCCGCGGCGAAGCATGGTGGTTTCTCGCAACATTTGTCGGGCTGGCAGATGACTGGCCATGTGACCCGCAAGAATTCGGTGAAGTTGTGAACTCACTTGAATTCACTTCTTTCACATATGACAAAGCCCCCACTGGTGGGTGGGGGCTTCATCTAGTAATTGAAGACCCAGAAGAGGGTCTTGCGATTGCGCTACGCGCAACCGACGTTGAGTGATTAGCCGCGAGCCTTGAGGGCTTCGATGAGCTTTGGAAGAACCTTGTGCACATCGCCAACAATTCCGAGGTCAGCAACACCAAAAATTGGTGCTTCTTTATCTTTGTTGATTGCGATGATGTTCTTTGAACCCTTCATACCCACCATGTGCTGTGTTGCACCAGAGATGCCTGCAGCAAGGTAAATAGTTGGCTTTACAACTTTTCCGGTCTGACCAACTTGGTATGAGTAAGGAACCCAACCAGCGTCGACGATTGCGCGTGACGCACCAGGTGCACCCTTCAGCAACTTCGCTAGGTCTTCGACCATTGCATAGCTTGCTGCTTCACCAAGTCCACGACCACCAGAGACAACGATGTCTGCTTCGTCAAGTTTTGGACCAGTTGTTTCTTCAACATGAACTGCAGTCACTTGAGCAGCACCTGCTGCACCAAGATCAGGAACAGACACTGCAGTAACTGCAGCTGCCGCGCCACCTGCTGATTCAGCAACGAATGACTTCGGGCGAAATGCTGCAAGGAATGGACCTGCACCAGTGAATGTTGTTGAGACCAATGTGTTGCCACCAAAGATTGGCGTTACAACAGTGACACCGTCGCCGCCATCAGTGATGTCGACGTTGTTGGTGATGACTGTCTTGTCAAGCTTGACCGACAAACGAGACATAACGTCGCGACCTTCGTAGTTCTGAGGGAACATGATGAGGTCAGGAGTGTCGCCACCGTCGATAACGCTCTTCAAAGCTGCTGCAATTGCAACACCAGGAAGTGATGCGCCGTGGTTGATTGCGTACACCTTTGTTGCACCGTATTCACCAAGTGCTGCAGCTGATGCGCCGTCGCCTCCGATGATTGCAGTGACGTTTGATGAAAGCGAACGTGCCTTAGTAAGAAGTTCGAGTGTGGCTGACGTAGGTGCGCCATTGGCGACCTGTGCGAAAACCCAGATGTTGTTGAGTGTCATGATTTTTTCCTCTTCGTAACTTCGACTTAGATGACCTTCAGGTTCTCAAGGAACCCGACAATCTTGGTGAATGTTTCGCCATCGTCTTCGATGATCTCTCCGGCCTGACGAGCTTCAGCTTCTGTAACGCTGCTGATTTTTTGACCAGCACCTGCCCAGCCGACTGGCGTGACACCAAGATCAGATGCAGTTACTTCTTCAACTGGCTTTGACTTTGCAGCCATGATGCCTTTGAACGACGGGTAGCGAGGCTCAACAACACCAGCAGTAACGCTGATGAGTGCTGGCAATGCGCATGTCACTTCGTCGTAACCATTTTCGGTCTGACGATCAACTTTCAATACTCCGCCTTCAACAGAAACTTTCTTTGCGAAAGTGACTGAAGGAAGACCAAGCAGTTCAGCAATTTGTTCTGGCACTGTTCCGGTGTAACCGTCTGATGATTCAGTTGCGCCAATGATGAGGTCTGCTCCACCGAGACGAGTAATTGCTGCTGCAAGAATTTTTGCAGTGGTGAGTGCATCAGAACCTTGCAATGCAGGATCAGAAATGAGCACACCTTTTGCTGCTCCCATGGCAAGCGCTGTGCGCAAACCAGAGGTCTCACCATTTGGCGCCATGGAGACGAGGCTTACTTCGCCACCGCCTGCCTTGTCGACCAACTGAAGAGCCATCTCAACGCCGTAAGCGTCTGAGTCGTCGAGGATGAGCTTGCCATCTCGCTTCAGGGTGTTAGTTGCCCCATCAAGCGCACCTGGCGCGGCTGGGTCGGGAATCTGCTTGACGCATACGATCACATTCATGTCTCCCATTGTTACCGAGAGGTAGCCCCGATACCCAACCCAAGCGCCCTCCAAACCTTCCTTTTGGCGTGACCCTCGTCGCATGCGCTGATACCGTAAAAAGCCTTGCGCATCCTCCTCATCGTCAATTCCTTTGCGTCATCAGTCACGGCCCGCAATACCGTCACGGTCCACGAACGCCTTTCACAGCACCACGACGTGCAGGTGGTGGAAACGAACCGCCGTGGGCATGCCACCCGTTTCGCTGAGGATGCAGCCCGCCGAGGCATCGATGTGGTCGTGGCATACGGCGGTGACGGCACGTTGAACGAAGTGGCAACCGGCATTGCAACCACCGATACCGCCCTTGCTGTTCTGCCAGGCGGGTCAACCAATGTGTTTGCCCGCACTCTCGGCATGCCGAATGATGCCCTTGAAGCAATCGATCTCATTATTGAGGCTCTCGGCCGCAACGACATTTCGCCGATTGGTCTTGGTCGTGCAAATGGTCGCTTCTTTACCTTTCACACAGGCATCGGATACGACGCTGCAGTAGTGCGTCGTGTTGAACAACGTGCCGGCCTGAAGCGTTACGCAGGCAACCCACTGTTTATTGCTGCAGCATTGCGCACATGGGGTCTTGACTACGACAAGAAGCGCCCGCACTTTGCACTTGATTTCGGCGCTGGCGACACTGTCGACAATGGTTTCTTTTCCATCATCATGAATACGAACCCGTATACGTATTTGGGCAATCGACCGTTTGACATAGTTCCATCAACAAGTTTGTCGACCGGATTATCCGTCGTCACTTTTACATCGCTAAAGACAACGCACATGCTGCGCACCCTGGCTTCTGCATTACAAGGCGGCGGCGTGAAGAACTTCCCATGGCTTGATATCCGCACCAACGTGAAGCATGTTGTGGCAAGCGACTCGCGCGCGTTCCCGTATCAACTTGATGGCGACTACTTAGGCGAAATTCAAAAAGTTGAATTTGAGTTCGTTCCTGATGCGATTCGCCTCGTGCGATCACACCCGTAGAACTATCGCGCGTCACGCACCTGAATAGCCACGTCCGGCACATTCGTGCAAATGCCGTCAATTCCCCAACCGATCACCTCTGCCATCCGGGCCGGGTCATCGATTGTCCAGGAATTCACCTGTAGTCCATGGGAATGGAACACCTCGATACACCGCTGGTTCAGGAACTTCGTATAGGGGTGAAGTGCAGTATGACCAAATCCGGCCATGTCGCGCGCAACGCGTTCAAGGTCTTCATCACGCACACCTTCAGTAAGCCATGCAGTGCGCACTTCTGGGCGCAATGTACGCATGGCATCAACTGTTGGTCTATTGAATGCAGAAATCAACCAACGGTGATCTTGCCCGCGTTCAGCCAAATGAGTTGCAATAGTTGCAGCCAATGAATCACTTGGGTCGAAGTCAGCATCAATCGGGTGATTCTTGATTTCAATGTTTACCCACATACCTTCACACGCATCGAGAGCTGCGGGTAGCAGTGGCACATGATCAGGAAGTTGCACCGCTGTTATTTCACAAATCAATCGACCATCTGGCAACACTGCATCGTGATGCACAGCCATTGCGCCATCACTAGTGCGGCGAACATCTAATTCCACTGCATCGGCGCCCATTGTGCCGGCGCGACGAAAAGCCGCAAGGGTGTTTTCCCGTTCTGCCCGAGAGGCGCCCCTATGGGCTATTACCTGAATCTGTGTCATATTGCTCACGCCTTCGGTGGATTTAATTTGCACTCTCAAAATACAACCTGAGAACTTTGCTTTCTGCATTGTCACTTGGCAACTTGGCTCGTAGTGTTCACTCTCGGTAGTTCGCTACCAGCCCGTTTCGCGCCCAGCGCCCTAGCCCCCAAACAAAGGAAGTCCGACGTGTCGATCCTCGCGTCATCTCTCGCTCTTGGTAGTGCCGATTACACCTGGCGTGATCAGGCCATGTGTAGAGATACAGATCCCGAATTGTTTTTTCCAATCGGAACCACCGGACAAGCTTTGTTACAAATCGCAAAAGCAAAATCTGTTTGTTGCCAATGCCCAGTCACAGTTGAGTGTCTCGAGTTTGCACTTGAGACAAATCAAGACACAGGCATCTGGGGTGGCAACTCAGAAGATGAGCGCCGACAGATGCGTCGCACCGCCGCACAACAAGCTCGCAGTCAGCGCGCTCTGTAAATCAATCGCTCTGTAAGGGCACCCGCAACAGAATCACTGTTCCGGTATTTCCGTCACGCGGAACAAACTCGACCTCTGCCAATTCTTCGGCATGTGCAGGTCGCATTTCAATTGTTCCGGCAAGCTCCGTAGTGACCAAGGTTCGCACTATCGACAAGCCAAGACCTTTCGCGTCTGCCAATTTGAATCCAACAGGAATCCCGCGGCCATCATCAATGACAGCAATTTCCAATTCAGACTCTTCCACGTGAAGACGAACAGCCACATTGCCGCCGCCGTCTCCTTCGGGGAATCCGTGGTCAACCGCATTCTGCAGCAACTCAGTCAGCACCACCGACAATGGCGTCACCACTGTGGCAGCAAGTCGTCCACCATCGCCAATCACCATGAATCGCATAGGACGTTCTGGCGACTGCAAACTTTCTTCAACAAGTCGCAACAGTGGTCTCACGATTTCCACAAAGGCAACATCGTCACCTGGTTCACGAGACAATGTTTCATGCACCAATGCAATAGTGCGAATGCGTCGCACCGACTCTGCAACTGCTGCTTTGGCTTCAGGTGACTCAAGTCGGCGCGCCTGCAAACGAAGCAATGACGAAATCGTTTGCAAGTTGTTCTTGACTCGGTGGTGAATTTCACGAATCGTTGCATCTTTCGACAACAGCAATCTGTCGCGACGTCGCAATTCACTGACATCTCGCAACAACATCACGGCACCTGTAACAACAGGCTCTCCATCCACGTCATCCACGATCGGAATGCACCTCGTCAGCAGGGTCACTTCAGATGTTTGCTCGAACTCTTCAACAACTGGCTCACGACGCTCAAATGCCTGACGAACTGAGGAATCAATAACGCCAAGTTCTGACAATGTCTGTCCAACTGCATTGGCACTGATACCCACGCGATGCAGTGCAGACGTAGCGTTCGGAGAGGCATAGCGAACTCGCGCATCAGCATCAAGAACAATTGCACCGTCACCAACACGAGGTGCAACGCTTGAGTCGGCCACTCTTCCCACGAACGGGAAAGCCCCGCGCACAATCATTTCTGCGAATCGGTCAAAAATCTCAAGGTATGTGCGTTCAAGTTCTCCTGGCTGGCGACCAGTGCGTTGCGACCATTCGCGAGTAAGTACCGCAATAACTTCGCCTTCAAACTGCACAGGAATCGCCATCATCCGGCAATCTTCAGCAACACCCTGAATAAAGATTTCGCCTTCACACGGCACGCCACTCTTCATGGCAGCACCTAAGAGAGGCCGTTCAACGCTTGAGGTCTGTGAGCCCACCCAGTCAGCCAGATACAGGGTTTGGCCTGTCGCTGCACGCACCTGAGCCAGAACAAGCCAGTTGTCGCCCTCAACGGGTACATACATCAGGAGATCGGCAAAGCTCACGTCTGCGAGCATTCCCCATTCACTTGCCAGATTGACGAGGTGACCAATCTGTTCTTTCGACAGGTCAGTGTGCTGGCGAGCTAGTTCACCAATGGTTGTCATAGGCAATCCCTTCCGGGTGCCAGTCTTGCCTACCAGCCTGCGCTAGTGGTGTCTCTCTTAGTCGCCGAAGCCGATGCGGCGTTCTGCGTCGGTTGAACCGATTTCTACATACGCAATTTTCGCCGATGGGATCGCAATGTCTTTGCCCTTTTTGTCGGTGATCCACAACGTTGTCGTTTCGCCTTTCAAGGCAGCATCCACAGATTTCTTTAATGCCTCACGAGCCTTTGCATTGTCTTCTACCTCTACGGCGATTTCACGGGGGGCTTGTGTGATTCCGATGCGAATGTCCACTGTGATGTCCTGGTTCTACTTTTGGTGATTACTAATTGTCGTATCGCTGGCGACCGGCGCCTTCACGGTACAGGTCAGACCATCTTCAAGCCTGCGCTGAAAATTTTCTTTGGCTTCATGGCCACAATTTGGGCCGCTAATGCGTGAAAAGCAGCCCCCGCCTCTGACTCAGGAGCGATGGCGGCGATTGGATGCCCGTCGTCTCCGCCTTCACGCAATTGCGTGACAAGAGGAATTTGGGCCAAAAGTGGCACTTCAAGTTCAGCAGCAAGCTCAGCACCGCCGCCAGATCCAAACAGTTCGTAGCGCTTGCCATCATCACCGGTGAACCATGACATGTTTTCAATAACTCCGCGAACAGTGAGGTTGACTTTCTTTGCCATTGCAGCAGACAACCGTGCAACTTTCTGTGCAGCTTCTTGAGGTGTTGTCACAACAAATACTTCTCCACGCGGCAAGTACTGGCTAAGGCTCAACGCAATGTCACCGGTGCCTGGCGGCATATCAATCAACAAGTAGTCAGGCTCATCCCAGAACACGTCAGTAAGGAACTGTTCAAGCGCTTTGTGCAACATTGGCCCGCGCCAAATAACTGCTTCGCCTTCAGGCACAAAATAACCAATAGAAATACAACGAACTCCGTAGTTCTCTGGTGGCAACAACATGCCATCAATGACAACTGGGTCGCGCTCTGCACCAAGCATGCGCGGAATGGAATAACCATAAATGTCAGCATCAACGATTCCGACTGTGTGACCGCTAGCGGCAAGTGCAACTGCAAGGTTTGTAGTAACGCTGCTTTTTCCTACGCCGCCCTTGCCCGATGAAATCAACAGCACCCGAGTAGTGGAATCTTTTGCTGCAAACGGCACCGCGCGACCTTCTGCGTGTCCGTGCGCTTGGCTACTGCCAGCAGTGGCGCCTGGCGTGCCATTCAGCATGGTCCGTACGTTCTGTCGTTGTTCATCGGTCATGACGCCAAAGTTGATGCTGACGCCCGCTCCATTGACAAGAGGTGTCAGCGCATCGGTCACCAGTTTCGTGATTTCGTTACGCATCGGGCACCCGGCAACGGTCAAAGTGATCGTGAGAGACACGCCTTGGCTAGACACCGCAATGTCGTGCACCATGTCGAGATCAACGATTGAGCGGTGCAATTCGGGGTCTTCGACGGGGCGAAGGGCCTCGATAACTTGGTCAATTGTTGCTGTGGGCATGGGGACTCCGATGGATGGGGGATTTTGCACTACGGCCATAGGTACAATACCTGCGTGTCCGACATGACCACCACCCACGTCATGACTCCGAAGGCTTTTACTGCCACGGTGTCTGCCATGACCTCAGCCTTTGGCGACCCCACGCGGCGCGCCATCTACTTGTTTGCTCGTGAAGAGGGCGACGGAGTCACAGCTACACAGGTCTCTGACAAGTTTGAACTACATGCAAACGTTGCTCGCCATCACCTCGACAAGCTTGCAGCTGGCGGGTATTTAGAAGTCACAATCGAACGAGCAAAGGGTCAAGGCGTTGGTCGTCCTTCAAAGCATTATCGCGTTGCCTCTAAAGACAGTGAGTTTGAATTCTCAGTTCGTACCGATGATCTAGTTCTCACTCTTCTCGGTAAAGCACTTGCAGCGTTGCCACCCGACATGGCACACACCATTGCCGAACAAGTGGGTCGCGATTACGGCAAGGCCATGGCAACTGGTCTTACAGGTCACGACGCAGCAGTCGGCCATCGTTCATTACGTTCGGCAATTCAAGCTGTTGCTGATGCGCTCACTGCGCACGGATTCGCAGCACACACAGATGACAAGCACGACAAGTTGCGCATTGTTACAAGTCATTGCCCATTCGGCGACGTAGCTATTGAGCACCCAGTTATTTGTGCCGTTGAGCGCGGAATGGTGAAGGGAATGCTCGGAGCCATTTATGGTGACACCGACCCAGAGACCATCGACTCAATTCCTGCAGGCGACACGCTCTGCATCACTACGGTTTAGTAACGAGTTAGTCGCCCCAGTGGCGCTGTTCCAAGAACGGATCACCATACATGTGGTACCCATTTCGTTCCCAAAAACCTGGCTTATCAGCGTTCATTACTTCAATGCCGCGCAACCACTTCGGGGATTTCCAGAAATACAAATTCGGAACGAGCAAACGCACAGGGCCACCGTGAATTGGTTCAATCGGTTCGTTGTCGAACTCCCACACCACAAGTGATTCGTCACGTGTTGCATCTTCAAACGGAAGATTTGCTGTGTAACCATGCTCAGCATGACCCATGATGTGGGTTGCACCTGCTTGCACACCGGCTGCATCTAACAGATCACGCACGCGCACTCCGCGCCACACAGTGTCAAACTTTGACCACTTGGTCACGCAATGGATATCAGTTGTTAGGGTCACCGAAGGAAGCGCTGTGAGTTGTTCGAACGTCAACACGTATGGCGTGTCGACAAGTCCACCAATCGTGAGGTTCCATTCATCTGGCGCATATGTAGGTACATCACCCACGTGCAACACGGGAAAACGATCCGTCAGGTATTGCCCTGGTGGAAGCCGCGCGGGGTCGTACCCCTGTGCAATAACTTCATTTCGATTTCTATCAAAAAAACCCATGTGTTCATTCTGCCCCCAATAGCGTGTCCATGTGCCCATCTATTTCGTTCGACACGCAAAAGCCGGCAGCCGGTCGGCCTGGATTGGTGATGACCGAGACCGTCCACTTGTCGACAACGGTTGGGAGCAAGCCCGTGAATTGGCCACTCGCCTCTCAGCCCTACACCCCAGCGTTCTTTGGTCAAGCCCGTATCTGCGGTGCCAACAGACTCTGCAGCCTCTCGGTGAACTTTGTGGACTTGACGTTGTTGTCGACTCCAGGCTTGAAGAGGAATCACCGCTAGAGAAATCACTTGCCGTCTTGGATGATGCTCCGGATAACGCAGTGCTGTGTAGTCACGGTGATGTCATACCTGACGCAGTGAATGGTCTCATTCGTCGCGGCATGGAAGTCGGAGACATTCCTCGCGCCCTGAAGAAGGGTTCAGTGTTTGTCTTGCATCGCGAGAACGGACTGTACGCCCGCGCTGAATACTGGGAAGCACCCAAAACGAAATAGCTCTACTTCGCGAGCTCTTTATCTACATCTGCCACGATTGAGTCGACAAATGATTGCACTTCTGTCGGAGGGTTCAGTGCTTTGCATGTATCCAGTTGTGGTTTTGCAAGCGATGCACTGTTGAGAAAACGGAAATACACAATTCCGAGAAAACAGTGAGCATCAGGATATTGGTTATCAATTTTCTGGGCGCGCATTAAGTCATTGACTGCAGTAACAAGCGCAAGCTGTTTCACGTTTCCTGTTGCTGCTCGCGCCGTCAATGCAAGAATCCACGACCGATATGTCAGTGCTTCCGGGTTATCTGGTTCCAATTTCAGAACCTGTGTGTACACCTCGATTGCTTTGCCAGGGTCAGAGAAATTCAATTGCCGCGCGGTGGCTAACAAGCCAGACGTACTCTGCTCGATAGCGCCCGAAGCGCTTTGGCCTGGCAGTCGCTGACCAGATTGACGCGCAACCCAAATGCCCGACCCCGCTGCTACTGCAATAACGCAAACAATGACAAGAATTCGGCGCAACCAACCGCGTTGGACTGAAGGCGTTGCAGCTTCAATGCCCGTCAGTTCGCGCGTAATTGCCGCCGTGCGTGCAATGTAGCCGTCGCGCAACGCCGCATAATCTGCATCATCAATGTCGCCAGCTTCACGTTCGTTGTCTAGGTCGCGCAATGAACGCAACAAGAATTGTTGTTCGTGACGAAGATCGTCAGACATCAGACATTGTCCTCATCGGATGGGTCTTCAGCGAGCAGTTTCTCAACAATTGCCACGTCATCTGATGATGCTTCTCCGCTGTTGTCGCGTCGCCAACGGCGAAAAGCGGCCCATAAACCGGCAACGGCACACACCAATACCGCAATCGGCATGATCCACACAAGTGAATCAATACCTGTAGCGCGGGGCACCAGGAGAACTTGTGCTTTAAAGGTATTAGCGATTGACCCGATGATCTCATCATCGGTCATCGTGCCAGCACGGACATCGCGAGCAACCTGATTACGAATCGCTTCAGCAGCTGATGCACGCGAAACGTACACACTTTCTCCGTCACAGGTTGGGCACGCAATATGTTTCGTTATTGAATCAATTCGATCCGACTGAGTTAGCGGACCATTGTCGCGGGTGGTTCCCACAGTGAGCAATGCAACAACAATTAGCCCCATGAGCATCCAAACAGGCCAAGACTTCAGACGTTTCATTGTCCACCCGCAAACTGAGTCTTCAAGTCATTAAGACGCTTAGTAAGAAAACCTTCTGTCAACGCGCCCATGATACGTAAGCGAACAAACCCGTTCGGATCAATCACCCATGACTCAGGAACCTTTGCCACGCCAAATGCAACTGAAATAGCACCGTCATCATCACGAACAACGGGCCAGTCGCCCCCATTGGTATCAAAGAATGCTTGAACGGGTCCATCTGAATCATCGTTGACAACGGTGTATAACTCAACAGCGTTGTCTGATGATGTTTGCTCTTTCGCAAAATCAACCAAAAACGGATGTTCTTGCCGACATGGAACACATGTGGAGTTAAAGAAGTTCAACACAACCCAACTGCCTTTACGGCGTGCCAAATCAAATGTTCCGCCACCAATTGTTGTGGATTTCACCACAGGTGCCGGTTGTCCCAACAAGGGTGACGACGCCGACTCTGAATCCCCTGGCTTTGCCATTGCGAGTACAACCAGAAATGCAATCAGCAATACGCCAGCAGCACCAGCAATGTAAGGAACGCTCTTTCCGCGATTCACGCAGACGCCTCGCTAGGAACAAGAGCAGATGTTGCATCAGTTGGTTTGCGACGACGACCTGGAAACGCTGCCAACAGAGTGCCGATACCCATCAGGCCTCCACCAATCCATAGCCACATCACCATGGGCTTGATAAACACCTTGATTTTTACGGTCTGACTCGACACTTTGATGGGTGGCTCAACCGTGAGATAAATGTCTTTAACAAATGACGACTTCACCGACGGCGTACCAATGTTTGTTCCGATTGACTTGTATTTTGTTATCGCAGGTGCGTAACTCTTTCCACCGTCTACTCGAATTAGTGCTGCAACAACCGTGCGACGATCATCAGATTCAGTTTTGAATCCGGTGAGTTCAAACGTATGTCCGTCAAAAGTTGCAACGACGCCTTGCTTCAACAACAACTCTTGGCTATGAGTAAAACTGTTAGAGGCAGCAAGAGCGACTGCAATCAGAATGACTCCGATATGAACAACCATGCCGCCATTTGCACGGCCAACTAATCCGCGCAAACCCTGTCGACGTGTAGCAAGAACTAGTTGTCGTAGTGCCGCTCCACCAGCAAATCCGCCGAGTGCGAACGTCAATAGTGGAGCAAGCCCGGTAGCGCCTACGCCAACACTGAAAGCGAGTGCGGCAATTCCACCCCACGCTGGCCAGAACAAGCGAGTTGATAACAGTTCGCCAGATGCCTTACGCCATGGGAGCACTGGCGCGACACACATGAGAAACAACAATGTCAATCCAACAGGCACAGCCAACTTGTCAAAGAAGGGTTCACCCACTACTAACTGACGATCCTGTAACGCCTCAATGATTAGTGGAAAGACCGTGCCAAGCAAAACAACGAAAGCAAAAACGCTGAAGATCACGTTGTTCGCAAGAAACGCACCTTCACGTGAAAGAGGCGAATCAATGGTGCCTGGGGAATGAAGTTTCTGGCCACGCCACCCAATCAAGCCAACAGAGACAACCACGATGATTGCAAAGAAACTCAAAAGATACGGCCCGATGTCAGACTCACTAAATGCATGCACACTGTTCAACACCCCTGAACGAGTGAGGAATGTGCCGAGAATCGTGAGGCTGAATGTGGACACGAGTAACGACAAGTTCCACACGCGCAACATGCCGCGACGCTCTTGCACCAACACAGAGTGAATGTATGCGGTGCCTGTGAGCCACGGAATAAATGAAGCGTTCTCAACTGGGTCCCACGCCCACACGCCGCTCCAACCCAACACCTCATAGCTCCACCAAGAACCAAGAATGATGCCGAGGGTCAAGAAGCCCCAGGAGAACAATGCCCAACGTCGGGTCTCGACAAGCCAACCTTCGCCAACACGACCAGTAATCAATGCACCAATTGCAAAAGCAAATGGCACTGTCATACCGACATATCCGAGATACAAGATTGGCGGATGGAACACCACCAGAATGTGATTCTGCAACAGCGGGTTTGGTCCTGGCCCGTCAAGCACTCCAGGTGCGCCAGCCGCAAACGGATTCGCTGGACCCAACGTCAAAATAAAGAAAAAGATGCCAACAAAAAACATTGTTGCAAGAGCCCAACCCACCATTGGGTCTGTAATGCGGTCACGGTACTTAAAGACAATTCCGCTTGTTAAGCAAGTGAGCACAAGCAGCCACAACAAAATTGAACCTTCAAGCGCGCTCCACACGGCCGTGAAGTTGTACAACGCAGGAGTACTTTTCGAGCCGACTTTTTGGATGTAAGCAAGTGAGAAATCACGAGTGATCATTGCCCATTCCATTGCAGCAAATGCCGCGATGGCAGAAACACACGACAAAGTGGCGAAACGTGGAACCAGTCGCAGCACTTTCTCGTCTTCGTTACGCGTGCCCATAACGGCCGCAATCAATCCGAAGAATGCACCAATCAGCCCAACGAGAAGAGCTGCACGTCCGAGCGGGCCTGCTAGCCCTTCAACACCGAGCATGCAGCTGCCTCTTTATTTGACTCATCAATTCTCGTGGCATTCTTTTCAACGTATTGATTTGAATGCTTTACTTCGATGCGGTCGCTCTCAAATACACCGTTCACCATTCGTCCATGTGCAATGACTGGAATGCACTCTTGAAAAACACCGCCGGGGTCTCCGGAATACGCAACTTGTAAAGTCTTTTTGTTGAAGTCGAGAATAAATGTTGTGCCACCATCTGCCTGTTTGACAGAATCTTGCTCGACGACACCCTGCACACGCATGCGCCGTTCACCTTCGCAACCGGGACGCACTCCGATTTCATCAACATTGCAGTAATAGTCAATTGCGCTAGTGAGGAATTGGGTAACAATGACGCCCCCGCCCAATAAAGCGCCAACAACAATCACAATCGGCAACCAACGACGTTTACGCACTGGCGGCTGAGCACCGGGCTCTGTGGCTGTGCGTGGCGTTAGGTCCACGGCATTTCCTCACGGGTTGCATGCTTTGCTAAATCGCGTCCACGACGAATCACCCAGAGGGCATACACACCTATTGACACTGCAGTAATGCCCCAGCTACCAAAAATGAATGAAGCATGTTCCATTGTTACTACGCTCCTGCTTCATTTCGTCGAGCCGTGATGGCGACATCAAGACCACGATCAGAGAATGCATCTTCCAGCATCATTCCGCGTTGACGATGCAGCACCAGCCATGCAAACAACATCGTGAACGCGACCAGGCCAAGGAATAGCGAGAACAGCATCAAACCGTCTAACTCAACCTTTGCATTCGGGTTTGCAACCGTCGCTTCCTGATGCAAAGAACGCCACAAGGTAACACTGAAATGCACAAGTGGGATTTCCAAGATTGCCAAGAGCGCAAGAACTGACGAACGGCGTGCGCGCTGGCGATGTGTGCCGCCTAATTGACGTACGGCCAAATAACCGACATAGGTAATAAACAAAAACGCAGTGCTGGTCAGACGTGCATCCCACACCCAGTACGTTCCCCACGTGAGGCGACCCCACATACTTCCTGTCACTAATGACACCGCAACAAAGAGAACGCCAATTTCGCCTGATGCACCAGCGACACGGTCCCATGCGAGCGATCTGTCCTTCCCTGACAAATACACGCCAGAACATAAAGCAGTTAACCCGAATGCAATGTATGCAGTCCAGATTGACGGAACATGGATATACATGATGCGAACAGTGCTTCCCTGAACTACATCTTCAGCAGAAAACCACAACCCGCACAGAGCAAGCGTTGCAAGCAAGAAAATGACAAGGATTCCGAGTCGCCGCGTTGCAGAAGTTCCGGTGCCTGACTGTCCGGCCATGTTCACATCCACTTCATTAAGTCTGACCGCCAGAAGGCGATGGGGGAAATCGGGACCTATTCGTCGACCAGAGGACCAAAGGCAACGGTTCCGACAGCGCTAAACAGAACCGCAAAGACCAAAAGAAGGCCAATCCATGGCCACCCTTCGGACACTGTGGCGCCGCCGCTACCAAAGGCCGCCTCGGTCGCCCGTGTGGCGCCGATTAGGACAGGTGCTACCGCCGGCAGCAAAAGAAGCGGAAGAAGCGTCTCCCGACCCCGTGCGCCTGCAGCAAGACCTCCGTACAGAGTACCCACGCTTCCAAGCCCAATGGTGGCCACCACAAGGGTGACTATTGCCTCACAGAAACCTGCCAATGTCATCTCCACCCCGTACAGCACAACAGCAGTTGCGACGAGCATGAGTTCCAAAACAAACAACTGCACCATCAACGCAATGGCCTTACCCACAAAAATGGCGCCCATGTCAACGCCTGCAACACGCAGTGCATCAAGCGCACCATCGGCAGATTCAACTGTGAATGATCGCTGTACAACTACAAGCATGCTGAACAAGGTTGCTAACCACACAAGACCGGGAGCAACACGCAGAAGTATTCCGTCGTTATCAAGCGCAAATGCGAACAGCACCATCACGATGGCCGCAAATGGTGCTACTTGATTCACCAAGATGCGACTATTCCATTCGATGGTGAGGTCTTTGCGTGCAACTGCAATTGCAATGCGGCGCTTGTTGATTACTGCACCCGTCATGCTGCCCCACCCCCGTCAATGGTGACAGTGCGGGTTGCTAAACCAAGCGCACGATCACGCTCATGGCTTGCAAGAACAACTGTTGCTCCGGAAGCAACAGCGGAACGCAACAGTGCGTCTAACTCATCACGACCAGCGGCATCTAACCCTGCATGCGGTTCGTCAAGTAACCAAATTTCTGCACGGCGCACAATCAAACTTGCCAATGCACACCGACGTCGTTGCCCCGCAGACAGTTGCGATGCCTTTACTTCTGCAAGACGGCCATCGATTCGCATTGTTGCCATTGCGTCCGACACTTCTGACGACGTAGCAGCAACAGTTGACGCCCAAAATTGCAAGTTCTGCATCACAGTGAGGTCGAGATACAAACCGTTCGCATGACCAAGTAAACCCACGCGTGAACGAATGGCTTCTCTGTTCGTCGCAAGATCTATTCCAAGGACCTGCCCTGTTCCGCGTTCTATTGGCAATAGCCCTGCACACACCCGTAACAGCGACGTTTTGCCAGCGCCATTCGGCCCCTGTAACAAAACGATTTCTCCTCGTTGCACTGTTACATCAACACCAGCCAGTGCAGGAAATTGACCAAGGACAGCGACAACACCTGAGAGCTCAATAACGGTGTCCATGCCGTAGCCACGCTAGTGACCTGTTGCCATCACTACCAACGCCACTACAGTCGCCCACATGGCAAAAGACACGAAGGCATCACCTGGGCGCATCTCTCGCCTTCTTGATGCAGTGGGTCGCACCATGATTGCGGCTGGACTTTTGCTCTTGACCTTCGTTGCTTACCAATTATGGGGAACCGGAATCGCAGAGGACCGTGCCCAAAACGACATGGCCACACAATTCGTACAGCCTCAGCCAGTTCAGCCTCAATTCGGTGGCCTGGTTGGTCGAATCAGTATTCCGTCTATTGGAGTTTCTAAATATGTGGTGGCTGGTGTGCGCCTCAAAGATTTAGAGCGAGGACCCGGGCTATTTCCTGGCTCGCCTCTTCCCGGGCAAAAAGGCAACGTCGCCATTGCAGGACATCGCACCACATTTGGTGCCCCCTTCAGTCGTATTGACGAAATTCAAAACAACGAAAAGATCATCCTTGAATCTCGCGATGGCACTTTCACCTACCGAGTGAACGGTGAACCAAAAATCGTTTCAGCAACCGATGTTGCGGTTGTCAAAACTACAAATCCTGACATCGCAACAATCACTTTGGTGTCGTGCTATCCGAAATGGACATCAACACAACGAATCATTGTGGTGGCCACTCTTGATTCAACCGAGACCCCTTTGCCACCCACTCCGTTCGCACTCAACGAAGCAACCACACAGGAACCAATTGCTGGTTGGTTTCATGACCCGACCGCATGGCCTACCGTTCTCTTCTTTGGACTTGCATTAATCCTGATCCGCGTTGTGGCTGGCGTCATGACGCGTCGCGGCCGCCGTAAAATCTTTGTTTATCCCATCGCGGCAGGCATCTTCGTCCCCACTCTCTTCTTGTTTTTTGGCGGGCTATCACGACTCCTGCCAGCAAATCTGTAACCGCAGGGGCATAGCGACCTAAATCCCCTACCATCAGTGGCATGTCAAATACCGAACCAAGCAACGATCCTGTTCGTTCACGTCGGCAAACAATCTCGCGCATCAACAATGCCGCTAATCGGCTTGGCTATTTGTTGTGGGCAATTGCAATGGCGTGTTTTGTTACTGCATTCATTATCGGTTTCAAGGGCCCTCTAGTCAACGTGGTTACAGCGTGCATCATTGCTGGTTCCATTTTGCTTGCTCCGTCAATCATCATCGGTTATGCAGTCAAGGCCGCAGAGCGTGATGATCTTGAACACGGTCGTTAGAACTTACTCATGACTTCTGTATCAAGTGATCGTCGCAGACAAATTCTTGATACTGCACTCACTTCATTTTCAAACGCCGGTTACCACAACACCTCAATGAACGACATTGCGGAAGCATTGTCAATGACAAAACCAGTGGTGTATCAATATTTCGATTCGAAACGCGCGCTGTATCTCGAACTATTGCGATTTGTTGGTGATGATCTTGTCAACACCGTCACTTCCTCGGTTGCCGGTTCAAGTAATCCCCACGATCAAGCTGAACAAGGAATGATTGCTTACTTCACGTGGGTTGCAAACAACAAAGAAGCGTTCGCGCTCTTGTTTGAAAGTTCGGCCCGTGTCGATGCTGAATTCACTGACATAGTCAGCGAATTCGAAGACGCGGCAGCGCGAGCGATTGCTCCGTTCATTAACGCCAACATCTCTGCAGAAGACCAAGTCACCTTTGCAATTGGATTAGTAGGAATGGCTGAAACTGTGAGCCGACAAGTTCTTCGACACGGTCGCGACTTTGATCCTGAGGCACTTGGTCGTGCAGTTGCTGCACTTGCCTGGGGTGGACTTCGTTTGATAGGGCAACCAAACAATCACTAAAGACAAACAGGAAGGCACACCTCTCTCAGCGCGGGTACAATACGTGCATGCCAGTACCAGGTGAACACCATCCAGCTTTCGAAGAATACTGCGAAACTATTTTTGAATTGCGTGAAGACGATCTCGACGTCATTCAAGCACGCATAGCTGATCGTTTACGAGTCTCTCGACCATCAGTCTCTGAAATGATCAAACGCATGTCAGATGAATCACTTATCGAAGTTGCAGGCGGAAAAATCACGTTGACTGTTTCTGGTGAAGAACTTGCAGTGCGAGTTGTACGTCGTCATCGCATTGCTGAGCGATTCATCACAGACATTCTTGGTTTGTCATGGTCACTTGCACATCGCGAAGCTGGCCGTTGGGAACATGTCATGTCACATGAAGTGGAAACTGCAATGAGTCGTTTGCTCGGCGAACCCACCACCTGCCCACACGGAAATCCAATTCCTGGCAGCGGGTACGAACCCCCAGCAGCCAAGAAATTGTCAGAGATCAGTTCAGGTCAAGAATTCACCGTTTCACGTATCCCAGAGGAACTTGAGTTCACTCCCGGAATGTTGGAGTTCCTCGAGTTGTCACATTTGGTTCCCGGATCTCACGGAACCGTGCAGATTGGCGCAGAAGCTGGTGACATGACTGTCTTGATTGATGGCACTTCTGTCACGGTGGATTCTTTTGCCACCGCGCGCATACTTGTGACGATCTAATCCCCTCACCATCGGAGCGCCTCGATGACGAATTCCAAACGCTTACTGAGCATTGCTCTGTGCGCTGTTTCTCTTACATCGTGTGCAACCGAAATTACCGGTAGTACCGAATCAACAGTGGCGCTAGCCACAACAACAACTATCCCCGTCGCCCCAACCGGCTCCATCATCTCCCTATTGGAACAATTGCTTCCAGTCGCAGACGGCCTCGGTCAAGCAGTCGTAGATGGTGACTCAAAGGTATTCAAAGCAAAAGTTGCTCAGGCTGATGCAATCTTGGTGGCAATAGAGCCACTGATCCTTGAATCGAAGATTGATGTTCTTGAAAGCGTGCAACGAGTCGTGGGGCTTATGCGCACTGCGGCTGAAAGAAAACGCCCAGCGGATGCAGACAAAGCACTTCGATTTATCCCGCTCATTATTGAAGCGGTGACGCCACTTCTCTATAAGTAGCAATTACAACATTGCTTCAGGCAATGGCATCCGATGCACCACTGTCAAGCTTCGCGTGGAACGCGTCAGTGTTACGTACAGCAGTCGCAAGCCTTGTGCATCGTCGGCAACTATCGCAGACGGTTCAACCACAATTACGTCGTCAAGTTCCAATCCCTTTGCTAATGAAGCAGGGACAATCGACAGGTTTTCATCAAGGCCGGCCGCTTGTGCACGTCCGTGAGGAACTGACGCGGAAGTCAAAACAGTCGACATCTGATCAACCATGTCATCAGGACAAATGATTGCAGTTCTGCCTCCGCCTGCTTGTTGCAACAAAACCCGAGCTCGCGCAATGACAGCATCGAATAGAGCACCCTCAGATTCAACGGAAGTGATCACAGGCACTTCGTCACCATCGCGCACGCTTCGTGGTGCGCGAAGTCCCGGAGTCGCGGCGTGCATTACCTTGTCCGCTAGTTCCATGATTTGTGCCGGAATTCGGTAACCGACCGACAACCCAACGATGCGCGGAGTTTTGCGCGAAGGAAGGTGCTCGAGCACATCTTTCCAATCATTTGGTGCAAGCGGCCCCGTTGCTTGGGCGATGTCGCCAACAACCGTCATTGAACCACTGAGTGAACGACGCGTAACCATGCGCAACTGCATTGGCGTGAGGTCTTGCACTTCGTCAACCACAATGTGTCCGAAGGTACGAATCTCATCAGTTTCATCAACCTTGCCGCTCTTACGCGGACGAGGGCCTAGCAAGAATCGAGCTTCATCTAGAAGTGCCGCATCTGCATTGCTCCAACGCACGTCATTCAATGAATCGGATCGTTCGCGATACAAAGCCAAATAATCAGCTTCTGGCAGAATGCCGTTTGCAGCCAACTTCAGTAGCGCCTTTGAACCAAACAGATCATGCAACAACTGTGCAGGCGTCAGTACTGGCCACATGCGCTCTAACACGGCACGAATTTCTGGAGTGCCGGTAAGCGCATCGCGAATATCTTCCGCATCGGCACCACTACGGAAACTTGCGGCCAATGCTGCCCACACTTCGTTTTCTACATAACGACGTGCTTGGTTGTGGCGGTGATACCGACGCCGTGCAGCCTTGATGATTTGCACCGACTCTTCAGCACGCAAACGCACGAAACCAACCCCATATGGCAATTGCACATCTTCGCGAAGTGGACGTTCACGATCTGTGATTGCTTTGTCAATAACTTTTGCAATGCGTTTGTTGCCCTTTACTCGCGCAACATTCGAAGATTCACGTAATCCAAACTGCACCTCAGGAATAAGGTCTGCCAAAATGACTTGCTGCACGCCCGCTTCACCGAGTGATGGCAATACGCGCTCGATGTAACGCAAGAACACCCTGTTTGGCCCAATAACCAATACGCCTTGGTCTTCCAACGGGAAACGATGCGTGTACAACAAATAGGCAGCACGGTGAAGCGCAACAACGGTCTTGCCTGTTCCGGGGCCACCTTGCACAACAAGCACACCCGCCTGTGGCGAGCGAATAATCTCGTCTTGCTCGGCCTGAATGGTTGCAACAATGTCGCCCAGTTGTCCGGTGCGGCTGCGACCAAGCGCAGTGAGCAATGTGCTGTACCCGCGAAGTCCCTGACGCGGGTCATCGCCGGTGAGTCCATCATCTTGACCAACACCAAGATGTCCTTCACCAAACAACTCATCTTCGAGAGCCAATAGTTGCGGACCTTCAACAACAAAATGGCGTCGACGCAACAAACCCATTTGCTCACGACCAGTGGCCCGGTAAAACGGTTCAGCAACCGGTGCGCGCCAGTCAACAACAACTGGTTCACGGTTGGCGTCGGCTACGGCGAGACGACCGATATGAAAACTCTCTACCTCGTCGCCAGAATCCGCGGCACGGTCAATGCGACCGAACACCAATGCAGCATTTCCTAGTTCCAATTGCTCTAAACGATGCACAAGATTTTCGTCAAACACATTGCGTTCAAGGCGTGCCTGAAAAGTTCCACCAGGGCCAGAAGATGTCAATTCACGAATCTTGAGTGCGCCCACACGGCTTGCTTCGAGACACTCATAGGCATGCAGGATGTACGCCTGTTCTTGCTCTAATTCTGGGTGCTGCTGGGTCATAGACACCAATCTGCTTTCCACGTGTGACCTGTTTTCAGGGTCTTTACAGGTTATCCCCCCACAACTGACCAACAACACCCAGGCGCCGCACACATCCTGACTGCACAACCGGCTTGGGTTTCGTCACAATCCCTTCCCGACAATCGGTTTTCCTAGGAGGTTCATCGTGCAGTCACGTTCAATTCACCATCCAATGGCCTGGCTAGCAATCAGCGCCCTCGTCATCACCATCTTCATTGATATGTCTCGAAAGCCGTTGGTGGTTCTGGCGGAGGCAAATGGGTCTGGTTCGCTTATTGGCGACAACATAGAAGCGCAAGTCAGCTTCGACGCCCCCGCCACTAAAGATCCGTGTTCATGGCATGTTGTTACAAGCATCACGCCCACTCCTGGTCCCTCGTCTGGCCCCATCACTATTCGGTCCCGCGACGGTATTGATGACGTGTTGTACGTTCGCCGTTGTCCCACCAATCAGTCATTGCATTGGATACCGCAAACAACGTCGTCTCGAGTTGCGCAACATTCAGAAAGCAAAGTGTCACGACTCGTCAATATGTTGTTGATCAAGACTGCACCACCATCAAACAAAATGGTTGTCAATGTCGGCACATGGTTTTGGGTGCCGCGATCAGTGTGGAAGCCAATCAGTGTCACTGCATACATCCCAACTTCTGCAGGTCCAATCACAGTGACAACGACTGCTAGGCCCACATCGCTCATCTATTCACCAGGAGACGGCAACAAGGAAGTCACCTGTAAAGGTCCAGGCACCCCGTGGTCTCAATCCCGTGGCGACAATGACACAAGTAATTGCATGTACACCTACAGGTCGGCATCACACACCAGGACCTCTAGCACCTACGCCGCAAACACCGCCATTAAGTGGACTGTGACCTGGCGTTCTAATTTGGGAATCGGAGGGCTATTGCCCAGTATTCGTACGGGTCTTACTACCCGGGTTCGGGTACTAGAAATGCAAGCATTGTCTCGATGAGGCATTGTGCCAATAGCCTCGTGCGGTACCCCTGAAAGGCCCAACGATGAACGAAGACAAAGATCGCTTTCTCCTTGACCGCCGCTACACCGCAGCGTTTGAGAATCTTGAAGACTCAACAATTGCCACATTGACAATGGCGCTTGAAGGCGACCTGCGCGACGGATTCGCTCGCATCGTCGGTTTGCCTGCAACAGCATTTGATGACGAAGCATCACTTGGTGCACTTGTTCGCGACGGCATAGCAAAGCGCCGCGCCGCACATGACGCAGGTGTTGTTCTTGCAGAACCATGCACCCAGTGGACAATTGAAAAGCTTGGCGATTCATCTGAAGACCCATCACTCGAAGAACTTCACGCGGTTTTGCCAGAAGCTCTTGAGAAGTTTGGTCTTGACGCAGTGCGCCTCATGGTCATTCAATACTCGCGCTCACTCAAAGGTTTCCGTTTGCTTGTTGCATCAGATGAGCGTTTCGCACCATCTGGCCCTGCACCAGCTACCGCTGTACGTGAAATTGACGAGGCTGCTCAAGCTGCAAAGCGTGAGGCTCGCAAGGCGCGCAAAGCTGAAGAAAAAGCTGCAAAAGCTAAACAGCAGGGTCGCCGCTAAACACTCTTTGGTCTAGAGAAATGTCAGGGTGTCGCCGACGGAAACTTTTCCGGGCGAAACGATACGGGCATAGACACCCACTGCTTGATCCAAGTCACGCACTACGTGACGCAGAATTGCTCGATCTTCAGGAATCGAATCATTGATTCGTCGTGTAATCATGATGCAACGCGGACACGGGTCTAGAAATTCCACAACAGCTGACCCTAATTGACCAGTGTGACCCTTCCACAAGAATTCTGGGTGACCAGTTTCGTTTGGGGTCTCAATCACGATGCTCGGGCGGAATCGCAAAATATCAACGACTGAATCTGGTAACGCTTTTTGCATTGCTTCAAGTGCAGAAGTACTCATCACCAACAATGGCCAACAATCATGATGCGTTCCGGGAGGTGATTCGAATTCGGAAACTTCTGGAGGAAACGCTGAAAAATCTGGAAGCGGCTCATCCTCTGTGCGACCAAAAATTCCTCGCAGCTCTGCCATCACATCTGTTGAATCAGAAGGCCCACGACGGAAATGTTCAAGATCACCGTCAGTCGGTAATGACTCAAGCGACACGGACCTACCGAGTGCAGCAGACAACACAGCATCAACCTGTGCATCATCACTGCGTACTTCTTCACCATTTGGCAATGTGATGATTACAGAAGAAGAAACGTTCGCTGCGGGACGAGCTGAGAACTGCATTAGCTCGCCAATCTTTTTCGCACCGCGTATCCCGCCACGCTCATTGTCTCGAATCGCCCAATGGCGGTCGCCGACAATTCCAAGTGTTGATAAAGAAACCGAATCAGCCGTTACGCCGATCATTGATTTCACTGGGTATGTCCATAACTGCGACACCCTCATGTGAAAAGACTTACTTGTAATACGGGTTTGAACCCGCTGCGTGATCTGTGATGTCGCGCACTTTCAGTACACCAGGCACTTGTTCAACCAAAGTGGTCTGCACACCATCAAGCATGGTCATCTTGCTCATTGAGCAACCATGGCAACCGCCACCCATCGTGAGATACGCGACACCTTCAGTGTCGTGGCCAACGAAAGTGACAAAGCCACCGTGTGCGGCAAGTGATGGGTTCACATCAACAGAAATGACTGCTTCAATTGCTGCTGAGAATTCGTCATCATTGACAAGGCCTTCAATCATTGCTGCAGGTGGCTTGTTCGGGTTACGAATAATAAGACCTTGGCGCTCTGAGTAATCAAGAGTTGCGCCATTGATGAATTCAAAACTTGGAAGCGGGATGATTACCTTCAAGCCATTAATTGTTCGTACTTCATCTGAGAATGCAGCCTGCGTAACAATTTCAAATGACAAGTCGTATTTGAACTCTTCACCAGGTGCTGCCATGACTTCAAGACGAAGACCGAGACGCTCTTTCTCTGGTTCTTCATCACGAAGAATCTTGAGTTGGACAAGTGCCTCGTCCGTGATCTCAATAATGGTGTCGGTGTTTTGGGGGGCAAGTGGGCTCACAATGTGAAGGCTATCTACTAGTAGGGGCACCAAACACGGAGATTGCCGTTATTGGCCTACCCGCAGGTTAGAACCGCCACCATCGACCTGTATTCGTTGGCCCGTGATGTAACTGGCGCTAGGTGAGCAGAACCACAGCACTGCATTCGCAATGTCTTCTGGTTGGCACACTCGACCAAACGGCGCTGCCTCGTCCATCGAGCGAAGATCATCCATCTCGCGACGACCTGTCATTGCCCGTGCAAGACGCACACCCATGTCGGTCTCTACGAGGCCAGGGGCAACAATGTTGACGCGAATATTGTTCGGACGTTCTTCTTTCGCCAATGTCAGAGCAAGTGCTTCCATCGCGGCTTTACCCATGTTGTATGGCGCACCATTTGCAGACATGCCTGATGTTGCAACTGACGAGATAAACACAATGTCACCACGACCACGAGTACGCATAGACGGAATCAACGCACGGCACAACTGGTGTGGCCCTAGTGCGTGTGTTGCCACCAACTGCCACAATTCCTCTGCCTCTGTATCAGCAACGCTGCGCCCTTTCGATGCAATGCCACCGTTCAAGATTGCAATGTCGATGCCACTGTGAACGGATAACACATCTTTCACTAATGCCACATTCTCTTCAGGAATATCGTTTGAACCTTGGTGGATAGTTGCTAAGCCGCCTGCATCAAGAATTGCTCGTTGTGTTTCCTCTGCGGCTTCCTTGTCGCGTCGATAGTTAATAGCAACAGTTGCCCCCTCAGAAGCAAGCAACTCAGAGATAGCCCTGCCTATCCCACGCCCTCCACCAGTTACTAATGCAATGCGTCCGTCTAATACACCCATGATTCCCCCATGTTCTTCCAGCGAGCCGTGCCGCTGACTTCTCTCTACGACAACTTAGACCGATGTAGGTATATCCTCGTAGACACAACACATCACGGGGAGCTCGCACGAACAGCGGGCTGAGAGGGTTACTGCGGTAACCGACCCGAAAACCTGATCTGGGTAATGCCAGCGGAGGAATCGACACATGGCTACAAGCCACACACTCATCTTTATTGGCGGAGATCCACCGCATCCGAATGTTCGCCACCACCTTCCACTAGACGCCTTTGTTATCGCTGCAGATTCGGGTTACGCACACGCCATCGCAATGGGATTCGTGCCGCACGAATTAGTCGGTGATATGGATTCAATTACAGCGGTTGATTTATCCGATGCTCGGGATTCGAACATCAACATCACACAGTTTTCCACCGACAAAGATCTCACAGATACTGAAATTGCAATCGCATCAGCAATGGCGCGCAATTCAACTCACATCACTGTTGTGTCGGGCGGCGGAGATCGTTTTGATCATGTTCTTGCAATGGTGCACTCACTCGCAACGTGTGCGCTCACTATTGATACGACCCTCTTAATTAGTACAGCCCGAGTTTCCTATGCGACCTACACCAAAGAATTCCGAATCAACACTCAGCCCGGAGATACCATTTCGCTTATTCCAATTGGTGGTAACGCTGTTGTCACCACAACCGGATTGCAGTGGGAGCTAAACAACGACACGCTGCAATCATTTGCTTCACGTGGTGTCAGCAATATTGCCATGGGCGAATCAATCACAATCAGCGTCACTGATGGCTCACTTGCTGTTGTCGAACCTTTCTTTCTTAACCCTGGAGACATCTCATGAAACTCATACGAACACTTCTCGCCACTTCATTCCTTGTAGCCGTCACTGCATGTTCCTCTTCATCGCCAAACAGTTCAATTGACGCAACTCCGAATGAAGTCACTCTGCTTTCTTATGACGCATTTACCCCGCAAGAGGGAATCTTTGATGCATTCACCGAAGCCACTGGTGCAAAAGTAAAGGTCGTCACCGGTGGCGACTCCGGAGTTCTAGTTTCGAAAGCGATTCTCACCGCAGGCACACCCGAAGGTGATGTGTTGTGGGGCCTCGACAACACTCTCTTGTCTCGTGCACAAAAAGCTGATCTGCTCACCAGTTATGAACCTGTCGACACCGGTGACATCTGTGTCAACTACGACAAACAATGGTTTGCATCTCGCAATATTGTGCCTCCAACATCTTTTGAGGATTTAGCGCTCCCCACTTACAAGAATCTTCTTGTAGTGCAAGACCCTGTTGCGTCATCGCCAGGTCTTGGTTTTCTCCTCGGCACCATCACGCACTTCGGTGTTGATAAGTGGCAGAACTATTGGAAGTCCCTAAAGGAAAACGGTGTTCGCGTTGCTCCCGACTGGACGTCTGCATACACCATTGACTTTTCCGGCTCGTCTGGCAAGGGCAAATACCCACTCGTAGTTAGTTACGGGTCAAGCCCCCCTGCAGAAGTTTTGTATGCAGAAAAGCCAATCGACTCACCACCAACTGCAGTCATTGAATCCACATGCTTTCGCCAAACCGAATATGTCGGCGCATTACGGGGCACACGTAACCCGAACAACGCCAAAAAGTTGATTTCGTATCTCCTCGATGTTCCATTTCAAGAATCAATGCCGTTGTCGCTGTTTGTTTTCCCTGTCAACAAAAAGGCAACCCTTCCTGATTTGTTCACGCAGTTCGCTGTGGCTCCGAAGAACCCACTCACACTTGACCCAGCCGATATTGAAAAGAACCGCGACGCATGGCTGAGTTCATGGAGAGACATCATCCTGTGAACAAGACAAAGACACTCCTTATTGCACCCATGGTGTTTCTGGGTGTCTTTTTTGTAGTACCCGTAGCCAATACTTTGCTTCGCTACTTTCGCTTCTCTGAATTCAGCAATGTTCTTGGCAATCAGTCACTACGTGGAGTTGCATGGTTCTCACTGTGGCAAGCCGCAATAAGCACGATTGCAACGCTCGCTATTGGCCTTCCAACCACGTGGGCACTCTCGCGATTCACTTTCCACGGGGCGCGACTAGCGCGCGGCATTCTCACTGCTCCGTTTGTGTTGCCAGCAGTAGTTGTGGCCGCTGGCGTTCTGGCCATCACCGACTCACGCGGCGTAGGCCCGATCATTTGGGCACACGTTGTGTTCAACGTGTCTGTTGTCTTGCGCATTGTCGGCCCGCGATGGTCAATGGTGAACAATCGGCTGGAACATGCCGCGGCCACTCTTGGGGCACGACCATCACGCACATTCGTGTTAGTTGTGTGGCCTCAAATCTCTAACGCAGTCATTAGCGCAGCCACTCTGGTGTTCATCTATTGCTTCACATCATTTGGTGTAATCGCAATTCTTGGCGGCATTTCACGACGAACCATTGAGAGTGAAATCTTCACGCAGGCAGTGCGACTAGGCAATACCGAGACCGCTACTGCACTAGCAGTTCTCCAGGCAATCATTATTGGCGCAGTCCTTTTCCTTACACGTCACAACTCACGGTCACTTTCAATATCTCTTCATGTCAGTGCCCCACAACCACTCCACACAAAACCAAGACATCGCACCACGCCACTGCTCATCTCCGCAATAGCAGTAGTCATCGTCGCGTCCCCGCTTGTCGGCACCATCTATAGATCCGTCTTCATCAACGGCAGCCTTTCGCTTTCTGCGTGGCGCACAATTTTCTCAGGCACATTGCCGTCATTATCTGTCTCACCTCAATCAGTGATTGCTACTTCTCTTGTGTTCGCTATTGCAGCTGCGTGTATCTGCGTACCACTGGCCATGTTGGTTGTCGCTTCGTCTGCACCACGCGCGCTGTTTTCTCTACCTCTCGTTGTTTCCGCAGCAACTCTCGGTATCGGCCTCATCATCACCTTTAATACCTCTCCATACGAGTGGCGATCTGAAAGTTGGTTCATTCCAGTCATCCATGCTGTCATCGCTCTTCCGCTCACTATCCGCGCCATGGAACCGGCTGTTCACGCAATACCAAGATCGCTTCGAAACGCATCGGCCACTCTTGGCGCGTCGCCATTCATCACCTGGGTCCGAGTCGACATGCCGATTCTCAAACCAGCAATTCTTCGAACTACCGGTCTTTCCATGGCTATTTCTCTCGGCGAATTTGGTGCCACATCGTTTTTGTCGCGGTCAGGCTCCACCACACTGCCCATTGCAATCGCGCAATTACTTGGCAGGCCAGGTGTCGCCACACAACAAGCCGGCTTTGCACTCGCAGCACTCATGGTGCTCGTCACAGTGGGAGTCATGAGCCGTGCTTAAAGTTTCAAATCTTTCTGTTGCATTCGGCAACACTGTCATCGTTGACAACATCTCGTTCACTGTGCCGACTGGCGAAACGCTTGCAATTACCGGCCCATCTGGCATCGGGAAAACCACACTGCTTCATGCCATCTGCGGCATCATTCGCACCACTCATGGAACTGTGCATATTGACAATGTCAACGTCACCTCGCTTCCCACCCACAAACGCGGCATTGGCCTTGTCTCCCAAACGGGCGACCTGTTCCCCACCATGACGGTGAGTCAGAACATTGAGTTCGGATTACGCATTGCCAAGTTGCCCAAAACAGACCGGATCGCGCGCACAAACGAGCTTCTCGAGATGCTCAATCTTGTCCACCTTGCCCATCGAAACGTGGCTGAATTGTCTGGCGGAGAATCCCGCCGAATCGCTCTTGCCCGAGCACTAGCCCCCTGCCCACGGGTTCTTTTGCTTGATGAACCGCTCTCAGGCCTGGACCAAGAGACCCATGACGCACTCATCAATGACCTAGCCAGAGTTCTCAAACAGACCGCCACCACTGCCCTTTTGGTCACCCATGACCATTCAGAAGCAGATTTTCTTGCAGGCACCACCTTCGTATTCCCGCACAAATAGTGCCCTAAAACCTAATAAAACAAGGGTTTTCTGGCCATCAATTAGCCAAGTAGCACGCTGTTTTCTCGTTGGCATGAAGCCTTCTATCCCCCACAGGCACATTTCACCAAACCGACGGACACCCGACGAAGTGAAAAAGTGACTTTCGCCCGAGTGACAAAAAAGTCAATGGATATCCACGATTTGAGTACTCAGATGGAATAAGTTTTCGCTTATGAAGAAACGTGAACTCATCCAAGCAGTAGCCATTCACACCGATGTCGATAATAAGACAGCGGCCAAAATGGTTGAAGGAACAATCGACGTCATCCTTGCGAACGTCGCGAAAGGCGAGATTGTAAATATCTCAGGCTTTGCGAAATTTGCAAAGATCAAGCGTCCAGCCCGTATGGGTCGTAACCCAGCCACAGGCGAAACAATCAAGATCAAGGCAAAAACAGTTGCCAAGATCACCGCACTCAAGGGCTTCAAGGACATCGCACTCGGTGTCACTGCAGCACCAAAGGTGAACACAGTCAAGCGCGCAGTTGCACCAGCACCTGCGAAGAAGGTTGTGAAGAAGGCAGCTCCTGCAAAGAAGAAGCCAGCGGCAAAGAAAGTAGCCAAGAAGGCTGTTAAGAAGAAGCCAGTTGCTAAGAAAGCTGTCAAGAAGACAGTGAAGAAGGCAGCAAAGCGCCGTTAACTCTTACGCAGGTCTTGTACCTGTGAATTGAAAACATCGAACAAAAGGTTCGGTTTGTTACGAAAGTGACAGACCGGGCCTTTTGTCATTGTTGGGAAAAGGCTTGCCATTCTTCTTCTGTCCAGTGTTGACGTAATTCCGTAGTCACAAAATCAGTCACCCACCGCACCATGTCAATCCATGGCAGATCAGCCGACATCACTTCGGTAAACGCCATGCCTTGAAGCAGTAAGGATGCATCGTCAATGCCCATCTCCACTGGTTCTCCTTCTGCAGGTGCAACAAGTCGCGCTTCCAATTCAATGATGTGTTCCGTATTCCACATTGTGCTCGTTTCAGCATCAAACATCTGGTCGAGCATGATGCCCAAGATCTGTGACATTGCCATCACTGCTTCGGGTTCAAGGTGGATTGTTCGTGCTTCGATCACAGTGGGCTCTATCTGTTAGTCGTGATTTGCCTAGTTTACGGAACGAGTGTGGTTGTAACGCCACCACGTTGCAGAACCAACAACGATGGGAAGAAACCAGGTGAGGGATCTGTACAGAAGAGTTGTTCCAGTCGCATCGACAGTGCTCACCCCGGCTCGTTCCAGCAAGACAATTAGGCCAACTTCGGCTAGTCCGGTGCCACCTGGAATTGGTGACAGTGCGATGACAACGCGTACTAAAGAAAAAGCAACGAGGGCTTCTCGAAATGTAAGTCCCTCTACGTTGAAGACAACTGACGAAGTCCACAAACACGTAAAGCCAGCCGTCAGTGTGCTTGCCGATGCTGTAAAGATCATCAACCAACGGTCTCGCAACAACTTGACTAAATCATCACGCATTTCAATAGAAAAAGCTAACGGTTGCGTGCGCTCTACTGCCCCTCGAACTTTTGGAAAACGCGCCGGAACTTTGCGCAATAGAAACGAGCGCACCGAGCCTGTGAAGCGTCCGACAGCTGAGAACATCGTCGAAGACCGCAGAGCCAGCCACCAAAACACAGTTGACACAACGATGAGAGGAATGCCAACAGCAACAGCCAATGTTTGCTCTCGTGCCGCCGTTCCACCAAGTACTGGCCCAATCAATAACAGGCTAGGAAGACCCCATGTTGTGAAGGAGGGAACAACAGCTGTCGCAATGATTGAAGATGCAATAGCGAGGTGGGCCATTCCCCACGTTGTGAACATATGAATCCGCATTCCTGTTCCCACTGCTCCGCCGCCGAGAACAATTCCGTAGCCCGCAGCAAGCGCAGCCTGATCAGTCATGATTGCTTGACGTAACGAAATTCCGGGCGAACAGGCCAATAGGAAGAATCCGCGTGCGCAAACCATTGCAAATGCTGCGATGACCAAAGGCACAAGACTGATTCGTGGAAGGTCTAACAGGCGCGCACAAATATCACCCAGTACTTCGCGTTGAAAAATGCCGAGCGTGCCGAGAATCGCAAGTATCAGAATAGGAGCAAGCGCTTTACGCATTACTCGCAGACGGTATCTGCAATACCGAAATTCTCACTGTCGACAAGCCTTCTGCACTCAGTGACATGCGGCATGAGGCCAACAACTGAGGGAAACTGGCTCTAGCCAATGACTAATTTTCCTCGCATGGACGTGTGAATAGTGCAGTAAAAGTTGTATGTGCCGACATCAAGAGGTGGCAGTTTCGCTGTTGAATTACCAGGCACTGACACATCAAACAGCGATGCTGCTGCTGCTGCGCCAGTATCTGTCGATTTCTTTACTGAGTATTCAATAACAACAGAAGAGTCATTTCCATTTGGATTAAAAGTAACTGTGTGAGGAACGGTGTCTAGATTAGCAATGGTTAACTCGTCAGTTTTCTTAATGCTGTTTGCAACTACAAAGGAATAACTCTTAATAACGATTTTAGAAGTAGCAGACAAACTGGGAACAGTTGTAGTTGTCACTGATACTTTTGGCTTGGTTGATCGTGTGACGACTCGTTTCCACTTCAACACCTTTGTTTTTGTTCCGTACTTTGTGCACACAAAACTTACGGTTTTGCTTGCCTTGACCTTCAATCCAACTTTGGAACACTTAGCCCCCTCTTTGACCGAAGATGCTGCTGATGCGTGCCCAGGGGCAACACCACAAAGCACAATCACTGCTACTACAACTTGCAGTGTTTTTTTCTTAAGAACAAGACTCATACACCCTTTTCTATCGCACTATTTTGACGCCCTCGGCAGAAATCAGACCTACGACCGTCGGCCCGGAGACGACGAGGGCGAGGGTTAAATCAAGGGAATCCGACATCAAACAGACAAGAACTTTCGGTATGATTTGGACTGGTTTGCAGTCACTTAGCGGGAAAGGGCGACGAAATGTCTAGACGACTAGGTTTTCTGACCAAGTTCTTTCTCGTCATCATTGCTCTCTCTGCATGTGGTGGGTCTGGTGGGTCAAGTTCACCAAGTGGACCAATTGCCACAGGACTCCAAACAACTATCGACGGATGGTCATTTCCCAACTTCCCCGCCTCCGCCTTCCCCGACACCAACTTCAATGAAACAGACCTGGTCTCCATGTTTGGATCTGGTGAAGAGATCTGTGTCGGAGGCGTAGCGACGCCTTGCACGCTCACAGCTGAAGCCTCCGCGTGGGCCCGAATGGTCAACCAGTCTCGTGCATCTGGACATTGCGAAGGTCTTGTTGCTATCGCATCAACACGCTTCAATAACAAAGAGACACCAGCCACCGTAAAACTGCCATCTCAGGCTGAAACTCTTCATGCACTGATGCGTGCGTTTGCAACTCAGTTTTTGCCAGAGGTTCAAGATGCAATCACTCTCTGGCTCAATAAATCACTAGATGAAAAAGTGGACGAGCTAAAAAATAGTTTTGCGACAGGAAAACTGAATTACACGCTTGGCGTGTACACAGACGGTGGTGGGCACGCTGTTTTGCCGTATGCAATTGAGTACCCAACACCATCCACACCAAGGATTCTGTTGTACGACTCGAACTGGCCGGGCAAGAATCGTTATGTCGATATTGACTTGAAAGCGAAAACGTGGCGATTCTCATTTTCAAGCGAGGATCCTGAAACCGACACAGCCGCATGGACAGGTGGTCCGCAAGACATGGACCTCACACCATTGTCCGCACGTGAAGGAACATGTCCATTCTGCGGTGATGGCGTCAAAGTTGCTAAAACCACCATGCTCATTCGCTCGAGCAATCTTGATTGGTCAGTTGAAACAGACGGTGGAGTTGTGTCGCCTTCGAACCCTGTAGGCACAGACGGAACTTCAGTGCTTCCTGTCAAGGGAGCAGTCAAGCGTGACTCATATGACTATCTAGTCACCGTCCCCACTTCGAGCGGCCCTAAATCCACGACCACTGTTGCGGCCAAGAAAGGAAAGAAGGTTCGAAGCAAACTGAAGTTCTCAAGTTCAACCAGCGTGTACGCAATGATGCCGGACGGTATTGCGCAATTCACGACGCCTGGTAGCGCAAACAACCCAGTGGAAATTGAAGGAAGTTCTATCTCCACTAAAGACCCGGGGGTTGATCTCACCTTGGCTTCCGGAAACCTTGTTGCAAACGCATCGGGTGCTGCGATTTCCTTGTCAATTTCAGGTGGCGAAATGGCTGTTTCTGTCACAACAGCCAGCGGTCAAGTTGTGCAACAGCAAGTATCTGAAGATAAGCCAACTCTGCAGATGAAAGCTGACCCCACTGGTGGCGGAATAACTGTTTTAGCTGCCTCGTCTACAGGTGTCGTGGAAAAAACTGAAGTGTCTTCGACTGGTGTTGAAACAAAGACCATTGTCAAAGAAGTACTCAACCTCAACGCCGTAAAGGCTGAGTTACCACCTGAGCTCGCATCAAAAGAAATTGCAGCGCTTCCTTCATTAGCCAACCGCAACATGGCAAACCCCAACTACAAAGTTGATCCTGTTTACACCGCGCCTACAACAACTGCTCCCAAAGAGAACTCTGGAGGTGTGTCAACAAAAGGCGCACCACAGGAACCCACAGTTGGAAAATTAGTTCTGCCTTCCGTTGAATTTGGTGATGTGCCATTCACAGTGCAGCCACCCACATCGAACAGTAAAGGTGAATGGAAATTCACTTCAAGCAAGACTGACATCGCTCAAATCAACGCTTCAACCGGACGTGTCACCATCGCTGGGGCAGGCACCACCACCATTACCGCCACCCAAGCCGCAGTAAAAGATTTCGAATCCATATCTGTAACAACTGAATTAATAGTTGCGCGAGCAACTCCAGTGCTTGGTGCGTTCACTACCACTAATCGCACCGTCGGCGAAGAGGCCTTTACGTTGGCAAGTCCAACTTCAACAAGTTCTGCCGCATTCAGAATGGAATCAAGTGATGAATCCGTCGCCAGATTCTCGAAATCAAACGGAAGGCTTTCGATAGTTGGTGCAGGAAAAACCACAATCACTGCTTCTCAACCTGCCAATGATGATTATCTTGCAGCGTCAAAGAACTTTGTACTGACTGTGCGCAAGGGCACCCCAGTACTTTCTGCCACCGCAGATCTTTCCAGCACTTTCGGAGAAGACGGTCCAACCATTACCAAACCAACTTCAGAATCTCGAGGTGCAGTTACATTTACGTCTAGCAATTCTGCTGTGGCCACAGTGAACACAACCACTGGCCAAGTAACTGTCGTTGGTGCCGGCACCTCAACAATCACCGCCACGCAGGCCGCCACAGATGATTACGTGAGTGCAACGCAAACATTCACATTCACTGTCAAACAAGCAGTCCCCACATTGGGCAAACTGACTACCGAGTCAAAAACCTTTGGTGATGCCGAATTTTCAATTACGAAGCCAACTTCCCCCTCAGCTGGAGCATTTACATTCACTAGTAGTGACAGCAAAGTTGTAAAGATAAGCGAAGCAGGCAAAGCAACCGTCGAAGGCGCTGGCACCACCACAATCACCGCTACTCAAGCTGCTGCTGGCAATTACGCCGCAAGTTCAGTAACAGCGGAAGTAACAGTTGCTAAGGCCACTCCAGAGCTATCCAACATTTCACTCACAGGACTTGTCTTTGGTGATGCTGATTCCACATTGGAACCGCGCTCTACTTCTTCAGGTGCATTCACTTTCTCTAGCAACAACACCCGCGTACTTACTATCAACGAAAAAACAGGGCGTGTACGAGTTGTTGCGGCGGGCACAGCCACCATCACCGTAAAGCAGGCCTCGACCACTAATTACGAGGCAGCATCATCATCAGCCACGGTTCAAGTTGGTCTGGCTACGCCCACATTTGAACGACTCGACCCCATAACCAAAGAATTCGGTGATGCCACGTTCTTGTTCAACTGGGGCACTTCACCAAGCGACGGCACCATCACCTACGAAAGCAGTAACGCAGCGACCGCCACAATAAACGCAACCACCGGACGAGTCACGATCGTAAGTACCGGCGTCACAACCCTCACTATGTCGCAGGCTAAAGGAACCAATCACACAGCCGCCAGCGTTGTTGCGGTGCTTACAGTTGGCCGTGGCTCGCCCGTGTACGGAGACTTTGTCATCGATACCAAAACGTGGGGCGCAGCTCCATTCCTACTTACCTCCCCCACTACTACTAGTAGTGGTGTATTCACATTCAGAAGTTCTGACGAAGCAGTAGCGACAGTAAATAGCTCTACTGGACTTGTGACGGTAATTGCGCCTGGCTCCACAGAAATAACAGCATCTCAGGCACAGACACTTACCCATACCGCATCAACAATTCGCACAACATTTGTTGTCAACGCTGCGTCTCCAACTTTCGGGTCATTTGTCGCACCTACCAAGACCTTTGGCGATGCAGTATTCACAATGTCGGCGCCTTCATCATCAAGCAGCGGTGCATTCACTTTCACTAGTTCCAATACCAATGTTGCAACTATCAACTCTTCATCAGGCGCAGTCACAATTGAGGGTGCTGGCTCAACCACAATCACTGCATCACAAGCTGCATCGTCTCCATACGCTGCGCGATCTACTACTGCCACATTTACAGTTGCAAAGGCAACTGCGCCTCTCAGCGGTTTTGGTGGCGAGTCCGCTGGCCTTGTTGGAACACGCTATGTCAACTATTACGACGATAATCCTGACTGGTTCGCCACTGCCACGTTGCACGGCGAGACCGTCACGTCTACACAAATTCAAAGCTTTACGAGTAACTCCGACCACTACAGCTGGCAATGGTTGGGTACATTCCGCAGTGCCGCTGCGGGTACCTATAACTTCTGCACTGCATCTGATGATGCAAGCCATCTGTGGGTAGGCGCCATAGCCGAGTCAGGCTTCACTGTTGCAAATGCTGTCGTAAACAATGGCGGCGCACACGGCGTTGTTACACGCTGCGGAGATGTCACACTCGCTGCTACGACCAATTACCCCATTCGTATTCAGTTCGGTGAAATTGGCGGCGGCGACATAATGAGTGTGTACTTCACTCCCCCAGGCGGCTCTGCAACATACAACGGCACCGGATACTTTTACTCTGGCGGCGGTCTTTCAAAGACTGTTGGCGATCAACCATTCACGCCAACCATTCCATCATCTGTGAGCACTGGAGCAATCACGTACAGCAGTTCTAACCCAGCTGTTGCTGCAATCAGTCCAACGAGCGGGTTAATTACAGTTCTCAGTGGTGGAACTACAACAATTTCCGCAGAACAAGCTGCGACCGACAACTACAACTCTTCAACAGTGTCCACAACTCTCAGAGTGTTGAGCAACCCAACGATCAGTGCAATGTCGGTTCTCACAAAGAATTACAACGATGCTGCATTTACACTGCCCGCTCCAACTACTAACAGCGACGGCGCAATCTCATACGCAAGCTCAAACACTTCAGTTGCAACTATTAACGCAACGACTGGTCTCGTCACAATTGTCGGTGGCGGAAATACAACTATCACAGCATCCGTATCTGCCACCTCAACATATGCTGCCGGTAGTGCCACAACATCACTAGTTGTGCTCAGTAATCCGATGCTTAGTTCAATAACAGCCATTTCAAAGACCCCCGATGCTGCAGCATTTACTTTGACCGCACCCACCACAAGCAGCGACGGAGCAATTTCCTACAGCAGTTCCAACACAGCGGTCGCGACCATCAACACAACTTCCGGTCTTGTCACAATCGTTGGAAATGGTTCGACCACCATCACCATTTCGCAACTAGCTACTTCCACATACGCGGCAGCTAGCACCACGACAACTCTCACTGTCAGCAACATGCAGTCATGTCTCGATATCAAGAATTCCACCGGAACCAATACAAACGGTACGTACACCATCAGTCTCAACGTTGCTGGAACGGTCACGAATACGCAGGTGTACTGCCTCATGGATTCAGCAATGAGCGGTGGTGGCTGGACACTCACAATGAAAGCCCCCCGCAACAGCACTTCGTTCCCCTACAGTTCGAACTATTGGACAACAGCCAATACATTGAATGAAGGAAACACTTCGAACGTAACGTCCGATGCAACGGATGCCAAGTTCAACACTTTCAACTACTTGTCCGGAACTGAAATGCTCGCCATCTACCCCGACGCGGGAATCAATGGCGGCAGTGTTACTGGCCACTTATACGGTTGGACATGGAAGACGACCATCCCAAGCGGACCAAAGACACCATTAGCAATCTTCAGTGGCCCTGCAGAGCAATTCGTTAGCGATGCCTTCACCTTTGGCGGGTTTGATACTCGCATCTGGACTCGTCAAGCAGATATTCGTTTCTATGGTTTCAACTGGAACGACAACTACAAAGCGCGTTGGGGCTTTGGTTGGAACGAAAACGGTGGTGGTCTGTGGCCGAATGGTTATAAGGGTTCCGACGATGCCACCGGCGGTATCGGCTTGAACTGGGGCAACTACTCTGCTGGCGATGGCTCGTTCTGCTGCACGCTGTCTACCGGGCTCAACCGCTCGATGTCATTCGAAACATACATCCGTTAATCATCTAGCGCCCTCGGCAGGAATCGGACCTGCGACCTGCGGTTTAGGAAACCGTTGCTCTATCCACTGAGCTACGAAGGCGGGGATGGTGCGAAATGTGGTGCGAAATTCGCCGACACACTTTGCGTCATCTATGCAGAGGTTACTGGAGTGTGCCCAGAGTAGTAAGGGCATCCCACAAAGGTTTACATCTCAAAAATATTTTTCTTGCGTTCTTGGCGCCGCTGGCGCCCCGAACACAAAAATGAATAGTTAAAAGGCCCGCACCGGACGCACTCCCGCCGGCCCCGTCTTAACGTCCTCGATGTACTGGTTCCCTGTGTTGAAGTCCTGGTCCCACGCGTTGGTCGCGTTGGACTCAGACGAACTCCAATAGTAGTTTTGGGGAAAACTGGTCCGCTTTTCTTCTCCGCCCGAACAGATTGTGGCAGCACCTACTGCTTGGCTTGTGTTGCGTGCATATTTACACACCTCATTCAATTCATCACGAGACGGCAAAAACCAGTCAGACGCAGTTGCAGTGGTGTACGAATCTGCAACACCGGCTGCATACAAATTCTTTGCAACTCCACCAGCATCATGACGAGCAACAATCTCCGCGGTAGCGGCTCGCCCAGTTCCTATTGCAAGGTATTTCAGAGATTCACCTGATGTGGTCACATATGTTGAAAGACAGGAAGAGTTCTGCGTCGCCCCGCACTTTTCCGTGTTTGTTGACCAAGCAGTCCCGACCGGGTTGGCTCCTGTGGCATCAGTTGGTGCAACCTCCAGATAATCAAATTCGGCAAATTCTCCATCGGTATCTATGAAAATCACAGTTCCACCCCCAGGACCTTGCGTACCTATAGCGCAAAGAGTCGTGCCGTTTGCTCCGCACACTCGCTGAACAGTAAAAGAAGAACCAGCAGGACCGGTAGCACCAGTTGCACCTGTGGGACCAGTTGCACCTGTGGGACCAGCCGCACCAGTAGCACCAGTGTCCCCT
>Ga0208227_1000023_pt1 | contig 37590 bp, 37 predicted proteins | sample LakMenEpi13Jun11_FD_150692 | JGI IMG/M metagenome (GOLD analysis project Ga0208227, IMG submission 150692) | Freshwater microbial communities from Lake Mendota, WI - 13JUN2011 deep hole epilimnion (SPAdes) | ecosystem: Environmental > Aquatic > Freshwater > Lake > Epilimnion/Euphotic zone ...
GCAGTCAAGCGAACTGTCTTTGGCAACCCAGTCACTAAATCACGGCCGCGAATATCTGCGCTGCGGTCTTGTGGTCCTGGTTCAGCTGAACCGATTTGAATTTTGATTTCTTCAGCTGTGCGTTCACCAATTGCAACACCGTGTTCACGTCGCACATAATTTTGAATAGCAGCGTCAATATCAAAACTACCAACGCGAATAGCTTCAAGCGCAACGACGCCACCCAAACTAATAACAGCAGTTTCAGTTGTGCCGCCACCGATATCGATCACCATGTTGCCAACTGGTTCATCAATAGGAAGGTTGGCACCAATGGCTGCTGCCATCGGTTGTTCAATCAATTGAGCATCAGATGCACCCGCACGACGTGTGGCATCAGTGACCGCACGACGTTCCACTTCTGTAATTGCAGACGGAACGCAGATAACAACTTTGGGTCGGGTAAACCGAGAAACACCAACACGCTGCAACAGCAAACGAATCATTCGTTCAGTGATGTCAAAGTCTGTGATTGCACCACCGCGCAACGGGCGAACAGCAACGATGTAACTAGGGGTGCGACCAATCATGTCCCATGCGTCGTGACCAGTGGCCAAAACCTCGCCAGATTGGCGATTTACCGCAATAACTGAAGGCTCATTGAGCACAATGCCCTTGCCCTTCATGTACACCAAAGTGTTGGCAGTACCGAGGTCAATTGCGAGGTCACGAGCCATGGTTAGGTCCTTCTATGGAAATACGAGAGGTGCTCATTGATTGCGCCGGTCTTCTTGGTTGTTGCGATGCACTGACGACTGTCTCGCTTCGGGAGACAGTGCATCAATGTGTCGACGGAAGTTTGCAATACCGTCATCAATGCGCACATTGCGATTATCAAGATAAATCAGCACAAGCAATGTTGCGCCAGACACGATTGCTATGAAAGAGAAAAGAGCAGTGAAAAAGGAAAGACCAATCATGATGGGTTGCTCGTCACTTGTTGTGGTGAAGTGATGTTGTGGGCACCAGTTCCCCAATCAGAACCGCCATCCCAATTTTCCTTCTTCCAAATTGGAGCTGACTCTTTCAACGCATCAATAAGAAACCGTGCAGCATCAAATGCAACGGGGCGATGTGCCGATGACACGGCAACAACAACTGATGATTCTCCTAATGACAATTCTCCGGTGCGATGCAATATTGCAATTCTCCGGGAATCAGCAAAACGAACTCGCGCTTCATTAGCAATCTTTGCAAACGATGGGATCACCGCATCTTCGTATGCCTCGTATTCAAGCGAGGTGACATCTGTACGGCCATCAGCATGGTCTCGCACTGTGCCGGAAAACAGAACCACGGCGCCACAGTCTGGCCGCACTGCCCACTGATAGATGTCGGCGATGGGAAGTTCTGAGGCGGTCAATTCGAACCACTCTTCTCCGAGCAACGGTGCAGGCATGGGTCAATCGTACTCTCACAGCACTGGGTAGGACTTGCGATGGCGCCAACACTTGAGTACCCATCGCGATTAGTGTCTGACACTTGTGAGTGCCGATGAATTTGAGAACCAAGATCAGGCACCGGTGCCCGCATACGAACGTACGTGGCGCCACCCAGCCGAGATGGCAGATGCAGTTCGTACAGACTTCTTAACAACGCCTCCAAAAATCAGTCGGCGCCTGACTGCTTTTGCGGCGGGGCTCAGCTTGGTTGCTTCGGGTGCAGTTCTCGCCATCGCCATTCCAAAGGGCATCTCGTCATACCGAGAAGAAATAGAGGCCGTGTTTCAAGTGTCACCAAGCAGCACCGTGTCGCTAGTCAAGAACTACTCGCCAAAGGAGATGACTGTCATCAAAAGCAATGCAGGCACAACGTCGGCATTGTCTCTTGGAAACGGCGTCTGGATTACAGCCATTGACAACATCGCCCTAGCAACGTCTCTATGGGTCACGTCCGAGAGTGGACGAAGTTCACCAGTCAAAATCGTCGCGACAGATCCTTCCACCGGACTCGCTCTCGTTCATTGCAAGGAAAAATCAGCGTGGGGACCTGCACCAGATCTGAGTCACCTGATTGACCCCACTCAAATCTCAGATCTTTCGCAGTATCAAGTTGTTGACACCGCCAGATCAGTTTCGTTTGTTCCCGAGCCCAGTTTGTTGACTAACAGAGATTCAACTGATCTTCCCATCAATTCGACTGACATCATTCATGGGCTTGCAACTGTTCGTAATTCTCAAGGCCAACTGGTAGGAATTGTGGTCCGGCGTAATCACTCTGCATGGATATTGAACAAGGCCTCAATAGTCAGCATGATTCGCTCTCTGTTACTACAACCCTGACGATGTATCCCACGTCGCTCCTCCTATCATGAGGGCATGGCCGACGGCGACATGAATGCTTCAAATCCTTTCGGCGGTATCCCCTTCTTTAACGACATGATGCGGGCAATGGCCGGTCAAGGGCCACTCAATTGGGACCTCGCGCAACAGTTCGCACAACTTGGCGCTGTCGGTGATTCACCAGACCCAGAACCAGATACAGCTACGCGCCTAGCGTTCAATTCGCTTGCAGACATTGCCGATATGCATGTTCGGGCGATCACGTCTCTCTCCACCGGATCAAACGACACACATACCGAAATTCTGACAACAACGCGAGCACGGTGGGCGCATCGCACCTTGACAGACCTACGGCCGTTGTTCACAAACCTTGCTACAGCGCTTCAGCCACACAACACAGATGGTGATGTTCCTGATGATCCGATGTCAGCGATGATGGCCAACCTTTCCACCATGATGGCCCCTGCCATGATGGGGATGTCTGTCGGCTCAATGATCGGCGCGCTTGCTAGCCATGCTCTCGGGCAATATGAAATTCCGCTGGCACGCCCACACACATCGGAAATTCTCATCGTTGCATCTTCTGTTGACGCGTTTGCAACTGAATGGGAAATTCCTACGGATGACTTACGCATGTGGGTCCTCATTCACGAGCTCGCATCACATGCAGTTCTTGCGGCACCAGCAATCGCAGAAGGACTCACCACTTTGGTGCAGGCACATGTCTCTGCTTTTCGACCAAACCCTGATGCTTTAATGTCGTCTCTCACAGATCTTGACCCATCCGATACCGATGCGATGGCTGCAGTACAAAACTTGTTCTCCAACCCAATGGTCATGATGGGCGCCTCACGCACGGCTGAACAAGAAGCACTAGCCCCAGTTCTTGATGCTCACGTGGCTGCAATTTCTGGTTATATCGATTATGTCGTTGATGCTGTCAGTGCACGTCTTTTGGGTGGGGCGTCACCAATTGCAGAAGCAGTCCGTCGGCGTCGAGTGCAGAACGGCACAAACTCTCATCTTGTGGAACAACTTCTTGGAATCTCTCAGACACGTTCTCAACAACAACGAGGCCGAGCGTTTGTTAATGGGATAATCGAGCGAGATGGCGCGGCATTGCTGCCGTCTCTTGTCTCAGCGCCAGGAAACCTACCGACGCCTAGTGAGATCGACGCCCCCGGGCTGTGGCTCGCCCGAATGGAAATCCAATAGACGTTCCGCGCATTCGCGCGTACATCACTGCTCCAGTAAGACCAACAACACCGACCACCGCAAATCCCACCCATCCGGCGGGTGCAAATATTACGGGCACTAGCCCGCCAGCAACCCACGCCATTTGGTTCTGAGTCTCAAAGCGTGAAAAGGCACGGCCCCTGTTTGCATCTGGCGCACCACTTTGCACTGTGGCCTCAAAGGCGAGTCGTCCAATTGCAGCAGCCGCGTTGACAACGGCTGCCAACAAAATTCCGCCAGTAATGCGTCCGTACCATGCGGTACCAACGCCGACTATTCCGACAGAAAGAAGAGCGAACAGAAGCATCGTCTCTACACGCATTTTTTTTCGTAGAGACGGGCCAGCAAAGTTTGCGCCCAGCGTCGCAAGTCCGGACAAACCAATCGCCAGTCCGAACCATGCAGTGCCAGCTATTTCACGACGCAACCAGAAAGCCAAATGAAAGAACATGAATCCGACTATCCCACGCAAGACTCGCATTGCATTTGCTGCTGCTACAACGCTGTCAGAATGCAGTTCTTCTGTCTCTAAGACATCTGCTGGAGTTGCAGCAACCACACTTTTTGGTAAGCGATTGGCATTTAGTGCAGCTGCAAGAAATGCAAGAACACCGAAGCCAAGAGCAGCTTGAGAACTAAGCAACTGCAAAAGCCCAACAGGCACGACGACGACAAAACCAGTAATGCCCGCTATCTGACCCAGTTTGCTGTTTGCCGTCACCAAACCATCAGGATCAGGAATCGTGGTTGGTACTAACGAAGATTTTGCAATTGAATATGTTTTTGCAAGAACAAGTGATGCAAACGCCAATGGGAAAAGAGCAAGCGAATCAAGTGATTGCATCATGCCAATCAGCACAAGCGCACGCAGAATGGCAACCATCAACACCACCATGCGTTGCCCACCGCGCATACGGTCAACGAGAGGGCCGACAAACGGCGCCACAATGGCGAACGGCGCCATGCTGACGGCAAGAAACAACATGACTTTGGTACGAGCCGCATCAGGGCTAATCGACAAAAAGAGCGAGTCAGCTAGCGCTACAGTCATGGCCGTCTCGCCTGCCACCATGAGCGAATGAGTACGCGACAACCTCTGAAAAGCAGTGACTGGCGGCAAGCCTCCGTTCTCTAGAGGTTCTGTTTTACGCCGCGTGACCACGCAGCGATACTACGCCGTACGTTGTTTGTCGTACTTGTATCCGAGACCACGAATCGTGACAATGCGCGTGGGGTTGGCCGGATCATCTTCAATTTTTGAACGTAAACGCTTCACATGGACATCAAGGGTCTTCGTGTCACCCACATAGTCACTGCCCCACACACGGTCAATCAGAGTTTCACGGGGCAACACTCGCCCCGCATTAGCGAGCAAGATATGTAGCAGTTCAAATTCCTTCAGAGGTAACGCTTGAGCTTCTCCGCGAATGATTACTTCATGTTGATCGGGGTCAAGCGCCACATCGCCGACTTCGATTGAAGCTCCGGAAAGTTCGCCACCGCGATCATTTGGCACGCGACGCATCACTGCGCGCATACGTGCTGTTAATTCACGAAGACGATAGGGCTTTGTTACGTAATCATCTGCTCCGACTTCAAGACCAACAACTGTGTCAATCTCGGCGCCCTTAGCCGTAACCATGATGATGGGCGTTGTGGTCTTCTTGCGCAATTGGCGACATACATCAATGCCAGACATTTTTGGCAACATGACATCAAGAAGAACGAGATCTGGCTGAACAAGATCGAACATTTCAAGAGCCTGCAAACCATCACGTGCAACCTCGACGCGGAATCCTTCGCGCTTTAAACCGACCTGCAACGCCTCAATGAATGACTCTTCGTCTTCTACTACCAACACCGTTGGTATACCTGTTGCTGTCTTTGAGTTCACCATGCCCTCCCATAGTGGCTCATACTGACCTCAAAACACGAGGTATCTGGAGGATAAACGTCGAACCTTCACCTTCCCGAGACCGTACGTTCACCTCCCCGCCATGATTGGTGGCCACATGGCGCACAATGGAGAGCCCAAGGCCTGTGCCCCCGGTGGCTCTGTTTCGTGCTCTATCGACCCGATAGAAGCGTTCAAAAATGCGATCAATGCTGTCAGCAGGAATTCCGATACCCCTATCTTCCACTTCTACAGACACGGTGTCATCAGTGGTGATAACTCGAACATCAACCTGATGGGTTTGATCGCTGTACTTCACAGCGTTCTCCACCAGGTTTGCAACAGCTGATACCAACTGAAAGAAATCGCCGGAAACTATTGCGATTCCTTTTTCAGATTTGAGTAACAACGGAACGCCTTTGCGCATAGCGATAGGGCTGACCCGTTCAATAGCTTCTGCCGCTATATCTGCCATGTCGATATCGACTGTCAGCATTTCGCCACCCAGTTCAATTCGGGATAGTTCAAGTAGATCATCAATTGTGCGTGACATACGTTGAGCTTCAATCACCATGCGGCCTGTAAGGCGCAAAACCAATTCATCATCGGTCTCACCTTCAATAGTCTCTGCCAACACCGATATCGCACCAATCGGAGTTTTCAGTTCATGGCTGACGTTTGCAACAAAATCCGTACGAACTTGGTCAATGCGCCACCTCTCAGTGACATCATCCATAATCGCAATTGCACCACCATCTGTCAGAGGAATTGCACGTACTTCAATCACTCGTTGCGGTGGCCCAGCCAAATGAATCTGCTCACGACTTTCAAGTCCTCGCAATGCCAATACAAGTAATCTCTCAGCAGCAGCTTCAACTAGAACGTCTGCATGGCGAGCGCCTGCGATTGACATCGCAACGGTATTGCGAAAACGCTCTTGCCCATCTGGAAGAAGCACAACGACGCCCATGGGAAGCGCATCAAGTAGTACCTTGATTTCTGCTTCTGAATCTGGCGGCGCCTCTTGTTCAGTGACAGCAGGTACAAGTGAAATCTGAGGCGTGCGAGTGCGGTCACGAATGAAAAAACCGACAGCTATTCCACAAACGATGCCGACAATCAACCACCACATATCGATGCCGAGCTAGCGGATCTAACTTTCTTTGGGGGTGATGAAAGGAATTCCGTCGGTGTCATCGTCGCCAGATTTTTGGCGAAAGCGAGCTGCACCTTTATGTTCGGGCAACCAACCGGTTACCAAGTACCGAACGCGCTCACCAATGTTGACTGCGTGGTCGCCAATGCGTTCGTAGAAGCGGGCTACAACGGCTAGCTGAATTGCAACCTGGAGGTCAATTGAGTTTTCCGAATGGCTTTCAAGAATCGCCTGAACGAATTCGCGCTGCAAACTGTCGAGATACGAGTCCATGTCATCAATGGCAGCTGCTTTAGCCGCATCATTTTCTTCAAAAGATTCAAGAGCTGATTCCCACAGCTGTTCTGCCTGCTCGCCCATACGCGCAATCAACCCACGCAGGCGGGGATCAAGTTCGTGGCCATATATGCGTCGTGCCGCTTTGCAAATATTCACCGCAAGGTCTGCAGACCGTTCTATTTCGGCAATCATCTTTACAACTGACACAACCTGGCGAAGGTCACCGGCTACCGGAGCCTGTAATGCGAGAATTTGATAACAACGTTCCTCGAGTTCCAACGAGAGTGAATCAATCTCATCGTCAAACTGGATTAGGGCATCAGCACCATCCAGATCTCCATTAAGAATCACTGCTGTAGCACGAGGGATTGCTTCGATAACGGAGGCGGCCAAACGTACTAATTCAGTTCGGACGTCATCAAGTTGCTGGTGAAAACCTTTACGTAGCTCGTCCATGATTCCTCCTAAGAAAAAAAGTTATATGAGTGTCTCCACGATAGGAAATAACGCGTGAACAATAGTCTGTCATATTGTGAACGAAAAGTGAACTTGTTGTACCTGATTACAGGGAAACAGTGAAATCGGGTACACCCAGTTTCAACTGTGATTCCGAGTCCCTTTGGTGAATTCGATACTGAGCATCATTAACTGGCACATAGTCAACAGGTCCGACACGACGCCAGTCACCTTCACGATTCATTTCGAATGCCACAACGTCATCTGCAAGAAGAGTAGAAAAGACTTCTTCAATCCATGCACGATGTTTCGGATGTTCAACAGGAATGAGCACCTCAACTCGCTTGTCAAGATTACGTGGCATTAAGTCTGCTGAGCCGATGTAATACACGGGCTCATTGTTTTGACCACCATGCCCAAAGTGATACATACGAGAATGCTCAAGATACCTGCCCAGAACCGACCTAATTCGGACATTCTTTTCGTGATCTGAACTTGGTCGCATGCAACAAATACCACGAACAATGAGATCGATACGAACACCCGCTTCACTTGCTTGATACAGCAATTCAATCATTTCAGCATCGGCAAGGCCATTGATCTTGATGACCATGTGCCCTTCTGAACCAAACGTAATTTCGTTCTTGATGAGGTCAATCATCTTGTTACGCAGATAACGAGGAGCCACGATGAGGCGCTTGTAATCATGATCGCGATCAAAGCCAGTCAACGAATTAAACAGGTGCGAAACATCATCACCAATGCTCTCGTCGCACGTGAAGAGACCGATGTCTTCGTATGTACGAGCAGTCTTTGAGTTGTAGTTACCAGTACCGACATGTACATATCGGCGTAGTCCGGATTCTTCCTGGCGAACCACCAATACACACTTGCAGTGTGTCTTTAAGCCGACAACGCCGTACACCACATGAACTCCGGCACGCTCAAGTTCTTTAGCCCAGGTGACATTCACTGCTTCATCAAAGCGAGCAGTGAGTTCAATGAGTGCCACCACTTGTTTTCCTAGTTCAGCAGCCTTAATGAGGCTGCGCGCAATGGGCGAATCTCCTGATGTGCGGTACAAAGTGATTTTGATTCCTTGCACGCGAGGATCATTGGCAGCTTGCTCAAGAAACTCTTCAGTAGAAGATGAAAACGATTCATATGGGTGGTGCACCAAAAGGTCACGTTGACGCAACACGCTAAACATTGACTGATCGTTGCCATCTGCGGCAGCTAGGCGACCTGCAGTGACAGAACGCCACGGAGTGTCTTTCAGCGTTGGTTCGTCCAGCCCGTGTAATTCCCATAAGCAAGATAAAGCAAGTGGGGCTGTATGAAATGAAACATCAGTTCTTTCCAGATCAAGTTCTTCCAACAACATGTCAAGAACATCTGGGTTGATGTGGTGATCAACTTCAAGCCGAACTGCACGACCAAAACGTCGGCGGCGCAATTCCATCTCGACTGCTACAAGCAGATCATCTGCATCTTCGTCGTCAAGCGTGAGGTCTGCGTTACGTGTAACCCTGAATGCGCTGACGTGGATGATGTCCATTCCGACGAAAAGCTCGGAGATGTATGCCGCAATAACGTCTTCAATCAGTACATATCGACCTTCAGACATTTTGTGAAATCTCTTGAGAAACGTGGGTATTTTGACTCGAGCAAAACGTTGCTCACCCGTGCTCGGATCACGCACCAAGACCCCAAGACTGATTGCCATGTTTGAGATATATGGAAATGGGTGTGACGGGTCAACGGCTAAAGGCGTGAGCACCGGAAACAATTGCCGCTCAAAGAACTTCTGCATTTTTTCGCGCTCTTCTTGCGTGAGGTCTTCCCACCGACAAATGACTACACCATGATTTTCAAGTGACGGAAATAGTTCGTTGAGTAGCAGGTTTTCATGCTCGGATACCAAGTAATCAACCCGATGCGCAATTTCGTTTAGCTGACGAGTTGGCGAGAGTCCATCCGAGGATGACGATTGAACACCTGCAGCAACTTGACCCTTCAGTGCCGCAACTCGTACCTGGAAAAACTCATCAAGGTTGGAACAAAAGATGGCACAGAACTTGATGCGCTCAAGCAGTGGCACTGAGGTTTCACGGGCAAGCGAAAGCACACGCTCATTGAAATCAAGCCAGCTCAATTCACGATTGCCAATGAGACGACTCATGAGAGACAAGGGTAGTGAAAGGAGTGTCGCTGAAGCATTCGGCAAACCACAGAGTTCGCCGTATGTTTACCCTGCTGTGGTGTGGGTGTTACCCACGACTTCGAATCAGAACTCGTAGTCAGGGTCACCCATGTCCCATTCAATGGAAATGAGTTCACGCTCCGCATCGCGAACGATGCGAGCCATGTTGCGGCGAAATTGTGGGTCATCACGAGGAAGCAAAACAAGACGGGCAAGAACACGCGAACGAAATTCGTCGATGATTGTCTGATCGCCCCAGTCTGAGTAGACCTCCCAGTGAGGAGACACCGCGCCAAGAAAGGCAATGCGGGCGTGGGCTTTCGGAGCCTGAGGAATCTGAATATCTGTCATGGTGTCTCCGGACTGCAATGCGTGGGTTGCGAGTATGAATCAATAGCGAACTCTAAAGAGCCTATCGGGGCACTTGCACGACGACTTCTGGGTGTTTTTAGCGTTTTTTGTGGCCTTTTTATGGCGACGCCTGTGGATAAGTGACATCTTTACCAAACCTTTACCCAAAAAACCGGCCTGCTGGCGCCCCCGTCTGCTTGACTGGTTTTGCGGGAACTTCCCGCCATGACTCGGCGTCATACAGATACCGACCAAGAACACCTGATACAGGTGAAGCGAGGACAGCCATGAAAGTACAACTTCAAGTTACGAGTGCACCAGTCACGAACCTTCCGTTCGATGACTCCCCAACATCGTGGATGGGTGAAGGCAACTGCCGCAATTACCCGCCTGCCACCTTCTTTCCGTCAGACGGAGTTGGCGTGGATCGGGCCCGTGCAATTTGCAAGGGGTGCCCGGTGAGCAACACGTGTCTTGAATATGCCCTTACAGAACGCATCGATCATGGCGTGTGGGGCGGTTGTAGCGAGCGTGAGCGTCGCAGAATTTTGAAGAGGCGCCGCGGAATCGCGGTCTGACCTACTTACTTTGAATCAGACGAAGAGTCATCAGACTTGCCTTCGTCCATTGCCTTCTTGAACTCTTTCTGAGCCGAACCGAGGTTCTTGGCAAGCTTTGGCAACTGTGCACCACCAAAAAGCACCAGCACGACAATTGCAACGATAAAGAGCTCTTGGCCTTGAAGAAACGAAATCATGTTCCTGACGGTAGCAGGAAGGGGCGCTTCTTTGGTATGCACGAGGGGTGCTCGAATGCGTCATCAACATCAGCGAGGGGCGTAGCCACGCCATCATCGACTCACTTGCTCAATCATGTGCGGGTGACCTTCTTGATATCCATTCAGACCCCGATCACAATCGCAGCGTGTTCACCCTGGTTGGTGTTGATGCCGCTCGATCACTCGCTCGTGCTGCAGTTTCGGCAATAAGTCTCAGTGATCATTCCGGAGTACATCCACGCATTGGCGTTGTTGACGTTGTTCCGTTTGTGCCACTTGTTGATTCCACAATGAATGATGCACGCATCGCACGCGATGAATTTGCAGCATGGGCTGCCGTTGAATTGAACGTGCCAAGTTTTCTGTACGGCCATGAACGCACACTGCCTGACATTCGAAAAAATGCTTGGACTTCGTTAATGCCCAATGTTGGATCACATTCCCCTCACCCCACTGCCGGTGCAATGTGTGTCGGTGTGCGTGAACCTTTAGTTGCGTACAACTTGTGGTTAGAGAATGTTGATCTTGCAACAACGCGACGAATTGCATCAGCGGTTCGTTCAGCACATATTCGCACTTTGGGTCTGCAAGTAGGGGCGTTTACGCAGGTAAGCGTGAACCTAATTCAGCCAATGATTGCGGGCCCAAATGATGTGTACAAGGCAGTCTCACAACACGCGAAAGTGCACCGTGCAGAACTAGTCGGGCTACTTCCCGCCTCTGTTCTTGCAACAATTCCACGTGCCCGGTGGGAGGACCTAGATCTGTCCGTGGAACAAACGATTGAGTGGCGTGTAACTAACCGTTGATTATGACGCGACGGCCATCTTGTGCGCGTTGACGACGCAAGCGACGACGCTCGCGCTCTGACAAGCCGCCCCAGATTCCGAACTTCTCACCATTAGCAAGCGCGTACTCGAGACAATCTCCGCGAACTACGCATCCTTTGCACACTTCTTTTGCTTCGCGGGTGCTTGCACCACGCTCTGGAAAAAACAAATCAGGGTCGACGCCAAGGCAGTTGGCCTGGTCTTGCCAGCCACGTTCTTGGCTTAATGAATCAGAATCTCCGTGCATGCTTTTGCCTCCCAGCTACAGCCATATCCGAGTCCCAAGGGATCTTGGAATGTGGCTTGTAATTACAGCGGTGTAATTGTGGCAAATATTTACACAAAATGCAAATGGGATATGGGAAATCCTCTATGAACAGTCAGCATCTGTCCCATTTCAGGGCCGTTGAGTACCCCGGATGGTCAGCGAGCTCGACTGGTTCTACGACGATTTTCGAGGAAATCGACCAATACGTAATCGCCCAATGTTTCTGGGGTTGTGAAGAAGGCTCGTCCATGATTGACCTGCGCCATTTGCTCGATGAAGTGGCGTAATGGGCCTGTTGCATCAAGCACGAATGTGTTGATGGTGATGTTGTCCTTTGTGCACCGCATTGCTTCGCGCAATGTGGCTTCCACGGTCTCTCGCACCGGCGGATAGTTGAAATACACGTCGCCTGATTGAGTGATATGAGCTGTTGGTTCACCATCAGTGATCATGATGATTTGTTTGGTGCCGGTTTGGCGAGCAAGTAACTGACGAGCCAAGCGAAGACCATGCTGCATGTTGGTTCCGTACGCAAGATCCCAACTGACTTCAGGCAACTGCTCGTGGGTCATGATGTGTGCCGTTTCGCTGAAGCCAACGAGGCCCAAATAGTCACGCGGGAACTGCGAACTAATCAATGAATGCAGGGCCATTGCCACTTTCTTGGCCGGAACAAAGTTGCCGCGCATTGGCATTGACATGGAAAGGTCGATCATGAGCACCGTGGAGGAACGCGTGTTGTGTTCTGTGCGCTCAATTTCGAAATCTTCTGGTGACAACTTCACTGGTGTGCCACTGCCGTTGCGTGAAATGGCATTGCGGATTGTGCGCTGAAGGTCAAGACGGAATGGGTCACCAAATTCGTAGGGCTTCGAGTCGTATGTTCGCTCGTGGCCACTACCGTCGCGCGCAATGCGGTGTTGTCCGAATTTGTCTTTGGACAGGTTGTTGAACAACTGACGAAGAGCATTGTTGCCAATGGCACGAAGTCCACGAGGAGTGAGTTCCATCTTTCCCTCTTTGAGATTGATGAGCCCTGCGTCCTCCAGCATTTTGGTCATCTCAGCGAGCCGTTCCATGGAGTTAGCGGCCTCTTCTCCGAGCATTTGGCGAACCTTGTCGATGTCGACTTCAGCCAGTTGGGCAGGGTTTGTGGCCTGGCGCAACATTCCTTCCATTTCGTTCAGTTCGCCCATTTCCTGCATGGCATCCATGGCCTGTTGCATGTCCATCGAAGGTTCTCCGCGGAAGTTGTAGCCCTGACCTTCACCCTGACCTGGTTGCGGGAACATGCTCTGTAATTTTTCGCTGAGTTGTTGCACTTGCCAATTGAGATCCATGTCTTCCATGAGCTGTTCTGACAGTTGTTGCATTTGTGAGCGCTGTTCTGGCGTGAGTGAATCCATAAGCGCCTGCATTGCCTGCATGCGCTTTGCCATGTTCTCGAGAAGTTCGTCAAGTGTTTGCGGATTCTCTGGAAAGAAATCACCGAACTGTTCCATGAACTTTTCAAACTGCGGATCTTCGCCTTGTTCGCGTGCTTCAATCATGCCGTTTAACGCAGCCATCATGTCTTTCATGCGCGCCATATCTTCTGGCGACATGTTCTGCATTCCTTCAGACATTTGGTCAACGAACTGCTGCATCATTTCTTGACGCAGTTTGTCCATAAGTTCTTCAAAACGTTGTTGTGCTTCGCTTGATTCAAAGTCGTAACTTTGCATCTCGCGAACCATGCCAGCAAGGTCGTTTGGCATCATGTCGAGACGGAAATTGCGTTCCATTGCTGCATCTCGAGCGGTATCTGCGCGCCGTTCATCACCAGATGCTTCTGCTTCACGAACAGAATTCTCGACTGCATGTCGTTCTTCATCAATGATGTCTTTGAGTGCATCAGCAATTTCTGAATACACACCACCAAGGTCGCCGCTCTCTTCAAGTTCCTTCTTGCGATCACGAATGCGTTGCATCATGTCTCGCAAGCCCTCGATTTGGTTTCCGTCGGGGTCAGTCATCCCGTCACGCATTAAACGACGCAATGCTGCGTTCAAATCTCCGTGATAGAGCAAATCATCGGTTAACTCGTCGAGAATTCCCTCTGCATCGAGGCTGAATCCCGTCTGGGTGCCGTCCCAACGTGAATAAGTGAACCGTGCAGGCATATCCGCAACCTAGTTGCTCTAAGGTGTTGGGGACTATGCGAGTGCCACGGACTTTTGTATTCGTCGATATTTCGGGGTTTACCAATTTCACAAACGAGAACGGAGATGATGCCGCAGGGCGTCTTCTTGCCTCGTGGCGAGCCGTCACGCGTGATGTGGCCTCTGAGACCGGTGTCCGTATTGCCAAGTGGCTGGGCGATGGCTGCATGATCGTGGCTGTTGACCAGCGAGATGCCATTACGTTCGCTCTCGAGCTTCAGAAGCGCTCTGGAGCCGCCTGTGCGCCTCTCTCCATACGCGTTGGCATGGCTTCTGGGCTTGCATTGCTGTTTGAGGGCGACGACTACATCGGAACAGCTGTGAACATGGCTGCCCGGCTCTGTGACGCCGCTGGGTCGTTCGAGGTCATCATCCCAAGCGAGCAGATTGAGAATCTGCCAGACGGCGTTGTCGTGACCCCTCATGAACCTATGTCGCTGCGCGGACTCAATGAAGCGATTCCAGTGGTGTTGCTGACGGGCGAGGCTACAAATGCAGCCCGCAACGACACCGGCGAACTGTGGACCCGTTCGCCGTTCGTTCTGTAACTACTAGCTACGCGAGCGATATGTGGCTTTTGAGCCTGATGCGTCTTTATTGAGACGTCGTGTGAGATGCAATCCCTCAAGGATGAACTCAACTGCGCTTGCCAACATTGCCGGTGAATCGTCACCGCCTGTAAGAACTTTCACTGGTGGCATCAGCGCCGGAATCTGAGTAAGAAGCGCAATCAATTCACCAGATGAAATGTCTTCGCCAGCATGAGCAACTGCACCTTCTTCGAATGCAGTGAGAACATCACGCATCATTTCACCAGGAGCTAGTTCCTTATACACAGTGAGAACTGCACCAGAAATGAGCTGCTGAAGAATGCCGTTTTCGCGGCCTTCTTCAAGTGCTTCGATTTCAACTTTTCCGCCTGTAGACGATGCCAAAGCATCAAGGTCACTAATGCGTGGCGCTACTTCGCGCTCCCCTGCTCGTAATGCACGACGTACTGCATTTGCACTAAGAATTTCGAAGTTAGATACAGACAAACGCACGCTGACACCGCTGCGTTGGTTGACATGGCTACTGCTACGAGCTTGATGGGAGAATGTAGCGATAATGCGCTCCATGAACTCGGGCATGGTGACTGTGACATCGCCGATTGACGCTGCACGCGACTCTTGACGCATGATGGCAATTTCCGTATCAACTTCAAGTGGATAATGCGTACGGATTTGGCTACCGAAACGGTCTTTCAGCGGAGTAATGATGCGACCACGGTTTGTGTAGTCCTCTGGGTTTGCAGACGCAACCAACATGACATCAAGCGGAAGACGAATCTTGTAGCCACGAATTTGCACGTCGCGCTCTTCGAGAACGTTCAGCAAACCAACTTGAATTCGCTCTGCAAGGTCTGGCAGTTCGTTGATTGCAAAAATTCCACGGTTGGTGCGTGGCACTAAGCCGTAATGCAATGTGAGTTCGTCACTGAGGTAACGGCCTTCTGCAACTTTGATGGGGTCAACTTCACCAATGAGGTCAGCAATTGACGTGTCTGGTGTTGCAAGTTTTTCACCGAATCGTTCGCTGCGATGCACCCAAGAAATAGGAGCATTCTCGCCTTCTGCTGCGATGAGGTCACGTGCGTGACGTGACACCGGGTTGTACGGGTCATCATTGATTTCACTGCCAGCGATGATTGGCATCCACTCATCGAGAAGATCAGTGAGCGAACGAATCATTCGAGTCTTTGCTTGACCGCGTTCACCGAGGAATACAACGTCGTGCCCTGCGAGCAACGCGTTTTCCAGTTGGGGCATCACAGTGTTTTCGTATCCCATGACACCTTCAAACAAGGGAAGGCCGGCGGAGATATTGCGTACGGCGTTGGCGCGCAATTCTTCCTTAACAGGAATGGATTTCCAGCCTGAGGCACGAAGTGCCGCCAGAGTGACAGGAAGAGATGCGGGGACAGCAGGAATTGTCATGGAAATGACAGTACCCCGAGAGCGCTAGTGAGCCCTCAGCCGAACCAATTTATTTGCGAGCAAGATCCTTGCGGTTTGCAAACTTGGCCTTGCGGAAGTCCTTGTTCATGAGGGCAATGACGTCGATGGAAATTTCCTTCGGGCATGCTGCTTCACATTCGCCATGGTTTGTGCACGAACCGAATTTCTCGTCCATGGTTTCCACCATGGCCTCAACGCGTGAGTAACGCTCGGCCTGACCTTGTGGCAGACGGCTGAGGTGGGCAATTTTTGCTCCGGTGAACAAGTTGGCTGCGCCGTTCGGGCACGCAGCAACGCATGCTCCGCAACCGATGCAGGCAGCAGAGTCCATCGCAGCATCAGCCACAATTTTGGAAATTGGAATCAAGTTTGCATCTGGTGCACCACCGGTATCGGCTGTGATGTACCCACCCGATTCAATGATGCGGTCAAACGCAGAACGATCAACCATGAGGTCTTTGATGATGGGGAATGCTGATGCACGCCACGGCTCAATTGTGATGGTGTCGTTGCTCTTGAACTGACGCATGTGCAACTGACATGTAGCTGTTCCGCGTTGTGGTCCGTGTGCTTGTCCGTCAATCATGAGTGAACATGTGCCGCAGATGCCTTCGCGACAGTCATGGTCAAACACCACTGCCTCTTTGCCTTCTGTGACGAGTTTGTCATTCAAGATGTCGAGCATCTCGAGGAACGAGGCTTCGTCTGTGATTTCGTCGACCACATGGGTTTCGAAATTGCCCTTTGCTGCAGGACCAGCCTGACGCCAAATGCGCAATGTGATGTTCTTAAGGTGATTGCTCATTTGTAGCTCCGAGTCGCGAGGTGAACAGCTTCGAATTCGAGCGGTTCAACGTTCAGGTTTGGTGTCATTGGGTCGCCGCCCCATTGCCATGCGGCAACGTGGCAGTAGTTCTCATCATCGCGAAGTGCTTCGCCATCGTCTGTCTGATATTCAGAACGGAAGTGACCGCCGCAGCTTTCGTTGCGATCAAGCGCATCGCGACACATCAGCATTCCCAACTGGAAGAAGTCGTCCACACGGCCCGCTTTTTCAAGTGTTTGGTTCATGTTGTCGCCATCACCGGTAACGCGAAGGTCCGTCTTGAATTCTTGATAGAGCGCAGGAAGAAGTTCCAAAGCTTTTTTCAATCCTTCTTCAGTACGTTCCATTCCGCAGTAATCCCAGATGATTTTTCCGAGTTCACGATGGAAGTAATCAGGTGACTTTGTGCCGTTAATTGCAAGGTACGCATTGAAGCGCTCGCGAGCAGCTTCTTCTGCAGCTTTGAATTCTGGATGATCAATGCCTGGTATGGATTTACCCAACAACGGAGCAAGTCCGTTTCCGATTGTGTACGGCAATACGAAGTAACCATCTGAAAGACCTTGCATCAGTGCAGAAGCACCGAGACGGTTTGCACCGTGATCAGAGAAGTTTGCTTCACCAGCTGCATACAAACCAGGAATGTTTGTTTGCAATTCGTAATCGACCCACAAACCGCCCATTGTGTAGTGGCTGGCTGGGTAAATACGCATTGGTGTCTCGTATGGGTTTTCACCAGCAATGCGCTCGTACATTTCAAACAAGTTGCCGTAACGCTCTTGCACTACGTCATGGCCGAGACGCTCGATTGCTTCGGAGAAGTCAAGGTACACGCCGTTTTTCTTTGGTCCGACACCCTGTCCTTTGTCAACAAGACGCTTTGCTGCACGTGACGAAATGTCTCGTGGTGCCAAGTTTCCGAATGACGGATACAAACGCTCGAGGTAATAGTCACGCTCTTCTTCTGGAATGTCACGAGCCTGACGTGTCTCATTTGGATTTGTAGGAACCCACACGCGACCATCGTTACGCAATGACTCTGACATCAATGTGAGTTTTGACTGACTGTCATCACTTTGCGGAATACATGTTGGGTGAATTTGTGTGTAGCACGGGTTCGCAAACAATGCGCCCTTGCGGTGTGCACGCCATGCTGCAGTGACGTTGCATGCCATTGCGTTTGTTGACAGGAAGAATGCGTTTCCGTATCCGCCTGTTGCCAACACAACTGCATGAGCTGCATGTGACGAGATTTCGCCCGTTACAAGATCGCGAACAACGATGCCTGATGCACGGCCGTCGATAACAACGATGTCAATCAGTTCAGAACGGTTGTACAAACTGATTCCACCAAGACCAACTTGGCGTGAGAACTGTTGATACGCACCAAGCAGCAATTGCTGACCAGTTTGTCCGCGAGCATAAAAGGTACGACTGACTTGAGCTCCACCAAATGAACGGTTGTCTAAAAGACCACCGTATTCACGGGCGAATGGCACACCTTGGGCAACCATTTGGTCAATGATGTCAACGCTGACTTGTGCCAAGCGATGCACGTTTGCTTCACGCGCACGGAAGTCGCCGCCTTTGACGGTGTCGTAGAACAAACGGTGAACACTGTCGCCGTCGCCCTTGTAATTCTTTGCGCCGTTGATGCCGCCTTGTGCAGCAATGGAGTGCGCACGGCGAGCAGAGTCATGAAATGTAAACGCATCAACTTGATAACCAAGTTCAGCAAGAGTTGCTGCAGCTGATGCACCAGCAAGGCCGGTACCTACCACGATGACTTTGAATTTGCGTTTGTTGTTGGGGTTAACCAACTTCATGTTTTCTTTGTAGTTATCCCATTTATCCGCAACTGGGCCATCAGGAATTTTGCTGTCAAGTTTGACCGTGTTCTTTGCGAACAGTTCATCAGTGAGAGTCATGATCGTGTCTTTCTTCTTCGAGGCGTGTCGGTCAGCCGACAATGCCAGCCATTACAGCGATAGGGAATGAAACGTTGCCGACTACGACAAGAGAGGCGAAGCCAGTAGCAAAGCCACGGCGCCAGTTATTGAAACGTGGGTTGTTCCAGCCAAGTGACTGAAAGATGCTCCATGTGCCATGGAACAAGTGGATTCCGAGCAAAATGTTTGCAACTACGTAAAACAAGGCAACTGGTGTGCGCTGAAATGAATACACGATGCTGGCATAGACCGCCTTCACCGACTCCTCATCGCCCGGATGCGTAATCATCTTGCCTGTCTCAGAGTTCACAACACCAAATGTCAGATCGAGAAGATGCCAGACAATGAATCCAAGAACAATGATTCCTGACCAACGCATGGTGCGGCTAGCAAAGTTAGCGATCTGATAATCGCGCTTGCTTTGATATTTCACAGGACGAGCGTGACGGTTGAGACGAGTTAATGACCAAGCCGCATGTAAGTGGAGAAACAGCATGGAGATAAGGCCACCGCGAAGAATCCAGAGCACCCAACCTTTTGGCGCCAATGGATACAACAAGGTTTGGAGGAAATGGGCGTAGTGGTCAAGATCAGCTGCACCTGCATAGATCTTGAGGTTCCCGATCATGTGAAAGAGGACAAAACCCATCATCGCGATGCCTGAGAGACCCATTGCGTACTTCTTGCCCACCGCAGTGGAATAGAGGTCGAGGAGAAATGGGCGCTTCTTACGCTGATGGGTGGCGGTTCCGGTGACCGGGCCGCGTTTCGATGTAACTACTTGTGCCATGAAAATAAGTTCTCCCTGCGGGCCGGGCGGGCCGGCTATGCAAATGCACTTGAAACGGTAGCCCGAGAGGGCCCGTAGGGCACAACTTGACCATTTCGCTCTGGCGTGTCTTTTTTCACTACTGTTGCGATGTTCCATACAGCGGGCGCCTGAAAGTCAGGTCGCCCCAGAACTTGCCAGGAGACAATTAAGTGTCAGGATTATTTGCTGCCGAAGGCGGCTACCAAGAGTTCGTGCTCAAGGGCGGAGAATGGGCGGTGTTGTGGCTTTCAGCTGCTTCAGCCGTACTTGCCATCGCTGTTGGGTTCTATCTCGCCCGTTTAGTAATGGCTGCCGACGAAGGCACGCCGAAGATGAAAGAAATTGCACTCGCAATTCAAGAAGGTGCAAACGCCTACTTGCAGCGCCAGTTCAAGACCATCATCCTTATTCTCATCCCGCTCGCAGCCATCGTGTTCGTCACGTCGACTGCAATTCTGAAGGGCGAAGGCGCTGAGGCGACTGAGGCGCTGTCATTCATGCAAGCCGGAATTTGGCGCACCATTGCCTTCATTCTTGGCTGTGCTGCTTCAGGATTCACTGGTTACATCGGAATGACATTGGCTACACGCGGAAACGTACGTACAGCCGCTGCTGCTCTGACTGGTTCAATGCCAGATGCTCTCACCGTTGCATTCCGCACCGGTGGTGTTGCAGGAATGTTCACCGTTGGTCTCGGACTAAGCGGTGCAACGTTGATCATCATGATCTTCCAGAACACATCAAGCGTCATTCTTGTTGGATTCGGTTTTGGTGGATCACTTCTTGCATTGTTCTTGCGTGTTGGTGGAGGAATCTTCACCAAGGCTGCAGACGTTGGTGCTGACCTCGTTGGAAAAGTTGAAGCAGGAATTCCTGAAGACGACCCACGTAACCCAGCAACAATCGCAGACAACGTTGGTGACAACGTTGGTGACTGTGCCGGAATGGCCGCTGACCTCTTCGAGTCATACGAAGTAACACTTGTTGCTTCGATCATTCTTGGTGTTGCAGCGTTCAACTCAATCGGTTTGAACCCAGCAATGGGACTCGTGTTCCCACTTGCAGCTCGCGCTATCGGCGTGATCGCATCAATCTTCGGTGTGTTCGCAGTGAAAGCAAAACCAGGCGAAACAGATGCACTCAAGCCAATCAACAAGGGCTTCCTTGTTGCTGGCGTGCTTACACTTGCCGGAACTCTTGCATTGTCACTTGCTTACGTAGGTAACGAAAAGGGAACAGCCGGCGAAGGCGTCCAGTTGTTGGGCGGAGCCGGTTGGCGCGTATTTGGTGCCGTTGCAGTTGGTCTGCTTCTTGCACAACTTGTGAGCCGTCTCACTGAGTACTACACAGCAACTCATCACGGTCCAGTAAAAGAAATTGCTGAATCAGCAGAGACTGGTCCTGCAACTGCAATTCTTTCGGGAACTGCATTTGGTCTTGAATCAAGCGTGTACGCAGTTCTTGCAATTGCAATTGCAATTGGTGTGGCATTGGCACTCGGTGGCGGAAACCTTACGTTCTCGCTCTACCTCGTTGCTCTGTGCGGAATGGGAATGCTCGCAACTACAGGCGTCATCGTGTCGGAAGACACCTTTGGTCCTGTATCAGACAACGCTGCAGGTATTGCAGAAATGTCTGGCGAGTTCCATGGTGAACCACAAAAGATCATGGTTGCGCTCGACGCAGTTGGTAACACAACAAAGGCTGTAACAAAGGGCTTCGCAATTGGTTCAGCAGTTATTGCTGCTGTTGCATTGTTCGCTTCGTTCATCGAAACAGCTGGTGCTGAATTGTTGATCAAGGCCGAGAACTTGGCTGACGGAGTTTTCAAAGCTCCTGAGCTTGCAATCAACGTTGCTGATCCGAAGATCTTCATTGGTCTTCTCATTGGTGGCTCTGTACCGTTCTTGTTCTCAGCACTTTCAATTCGCGCCGTAGGCCGCACAGCTGGTGTTGTAGTTCAGGAAGTTCGCCGTCAGTTCGCTGACGGAAAGATCATGGCCGGCACAAAGAAGCCAGAGTACGGCCCAGTCATTGACATCTGTACAGAAGCTTCACTTCGTGAATTGGCTACACCTGCACTTCTTGCAGTGTTGACACCAGTCATCGTTGGATTCGGAATTGGTTGGCAAGCTCTTGGTGGATTCCTTGCAGCTGTCATCTTGACTGGCCAGCTCATGGCTAACTACCTCAGCAATGCTGGAGGTGCATGGGACAACGCAAAGAAGTACATCGAAGACGGTAACCACGGCGGTAAGGGCTCAGAGCCATACAAGGCCGCAGTTATTGCTGACACCGTTGGTGACCCATTCAAAGACACAGCAGGTCCTGCATTGAACCCGCTGATCAAGGTGATGAACCTTGTGTCGTTGTTGGTGCTTCCAGCAATCATCAGTACTCAGGACAACGATGGCCAGCGCTTGCTTATTGCAGCTGCAGCACTCGCAGTTCTTGCTGCATCGGTGATTCGTTCATCGCGCCAGAAGACAACTTTTGGTCCAGCAACTAACTAAGTAACTACTTACCAAAAGGCCCGAGCCATGTGCTCGGGCCTTTTGTGTTTTCCGGGAAACTTTCGGCAGAATAGAAACATGCGATATCTCAGCCTCGATTGGATTGATGCCATGCAGGCTCAAGTGGCCTCTAGCGAGTCGCTCACAGACCTTGCTTCAACTCATTCCATTGGCGTCACGCAGGTGGTTACAGACGGCCCTGAAGGCTCAGTGCTGTATCACTTGCAGGTAGGCAATGGCATCGCCCGCTTTGCCTCTGGTCCTGCACCCGAAGAGGATGTCCGCATGGAACAGACCTGGGAGACAGCAGTTGGGGTTGCAACCGGATCATTGCCTGCCCAAGAAGCCTTCATCAAGGGCCATGTACGCATCTCAGGAGACACTCAGCGCCTTGTGGATGCTGTGCCGGTCTTTGCCGCCCTTGATGCTGCGTTCGAAGCTGTGCGCACGCTGACAACGTACGAGTAAGCAGTTACGCGGTTCGGAAATACGGGTTTGACGGATTAGTCATTGCCGCAAGTGCCTGATTCAAATCAGGGCCGGCGTCGCGAGCCTGTTTCAGAGCGGCGACTGTGGCGTCTCGATTGTTTGAGAAAACTTCTTCTTCGTTATCAGCAGATGGATTCACCCATACCGCAACTATGAGAACAAGAGAATCAATCTCGCCATCGAATAGTGACTGCTGATGTGCGAGTCCGACACCAGCTGCAACACCAGCCTGTGCCCCACCCCATGTCAACTGACCATGAACATCATTTGCGATTGCGGCTTTGTTAACAAACAATGTGAATGGAACAACGGGAACGTTTGGTTGCGCAACTGCAACAAACGGAACATGACCCTCGCGCGGTGTAGCTAGTGCTGTAGCCCATGCGGTACCAACTGGGCCATCGCGTAGCCCGAGGACAACATTGATGTGCGCCGCATTGGCACCACTGCCTACAAAACCTTCACCGATTTTCATACTGGCAACCTGCCGTATCGGCCCATTCTCAATTCATCATTTGAATTGGTGCCTGGCTTCGTGTCATATGCAAGCAATGCCACATGACGCGGAACATTGCCCGACACACGCGACACGCGGTGATAACTATTTCGACCGTTAAATACCATCAGCGTTCCAGGGGTCATTGGTTCGGTACGAACTAAATCCGGACGGTCGCCTCGACGCACCGCAGCAACAGTGTCTGCGTTTTCTTCGGTGGCTGTGCGAATACGCGATGCATTTTCAAAATGCCCACCTTCTGACGACGTTTGTAATGCAATCGAAACGACGAAATCCGTTTGATCAAAATGCCAACCCAGTTCATGACCATCACGCATGACAGCAAGATTCAATGCGCCGAATGGATCTGCATAGCGAAACAGTTTCTCTTCACCCAGAATCTTTGCAACAAAGTCCATCAGTGGATCCCACTCATACAGTGAACGAATCACACTGTCAGACGGGAATTGGTCGTACGCAACCACTTCAAGATCAGCGTTCACAGTGGTGTGATACGCCACCTTTGCTAATTCATCACATTCTGCAATCAAACCAGTTATTGCATTCTCACGAATAAAACCGGGGAGAATCGCAATGTTTTCCTTGGTAAAGGTGTCGCTCAGTTCCCTGTGTAATTCAGCGCTATCTAGCGGCCACCTGTCTGTATCGACGAGTGCCGCAACGCTCATTAAATGAGGCCTAGCTTCTTTACTTCGTCGCGCTCTTCAACAAGCTCGGCAACTGACGCGTCAATGCGTGAACGGCTGAAATCATCGATATCAAGACCTTGAACAATGCTGTACGTGCCGTCTTTGCACACACATGGGAACGACGAAATGATGCCTTCTGGTACGCCATAGCTTCCGTCAGATGGAATTGCCATTGACACCCAGTCACCCGGGGCAGTGCCAAGAACCCATGAGTTCATGTGATCAATTGCAGCATTTGCTGCTGATGCTGCCGATGACAAACCGCGCGCCTTAATGATTGCTGCGCCACGCTTTGCAACAGTTGGAATGAAGTCATTCTCAATCCACGCCTGGTCGTTAACCAATGCAGCTGCATTCTTGCCATCAACTTCGCAATGGAAAAGGTCTGGGTATTGAGTGCTTGAGTGGTTACCCCAAATGGTCATCTTCTTGATTGAAGTAACTGGCTTGCCAACTTTGACTGCCAACTGTGTCATGGCGCGGTTGTGATCGAGGCGAGTCATTGCGGTGAAACGACTTGGGTCAAGACCCTGTGCATTGTTCATTGCAATTACTGCGTTTGTATTCGCGGGGTTACCAACAACCAAGATCTTTGCGTCTTTCTTTGCTACCGCGCCAAGTGCTTTCCCTTGTGGCTTGAAAATTCCGCCGTTAGCGCTAAGTAAGTCGCCGCGCTCCATGCCATCTTTGCGTGGCATTGCCCCAACAAGGAAGGCTGCGTCAATATCGCCGAATGCAGTTTCAGCATTGTCGGTGCAAACAACTCCTGCAAGAAGTGGGAACGCGCAGTCATCAAGTTCCATACGAACGCCTTCTAACGCGCCAAGTGCTGGAGTGATTTCCAACAGTTGAAGAATGACTGGCTGATTAGGACCAAACACTGCGCCTGAGGCGATACGGAAAAGGAGGCTGTAGCCAATTTGGCCGGCTGCGCCGGTAACGGCAATACGAACTGGTGATGTCATGCCCCTAAGCGTAGGCAATATGGGGTACCTGTTCCCAATGGAAGAGCAGTGATAGCTGCTGAATTACCGGCCAATGGCCTGAAGAATTAGAGCAACGTAGTTGTCCTGGCCGAGAGCGTTGGGGTGAATTCCGTCTGAATTGAACCATTCGGGATGAGGCTTCGACAATGTGTGCCAATCGAGGATGGACACGTTCGGATGCTTGGCCGGAAGATTATTGATAACGGCATTATTCAATTGTTCTGAAGCGCGACCTGGAACTCGCATCGTGAGAATGACCACGCGCTTCACGTTTGCAAGCGGCTTCAGAATTCGGTCAAATGTCGCAGCCTTTGTAATGCCATTTGTACCTAAGTGAATGACAACAGTGTCACCTAACTCATTAACGGACTTGTAGTAATTGAAAATCTGAACGGCATCAATGACCTGTCTGTTCTTAGTTGCATCAACTGTGATGCCATATGACTTCAACTTCTTGGCTGATCCCAACATCACTGAATCGCCTACTGCAAACACATCCATCTTTCCGCGAGGCAAAGTGGTCGTGGGAGTTAACGGAACTGTTGTTGTTCCTACACCGATTGTCGTAGTTGTTATACGTGTGACTGCGCCTTCATTTTCATTAAGACCAGCAGTGATGTCATCTGGCATCACGCGTGCACCTGCCATGCTGACCACACTGAACACGGGTACGACTGCCAAAGTCCCAAGCACAATTCCCAATGGGCCACGCATAGTGCCGCCGCGTGCACGCCACGAACGATACTTAGCCAATGCCTTTCCTGTACGAATCGGTGTTTCAATGAACTGATACGACGCTTCGGTGATGACAACGGTGATTGCCATTAGCGCGATGAACTCACGTACGTCTAACGAATTTCCTGCAGCCTTGCGATACGCCTGAAAGATTGTCCAGTGATACAAGTACAGACCGTATGAGCGCTTGCCAATCCACACCAACAATGGCGTACCAATGACGTACTTGCCCAACCGAGAACGAGGATGCGTCACGGTAGCAATTGCAACAACAGTGGCAATTGCTACTGCCATGAAACCACCGCGATACAACAAGTCGTATCCAGTCATACCTACATCGGCGACATCGACAACTTCACGGAACTTCCAACACATAAAGCCCAGTGCAACCAATGCAAGAACTCCGGCCACGTCAAGCCCATTGGCATTTGAACCAGCGCGCCCCCGACGTAACGCCCATGGTCTCCACATCGTGGCTAGCGCAGCACCAAGCAACAATCCGCTGGCGCGAGTAATCGTGCCGAGGTATAGGAAATCAATACGGACAACACGACGTCCAAAAATTGACATGTACTGCTCTGGAGTGTTTGCAAACGTATCAATAGGCCCGGTGCGATAAATCATCGCTGTTGCTACCGCAATAGCAATAGCAAACGCTGTGAACACCAGGCCCAGAATCGGCAGTGTCTTTGGCCTGATTCGACGAAGTAATACGAACATAATGAGTGGCCACACGATGTAGTACTGCTCTTCGACAGCTAGTGACCACAAATGCCGAAGTGGTGCAAAAGCGAAAGCAGATGTATACGACGAACCACTCCAAATTTGGAACCAATTCGAGACATATAGAAATCCACCAATGACATCGCCACGCAACATGCCCAAACGATCGCGATCAAACAAGGCGCAATACACAATGGTTCCAAGCAGCAACGTGAACAGGGCCGGCAAGAGTCTCCTGGCTCGACGCATCCAGAAATTGCCAAGCGACACGGTGCCCGAACGTTCACGTTCGGCAATCAGAAGCAACGTGATCAGATAGCCCGAGATAACGAAGAACACCTCAACACCGAGAAATCCGCCACCTAGCCACTGATGATTCGCGTGATAGACAATCACCGCAATAACTGCGAGGGCTCGCAAGCCATCAAGTGCAGGAACATACGGGACAACAGGTCCTCTACGGGTTCCCCATGCAGGTGTTCCGCCAATGTACGTGGATTGATCGTTCTGATTACTCATAAGAGAAATGGGTCATGCGACCGGAAGACCCAGTTGGGCGTAAATCTCCCGTGTAGCAGTTGATTTATTCAGAGTGTAAAAGTGAAGTCCGGGCGCACCTGCCGACAACAACTGCGCGCACAATTCTGTTGCAGCCTCTACTCCGATTCGACGTACGTCTTCTGGCGATGTTCCGGATTCAAGACGGTCTCGCAACCAGCCTGGAAAAGCAGCACCTGATAACTCAGCCATGCGTTCAACTTGGGCGATATTGGTGCACGGCATAATTCCGGGGACTACTGGTTTAGTCACTCCAAGGTCTGCCAAGTCATTAACCAGTGACAAGTAGTGATCAACATCAAAGAAGAACTGAGTAGTGGCGAAATCGACAACCTTGAGTTTTTCAGCAAGTAGGCGACGGTCAGTTGCAAGATCTGGCGAGCGAGGGTGCCCTTCAGGATGCGCTGCAACGCCGATTGACAGATCAGCTATCTCTCGCAAATGCTCAACTAAATCAGTTGCATATACGTAATCACTCGGCCGAGCGTCGGCCGGATCTTTCGGTGGATCACCCGCCAGAGCTAGGACATTTTCAACTCCAGCAGCCGTGTAGGTAGCGATGATGTCGGCAATCTCGTCACGAGTGTGTCCGACGCATGTGAGATGAGCCATTGCAGGAATGTTTGTTTCACGTTCAATCCACAACACTGTGTCGCGTGTGTTCTCTCGGGTAGAACCGCCAGCACCATATGTGACTGAGACAAAGGACGGGCTGAGAGATTCAAGTTCAGCAATCGTGCGACCAAGGGACATTGAACCTGCAGTTGTTTTGGGAGGCGAAAACTCAAAAGAGAATGTTCGTCCTGCCGCAAGGAGGTCACCAATACGTGCCATTTGTCTAGTCTACGACTTACCTAGTGACGGAAGTGGCGTGATCCGGTGAACACCATGGCGATGCCATGAGTGTTGGCTGCCGTGATGGATTCTTCGTCTCGCACACTGCCACCGGGTTGGAAAATTGCAGTGACACCAGCGGCAGCCAACTCTGAAACCGTATCGCCGAATGGGAAAAAAGCATCGCTCGCAGCGACTGAACCAGATGCACGGTCGCCTGCTCGCCCTATCGCCAATCGTGCCGCATCAATGCGGTTTGGCTGTCCCCCGCCAATGCCGACAACGGTGTCGCCATGTGCAAGCACGATGGCATTGCTCCATGTGGCTGCAACTGTTTGCCACGCCAACATCAAACTTGACCACTCATCGGCACTCGGTGCGCGTTCGGTGACCACCGCGAAATCATCGAGTGGCTCATCAACTTCGTCGACTGACTGCACAAGAAGTCCACCATCGATAGACCGAACATTGATAGCCATCGAACCGAAAGGTGCCACCGCTTCAAACACACGCAGCGATGGTTTCGCACACAAAATTTCAAGCGCATCAGACGTGAACGAAGGGGCTATGACAACTTCAGTAAATGTCTTGTTGATTTCTGCGGCAGTATCACCGTTGACCTCGCCATTTACGGCAATGATTCCACCGAATGCACTGACAGGGTCTGCACCATGTGCATGTGAATACGCCTCAAAAATTGTGGGCGCAAGGGCGACGCCACAAGGATTGGCATGTTTCACAACAACGGCAGCTGGCCTATCGAAGCGACTAACCAATTGCCACGCAGCTTCCGTATCAAGAACGTTGAGGTATGACATTTCTTTGCCATTGAGTTGAGTTGCAGAATCCCACCAGCTCTCGACACCAGGAAGGCGATACCGCGCTCCTGTTTGATGAGGGTTTTCTCCGTAACGCAACACCTCGGCGCGTTCTGCGACCAACGTAAGAATCGGTGGCACTGTTGCATCTTCACGATCGCTTGTTTCATCAGCAAGCCACGATGAGATTGACGCGTCATATGCACTAGTGATTCTGAATGCTTTCTGCGCCAGACGACGTCGTGCAGCAACACTGAAAAAATCACCGCTGATCATTTCTAAAACGTCGCTGTAATCCGCAGTGTCCACGACAACACCAACGTGGGCGAAATTCTTTGCAGCCGCGCGCACCATTGCAGGTCCACCAATATCAATCAGCTCAATCCCCGGCTTCGAAGAGAACGGGTACAGATTGACAACAACAAGATCAATTCCTTCGATGCCATTCTTTTCCATCTCAGCAACATGATCCGGATTTGAACGATCAGCGAGGATTCCGCCATGAATCTTCGGATGAAGTGTCACTACGCGGTGATCAAGAATCGGGGCTAGCCCCGTAATCCCTGCAACATCTGTGACCGGAATACCAGCTGCAGAAATCGCAGCAGCGGTTCCACCACTAGACAGCAACGACCAACCGAGTTCATGAAGCGACGTCGCAAATTCGACGATGCCCGTTTTGTCGTATACAGAAAGTAGTGCGCGTGGCACTCAGCTCAGCCCAGCAACGATGGTGGCCATGAGCGAACCTGCTTCGGTGGGGTTGTTTCCCACTTTCACGCCTGCGTCACGCAATGCATCCATCTTGCCCTGTGCAGTTCCCTTGCCACCAGAAACGATGGCACCTGCATGGCCCATCTTTTTTCCGGCTGGGGCAGTAACGCCTGCGATGTACGCAGACATTGGCTTGGTCACATTGGCCTTGATGAACTCTGCAGCTTCTTCTTCAGCTGAACCACCAATTTCACCAATCATGATGATGGCGTGAGTTTCTGGGTCTGCTTGGAATTCGCGCAAGCAATCAATGAATGACGTTCCGGGAACTGGGTCGCCGCCGATACCAACGCATGTTGATACACCGATACCAAGTTGCTTCAATTCATACAGTGCCTGATAGGTAAGAGTTCCGGAACGTGACACGATGCCAACGTTCGGGCCCTTTGCTGTAGGCAGTTGTGCAATTTCACCGGCAGTAATTCCGATGTTGCATTTTCCTGGGCTAATGATGCCTGGGCAGTTTGGCCCGAGCAAACGAACTTTCGGAAAGTCGCGAACCAAAGTGTTGTACGTGCGCGCTTCGTCTTGTGCAGGAATTCCTTCTGTGATGCACACGATGAAAGTGATGCCTGCAGCAGCGGCTTCGAGAATTGCAGCAGAAGCAGCCTTCGGTGGAACAGTAACGAAAGATGCAGTTGCACCAGTTGCCTTCACCGCTTCAGCAACACTGTTGTAAACAGGAACGCCTTCAACATCAGTGCCACCCTTGCCTGGTGTAACACCAGCAACGATTTGTGTGCCGTATGCCTTGTTACGAAGTCCGTGATATTTGCCTTGGCCACCTGTGAGGCCCTGCACAATAACTTTGGTGTTTTGATCGACGAAAATTGCCATGACTGAGGTCCTTACTTTGCGAGCGCAACAGCTGCTTCAGCAGCTTCGAGCATCGTTGACTTACTGGTGAGTTTTGATTCGGGGATTCCGGCATTCTTCAGAATGTCGCGTCCCTCTGTTGCGTTCGTGCCGTCAAGGCGAATAACAATCGGCGCACGCAGGTCAACACGACCAAGTGCTTCCACAATTCCCTTTGCAACTTCGTCACCGCGGGTGATTCCACCAAAGATGTTGATGAAGATGCTCTTCACGTTCTTATCAGAGTTAATTACTTCAAGTGCGCCGGCCATGACGTCGGCATTTGCGCCGCCGCCAATGTCGAGGAAGTTTGCAGCACTGCCGCCCACTTGGTTCACAACATCGAGCGTGCTCATAGCAAGACCAGCGCCGTTGGCGATGATGCCTACTGTGCCATCAAGGCCGATGTACTGAAGTCCCTTTTCGCGAGCAAGAAGTTCGCGAGCATCAAGCTCAACAGTTGCTTGAAATTCAGCCCATTCAGGGTGACGGAATTCAGCGTTCTCATCAAGGCTTACTTTTGCATCAAGTGCATGTACTTCGCCTGTTGGCTTCAAGATGAGTGGGTTGATTTCGGCAAGATCGCAATCGCCTTCAACGAAGCAGCGGTACAACTTCACCAAAATGTCTGCAACACCTTGTTGTGCTGCATCAGGAATCTTTGCGTCAACTGCGGCTTTCTTTGCAGCTGCTGCAGACAAACCATCAACAGGATCAATGTGCAACATAAGGATTGCTGCTGGGTTCTTCTCAGCTACTTCTTCAATCTCTACTCCACCTTCGCGGCTCAACATAAGAAGGTGCTTCTTTGCACCACGATCAAGAGTGAATGATGCGTAGTACTCCTCTGCGATGTCTGAAGCATTCTCAACCCAGACACGCTTGACTACATGGCCCTTGATGTCCATGCCCAAGATGTTTCCGGCATGTGTGCGAACTTCGTCGGCGTTATTGGCCAACTTGATGCCGCCTGCTTTACCGCGGCCGCCCACTTGTACCTGAGCCTTTACAACTACTGGGTATCCAGCTGCATCTGCAGCGGCGACTGCTTGATCAACAGTGACTGCAACGTCACCTTTTGATACGGGAATGTCGTAGCGCGCAAAATACTGCTTGCCCTGATATTCGAAAAGGTCCATGAGTTACTCCCTATTGTCGAGTTCTTCTTCAAGCCATTGGCAAATCACTTTGAGTGATGAACCGGGGCCAAAAATATTTCCAACGCCTTGCTCGCGAAGTGCGCGCGCATCAGCATCGGGGATAACGCCACCACCGAAGATGAGAATGTCGGCCAAGTCGCGATTCTTTAGTTCTTCAACGGTGCGTGGAAAGAGCGTGAGGTGCGCACCCGACAGAAGCGACAGCCCTACGGCGTCGGCATCTTCCTGCATTGCAGTCTCTGCAATTTGCTCGGGGGTCTGATGCAGACCGGTGTAAATGACCTCGAAACCATGGTCACGAAGAGCACGGGTAATGACCTTTGCTCCTCGGTCATGGCCGTCCAGGCCTGGCTTGGCAACTACTACTCGATACGGGCGCTTCACAGAAGGTAAACCCTACGCCGTACGAGGGTTTCTGTACCAACCCGCCAGAATAGGGACATGGCTTTCCCCCGTCCTCGTAGTCCCCTTGCTCGTGCAGTTGTGCCCGTTCTCGGAGGCATTGCATTCTTCGCCCTGTTCTTTGCGGGTTTGTGGCTAGTAGCGACTGTCATCAACGACCGGGCTGAACCAGGCTCAGAAATCGGGAACAGAGTCTTTGAGGTGGGCAAAGTCGACTCAATGGCAAAAGCCATAGCGGCCGACGGACCATTGCTATTGCCAGATTTGAAGAGCCCAGACGGTGTGCGATCAATCGTCCTTGACCATACGGGATCAGATCCGGCCGTCGGCTGGCAGGTGTATTACGGCTTCCCTGCCGACAGAGACGCAACCTGCCTAGTGACCCATGTTCAAGGAAGTAGCACCTTCACCGATTGCGAAAATCGCACCATCCAGGTGAATCAATTAGCGACGCCGGCTGAAGTGCGGCCAATTGTTGAGAACAAAAAGACTTTGTATATCGATTTGCGCGGCTTGACGACAAGCGCCACCACTGTTCCGTAATTATCTGGCGGGAACTGAATCGACGAGGCGAATAGCAAATTCCTCAGCATGCTCAGCCAGATGCCCACGCTGCAGTGCTAGGCCACCAACAACTTCTGCACCGCGCATCTCTAATTCACGCGTCATGACATCAAGTGATTTTCCTGGGTTCAATGCATACGTGCAAAATGCAACTGCTTGCTTGCCGGCCATTGCTGGAAGATGACGCAAACGATCAATTGCCCATGGCGCCTGACCAACAACAAACAGTCCGTGAACCCATGTGCCAACAATGACAGTGTCAGCGTCTTGAATTGATGCGTGATTCGGATCTTTCATTGAAGAGATACCGGTAATTGACCAGTTCTCTTGTTGCAGATTGGCTGCGATGAGTTCGCCCGCCTTCCACGTGTTGCCAGTGAGACTTTCGATAAGGATTGCTGCCTTCATGACACTATTTCTACTACTCGTAGCCCTCAGAAAAGAACTTCACGAAAGTTTTGTCAGCGGGGCCCATGCAAGAGCCAAGTGTTTGGTGCCCTTATCGCGGAAGCGGACAGTGACCTCGGTCTTGTCTCCGGTGCCTTTGATCTCGATGACAACACCTTCGCCGAATACGGAGTGCATCACATCATCACCTGGCTTCAGCCCTACTAGATGATCTGTATTGCGAGGCTCTGCTGCGGGCTTCACGGCGCGCTCGGCTCGACGACCGTATGAGCGACCAAACGAATCATCGTCGTCATCGTTGCGGCGTTTGTATGCCGGAAGTTCTGCATCGTTCCAATCAGTAGAAGTGCGACCAAAGACGCGCCCGTGATCAGAGCCTGAATCAACGTTGCCCTGGCGGTCAAACAATTCGGCAGGAACTTCAGCCAAGAACCGAGATGGCGGGTTGTACTGCGACTGACCGAACAACATGCGTTGCCACGCGTGTGACACCAACAAACGTTCGCGCGCACGAGTAAGACCTACATATGCAAGACGACGCTCTTCTTCAAGTTCTGCAGGGTCTAGTAACGCACGGTTATGCGGGAAAATTCCTTCTTCACAGCCAACCAAGAAAACAACCGGATATTCAAGACCTTTTGCTGAGTGCAATGTCATCAGCACAATGTGATTCTCGGCATCAAGGTCGTCTGTGTCTGCAACAAGCGCAACTTGTTCAAGGAACTCTTCTACCTGAGTGAATTCCGCAGCAGAACCGATGAGCTCAGAGATGTTTTCAAGGCGACCGGCAGCTTCCACTGTGGCCTCTTGCTCAAGTTCGGTGATGTAACCGCTGTTGTTCATTGCCACTTCCAACAACGCTGATGGTCCGTCTGCAAGTGCTGCGTTCATCTGGTCAACCAATGTGACAAACATGGCGATCCCCTTGATTGCTCCACCAGAGACGCCTGCTTCACTTGCACGGCGCATTGCATCAATGAAAGAGATGCCGTTAGCGGTAGCGAACAGGTCAATCTTTCCGATGCTGGTATCGCCAATGCCGCGTTTCGGAACATTCAAGACTCGCTTGATACTGATTTCGTCAAGTGGGTTCGCGCCAGCCTTCAAATAGGCAATTGCATCTTTCACTTCACGTCGTTCGTAGAACTTTGTGCCACCGACAACCTTGTACGGAATGCCCGAACGCATCATCGATTCTTCAATGGCACGGCTTTGGGCGTTCGTGCGATACATGATGGCGATATCGCCCCATGCGCGTTTCTCTTTCGTGTGAATGTCTTGCGCAGTAGAAGATACCCACGCGGCTTCGTCATATTCGTTTTCTGCAAAGTAGCGAACGATTCGTTCACCATCGCCGGCTGAAGTCCACAGATCTTTTGGACGTCGACCAACGTTTTGCGAAATCACCGCATTTGCGGCTGTAAGAATTGTTTGGGTACTGCGATAGTTCTGCGCGAGCACCACAACTGTTGCTTCGCCGAATGCGCTTTCAAACTGATCAATGTTGCGAAGGTCGGCACCGCGGAACTTGTAAATGCTTTGGTCACTGTCGCCCACCACACATACGTTGTGATGCAGTGCACCCAACATCAGAACAATGCGGTTCTGTGCCTGGTTTGTGTCCTGATATTCGTCAATGAGAATGTGCTGGAAACGTTCCTGATACTGACGCAACACTTCGGGGTGTGCTTCAAAAAGACGAACAACATTGACCAACAAGTCGTCAAAGTCCATTGCGCCGGCACGAATGAGACGCGCTTGGTACTCACGATAAATCTCGGCATTACGCCGCGCCGAGATATGTTCAGCGGTATCAAACGCAACTGCAGGCGTGATTAATTCGTTCTTCCACAAACTGATTTTTGATTGGGCCGCATTGGCCGGAAACTTTTTTGCATCGAGCCCCATGTCGCGAATGACATACCCAACAAGGCGCTTCGAATCTTGCGAATCATAAATAGTGAACTGTTTCGGGTACCCAATGAGTTCTGCATGTTGGCGCAACATACGAACACACGCTTTATGGAATGTGGTGACCCACATTGACCGCGCAGTAGGGCCCACCAAGTCAGCGACACGATGTCGCATTTCTTCAGCAGCCTTATTGGTAAACGTGATAGCCAAAATGGCGTACGGCGACGTGCCTTGTGAAATCAACCAAGCAATGCGTTGCGTGAGAACACGGGTTTTGCCAGAGCCAGCACCAGCAACAACAAGTAGCGGACCACCTGGGTGATACACAGCCTCTTGTTGGTCAGGGTTCAGCGGCGTGCTGTTACCTGAAGAGCTAAATAGTTGATCTGACATGGTCCCGCCATCTTACGAGCGGACTGTGTCGGTGCGAGGAATGCGTTGTTATGCGCGAGCGTTGACCACGAATGGCAAAGTACGAGGTCCTCGTACTTGACCCGTGCTCCACGTGACCATTTCATTTGCATCGACTGAGAAGTCTGGGAAGCGCTGAAGGAACACTTCAACTGCAACATTCATTTCCAAACGAGCAAGGTTTGAACCAAGGCAACGATGAATACCAAGACCGAAAGCGGCATGGCGGTTCTCTTCGCGATCAATTACAACTTCGTGTGCGTTTGCAAATTGCTTGTCATCACGGTTTGCAGCAGGGAAAGGAAGAAGAACCCAATCTTCTTTCTTCATCTGTACACCGTGGAACTCCATGTCTTCTTTCACAACGCGTGCCATGGTGACAGGCGCATATGCACGAAGGAATTCTTCAACAGCTGTTGGAATCATGTCTGGATTTTCTACCAAACGACGACGGTCAACTGAGTTGGTTGCAAGATGCCACAACGATGAGCCGATACCGCTCCATGTTGTGTCGATACCTGCGATGAGCAACAGAATGACTGTGCCTACTGCGTGCTCAAGCGACAACTTCTCACCAAAGATTTCAGCGTTCAACAAGAACGAAATGAGATCTTCGCGAGGGTTCTCCTTGTGGTCATTCACGTGATACGCAAGGTATTCATTGAATTCCATGAACTGCTGCATGCGCTCTTCTGTGCGCTCTTCACCAATGCCGCTAAGAACAAGGTTGACCCAACCGCGGAACTTGTCACCATCTTCAACTGGTAAACCAAGCATGCGCGCAATAACCATTACGGGAATGTGCTGTGAATACTGCAATGCAGCATCGATGTGGTCTGCGTCGCCCATGTCATCGATGAGCTTGTTGCAAATTTCGATGACTTCGTCACGCCAAGGATCAATCATCTTTGGAGAGAATGCAGGAAGCAACAAGCGACGAGCCTCATTATGGAATGGAGGGTCGGAAGAGATCGGTGGTACAGGCCCAATAGGTGCACGGATGCGATCAGGTACTTCACTTGGCTTTAACTGACCAACAACAGGTCCTTCACTTGAGAAATGATCTGTGTCATATGCAATTGAGTGCACCATCTCATGAGTGAGTGGCAACCATGTGCCGCCGTAACGCTCGGTATGAGCAATTGGGCAACCAGAGTTCTTTAGGTCATCCCAGATTTTGTGCTGGTTCGCTGCATATGCAGGTGAACCGTGGTCGAAGTCTGTCGCCCAATCAGTGACGGGACCGTAAACAGTTTCACTCATGTCTATTCCTCGATTGAAATTGCAAATTCAGGACAGTTAGCAAGCGCAAGGCGTGCTTTGTCTTCAAGGCCGGCAGGGACAACACCATCATTCAGTTCAAAGGCATTGCCGTAATCGTCAACATCAAATAATTCGGGAGCTAAGGCATAACAGCGGTTATGTCCTTGGCATTTGGCGGGGTCTACGTGTACGCGCATATGTCAATACTAGGCAGTAAGTGACACAATCTCATAGATGGCGCCACAAGATTTCGTGCTACTTCTCCCTCCATCTGAAGGAAAAGCCAAAGACGGTGTCACGTCACGCCCATGGACCCCTCGGTTGGGGGCTTTTGGTGCCGAACTAGAGACCTGTCGCGCACAGATTGTTGTCCAACTACGAAAAGAAAAAGGCGGCACCCAAAAACTTCTTGGTGTTAGCGGGGCGCACCTCACACGCGCACAATCGTGCAATGTACAACTAGTTGATTCACCGTGTCTTCCCGCGTGGCAGCGATACACCGGAGTCGTATGGGATCACTTAGATCTTGCGTCACTCACTGCGACACAGCGCAATGCATTTACTAAGCGCATCATTGTTCCATCTGGCTTGCTCGGTCTTGTACGTGCCGATGACCAAATTCCCGACTATCGATTAAAGATGGGCGCACGCCTCGCACCATTTGGCACGATGTCGAAATTCTGGAATGAAGCAATCACTGATGCACTAGCTGCTGCTGTCAAGAAGAAGTTGATAGTCGACCTGTTACCGAATGAACACAAAGCCGCCATCAATTGGGATCGGCTCGACAACGTTGTTCGCGTTGACCTTGTGTCACATTCCGGAGCCGTGGTGGGCGGCCACAACGCCAAGGCAGCAAAGGGATTACTAGCCCGCCATCTTCTGGTATCGACCAATGCTGATGTGCGACGTACCGTTGCGTCATTCAAACATCCTGAGTATTCAGCAAAGGTAACAACATGACAGATCTTTTTTCTCTAGAGGGCAAGACCGCCATCATCACTGGTGGTAGTCGCGGGCTCGGTCGCGAGATGGCATTGGCATTCGCAGAACGTGGTGCGAACATTGTTGTCGCAAGTCGCAAAGTTGAAAACTGCGAGACAGTTGCAAACGAAGTTCGTGCATTGGGCCGACGTGCACTTGCAATCGGTTATCACGCGGCATCGTGGACGGACGCAGAAATGTTGGCAACCGCTGCAATCGCAGATTTCGGGCACATAGACATTCTTGTGAACAATGCAGGCATGTCGCCGTTGTATTCATCACTTGCAGAAGTAACAGAAGATTTGTACGACAAAGTTCTTGGCGTGAACTTGAAGGGGCCATTTCGTTTATCTGCACTCATCGGTACTCACATGACTACAAAGAACGCCGATGGCGCTGTGCGTGGCGGTTCCATTATCAACGTGTCATCCATCGCA
>Ga0208227_1000028_pt1 | contig 33426 bp, 29 predicted proteins | sample LakMenEpi13Jun11_FD_150692 | JGI IMG/M metagenome (GOLD analysis project Ga0208227, IMG submission 150692) | Freshwater microbial communities from Lake Mendota, WI - 13JUN2011 deep hole epilimnion (SPAdes) | ecosystem: Environmental > Aquatic > Freshwater > Lake > Epilimnion/Euphotic zone ...
AAGACCTGGGCACACTGAAGCAACCGTTGACCTTCTAAAACTTGCCGGCCTTACCCCAGTTGGCGTAATTGCCGAGATGGTTTCTGCAGATGGCACCATGATGCGTCTGCCAGAACTTCAAGAAGTTGGAGCAAAAGAAGGCTTGCCAGTTATCAGCATTGAGCAGATATTTAACTATCGCGAAGTGGCAGAGCCTATCCCAAGCGATGATTCAGTAAGTCGAATCAGGTTCGAAGCCGAGGCCAAGATGCCGAGCACCCATGGGTCATTCAAGGTGCGTGGCTACTATGACACCAAGACAACCGCTGAGCACGTAGCGATTATTGCGGGTGAGCCAATGCACGAAGACGTTCTGGTGAGAATGCACAGCGAGTGCATTACTGGAGAAGCCTTCGGTTCCAAAAAGTGTGAATGTGGCCCGCAGCTAGATTTTGCTCTGGATAAGATTGCAACCGACCCAAAGGGAGGCGTAGTTATCTACCTTCGCGGCCAAGAAGGTCGCGGAATTGGGCTCTTGAATAAGCTCAAGGCCTACGCCTTGCAAGATGAGGGCATGGACACAGTTGAGGCCAACCTTGCTCTGGGTCTTCCAAGTGAGGCAAGAGAGTACGGCGCAGCGGTTTCGATCCTGGGAGACCTGGGTATAAGAAGCGTGCGACTGATGAGCAATAACCCTGCCAAGATTGAAGCACTCGAGGCTGCTGGAATTGTTGTCAACGAGTTTGTGCCCATTGTTGTGGGTCAGCAAGACGAAAACGTTGAATACATGGAAACCAAGCGCGAAAAGATGGGTCACATGATTCCGGAATTGGATCGAAATGAGCAGTAACGGAGCACCAAAAATCGCCATTGATGCAGCGGGAATAAAGGTTGCAATTGTAGTCACGAGCTGGCACAAAGAAGTTACCTACGGATTACTTTCTGGAGCCAGGCGTGCGCTCCACGCTGCAGGAAACTCAGATTACAAAGTAATTCGAGTTCCAGGTGCATTTGAACTTCCACTTGGAGCTCAAATGGCAATCAAAAACGGTGCGGAAGTTGTCATTGCCCTTGGTGTTGTAATTCAGGGTGACACACCACACTTTGACTACGTCTGCGATGCAGCAACAAGTGGTCTTACCCGGGTTCAGCTCGACAGCTCCGTTCCGATTGGTTTTGGATTGCTAACGGTTGCCAATGAGCAACAGGCTCTTGATAGAGCCGGTCTTCCAGGTTCAAAAGAAGACAAGGGTGCCGAGGCAGTTGAGGCCGCAATCACGATGAAGCGGTTGTCGTTTGAATAAAGTCTGGCAAGCGGGGCCGAGGCCAACTTTGGTCCACCGCCATAAGCGATCAAATGCTTGTTAGCCTTGACTAATGCCCACCGAAACCCTGCCTCCGATAAAGCTTGGAAACACTCGGGTCACCGGGAAAGAGCAGTACTACACGCCAAAACCTTTGGCTCTAGAGCTAGTTGCTCAAATTGAAAAGGTTCTGGGCCCACTTGCGGGAAAGACCATTTTGGAACCAGCCGGTGGCACCGGAGCCTTTATCGAGGCAGTCCAAGCAAAGGGCGTAACTAGGGTCATCAGCTTCGACATTGAGCCACTTCATGAACTTGTCACCCAGGGAAATTTCCTGGAGCAGGAAATCAAAGAAACCAATTTGATTACTATTTCCAATCCCCCGTTTGGCAGAAATAACTCTTTGAGTATTCCGTTTTTTAATCACGCAGCCAAAGTCAGCGATGCGATCTGTTTTATTGTCCCAAGGTCTTGGCGCAAATGGTCAGTAACAAATCGGCTCGACTTGGGATTTGAGCTCGCTCTCGATTTAGATATAGAAATTGACTATGTCGACTCAGATGGCACGCCGCTATCCAACAAAAATCACCTAGCGACCTGTTTTCAGATTTGGAAGAAAGCAGATGCACCTAGAACTTTGGTTCGAGTTATCGATAAGGGAATAATCGAAAAAGTCTCCCCGGACCAGGCTGATGTCTCACTGACCATCTTTGGTTATGGGTGCGGGAAGGTAAAAACTCAGTTCGAGCCGGTTGCTAATACCACGCAGATGTTTTTGAAACTGAAGCACCCGCAGGCCCTGGCTGCTCTCGAGAGCGTTGATTACTCTAAGTTTTTCAAGAACACTGCATACACAGAGGCTCTTTCACTGCAGGAAATCAACTACCTTTTGAACGAAGAAATTTACGGTGATCCAATGATTGAGGGTATCTAACGCATGAGTATGGCAGGCAGAGGAAGAAATTTAGGTCCTAAAGACACTGGACCTAAAGCTAAATTCAGCCAACTAACTCCCTACCTTTTTGAGCACAAGGCCGCCTTGGGTGTGGCGGTGGTGCTTTCTCTAATTGGGGCGGTGGTGAGCTTGGCTCAGCCACTGGTCGTGGGGCAGGTAATTACCGCTGTGCAAAACGGTGAAGATGTAGGTCAGCTAGCTCTAGTTCTGGTTCTCGTTATTCTTGGGGCCGGAATTGCCAGCGGATTTATGTATTACGTGCTTGCTAAAGCTGGTGAAGGAGTAGTTCTATCTGCTCGGAACAAACTTGCCGTCAGGCTTTTGAAGCTACCAATCTTGGAGTACGACCTTAGAAGAACCGGAGATTTGGTTTCTAGGGTTGGTTCCGACACGACCCTATTGCGAGCGGTTCTAACTCAAGGCTTAATTGATGCAGCTGGTGGTGTGCTCATTTTTGTTGGAGCAATCATTGCCATGGCTTTTATAGACCCATTTTTGTTGCTACTAACTCTTGGAATGATCTCGGTTGCTGTTGCTTCGATTGTGGTTTCAGCTAGACAGATTAGATCTGCAACTACCAAAGCTCAGCAACGAGTTGGTGACATGGCCGCATCGGTGGAGCGAGCACTTTCTGCCGTTAGGACTATCCGTGCAGCTAGAGCTGAGTCACGAGAAACCGAAGGAATTAGCAACGACGCTAACGAGGCCTATGTTCAAGGCGTAAAGATTGCAAAGATCAATGCGCTTATTTCACCAATTGCGGGTGTTGCCTCAAACGCTGCTTTCATCGTCGTGCTTGGCGTTGGTGGCTACCGCGTTGCAGCTGGAGAAACATCGGTTGCAAATCTAGTTACTTTTATTCTTTTGATGTTCTTGATGATCAGGCCACTTGGTCAAGCTTTTGGTGCCTATAGCTCGGTGATGAGCGCTCTGGGAGCTCTGGCTCGAATTGAAGAAATCCTGCAGCTGCCTCTCGAGGAAACTGCTTTGGAGTCAGCCCAGACAACGAAGCCGAGGAAAACCCAGAATGCTATCGAGTTCAAGAAAGTCAGTTTTGCCTACCCCGCTGCCGAGGCGCATCGCGACGGAAGACCAGTTTTAGACTCTGTAAGTTTCAAGATCAAGACAGGTGACCGAGTCGCGCTGGTTGGGCCATCTGGGGCCGGAAAATCGACTGTCTTTTCCCTAATTGAAAGATTTTACGAACCAACATCTGGCGAGATTTTGCTAGATGGTATTCCGGTCCGTGAATTATCTCGAGATACCCTGCGCTCTCAGATCGGCTATGTAGAGCAAGATGCACCCGTGCTAGCCGGTTCTCTAAGAGATAACTTGTTGATTGGTTCACCCAATGCCACCGATAAAGAGTTGAAGTTCGTTTTAGGTGAAGTGAATCTAACGGCAGTTCTCAAGCGGGACAAGCGAGGCTTAGACGCCGAAGTTGGCGAGGCTGGAATCATGCTCTCCGGCGGAGAGCGGCAGCGCCTCGCGATAGCCAGGACGCTGCTAGCAGCGCCACCGATTCTAATTCTTGACGAAGCAACTTCTGCCCTCGATGGACTAAACGAGCAGCACATGAGGGAAGCAATCGATGCTGTTGCCCAAGGTAGAACCATGATTGTTATCGCTCACCGGCTATCAACTGTTGTCGATAGCGACCTGATCATCGTGCTTGACCAAGGCAAAGTTGTGGGCTCGGGAACTCACTCTGAGCTTGTAAAGTCCACGCCGCTTTACAAGCAGCTGGCTAAGCATCAGCTGTTGGTGTAATGCGAGCTCTTTGTTCGGGCTAGGCTAAAACTTATGAACTACCCACTGCTTGCAGGAATTGGTGATCTACTCTCCAGGAAAACTGCAGAACTTCTAGACCGGGCTGACGAACTCAAAGAGTTCCGTAAAGAGTTTTTCATAAAAGATGAGTCCCTTTGCTACCTAGATGGAAACTCACTTGGCCGCTTACCACTTGCAACCATTGATCGAGTTTCTGATTTTCTCACCAAAGAGTGGGGAACAGAACTTGTCGATGGCTGGAGTCATTGGATTGATGAAGCTCAGCCGGCCGGCGATCTTCTAGGCAGAGCTACCTTGGGTGCAGATAGCGGTCAGGTGCTGGTTTGCGACACTACAAGTGTTAACTTCTATCAACTTTGTGTTGCTGCAATCAACTCTCGTCCAGGACGAAAAACAATCATTATCGACTCAGCAAACTTTCCTACTGACCGATTTGTAATTCAGGGAATTGCCGAGCAATTCAATTTGAAGCTAATCACACTTGATACCGACGGCACCGGTGGCCCAGGTTCTGTCCCAATCGCATCCGAGAATGAGCTAGTGACAGCTGAATTACTAGCGCCATATTTGAGCACCGATGTTGCACTGGTGACACTGCAGGCAGTCAACTACCGATCTGGAGCTAGGGCAAACCTCAAAGCAATAACTGATTTGGTTCGCTCATACGGTGGGCTTGTTGTTTGGGATGCATCTCACGCAGGCGGATCGGTTGAACTTAATTTTGACGCCAATGGAGTCGACTTGGCTGTTGGTTGCACGTATAAATATGGCAACAGTGGCCCAGGGTCTCCAGCTTGGTTATATGTTCGCAAGGAGCTTCAGTCCAGCTTGAAAGTGCCAATCCAGGGCTGGTTTGCGCAGGAGGATCAGTTTGCAATGGGACCTGTCTTCGACAAGAACCTAGGGATTCGCGGTTTCCAGATAGCTAGTCCATCAATTGTTGGCATCAGAGCTGTCCAGGCTAGCTACGAAATGATTGAACGTGCAGGGATTTCCCGCATTGCCAAAAAAGCTGCCATTGGAACTGAGCTAATGATTGCGCTATTTGATGCCTGGCTGGTTCCACTGGGCTTTACGCTTTTGACCCCAAGAGATCACAGGCTTCGCGGCGGTCACATCACAATCGGTCATCCCGAAGCCAAGAGAATTGCGGCAGCCCTGAGGCAGTTTGCTCAAGTAGTTCCTGACTACCGGATGCCAAATTCCATAAGATTGGCAATTTCTCCACTACCAACCAGCTTCGTGGAAGTCTTCGATGGATTCGAAAGAATCCGAGATTCTGTTGCACGCAAGGATTACGAGAAAATTCAAGACAGTGGAAATCGAGTTACCTAAATGAGCGAACAGCACGACAAGGCCGTCACTTACACAAGTTATCTAAAAGTAGATGAGTTACTTGATTTACAACAGCCACTTTCCGATGGACCAGAACACGATGAGCTTCTGTTCATTACCATTCATCAGGTCTATGAGCTTTGGTTCAAACAGCTCCTGCATGAAAGTGCGGCAGTACAAGTTGCCTTAGAGCAGTCCAAAACACACCGTGCACTCTCTGTCCTTGGTCGGATGAGAACCATTATGAAAACTTGTGTAGCGCAGCTTGACATTCTTGAAACAATGACCCCGCTGCAGTTCAACTCATTCCGTGGTCGACTCAGTTCAGCATCTGGTTTTCAATCAGCGCAGTTTCGTGAGTTAGAAGCAGTTCTTGGAAGACGCGATCAAGCAGGATCAGATGCCAAGGCTGGAACCGGTATGTCGATGGCCTCTCACCTTGTTCCTGGATCTGTCGCTCGAAACAAAGTCGAGGCTGCGATGAGTAGAGCGAGCCTCTACGACAGCGCGCTAAAGTTTTTTGACTCTCGAGGTCACAAAATGCCAAAAGATGTTCTTGAGCGCGATGTGTCACTTCCCTACGAAGCAAACGAAGAAGTCCAGGAAGCGTTGTTAGCAGCTCACCGAAATGATCCGGAAGCCAACATGGTCGGCGAAGCTCTGATGGATCTAGACGAAGGCTTCCAGGAGTGGCGTTACCGTCATGTGAAAATGGTCGAGCGCACCATTGGAGCAAAGATGGGAACCGGTGGTTCCGCAGGGGTTGGCTATCTGGCAAGCACCCTGTTTAGGCCCGTATTTGCTGACCTCTGGGCTATTAGGTCTAAGTTCTAGAAGCTAGCTGAACTACGTTTTGTAGCAGCATCGCGCGGGTCATTGGCCCCACTCCACCTGGGTTTGGCGATAGGTAGCCAGCAACCCCTGACACCTTTGGGTCAACATCCCCAACGAGGGCTCCAGATGCGATTCTGCTGATGCCAACATCCAATACAACTGCGCCAGCTTTGACCCACTCTGGCTTCACAAAATGAGGAACACCAATAGCGGCAACAATCACGTCTGCGTTTTGCAGGGCCTCAGGAATATTCTTACTTGCCGAATGCAACAGGGTCACCGTTGCGTTAATTCCTTTTCTTGTGAGGAGCAAACCTAGGGGTCTACCAACAGTTACTCCCCTACCTAGAACCGCTACCTTTTTACCGTCTAGTGACACATCGTATCTCCAAAGCAGTTCAACTATTCCAGCTGGTGTGCAGGGAACTGGAGACCTTATTTCCCCTGAAACGTTTAGAACCAGTCGTCCAAGATTCACCGGGTGCAATCCATCAGCATCTTTCGCTGGATCAATGAGTTCAAGAAGTTCTAGAGCATCAATTCCCACCGGAAGCGGTAGTTGAATTATGTAGCCGGTGACATCTTTGGATGAGTTCAACTCGTTGACGGCTTTCAAGATATCTGACTTCGAAGCACTTGCTGGCAGATCAATTCGAATGGACTTGATTCCTACCTCAGCACAGTCACGATGCTTACCCGAAACGTAGGTATGTGACCCTGGGTCGTCTCCAACCAGCAAAGTTCCAAGTCCAGGAGTGATGCCGCGCTTTTTTAGGTCCGCAACTTGGGTTGTAAGTTCCTTCTTTATGGCTTTAGCCGCAGCTAGACCATCAAGAATTATGGCACTCAAGTGCTACCAGTTCTCTAGGCCGGAATAAAGTGGGAACTTCTCGGTCAAGACTCGAACCCGAGCTTTTAGTACCTGAGTGTCAGGGTTTGGAAGCAATACCTGAGCAATTATCTCCGCAACCTCGGTGAACTCGGTTGCCCCGAATCCTCGAGTGGCCAGAGCTGGTGTTCCGATTCGAACACCAGAAGTCACCATTGGTGGCCTTGGGTCATTCGGGACAGAGTTTCGGTTCACAGTGATACCCGCATCGTGGAGTAAGTTTTCAGTTTCTTTTCCATCGATAGGGGCATTTCTAAGATCCACCAAAACCAAGTGAACATCGGTTCCGCCAGTCAAGATTGAAACTCCGTTTGCCTGCACGTCTGGCTGCACCAAACGTTCGGCGATGATTCTTGCACCTTCAATGGTGCGCTGTTGGCGCTCCTTGAACTCAGGGCTCATTGCCGCCTTGAAAGCAACCGCTTTGGCAGCAATAACGTGCATCAAAGGTCCACCCTGCTGACCTGGGAAAACTCCCATGTCAATCTTCTTGGCATACTCTTCCTTGCAAAGAATCAAACCGGATCTTGGTCCACCGAGGGTTTTGTGAACTGTGGTTGAAACAACATCAGCGTATGGAACAGGTGATGGGTGCAGTCCTGCAGCAACCAGGCCAGCAAAGTGAGCCATGTCCACCCAAAGCTTTGCTCCAACTTCATCAGCGATGGAGCGGAACGCTGCGAAGTCCAGATGCCTTGAGTAAGCAGACCAACCCGCGATTAGAACCTTTGGTTTGGTCTCAAGCGCACGAGCTCGGACAATTTCCATGTCAATCAAATTTGTGTCTGGGTTTAGTCCGTAGGCGTGTGGCTCGTAGGTCTGACCAGAAAAGTTCAACTTCATTCCATGAGTTAGATGTCCACCGTGAGCAAGCTCAAGACCCAAAATTCGATCCCCTGGTTTTGCAAGAGCCATCATCAATGCTGCGTTCGCGGTAGCTCCTGAGTGTGGCTGCACGTTGGCGTGCTCTGCCCCAAAAAGCGCTTTAGCTCGGGTGCGAGCTAGCTCTTCTGCAACGTCAACAACTTCGCAGCCCCCGTAGTACCTCTTGCCTGGATAGCCTTCGGCGTACTTGTTGGTAAGCACCGAGCCTTGGGCTTCGAGAATTCCTCTCGAGACAAAGTTCTCGCTAGCAATCATTTCCAATGTATGCCTTTGGCGATCAAGCTCCTGCTGCAATACAGCAGCAATTTCTGGATCGGTCTCAGAAAGCGGCTTGGAAAAATTCGATGGTTGGCTACTTGTAGTCAATTGGGGCTCCTCGTTTTTAGTAGCTTACCAGAGCTGATGTTTGAGGCCGTTGGGGGTGGTCAAAGCTTCGACCAGCTAACCAACTACCAGATCAGAAATACCTTTTCGCCTCAAGGTCAATCCGGCTGCCAGAAGTAAGACCCCTGCAATGGCCAGACCAACGGTCCAGCCCAGACTCGAATTCACTGGCTCGGAAGTGGTCGAGGCGGTGATAACAGATTGAGCTGCCTGCCGTCTTTGAGTCGGGGGTTGCGTAACTTCAGAATCCTCACTGGGTAAAGTGTCCAACGTTACTTCGGGCAACCCTTCTCGAGCTGGTATCCCCAAGACACTTGGCGGGTTTGGCGAACTCGAAATCACTGGCGCCAAGGCTGCAACAGCTGTCTCTGGAATCACAACTGCAAAAGAAGTGTCCGCTGCCGGGCCAGTGTTCCCAGCTAAATCCGCAACCGAATTGGCAAGAATCGTAAACGTGAAACTCGAACCCTCGCAGCCAATAAGTGTTGCAAGCCATACTTGATCACTGCTAGCAGCGACAGAGTCAACTTGGCAAGCGCTGTTAGAGCTTGTGAAGCTATAGCTATCGACTTCAGGTTGCAACGCGGGCTCAGTAATTGGAATTATCAATTCTGAATCTTCTTGTGTGATCTCTAGAACTTCTGGTGCAGTTCGATCTACAGACACCATGCTTGAGTACAGAGTGGTCTCGGGACCGGAATACCCTTGTTCGGCTATTGAGTTTGCGGGAATTGAAATGCTCACTTGACCGTCTACGCAATCTGTCACCGTGTAAAGAAGAGTTGTTCCGCTACCACTTAGGGTTCCAGGTTGACAGGTACCCGGGTCGCCAATGATCTCAATGTGGCTTGCGGAAAAGCTTGGGAATGGATCACTCAACTGAATTTGAAAATCAATCGATGAAGCGTTGGTTAGTGGCGTTTGGGTACCAATTGATTGAAATAGTGGAACTAATTGGTACTCAATCATCACCATTCCATGGCCACTTTTTACCCCAGTGAAGTGGGTGATGTTTGATGTGTAGAGCGGATCAGCGAAAGAAGATCCACCTCCTCCGGCTCCAGCGTCGTTGCCGGAACTGTCGGTATCAGAACCGCCACCACCACCTCCGTAGTAGCCACCTCCTCCTCCTCCGCCTCCATAAAGATTGCTAGAACCACCGGTTCCACCGGTAAGTAGTGAACCAGCTGAACCTGAGGTTCCTGTTCCGTTTGCAAGCCCACCGCTTCCGCCAGAAGTTTGTGAACCCCCACAGACACCTTTTGCCTGGCCATCCTTTCCAGCCGCTGCAATTAGACCACCGCCTGGACTAGGTGTGAGTGTTATTCCAGCACCGCGGCCACCGCCACCGCCAGCCACCACGATTCTAGATTCGACGTTGGCGCCTAAGCGGATATCACTCGAGCCACCGCCGGATCCTTCATTGTTTGAACCCGATCCAGCTTGGCCACCGCCGTTGAAACCACCGGCCGCCGATTGCCCAGTCATTCCAGCTCCCGCTACCGCGATATACAAACTGGAAGGGATCTGGGTCAAAGTTCCGGTGACCCGACCACCCTGCCCACCACTTTTTCCACCTTGACCACCAGAAACCTGAAACGTCATGTTGCGTGCGTTTATCGGAGGGTTCCACTGCTGTAGACCACCGGTGTGAGAAAACCAAATTGTGCAATTTTGCTCGTAGCAACTTTCCACATAGTTTGCACTGGCTGGTACAACACCCAGTGTTGCTGTGGCTATTCCAATTGCCAAGATGGCTGCAGTTATCGAAGAGTATTTGAATTTTTCCATCCCGCAAATGTAAAACCCCTGACCGAATTGGATCAGGGGTTTTACACAATGTGGATTACTTCAGACGCTGTTGCAGGTTTTCTGCTAGCGACTGCATGAATTCTTCTGTGGTTTGGTACGCCTGGTTTGGACCAACCAGTGCTGCAAGATCCTTTGTCATTTTTCCAGACTCTACAGTCTTGATAACAACATCTTCTAGGGTCTCGGCAAATTTCTGAACCTCTGGAGTTCCATCCAACGTTGCACGGTGCATTAGACCTCTGGTCCAGGCGTAGATGGATGCAATCGGGTTAGTTGATGTCTTCTGACCGGCCTGGTGCTGGCGGTAGTGACGAGTTACCGTTCCGTGAGCTGCTTCAGCAAGGGCTGTCTTGGCATCTGGGGTTGTAAGAACAGAGGTCATAAGACCAAGAGAACCAAAGCCCTGAGCTACGGTGTCAGACTGAACGTCGCCGTCGTAGTTCTTGCAGGCCCAGACGTAGCCACCTTCCCACTTCAAAGAAGCGGCCACCATGTCATCGATTAGACGGTGCTCGTAGGTTATGCCTGCTGCCTTGAACCTGTCTGCATACTCGGCGTCAAATACTTCTTGGAAAGCGTCTTTGAAGGCGCCATCGTAGGCTTTCAAAATTGTGTTTTTGGTGGATAGGTAGACCGGGTAGTTTCTGGCCAATCCATAGTTGAACGAGGCTCTCGCGAAGTCACGAATTGAGTCCATGTAGTTATACATACCCATCGCAACACCACCGGATGCAGGGTAGTCTGCGATAGTCCAGGTCTGGGCTTCACCGGATTCAGGGGTGTAAGTCATGGTGACAGTTCCCTTGCCTGGGATCTTTACATCGGTTGCTTTGTACTGATCACCGTGGGCGTGACGACCAATGATAATCGGCTTAGTCCAACCAGGAACCAGTCTTGGCACGTTGGAGATAATGATCGGCTCTCTGAAAACAACTCCGTCAAGAATGTTTCGGATAGTTCCGTTTGGAGACTTCCACATCTTCTTTAGACCAAACTCTTTTACTCTGGCCTCATCGGGTGTTATCGTCGCACACTTAACCCCAACACCATGCTTCTTAATTGCGTGAGCAGCATCAACTGTGACTTGGTCATCGGTTGCGTCGCGATTTTCAATGGAAAGATCGAAGTAGTCCAGCTCGACATCCAAGAAGGGCAGGATAAGTGAATCTTTGATGTTTTGCCAGATGATACGAGTCATCTCGTCGCCATCTAAATCGACTACCTTGCCAACAACCTTGATTTTTTCCATTTATTGCTCTTTCCATTTGTGAGCCCTAAAGCTCTTCTAGACTATCGAAATCTCAAAAATCTTTTCCTTGCTAAACCAGAGAATCCCGCCATGCTTTGTGCATTTTGGAGAATTTTCCTGAACCGGAAATCAAATTCTTTGGAGAGTCGTCTTCAATGACTTTCCCCTTCTCCATAACCAGAACTCGATCCGCAATCGAAACTGTCGATAAGCGGTGCGCGATAATGATTGCGGTTCGATCTGCCAGCAGGGTCTTGAGCCCATGCTGAACAAGTCGTTCGGAAGGAATATCTAGCGAGCTCGTCGCTTCATCCAGAATCAACACAGCGGGGTTTGCGATAAATGCTCTTGCGAAGGAAATCAGCTGCCTTTGGCCAGCACTTACCCGACCACCGCGCTTATTGACATCGGTGGAATAACCTTCTGGCAAAGCAAGGATGAATTCGTGCGCCCCAACGGCTTTGGCTGCCTGCTCAATTTCATCGGGGGTCGCATCTGGCTTACCAAGGGCGATGTTGTCCGCAACTGATCCAGAGAACAGGTATGCCTCCTGGGTAACCATTACTACCGATCGCCTCAGGTCCTTGGCTGACAAATCGCGGACGTCTATGCCATCTAGGGTTAGCTTTCCAGAAGTTGGATCATAGAATCTCGAAATCAATTTCGCGATTGTGGACTTTCCAGCGCCGGTAGTTCCAACCAGGGCAATAGTTTGACCGGCTGGAACAGTTAATGAAAACTCAGGTATGACTTCAACACCGTTTGAGTAGTGGAAACCTACCTTGTCAAAGACAATCTCACCCTTGGCGTTTGCTAGCGCTACTGGTTTCTGGGCCTCAGGAACAGATGCTTGCTCTTCTAGGACACCTGAGATTTTTTCCAGCGCAGAGTTAGCAGATTGGTAAGAGTTATAGAACATCGCAAGATCTTCCATCGGGTCGTAGAACCTTCTTGCATACAGGATTGCTGCAATCAAAACTCCTAGACCCAACGAGCCCTCTAGAACTCGAACACCACCCCACAGCAAAATAATTGCAACAGAGATGTTTCCAATCATGATCAGCGCCGGGTCAAAGATTCCAAAGAGTTGAATTACCTTGGCGTTGATGTGCCGGTACTTCTCGACCAAAGTTTCATACTCACCCTGGTTTCTTTTCTCCTTACGGAAGGCCTTCACAGCACGAATGCCCGTCATTGTCTCAACAAAGTAGACAATTAGCTTTGCCGACGAAACCCTGGACTCGCGGAACATCAATTTGGAGTTGACTTGGAACCATCTGGTCAGAAAATATAGCGGAACCCAGCTAATTGCGAGAATTGCAAAACTTGGGAGATCTAGAAACACCAACGCGGTTGCGGTGAATAACATGTACAGGATTCCAACAATCATTTCATTGCCACCGGTATCCAACAGCTCACTAATGGCATCAAGGTCGCTGGTTTGACGCGAAATGACCCTGCCCGATGTGTACTTCTCATGGAACTCTAGAGAGAGCTTCTGGGTATGAACAAATATTCGCTTCCTAAGGTCCAAAAGCACATCTTGGCTCAGCTTTGCGGCGAATCTTAGGAACCAGCCAATAAGGGAAGCCGTAGCAACTGCTGCAAATAGATAGCCGCCGACCACTAAAAATAGCGGTGTAGTGTCTGCCTTCAGTGCAGCGGGTAGGGCCCAGTCGATACTGAGTGCGATTAGAGCGGGTCCTGCGACTCGAAGAGCCTGAGACAAGATGACAATCAAAAGACTTAGAAGCAGTCTCCCGCGAACTGGATAAATCAGTGAGAGCAGAAGCTTTCTGGAACGAACCTTGACCTGCTGCGATTCTTCTTTGCTTAGCTCAATCTTGTCTTCGCCAGCAACTCCTTGCATGCTCATTCGCTCACCTCGATTTGCTTACCGGCAGCATCTAGTGAAGAAATCACATATCGGTAGTGATCGTTTGTTGCCAAAAGCTCACTGTGCTTACCAACCGCAACAATCTTGCCATCTTGCATAAGTGCGACGCGATCGGCTAGCTGAACAGTAGAAGGTCTGTGAGCCACAATCAAAGCCGTTGTCTTCTTTAGAACTTTTCTAAGCGCTGACTCAACAAGTGCTTCGGTGTCAACATCCAAAGCTGAGAGTGGATCATCCAGAACTAGTACTGAAGGCTTTGCAGCAACCGCTCTTGCTAGTGCAAGACGCTGCCGCTGTCCTCCGGAAAGAGAAAGTCCTTCTTCTCCGATTTTGGTGTCAAGACCTTCGGGCAGCTCATACACAAAATCAGCTTGCGCAATCGAAAGTGCTTCTTTCAATTCTTCTTCTGTGGAATCAGGTCTTCCAAGCAACACATTGTCACGTACCGATGCGGAGAACAAGGTAGCGTCCTCAAAGGCCATGGCGATGTGCGAACGTAACTCCACTCGCGTTAGTGACCTGATGTCAACACCATCGAGCTCTATTGAACCTGAAGACACTTCATAGAGCCTGGTAGTTAGGGCAGTTAGGGTGCTCTTGCCGCATCCGGTGATTCCAATTAGGGCAACAGACTCCCCTGGCTCTAAAACGAGGTCAATCCCGCGCAATAGATCTTGCTGCTCTGACTTGCTGTCTGGGTAGCGGAAATGGACGTTCTTGAATTCCAAGCGACCCTCTGGTGAACTAATGGTCTTTGCCACCTCTGGGTCCCTGATAAGTACTGGCTCGTCAATGACCTCAAAAAAGCGCTGGATAGCGGTTTTGGCATCGAGGGTCATGGAAAGTAAGAATCCAATTGATTCGGTTGGCCAACGCAAGACAGTGGCAGTGGCAAAAAATGCAACCAAACCACCGATGGTGAAGCTACCTTCGGCAACTAGGAAAACCCCGACCAGCATCGAGGCTGCGACTGCAGTTTCTGGAATCAGCAGCAAGTAGACCCAGATGTTGGCAATCAGTCCAGCCTTTTTCAGCTCGGTGGATCTAAGACCTTTCGCTTCTGCCGCAAACTTGCGAGCGGCGTGATCACCTCGACCGAAGGCTTTTAGCACTCGAATACCGTGCACTGACTCTTCAACCGAGGTTGCTAGGTCACCGGCTTGATCCTGCGAGAGCCTTGCAATCTGTCCATACTTTGCCTCAAAGCGGTATCCCTGAATCCAGATTGGAATCGAGATCACAAAGAAGATTAGACCTAACAGCCAATGGAAAGTAAACAAGATTGCAAGCCCAACAACAATTGTTAGTGCGTTAGCAAACAATAAGACAACACCAAAAGAGAGCCAGCGACGAATCAAGCTCAGATCTTGGGTAGCTCTTGAAAGCAGCTGGCCGGAAGGCCAGCGATCGTGGAAGCTAACTGGTAGATCCTGGAGTTTTTGATAAAGAGTTGAACGCAGCCCAGCCTCAACAAATGTTCCTGGGGTAAGTACCAGCCAGCGGCGAAGTAGCACCATGGCAGCTTCCAAAGCACCCATGAGAAAAACTAGAAAAACAAAGAAGTAAAGGGTTTCCAGGGTGCCCGAGTTATCAAGACTGTCAAACAATGACCGAAGTAATTGAGGAATTGCGAGAGCGAACAAACTAGCGGCAACTGCTGCGAAGATACCTAGGACGATTCGAGGGAGAGCTTTTTTCGCGTAGGGGAAAATTCGCAATAAGGTCGCGATGGTTTTGTCTTGCTTCATAAATCCTCGGTAATAACATGCCTTCTTGAGGCAGCCTTCTAGGATACCACCCCGCTAGGAACTTCGGGCCTTGAGCTAGTGGAAGAAGTGACGTTCCCCGGTTAGATACATCGTTATTCCAGCTTCAGTGGCAGCCTGGATTACTTCTTCGTCTTTAATCGATCCACCCGGTTGCACGACAGCTTTCACTCCCCCTCTGATCAGAATTGCCAATCCGTCTGCAAAGGGGAAGAAAGCGTCGCTTGCTGCGACCGAGCCCTTCACTCGGCTTCCGGCTCTAGTAACCGCCAATTCACAAGAATCCAGCCTGTTTACTTGACCCATACCGATGCCAACCGATGCGCCGTCTCGGGCAAGAAGTATGGCATTTGATTTAACTGATCTAACAGCGCGCCATGCGAACTCTAGATCGGCACGGGTTTGGGGATCCGCCTTATTCCCCGAAACCAATTTCCAGTTCTTATCAGAGAAATTCTTGAAGCTATCCGACTCTTGAACTAGAAAGCCACCGGATATTTGCTTAAGTTCTTTTGCGGGTGCACTATAGCTTGGCGGAAGTTGCAGAACCCTTAAATTCTTTTTTGTTAGCAACAAAGCTAGAGCTTCCGACTCGTATCCAGGAGCAATGATAACTTCTGTAAAAATCTCAGCTACCTGGCTAGCCATCTTCAAAGTCACAATTCGGTTTGCCGCAATCACGCCACCGAAGGCAGAAATAGAATCACAGAAGTGGGCTTTAGCGTGGGCGTCAGCGATAGCGTCATCAGAATCAGGTGAGCCAATCGCAATTCCACATGGATTAGCGTGTTTGATGATTGCAACTGCTGGGTCGTTAAAGTCATAAGCGGCTCGCACGGCGGCATCAGCATCAACGTAGTTGTTGTAAGACATTTCTTTGCCACCGAATTGATTGGCTTGGGCAATACCCCACGACTTTTCTAAGCCATCAATTTTGTAAAGTGCAGCTGCCTGGTGTGAATTTTCTCCGTATCTCAAAACACTTGCCAAAGAAGCGTCTATTGCCAAATGAGGTTCAAAGCCCGGGTTCTTACCTGCGTCAGTAGCAGGCGAGTTGGAATCCGCTTTCCAACTATCAGCAAGCGCTCCAGCCATCCAGTTAGAGACCGCGGTGTCGTATTTTGCGGTGTGCGTGAATGCCTGCAACGCTAGTTGCTGTCGCTGCGCCAAAGTGGTGCCGCCAGAAGTGGTTGCCTCGATGATTTCTTTGTATTTGGCAGGATCCACAACAACCGCGACATTGGCGTGGTTCTTCGCCGCAGCACGAACCATCGCTGGGCCACCGATGTCGATTTGGTCAATTGCTGACTCCCCACTGGCGCCACTGGCAATCGCCTCTACAAATGGATATAGGTTCACAACCAATAGCTGAAAGGCGCTCACGCCAAGTTTTTCAAGCTCAGCTCTATGGCCGGTTAGCCTCAGATCGGCAAGTAATCCAGAGTGAATAGCTGGATGGAGGGTCTTTACCCTGCCATCGAGAGTTTCCTGGAAGCCGGTAACCGCAGAAACTTCAGTAACTGCAATCTTGGCCGCCGAAATGGTTTTTGCAGTTGAGCCGGTTGAAACAATCTCAACGCCAGCGGCAGCAAGTGCCTTAGCAAGCTCTAGCAAACCTGTTTTGTCCGAAACTGAAATCAAAGCACGTTTGATTGGAACTTTATCGAAGTGCAGGTAATCGGCTGCGGTGTAGTTACTATCCATGAATACCCTTAGCCGACTTTGCTTGGCTCAAGTTGCTTGCTCGCTAAAAACTTAACTGTGTCTATCAATAGCTTGTGCTCGACTAACTTGATTCGCTCATGCAAAGTATTCTCGTCATCAGCCGGAAAAACTGTTACTACCTCTTGGGCAAGAATTTCTCCAGTGTCCACTCCCTCGTCGACAATATGAACTGTTGCCCCGGTTTCTTTTGCTCCAGATGCTAACGCATCCTTCACGGCATGGGCGCCAGGGAAATTTGGCAGCAGTGCTGGATGAATGTTTATGATTCGCGGGGAAAACTTGGCAACAAAGGATTTAGGCAGTAGCTTCATAAATCCCGCAAGAATAATCAGGTCAGGGTCAAGATGCGATATGTTCTCTCCAAGTTTCTCGGCCCAGCTATCACGGTTGGCAAAATGCTTTTCTTCAACGACAAAGGTTGGAACACCATATAGGTCTGCATGCTCGAGACCTGGTGCTGGTTTATCGGATCCAACGGCCAACACTTTGGCTGGAAATAGTGGGTTCTTTGTTGCCTGCAACAGCGCTAGCAGGTTTGATCCTGAACCAGAGATCAAAACAACAACTGAAAGCATGGGGTTAGCCTACCTTTTTAGAGATACCCGGCTTGTCCGCTACTGGCCTAGCGCTGAAGAAAGCAGCCAGAGTGGAAACCACTCCGACCTCCACGAAGACAACTATTGCCAATACCAAAGGAGAGACACCCACTTGAGATAGCCTTCCTGGCCCAGCGCTTCCCGAGGCCATCAAGGCAAGTAGGCCCATTTGAGACGCTGTCACAAAAGCAATCGAAAGACCGAGCGATAAAGCCGCGGTCCAGGATTTAGCAAACTCGAATCTGATTTCGTCGGCTGATTTTCTAATGGAGAGCGTTGCTATAAATGCTGCGAGCAAGACAATGGCTATCGAAACCATTCCAAATTGCAACTGCCCAACCGGCAGAGCACCAAGAATTGGAATCGCCGGAAGTGGTCCAACTTGAGATCCAAGAGGAGAGATAAGTGAACCCGCACCAATTGAAAAACCAACTCCGGTAAGCCAAGCAGCCCCGTAGATTACCAAGTTTGGTATCAGAGCTAATTGACCAAGAGTTATTACCACTGCGCCCAAGACGCTCACTTGAACACTCTCGTAGAGCCTTGTGATGTCTATCCAGCTAATGGTAATGAGCAACGCAATGGTAAACGCCGAAATCATCAACAGCATCACTGTTATAGCGGATCCTGCTCTAAACGCTGGTCCCAGTATTGATCGAACGCTCCAGTGAAGTTTTAGGCGAAAAGAATTCAGTGCCTGGCGGATACGATCGCGCTCTGGGGCTTGATCCAAAATGTCACCCTCGAAGATTTCATCCGGCTGACCAAACAAAGACCCGAGCACTTGAAAACTCAAAAAGAGTATTGTCGGGAAGAAAACACCTTGCCAAGCAATTGGATAAATGGCGATGTCATAGGCTGCTGTGCTGATACCTAACGCCGCAGCTCCATAAACCAAAGCGCCGCCGAGCCAACCTGGCCAAAGCGATCTGGCTGCAATGAATCTTTTGCCGGCGTTGTAAAAAGAACGAGCTAACCAAATTGTCATTCCTAGTGGAACTAGTGTCACCAAAAATGCCGGCACCACTAGACCCAGCAGTTCGCCTTCGGGCACCACTAATCCCGTGCCGTGAGAAAGTAACCAGAAATCGGCAGCGGCCCTAAAAGCCACCAGCCATTCAACATCGGGATTATTTTCAAGAAACCAAACCAGGGTTAGCGGCACAAGCAAAAGACTCAAGCTAATTGCGACCAGTATCGCGGCTTCTAGAGCTGCGATAAAGAAGGTCTGTCTTTTATTCACGGCTTACAAGATCTCTAAAGAGAACCGATTACCTCGCGCATTAGCGCGGCAGTCTCGCTAGGAGTTTTTCCAACTTTGACACCAACTGCTTCGAAGGCTTCTTTCTTGGCCTGAGCAGTTCCTGCACTTCCCGAAACAATCGCTCCGGCGTGACCCATGGTTTTGCCTTCAGGTGCTGTGAATCCCGCAACGTAAGCGACCACTGGCTTGGTGACATTGTGCTTGATGTATTCGGCAGCTTTTTCCTCCGAGTCGCCCCCGATTTCACCAATAAGAACAATCGCCTTAGTTTCTGGATCATTCTGGAATGCTTCCAGGGCGTCGATATGGGTGGTTCCAACTATTGGGTCGCCACCAATTCCAATGGCGGTTGACATTCCGATGTCTCTTAGTTCAAACATCATTTGGTAAGTCAAAGTTCCTGACTTGGAGACCAAGCCAATTGGACCACTGCCTGTGATATCCGATGGTGTGATTCCAGCGTTTGATTTTCCAGGGCTGATGATTCCTGGGCAGTTTGGACCAATCATGCGAGTTTTTAGACCCTTGGAGACATTGTGTGCCCAGGCCTCAGCGGAGTCGTGAACTGGAATTCCCTCAGTGATAACAACCGCGAGTCCAATTTGCGCGTCGATCGCTTCAAACATCGCAGCCTTTGCAAAAGCTGGTGGAACGAAGATAACACTTACGTTGGCTCCGGTTTGCTTCATGGCTTCCGAAACTGTTCCAAAAACAGGAAGTGACTTGCCATCTACGTCAACAGATTCGCCAGCTTTGCGCGGGTTAACCCCACCGACGATGTTTGAGCCACCAGCTAGCATTCTGCGGGTGTGCTTCATACCCTCAGATCCAGTCATACCCTGGACGATGATTTTTGAGTTTTCGTTTAGAAAAATTGCCATCTAAATTCTTACTTTCCCTTACTAGCTAGCTCGGCTGCTTTATCGGCAGCCTCATCCATGGTTTCAACTACTGTGACAAGCGGGTGATTCGCATCCGCCAGAATTTTTCTACCCTCGTTTACGTTGTTGCCATCAAGGCGAACAACCAGAGGCTTGGAAGCCTTGGAGCCTAGTTTTTCTAGGGCTCCAACGATTCCGTTAGCAACCGCATCACAAGCCGTGATGCCACCAAAGACGTTCACAAAAACACTTTTTACCTGTGGGTCGTTCAAGATAACATCCAGTCCGGCAGCCATAACTTCAGCTGAGGCACCTCCACCGATGTCCAGGAAGTTAGCTGGCTTTACCCCGCCGTGGCGAGCTCCCGCGTAAGCAACCACATCCAAAGTCGACATAACTAGTCCGGCACCGTTTCCAATGATTCCCACTTCACCGTCTAATTTGACGTAGTTCAGATCCATCTGCTTTGCCTTGGCTTCTAGAGGGTCTAATTCGTCGCGCTCCATTTGCTCGCGCTCGTGCCTAAATTCCGCATTGTCATCCAATGTGACCTTGCCGTCTAGGGCAATAATCTGACCATCTTCAGACAAAACCAGAGGATTCACTTCAACCAAAGTGGTGTCTTCTTTTTTGAACACTTCGTAAAGCTTTACAAACACCGGAGCAACTTTTGCCGCAAGTTCATCATCGAAGCCACCTAGCTTGGCAATTTCTAGGGCCTTAGCTAAATCGATTCCCTTGACTGCGTCAATTGGGACTTTGGCAAGCGCCTCCGGTCTTTCCTCAGCAAGCTGTTCGATATCCATTCCGCCCTCGACCGAGCAAAGTGCAAGGAAGGTTCGGTTGGATCTATCAAGTAACACTGAGAAATAGAATTCCTTGGCGATTTTCGCACCCTCGGCGATCATTACTCTCTTTACAACATGGCCTTTGATATCAAGTCCAAGAATCTTTTCGGCAGCTTGTTTAGCTTCTTCGGGTGAGTGAGCAACCTTGACGCCGCCGGCCTTGCCTCGACCTCCAACTTTTACCTGAGCCTTGACAACTACAGTTCCACCGATTTGTTCAGCGGCTTTCTGGGCTTGCTCTGGGGTATCGGCGATAAGTCCCTTTAGAACCGGAACATTGTATTTCTCGAAAATATCGCGAGCTTGATACTCAAATAAATCCAACTTAGAACTCTTTTCAGATTGATCAAATGGCCAATGGCCCAAACCCCAAGTTTAGAGCTTTTCGATGGGAGCTATCTTTACCACGAGTGATTTAGTGGCACCGGAATCAAAATTCACCTGAGCTACCTGCCTAGCTCCTTCACCTCTTAGTTCAGTGACCACACCTTGGCCATAATCCTGGTGCTGGATTCGATCTCCAATTTCTAGCTGAAGCGAGCCGTTATCGCGCACCTGCGTTATGGCTCCGGCAATCTCAGTTCTGGCCTTGGGTGGTGTCGCACTTGGCGCCATACCGCGATAACCTCCGGTTATCGTCCCCGCCGAAGCTCTTGTAGCCCCTTCCGATTGGATGAGCTCGATAGGAATGTCTCCCAAGAAACTACTTGGCAAGAAGGCAGTAGTTGAACCAAACAGAGTGCGCTGCAAAGCAGAGCTTAGGTAAAGCTTCTGCTTGGCACGAGTCATACCCACATATAGAAGTCTTCTTTCCTCCGCGACACCTCCAGGTTCATCAAAGGATCGAACATGGGGCAAAGTTCCCTGCTCTAGACCTACCAAGAAAATCACGTCATACTCCAAGCCCTTGGCGGTGTGAAGAGTCATCAAAGAAATGCTTCCCGAGTCATCGTCAATCTCATCAGCGGCGGCGGCAAGAGCGATGTCCGCCAGATACTCAGCGATTGTTGCCTCTGGATACTGTCTTTGATATTCAGATACCTGTCCAATCAGAGCGTCTAGGTTATCGACCCTGGCTTCGTCTTGCGGGTCACGACTGTCTTCCAGGTTTGCACGGTAGCCAGAAAGATTTAGCGCTGCGGATAAGACATCGGCAATCTTGGCCTCGACACTCATGGCATCAAGATCATCAAGTAGCTTTGAAAAATTGTTGAGTGCCGCTGTTAGCTTTGGCCCCAGACCGAGTGAATCAGTTTTCAAAAGTGCTTGTCGAAATGAACTTTCATCTCTTCTGGCAAGCTCAGCAATTTTGAGTTCAGTTTTCTCACCGATTCCCCTAGAGGGCTCGTTCAGAATTCTCCTGACCGCTTCATCGTTTCGAGGGTTGGCGATAGCGGTCAAATAAGCAAGTGCGTCTTTGATTTCCTTGCGCTCGTAGAACTTAAGCCCACCGATAACCATGTATGGAACCCGCTGGCTTTTGAGCTCAGCTTCCAAAGATGGCGACAGTGCGTTAGTTCGGTACAGCACAGCCATATCTCGATATGCAGTTCCTTGTTTGCGTAAGTCTTGAATCTGATCGACGATGTAAGCGGCTTCGCCTCTTTCATCTAGCCCAGTAAATGAAACGATCTTTTCGCCATCCCCCGCATCGCTCCAGAGATTCTTTTCTGGTCGATCAAAGTTCTTGGAAATGACGGCGTTCGCGGCAGAAAGAATATTCTGGGTGGAACGATAGTTTTGCTCCAGCAGAATCGTTTTCGAACCAGGAAAGTCCTTGGCAAACTCAGCGATGTTTCGCATATCTGCGCCCCGGAAGGCATAGATCGACTGGTCCGAGTCGCCCACCACGGTGATAGCCGATGGTCCGGCAAGCTCGCCGGTATTGGGGTCGGGCTCGTTGTGTAGGTCAGCTATTGGCTTGGTGAGCTCTCGAATCAGCGAGTACTGGGCGTGGTTGGTGTCTTGGTATTCGTCAATCAGGACGTGCCTAAAGCGCCTTTGGTACTGAGCCGCGATATCTGGAAAGGATCGAAACAGATACACGGTCTCGGCAATTAGATCATCAAAATCAAAGGCGTTGTTTTTGCGAAGGGCTGCCTGGTACTGAGAGAAGATTTCAGCAATCGCGCGATCTTTGGGGTTTGAAGAGTCAATCAACGAATAGAAATCGTCGGCGTCTTTGAGTTCATTCTTGGCGTTAGATATTCTGGCTGCAACTGTTTGTGGCTTGAGTCCTTCGATGTCACTTCCTGATTCGCGAATCAGCCGCTTGATGAGGGCTTTGGTGTCTCCGGTGTCATAGACAGAGAAATTGGAGTCGTGACCGAGCCTGCTGGCCTCTCTTCGAAGAATCTGCAGACAAGCGGAGTGAAACGTTTTGATCCACATTCCATCTGCCACGTTGCCAAGAAGTGAGTGAACTCGCTCCTTCATTTCATTGGCAGCTTTATTGGTAAAGGTGATGGCAAGAATTTGCGAAGGCCAAGCTTCTTTATTGGCAAGAAGATGCGCTATCCGGTGTGTTAAAACTTTGGTTTTTCCAGAGCCTGCTCCGGCAACAATCAGCAGTGCTGGTCCACGGTCTGTGACAGCCGCCACCTGCTGAGCATTGAGACCCTCGAGCAGATTTAGATTCATGACCGCCTAAGCCTAAGCCAGACCATCGACAATTTGACGAAGCAGGTCAGGCTGATCAACGAATATGCCTTCCAGACCGGTTTCAGCTACCTTGCCAAAATACTCATCGACACTTGCGGTTGCGTCCTCGGCTCGAAGGGTCCAGCCGTAAATCATCAAACCGGCAGCTTTCGCCTCATCAATTAGGCCGTTGTCAATTGTGTGATTACCAGTTGCATCAAGGTCCAATGCCAGCGCTAGATCTACGCTGATGCCATCAAAGCGCGCAGCAAGTGATTGCATAAACTCACGAGATATGCGAGGTGACCCCTTTGGGAGCCTGTCCAGCTCAGTCAAAAAGACATACTTCTTATCTGGCCCACAGGCATCTTTGAGATGCTCCAGCATCTTTTCATCGAAGGTTTCGATAACAATCGAGATTCCGCGCTCTTTCCAGTCTGAGCTAGCTAGCTTGCTGGCCAGGATTGTGGCCATGTTGACGCCATTTTTCATAAAGTACATGCCGTGCTTGATTTCAATAACCAGTGTCTTTTTATTCATAAATGAGCAGGCCAAAAGATCATCAATAGTTGGAATCAAGAACTGACCGTCAAATTTGGCGCTGCCTGGCCGAGTCTCTGGCAAGCGTTCAATGGCTCGAAGTTCCGAAAGCTGCGCAAGATTGTAATCCTCGCTGAACCAGCCAGTTTCAGTCAGACCATCTGAGTAACCAGTTGACTGGGTTCCCTGAAACTTTGCTACCGAAGCTACGTTGGTTGTTCCGTTTAGCCAGTTCTCGTGACGAAGTATTAGCTCACCGTCTTTGGTTGGAACTAGATCGCACTCCACTCCGTCAGAGCCCTGTTGGATGGCAAGTTCAAAAGCCTCAATTGTGTTTTCAGGTCTATAACCGCTGGCACCACGATGACCAAAAACTAGCGGCTTCAAGAAACTACTCCCACTCGATGGTGCCAGGAGGTTTTGAAGTCACATCGAGAACCACGCGGTTAACACCTTCAACCTCGTTGGTGATTCGATTCGAAATTCTTGCCAACAGGTCGTAGGGAACCCGGGTCCAGTCTGCAGTCATCGCATCTTCACTCGAAACTGGTCGCAAAACTATCGGATGACCATAACTTCTGCCATCGCCTTGCACTCCAACCGATCGAACATCGGCGAGCAAAACAACTGGGCACTGCCAAATCTCATTGTCTAACCCAGCAGCAGTTAGCTCGCTTCGAACAATCGCATCGGCTTTGCGAAGTAGGTCAAGGCGTTCGCGTGTGACCTCGCCAACAATTCGAATGCCAAGGCCAGGTCCTGGGAAAGGCTGTCTTTGAACAATTGGCTCTGGAAGTCCTAGCTGCCTACCAATTTCACGAACTTCGTCTTTGAACAAAGTCCGAAGTGGTTCAACGAGTTCAAACTTTAGATCCTCTGGCAGGCCACCCACGTTGTGGTGGGATTTGATACCGGCGGTAGCACCGCCGCCAGATTCAACCACATCTGGATACAAAGTCCCTTGAACCAAGAACTTGATCTCTTCGTTGGCGCTAGTTGCCTCTTTCATCAGGTCTGCTTGAGCTTCTTCAAAAGCTCGAATGAACTCGCGGCCAATGATCTTTCTCTTGGTCTCTGGGTCAGTTACTCCGCTTAGAGCTGCTAGGAATCTCTGCTCGGCATTTACGGTCACAAGTCTGATACCTGTTGCTGCAACGTAGTCGCGCTCGACCTGTTCGGCTTCGCCATCACGAAGTAGACCGTGATCGACGAACACCGCTACCAACTGATCGCCTACTGCCTTATGAACTAGGGCCGCTGCAACCGCAGAATCTACTCCACCAGATAGCCCACAAATTACCCGACCGGAGCCGACCTGTTTTTTGATCTTCTCCACTTGCTCGGCTATAACGTTGCCTGAATTCCAGTCCGGTGTGATGCCAGCTGCTTTGTGTAAGAAGTTTTCTAGAACGTTCTGACCAAAATCCGAGTGCTTCACTTCTGGGTGCCACTGCACTCCATAAATCTTCTTGGCTGATGAAGCAAAGGCGGCCACCGGCGTGGTGTCTGTCGATGCCAGCACCTCAAAGCCGGTTGGGGCTTTAACAACCTGATCGCCGTGGCTCATCCAGCAAATTTGCGAATCAGGTTGACCGGCAAGTATTTCTCCAGCTGAAGAAACTTTCAAGTTTGTGGCGCCATACTCGCGCTTGCCGGTTTTATCTACTTGGCCGCCAAGCAATTGCGCCAATTTTTGAAAGCCATAGCAAATGCCCAAAATAGGAATTCCAAGTTCAAGAATCTTGGCGTCAAGATTCGGCGACCCTGGTTCGTAGACACTTGAAGGACCACCAGACAAAATAATTGCCAAGGGGTTCTTGGCTTGAATCTCGGCGGCAGATACGTTGTGGTGAACTATCTCGGAATACACACCGGCTTCACGCACTCGCCTGGCAATTAGTTGGGCATATTGGGCACCAAAATCAACAACCAGAACCGGGCGACTAATTTTTTGCTCCCGAAAGTGAATCAGCAATTTCCTTCTCAGCTAGTTTCGCGTAGTACTTCTCGGTGTAGAAGGAAAGAAATGGAACCACGCCACCTGCGGCAATAATCAAAAAGCGTATGAAGCTCCAACGCATGAGAGTCCACACTCTGAAATCGGCAAATAGGTACAACACATACAACCAGCCGTGAACTACCAAAATTGCCACCGTTAGGCTTAGGCCAGTTTCTGGCATACCTTCGCCCTCGTTCAGATATGGCTCGGCGGTTAGCAATCCGTTGGGTCCTGCTATCCACAAGTCATAACCAATAAGAGCTCCAAAGCTCACGTTCTCAAGGCGACGAAGTGCCCAGGTGGCCATAAGAAGAAGTAAAAAGAAGCCGGTAATAAATGATGAGACCTTATAAAGCTTTAGAGCAGACCGAATTGCTGGCACCTGAAGCTTGTGGATTGGTCTAGACATACCCCAAGTTTACTTGCTTGGGAGCACCACTACTTTGATGGCTTCTCCGCTTAGGACCGCCTCAATTCCTTTGACCACATCACTAAGACCCACTCGTGTGGTGATTAGATCAGCCACCTTCACTTTGCCGGAAGCAATTAGTTCAAGGGCCTGTCGGTTGTGTGAAGGGCTAGAACCATTAGCGCCCATGAGCATTAGCTCTTTGTAGTGAACTAGGTTCGAGTCAACTTGAATCATCGGCTTATCTTTTGGTAGTCCTCCGAAAAAGCTAATTCTTCCACCGGGCCTGGCCATTTCAATGGCCTGCTCTTGAGCTTGACCAGAAGGGGCAGCGGTGATTATTACGCTTGGTCCCTTGCCATCAGTTTCAGCCTTGATGATTTCAGCTAAGTCTTCGGTTGACATGTCGATTGCACGATCTGGCTTTACAACATCAGCCGAAAGCTTGAGTCTTGATCCGTTGATGTCAGCCAAGAAAACTTTCTTGGCACCGAGTGCTCTAGCGAGTCGAACATGCAGGCAGCCAATTGGTCCAGCACCCATGACTAAAACTTCATCACCTGGGCCAACTCGAACAAGTTCCTGAGCATTCAATACGCAGGCCAGAGGTTCAACTACCGATGCTTCTTCGTAGGTAACGCTGTCAGGAATATGGTTTAGGCCATCAACCCGAATGACCTCATCAGGAACAATCATAAATTCAGCAAATCCGCCCGGAAACTGATACCCCATGGAAAGTTGATTGGGGCAAATTGTCATCTTGTCTGCTAGACAGGCCCAGCACTTGCCACAAGGAATTGCGGCAATCACTTGAACACGGTCGCCAACCTTCACGGAAGTTACTTCACTACCAACTTCAACAACTTCACCAGCAATTTCGTGGCCGATGATTTGTGGTGGCTCTAGGCGCGGATGGCCGTGGTTGAAAATTTTGGCGTCGGTGCCACAGGTAGCACAGGCGTGAATGCGAAGCTTTACTTCCTTGGATCCAGCAGTTGGCTCTTCTACCTGCTCAACCTTGAGATCCTGCGGTCCCCGGTAAATTGCTGCCTTCACTTCAATTGCCTTTCTAAGCGTTTATTAAATCCAGTATTTCTTGCTCGGAAGCGGAGTTCATGAGTGTGCTGTATGAGCTCTCATCGAGCAGTTTGTCTGCAAGGTTTCCAAGCAGCTCACCGTGTTCATCCCCTTTGGCAGCTATGCCGATACAGAGCTTTACCTTCTCGCCTTCCCAGTCCACAGGATTTGCAAATCTCACAAATACCAACTGGGTAAAGTTCACATACTTTCTTGAGTCATCCGTGCCATGGGGCAGAGCAACTGCTTCTCCCATGTAGGAAGAAATGATCTTTTCTCTGGCTACCATCGCGTCCAGATACTCAGGGCCAACGGCACCGAGTTCTTGTAAGACCGATCCGCACAGGCGCACGGCCTCCTCTTGCGAGGAGGCCGTGGCGTCTATACGGATTCCGGCCAAAGCAAGAAGGCTACTCATCTGAAATGAGTTCGCCCTCCATTATTGCGTTGACTACACTCTGGATCCTTGGGTCACCCAGGAACATGTCGAACACCACAACAGGGGTGTTTGGCATTGCCTGTTTGGCCCGCTGACCCAATCCTCGATGACACAAAACCAAATCTGGGTTTTCGTCTTCGAGTTGATTTACGGGTGAGTGAGTCACGACTACGTCATGTTCTTTAAGTGCCTTGGCCAATTGCTTGGCAATCATGACACTCGAGCCCATGCCGGCTTCGCAAGCGATTACTAATCGCTTGACTTTAGCTCCGGAAATTGAAGTCATGGCTAATTAGCCGTTCTTCATCTTCTTGGACTTAGCCTGTGCTCCAGCTAGGTCTGCGTAGTCATCCTGCTTGCCAGTTTTTAGCAATACCCAACCAACAGCAAATGATGCTGCTGTTGCAAGGGTGATTCCCAAAATTACTCCCAGGTGGTTTCCCGGAGGGGTAACTGCTAGCCAAGCGAAGATTGAACCTGGTGATGGTGTTGCTACCAGTCCAGCTCCAGTAACCATGAATGTTCCCACTCCAGTAGCACCACCAGCGATAGCTGCCAAAATCATCTTTGGCTTTAGTAGTACGTAAGGGAAGTAGATCTCGTGGATTCCACCAAGGAAGTGGATAACGATTGAACCAGGAACTGATCCGCGAAGAACCTGAGGACCTGCAAGCCAGAAAGCTAGCAAGATTCCAAGTCCAGGACCAGGGTTAGTTTCAATCATGAATGCAATTGACTTACCAGTTTCGGCAGCCTCAACAACACCCAGTGGAGCCAAAACTCCAAAGTTGATGGCGTTGTTTAGGAACAGTACCTTCGCTGGCTCCACAAGTATTGAAGCAAGTGGTAGCAATGAACTGTCGACTAGGAACTTAACTCCCGCACCCAAGACATTTGAGATTGCGGTTACAGCTGGGCCGATTCCTAGGAATCCACCGATAGCTGCTAGTAGACCTGTGATTCCGAGGCTGAAGTTTCCAATCAGCATCTCAAAGCCAGCAGGTGTTACTGGGTCAAGTACAGCGTCGATCTTCTTTAGAACCCATGCTGCCAAAGGTCCCATAAGCATGGCACCAAGGAACATAGGAATTGTTGATCCCACGATTACACCAACGGTTGCTACTGCACCGATAACGGCACCACGCTGACCGTGAACCATCCGACCACCTGTGTAGGCAATCAAAATTGGTAGCAAGTTGATGATCATTGGACCAACCATCTTGGAAAGCTCCTCGTTAGGAATCCATCCGGTTGGAATAAACAGAGCTGTTAGCAAACCCCAGGCAATGAAGGCTCCAATGTTTGGAATCACCATACCCGCAAGGTTTCCACCCAGCTTCTGTACTGCGGCGCGCCACCCGGTTTGGGTGCCTGTTCCGCTTGGAATATAACTACTCATTTAGTCGACTACCTCTCTGTAGTTTTTTTGGGTTGAGTTGCACTCTGACTAAACCTCTCGGCAAAAAAAGTTCTTTTGCCGTTTGGGTTAGCCCCTTCAAACGCTCGAGCGTTCGAAGCTTTTTTGTCGATGGTTCTAGTCATACTAGATCCACCTCAATTCCTTGAGCAGTTAGTTTCTCAACATGAAGACGATCTGCCTCCACGTCGGTAACTACTCGGTCAATGTTTTTGAAGTTTGCAAATAGAGCAGAGTAGCTAGAGCCAAATTTTGAATTGTCAGCGAGAACTATCGTCTCGTTAGCGTGCTCAATCATCGCTTTCTTTACTGCGGCTTCATCAGGATCAACAGTTGAAAAGCCATGGTTGATGTCAATTCCATTGGTTCCAAGGAATGCAATCTGTGCTCGATAGCTTTGAAGATCTTGAACCGTCTTTGATCCAATCGAGCTAAGTGTTGTTGGTCTGATGCGACCACCCAGTAGATAAACCTGAGTGGATGACTCTCCAAGAACAGACGCGAGTGTAAGGCTGTTGGTCACAACCATCAGTTGTGGTTTATTGCGAAGTGAGTCAGCTAAAAATTCCGTCGTGGTTCCACCATCAACAAAAATGCATCCTTCTTCCGGAAGGTACTGTGAAGCAATCTGAGCAATGCGAGCTTTTTGTTCTGGGTTTCGGTTTTTGCGCTCTGGAAAAGTAAATTCATGTGAAAGGCGTCCAGCAGATATTGCTCCACCGTGAACTCGACGTAGGAGTCCGCGCCTTTGAAGAATGTCTAGATCTCTGCGGACTGTCTCGACTGCGACGTTGAGCTTGCCGGAGGCATCGTGCGCATCAATGCGTCCGTCGTTGTTCGACCATTCGATAAGTCGAAGCCTGCGCTCCTCAGCGAGCATTTGGGTCCTGTCCGAATCTGCCTGATTGTGTAGTTTTCTGACTGATTGAGGAAAAAACTAGCAGATAATTTGGCCCAAAATACCAGAAACAGGCAAAAAAGGACACTACAGCTAGAAAAACTAGCTTTGTATCTCGCGAATTCGGGCGTCTTCGACCAGCCGCCACCACAAAAACACCGCAAATCCAGCAAACAAAGCCCACTCAAGGGCATAAAACAGTGTCAGCCAGTTCACCTGGGTGCCCGCTTCGGGAGGAGCGATCACAATTACCTCTAGTCCAAAGCCTGGCTCTGAGTCCAGAACCATAAAGCCAGCAAGACTCTGAGCTCCATCTCCTTTATACAGGTTCACCAGTTGAGCTAGCGAGAAGCTTTCCAGCAAGTAGGGCTTGTCGGGATCTGTCAGGGCAACTGGTCCCTCCGTTTGAAGATATCTTCCGGTCTGCTCCAAGAAAGCCTGAGCTTGAATTGATTCCATCAATTCTGCTCTTGCGGTTTCTGCTAACGACAAGCTCTCGGCAAAACCAATCCCAACACTCAAGCTTGCGGTTGAGTCACCGTCTTGTAGCAGCACACCCGAATTTGCAATTACCCAGTATCCCTGGACCACTTCATCGTTTGTTCGTTGTAAGCGATTGGCAACAATGAAAACGTTTTGGGTGTCAAGTATGATATTGGCCTTGACTCTCTTGTTGGCAGCGGTTGCAGTAAGCGGTGCTCCGGGTTTTTCTGAATCAATAAGAACAAGAGGTAATTGGGATTGATCTTCTGATTCAACCTCGGTGAAAGAACGCTCTAATTGCCACTGCCCAAGAAGAGCAAATACTGCCGCCATTGCAAGCGCGAAGAATAATCCAAAAATCCATTTGGGTCTTGTGGCCACCTGAGACCAGGTTGGGTTAGTCATTAGCTCTTTACGTAAGGAGCAATTACAACTTCAACGCGCTGGAATTCTTTCAGATCTGAATAACCAGTAGTTGCCATAGACCTAGCAAGAGCCCCAACAATATTGGATGCGCCATCGGCCAAAGAAGAAGGCCCGGTGAGAATTTGCTTGAGTGATCCAGTTTGCTCAACGCGCACGCGGTGACCTCGAGGAAGCTCCGGGTGGAAAGCCTCTTGGCCCCAGTGCCAACCGCGACCTGGAGCATCAGTGGAACGGGCAAGAATGGATCCAATCATGACCGCATCTGCTCCGCAGGCAATCGCCTTGACGATATCTCCCGAGGTTCCAATGCCTCCGTCGGCAATAACGTGCACATATCGCCCACCGGACTCGTCCATGTAGTCGCGCCTTGCCCCGGCAACATCAGCTACCGCGGTAGCCATTGGGGCGTGAATGCCAAGTACGGCGCGGGTTGTCGAGGCAGCACCGCCACCAAAGCCCACTAGGACACCAGCTGCTCCGGTACGCATTAGGTGCAAGGCTGCGGTGTAGTTAGCGACTCCTCCAACGATTACTGGAACATCCAGCTCGTAGATGAACTTCTTTAGATTCAATGGCTCAGAATCTTTGGCAACGTGCTCTGCTGAAACGGTGTTACCACGAATGACAAATAGGTCAACTCCGGCCTTCAAAACCACATCGCTAAATTGTGCGGTGCGCTGCGGTGAAAGTGCTGCCGAGACTGTCACACCGCCAGCGCGGATCTGCGCGATGCGATCGCGAATCAGTTCTGGCTTGATTGGCTCGGCGTAAATCTGCTGCATTCTTGCGGTTGCTTCAGAATCTTTTAGCTTTGAGATTTCCTCAAGGAGTTTTTCTGGTTTGTCATACCTGGTCCAAAGACCTTCGAGATCCAAAACTCCTAGGCCGCCAAGTTTTCCAATTTCAATTGCCGTTTCCGGAGAAACAACGGAGTCCATGGGTGCCGCCAGAATAGGCATTGAAAATTGGTAGGCGTCGATGGACCAAGCGGTTGAAACATCTTGGGGGTCACGAGTTCGCCTGGTTGGGACAATCGCGATGTCATCGAAGGCATGGGCGCTTTTGGCGCGCTTGTTTCTGCCGATTTCAATTTCGGTCATGAAGATTTCTCCTAGCGAGTTCCGTAGTTGGGGGCTTCAATAGTCATCTGAACATCGTGCGGGTGTGACTCTTTGAGTCCGGCTGCGGTGATGCGAACGAACTTTCCTTTTTGCTGAAGCTCAGAAATTGTGCCTCCGCCAACATATCCCATTGATGCTCTGAGGCCTCCGATTAGCTGGTGAGTCACGGAAGCTACCGAGCCGCGGTAAGGAACCTGACCCTCGATGCCTTCTGGAACAAGCTTGTCCTCGCGCAGCACGTCGTCCTGGAAGTAGCGGTCCTTGGAGTAGCTCTTCGCTTCGCCCCTAGATTGCATGGCTCCAAGGGAACCCATACCTCTATACGTCTTGTATTGCTTGCCGCCAACGAAGGTGATCTCCCCTGGAGCCTCGTCGGTACCAGCAAGTAGTGACCCGATCATGACAGCGTTTGCTCCGGCAACTAATGCCTTGGCAATGTCTCCCGAGAACTGCAATCCACCATCTGCGATAACTGGAACTCCGGCTGGCTTGCAAGCAAGACTTGCCTGGTAGACGGCGGTAATTTGTGGCACACCAACACCGGCAACCACTCGGGTGGTGCAAATCGATCCAGGTCCAACTCCAACCTTGACTCCGTCAACTCCAGCGTCAACAAGTGCCTGGGCGCCTTCGCGAGTTGCAACGTTGCCGCCAATGATGTCAACATTCTTTGCAAATGGTTCTGACTTTAGTTTCTTGACCATTTCCAAAACGGCTTTGTTGTGACCGTGAGCTGTGTCAACAACCAAAATGTCAACACCTGCATCAACTAGAGCCATAGATCTTTCCCAAGCGTCGGTGCCAACACCAACCGCAGCTGCAACAAGTAATCTGCCGCTGGAGTCTTTTGAAGCCAGAGGATACTTTTCACTCTTGTCAAAGTCTTTGACGGTGATTAGTCCGCGAAGTTTTCCTTGCTCGTCAACAAGGGGGAGCTTTTCGATGCGGTGCTGAGCAAAAATCGCAATTGCCTTGTCGGGAACAATGCCCACCGGAGCGGTAACAAGGGGCATTGCAGTCATAACGTCCTTGACCAGAGTTGTGGTTCTTTGCACGTCGAGCACAAATCTCATGTCACGGTTGGTGACGATGCCAAGCAGTAGGCCGTCCTCGTCGATAACTGGCAATCCCGAAACTCGGAACTTGCCACAAAGGTCATCAACTTCTTGAATTGTGGCTAGCGGGCCGATGGTTACCGGGTGGGTGATCATTCCAGCCTCAGACCTCTTTACGAGGTCTACCTGGCTGGCCTGGTCTTCCAGGGAGAGGTTGCGGTGCAAGACCCCAATTCCGCCCTGCCTGGCCATGGCAATTGCCAGCCTTGCCTCGGTAACGGTATCCATGGCAGAAGAAAGCAGAGGGATGTTGATTTCTACTCTTTTGGTGACCTTGGTTTTGGTGTTTACCTGAGATGGAACCACGTCAGATTCGCCAGGAAGAAGTAGTACGTCATCGTAGGTCAGACCAACTAGGCCAAAGGGGTCTGGCTGGGCCATTTTGTACCTAACTATTGGGGTGAGAAGCTTCTTTGCCCAAGTCTAGTTTTTTTTGAGGCCTAAAGACAGTGCTATTCTTTGGTAAAC
>Ga0208227_1000035_pt1 | contig 30247 bp, 30 predicted proteins | sample LakMenEpi13Jun11_FD_150692 | JGI IMG/M metagenome (GOLD analysis project Ga0208227, IMG submission 150692) | Freshwater microbial communities from Lake Mendota, WI - 13JUN2011 deep hole epilimnion (SPAdes) | ecosystem: Environmental > Aquatic > Freshwater > Lake > Epilimnion/Euphotic zone ...
GGGCTCGGTTTGAATCCAAAATTGCAACGTCTCGTGAATGAACGCATTTATGCAGAGGGCGCACCTAATCCCGTCGCGCGTAACCCAATTGGGCACGGCATGTGTGGACCAACGGTGGCGGTGTGGGGATCTCCCGAACAAAAGAAGCGTTATCTTCGACCGTTGTTTACTGGCGAGGAGGTGTGGTGTCAGTTATTCTCAGAACCCGGTTCGGGCTCGGACTTCGCTGGCTTGTCAGCCAAGGGTGTGCGCGACGGAGATGAATGGATTGCCAACGGTCAAAAAGTTTGGACCACACTGGCTCACCTGTCGCGTTGGGGTCTCTTGATCGTTCGCACCGACTCTGAAGCCGTCAAGCACGCGGGTATGACCGCATTCGTCGTTGACATGCAAGCACCGGGAGTTGAAGTTCGTCCTTTGTATCAGATCACTGGTGAAGCTGAATTCAATGAGGTGTATTTCACTGACGTGCGCATCCCCGCAAGTGAAATGTTGGGCAACGTCGGCGACGGTTGGCGTGTATCGCTCACGACGTTGATGAATGAGCGAGTCTCAATTGGTGGAGCAATCCCGGGGAAGGGATCTGGTGCAATTCGCGATGCAGTCAAGGTGTGGAATTCATTACCGGCAGATCGACGTGATCCAGCGTCCCGTGATGAATTGATGCAGTTATGGGTGCGGGCCGAGCTGCTTCGCTTGACGAACATTCGTGCGTCGCAAAATCGCAAAATGGGCGATCCGGGCCCCGAAGGTTCCATCGCCAAATTGGCAATGGCTGAACTACACAAGGACATTTATTCATTCGCTGTCTCGCTGATGGGCGCAGACGGAATGTTGTTCCCGAGTGGTTACCAAATGATTCGACCCGAACACGCCATGGGCTTAGAGAATCCGCAAAAGGCCTTCTTGCGTAGCCGAGCAAATTCCATTGAAGGCGGCACGAGTGAAGTGATGCGCAACATTTTGGGAGAACGAGTACTCGGACTTCCAGGAGATGTTCGCGTTGATCGTGATATGGCCTGGAGCAAAGTTCCGCGGAACTAAATCATCAACGGCCGGTTTGTAGCAACATGCCAACAAACATCGCGCCGAGCGATGTTAGTAATCCGAGTGCTCCGCCAAGTGCAAGGGCCAACTTGGTTTGTCCGATTGAGTGAATGACCACAAACATTGCGGCGGCCATCGCGAGAAGCACATGTACGAACATCGTGATTTGGTACTCGCTTGTCATATCGCCGACTGTGATATCGAGGATGTTCCACATTCCGGTGACGACCACCACGGCGAATGCTGGCCATGCAATACGGGCAAAAGCATTGGCGGCCACCTTGAGTGATTCGGGAGCAACTTTTCGAAGTTTAGGAACTAGACCACCCAAAACAATTTGTCCACCAACCCAAACTGAGGCTGCAAGAACATGTAAAAACAGTCGGATTGAATCGATGGTCGGGGAAAGCATGTTTGTAGATTGTCACAAACTTGCAAGCACAGCACTAGCCGCTAGTGCTCGATCGTCAACTTGTGGTCGTTGTGACAATGATCCACCCGACATTGCCGTAATTGCAGTTTCGATTGCGGTTTGTAAATCTCGTAGGTTGCGCGGCGGGGGAAAGTATTCGTCTTCTTCGGTGAATCGCACCTCTTCGACGCCGTTAGTCGGCGCAAGACGAGCGATCACAGCGTCAACAAGTTCTTCAGGGGCAGAGGCACCAGCTGTGACTCCGACGGTGCCGTGAAGATCAGAGGGAAGTTCGCTTTCGGTATTGATGCGAAAGACTCTTTCGCATCCAGCTTCGCGTGCGAGTCTTTCAAGTGCTCGGGTATTGGAAGAGTTGGCAGATCCGATCACGATGATGGCATCGCAACGTGGAGCCATTGACATCAGCGCAGATTGACGATTGGTTGTTGCGAAACATAGGTCGCTACGACCGGGCGTCCAAACTTGTGGAAATCGTTCTTTGACGCGAACTGCAACTTCATCCCAATCGCGATGCGACAAAGTTGTTTGCGCTAGTAGTGCGACAGGTTCGTCGAATTCGGGTAGTGCATTCACTTCGTCAATTGACTCAACCCGCGAAATCGAATTAGGTGCCACGGCCATTGTGCCGACAGCTTCTTCGTGTCCCTCGTGGCCCACATAGACGATACGAAAACCTTTGCCCGAGCGAACTTTGACTTCGTGGTGAACCTTTGTCACTAGTGGACACACCGAATCAACGACGACCGAACCTCGTGCACGAGCAGCCGCGACAACTTCGGGGGCTGAACCGTGCGCCGACAGCATGACGGGGCTTCCGAGGGGAACTTCGTTAATGTCATCAACAAAAACGACTCCGAGTTGTTCGAAGCGTTCGACGACCAACTTGTTGTGAACGATTTCGTGGTAGCAGTACACCGGCGCATCAAAACTGCGAACCATCCAAGCAAGAGCCTTAATTGCCATTTCGACGCCTGCACAAAAGCCGCGCGGAGCGGCGAGTAAGACGCGATCGACATGCATGTCTGTGAGGCTAATGCTCGAAGCCTCGCATTGAGAGAATGTACGCAGATGGCGCAGGTAGCCTGTGAAATATGTCCGTCAAGCAATCTGCGCCAGTCGTGGTCGCAGTTACGCCCAATTCGCCGGCGTCACAAGCTGGCCTTCAGCCTGGCGACGAGGTCATCCGTCTTAATGGAATGGTGCCCCGCGACATCATTGAGTGGCGATTGATGGCCGATGAAGCCGAAGTCGAGATCGATTTTGTGCGTGGTGGTCTCGAAATGCAGGTAATCGTCGAGAAAAATGCTGGCGAAACTCTTGGGGCAGAAGTTGCTAGTGCATTGTTTGACCGAGTTCGTACGTGTGACAACCATTGTGCGTTCTGCTTCATCTATCAATTGCCGCCCGGAATGCGAAAGAGCCTGTATCTCAAAGATGATGACTACCGTTTGAGTTTTTTGTACGGCAACTTCACGACCCTGACGCGTTTTACCGAAGCCGATCTTGAGCGAGTGATTACTGAAGGGCTGTCTCCGCTGAACGTCAGCATTCACGCAACAGATCCAGCGGTTCGTAGTGAGATGTTGCGTAATCCAAGAGGCGGAATGAGCCTGCGGTGGCTGACACAACTTCTTGAACATGACATCACTGTGAACGGTCAAATCGTGGTGTGTCCTGACGTTAATGATGGTGCAGTGCTGGAAGACTCGATGATTGGCATTCTTGACCGTTATGCCGACCTTCATCATGTGGCTCTTGTTCCCTTAGGTATCAGTCGTTACAACAACGAGCCAACGATGCGTGCACATACTCGCGATGAGGCTCGCCGTGTTGTAGATCTGGTTCATCGTTGGCAAGAAATATTCTTGACTCAAGTTGGACATCGGATGGTGTTCGCTGCTGACGAGTACTACTTGATGGCCGGAGTGCCTTTCCCGCCTGGCGAACATTACGAAGGATTTGGTTTGCACGAAGATGGCATTGGCATGGCGCGTACTTTCGAATGGGAATTCGATGGACGACTTGAAGTCCCAACTGGTCCGCAAAGTGGATTTTTCGCCGCCGTTGACGGTGCCCCTGCCGAGGGATATCGAGCACCGCGCAATCCCGCGGGCGACACCGGATTACGTGGATGTGGTGGTTCGGGTGAGTCTGAGTCGACGACAATTTCACTCACGCCCCGGCGAACCGCCCCAGTAGGAGTTTTGACTGCTCCGTACGGGGCTCAGGTTTTGGCTCCGTTAATCGCTCGTTGCGGGCGATCTGATGTGCGACTCGTCACGGTGAATAATGAGTTCTTTGGTGGGAATACTGCGGTGACCGGCCTCATGGTGGGACAAGACATCGCTCGAACACTCGAAAATGAGCCCGAAGGGCATCGTTATCTGCTTCCGGACGTGTGTTTATCCGAAGGTCGTTTCCTTGACGGCTTAACCACGGCAGACTTACCGCGTCCCGTTGAGGTCATCCCGACTGACGGTATTGCCTTGCGGCGAGCATTGGAAATAGCAAAATGAGTGAAGAACCAGAAATTCAACTTCCAGTCGCGGTGATTGTCGGGCGTCCGAACGTTGGCAAGAGCACACTTTTCAACCGAGTCATCGGTGAACAGGCTGCGATTGTTGAAGACCGTCCCGGGGTGACCCGTGACCGCAAAGAACTTGAAGCGAATTGGCTCGGTCATCGATTCATGCTTGTTGATACCGGTGGTTGGATGCCTGGTGGTAGCGAACTCGACGCCAAGGTCAGTCGCCAAGTTGAAGCCGCAGTTCGAAACGCTGATCTTGTGATATTTGTTGTTGATGGGTCAGTCGGTGTGACTGACGATGACGAATTGATGGCCGGATGGTTGCGTAAGTCAGCGGCCACGGTGATGTTGGTTGTGAACAAGGCCGATAATGATCGTCGTGAGTCCGATCGATGGGATTTCTTGTCTCTTGGTTTAGGCGATCCATATCCGGTGAGCGCGCTGCACGGCCGGCGCGCTGGCGATTTGCTTGATGAGGTCATTATTCGAATGCCCACTTCGCCGCTCAGCGAAGAATACATTCCGAACTACGGACTTGATCAAGAGATCATTCCGGTTGGTGAGCAAAAACCTCCGCGTGTCGCGTTGGTTGGTCGCCCGAATGTTGGCAAGAGTACTTTGTTCAACCGACTCGTCGGTGAAGATCGAGCGGTTGTCCACGACATGCCAGGCACAACCCGAGACTCCATCGACACTTTGGTTGAAACCGAAGATGGTCCAGTTGTCTTTGTTGATACGGCTGGTATGCGTCGTCGCTCACGAATTGATGATTCGGCCGAGTATTACTCACTAGTTCGTGCCTTGCGCGCCGTTGATGGTTCGGACATCGCATTGTTTGTTATTGATGCAACTCAGGGAATCACCGCGCAAGATCAGCGACTAGCAGAGCGGATTGATGCAGCGGGCTGTCCGATTGTGATCATGTTGAACAAGTGGGAATTGATCGACGATGCCGAAGAGCGTGAACGGATCGATCTAGAAGTCAAGCGCAAACTGTATTTCGTAGATGATGCTCCGGTTCTCAAAGTTTCTGCGTTAACGGGTAAAGGTGTTCACAAATTGCGACCTGTTTTGCAGGAAGCAATTTTGCAGTATCACCGCCGTATCCCGACACGCGATGTGAACCGAGTCATCGCCGATGCACAACAACGTCAGGCAGCTGGTGGTGGCGCAAGAGTGATGTACGCGTTACAGGGAGCGACAGACCCGCCGACCTTTACGTTGTTTGTTAATCGCGAATTGCCACACACATACTTGCGTTACCTTGAACGAAGTATCCGAGAAGCTTTCAATTTCGGCTCGACCCCATTGAAGCTGCGAGTACGTAAACGGAGCGATTGATCGCAATGCCTTTTTGTGAAGATTGCGCAAAGTATTGGGCACCAAGCGCGATGTCTGTTGACGGCACTTGTCCCACTTGTCATCGGGTTTTGGACGCTCCACAAATGGCGAGTACGGTGCCAACTCATCGAAAAGTGACGAGCGAAAATCTCAATCTGCGTCAATTAGCAAGTGGTCTCGGCGAAGACGATGATGCAAAGGCCCCGTGGCATTTCAAACTCTTAGTTGTCGCCCTGTGTGTTTACCTAGGTTGGCGCGTCATACAAATCTTCGTGTGATGGCAACGTCATCTGCAGTCCCGAGGTAGGCCAAGGAGCGTGACCGTTGAAGTCAAAAGGGGCAGTTTCTCTATTTGGGTAGAGGCGACGCTAGGCTCGTCTGCACATAACTCGGGCTGTGGCGCAGCTTGGTAGCGCGCTTGACTGGGGGTCAAGAGGTCGCAGGTTCAAATCCTGTCAGCCCGACACATATGACGGCAGGCTCCGGTTCGGAGCCTGCCGTGTCATTTCTCCAGTTGATTCATGCGCTGTTGCGGAGCACATAAAGCCTGCTCGGCGAGGTTGTGGCAACTACCTTTGAGACATGGTTAGCTCTGCATCTCACTCGCGTACCCTGTCCGAATCGGCTTCGAAAGCTCTCTTGCGCGAGGCCGGAGTCCCGATGGCCGACGAGCGTGAGGTTTCCACAGCCGAACTTGCAGCCCAGGCCGCTTCGGAGATTGGTTTTCCGGTCGTCGCCAAATTGTGCGGAGATGCAATTGCCCATAAAACTGAACGCGGTTTGGTACGTCTGAAACTAGGTACCTCCCAAGCCGTTCACGAAGCTGCAACTGAGTTGCTCGCTGCGGCTCGGCCAGATGATGGCCCAGTGACGGTATTGGTTGCACCGATGGTTCAAGGGAATCGCGAGTTGATCGCCGGGGTAGTACGAGACCCACAATTTGGTGCAAGTGTCATGCTCGGTATCGGTGGCATCTTGGCCGAGGCGATCGCCGACGTGGTGTTTCGGCCAGCCCCGCTTGATCGAGTAACAGCACATGAAATGATCGCCGACCTAGCCACACAAAAACTCTTGGGTGAGTTTCGCGGTGAAGCCGCGGTCAATCGAGAAAAATTAGTAGACGTGTTAGTTGGTCTTGGCAAGTTGGCGAGTGAGCGCTCCGACATCGCCAGTATTGACGTGAATCCTTTGATCGTTCGCGCTGACGGTATGCCGATCGCAGTTGATGCGCTCGTTGAGATAGGTCAACCTGATACATCAATTGCAACTGCGCGACCACGACCGACTGACGCACAGTTCAAGGCTCTCTTCGAACCTAAAGGCGTTGTTGTTACTGGGGCATCAACGCATCCAGGAAAGTTCGGCTTTGTATCGCTGCACAACATTTTGGCCGGTGGTTTCAAGGGTGGAATTTACGGTACGAATTTGCAAGGCGAAAATGTTCTCGGGATTCAGACTGTTGCCGATCTGGAGCAATTGCCCGACAATGCGATTGATTTGGTCTTTGTGTGCACACCTGCCTCGGCTAATCCGGCTTTATTGCGAGCGTGCGCAGCCAAGGGAGTCAAGGCAGCATTTTTGACATCAGCTGGCTACGGCGAAGCTGGTGAAGATGGTAAGCGTGCCGAACAAGAATTGATCGCGTTGGCTGACGAATTGGGCATTTTGTTGGCAGGACCTAATGGTCAGGGTGTTGTGAGTACGCCGGCCAATCTGTGTGCCCAAATCGTGGCTCCATATCCACCTGCAGGAAAGATTGGGGTCGCAAGTCAAAGCGGCAACTTTGTGTCGAGCTTTTTGAATTGGTCGCGTTCATCAGGGGTCGGAATCAGCCGTGCCGTTTCAGCAGGTAACGCTGCTGCCGTCACCGTCGCCGATTATTTGGATTACTACGCCGATGACGATGCAACTGCAGTGGGGTTGGCTTATGTCGAGGGTATTTCTGATGGACGTACGTTGATGACTCGATTGGCGTCGGTTGCTCAACGTAAGCCTTTAGTTCTTGTCAAAGGCGGAGCGACAGAAGGCGGAGCTCAAGCAGCTGCATCGCATACTGGTGCGCTCGCCGCGAATGACAAAGTCTTTGATGGCTTTTGTCGAGCTGCTGGCATCACCCGTACCGAAACGGTTGAAGAAGCTTTTGAAGCAGCCGCAACCTTTGCGACGCAACCTCTGCCCAAAGGACCAAATGTTGTCATCATGACGACAGCGGGGGGTTGGGGCGTAGTGACGTCAGATGCCATTACTCGTGATGGACAATTGAATTTGATGGAACTGCCAGAAGATCTGAAAGCACAGATCGACACCAAGCTTCCGCCACGTTGGAGTAAAGGTAACCCGGTCGACTGCGCTGGTGGTGAAACACGAGACACCATTCCTGAAGTCTTAGAAATGATTGCCATGCATCCAGACGTCCACGCAGTGATTTATCTCGGTATCGGAATTCAATCGAATCAAGCGCGCCTATTGCGCGAAGGTGGCTTTTATCCCGATCATGGGATCGATCGCATCGTTGCTTATCACGAACGACAGGACCAACGTTTTGCGGAAGCGGCCGATGAGTTATCAAAGCGAACTGGTAAGCCAATTTTGACCGCTACCGAATTGGCAGTTGCCGATCCTGATAATCCGGGACCAGCCACAGTTCGCGCGACGGGGCGTTTGTGTTATCCGTCGGGAAATCGTGCAGTCGCTGCGCTGGGGCACCTGTATCGTGCTGCCGAGTTTCGTACCCGTCGGGGAATGTGACTGAACGATGTCGCAATCACGAGAACGCGTCACGAGACGACCTCGATCCTCAAATAACCCCATTGCCGGTTTGATCTTTTTGGCGATTCTGCCCTCGATCGTTTTGGGTGGCCTGTGGCAGTTTGCGAATTCACATGACAACAGCGCTCCGCCCGCGCCAGATTTAATCGCGACGTCGCCTGCGAACATTCCGCAAACTCCGGTTCTGTCGGCGCGTCGTACGCCGGGAGTATTGGCTCGTGAGACTTCTTCGGTTGCTTTCGAGCAAGCGTTGCGACCTTTGGGCGGATCAGTACTTCCTGGTTCATGCGCCGCGGTTTCGGTTGATGGTGTGTTGATGTTGTCCGACGGCATTAACACGCCCGTGACACCTGCAAGCACCATGAAGTTCTTGGTTGCGGCGACGGCACTCGAATCGATGGGAGCAGATTTCACGTATACGACAGAAGTGAAAGCTGAAATTAATGCGGGCGTTGTTGGCTCAATTTATTTAGTTGGTGGTGGAGATCCGTTGTTGGCAGCGTCCTGGTATCCCGATGACTTGACCTTGTCGAAGTATCCACAACAACCGGCTACTTCGCTCGAAGCACTAGCTGATTCGGTTGTTGCAGCGGGCGTTACACAGATCACGGGCAACGTTGTTGGTGATGCATCTCACTACGACGAAGAGTTGTATCCGCCGTCATGGCCAATCGGTTTCCGAGCAATTCAAGGCGGACCTATTTCTGGCTTGCTAGTCAATGATGGAGCGGTGCTCGGAGCGTCAATGAAATCGACTAATCCGGCTATGGGGGCTGCGCAAGAGTTTTATCGTCTATTGAAAGAGCGGGGCGTCACGATTATCGGAGCGCCAGCTTCGGGTATGAGTCCAGTTGGTCTACCGACGGTGGCGGCGATTCAATCTGCGCCACTGATCGACATCATTGGTGAGATGCTGCGAAACAGCGATAACAACACCGCCGAAATGATGTTGAAAGAAATCGGTTTTCGCGTGAGTGGTGTCGGTTCGCGCGCCGCCGGAGCATCAGCCGTCATGGCCAAATTGAGTTCATGGGGCGTCCCGCTTGAAGGGGTTGTGTTGAGCGATGGCTCGGGCTTGTCGGGCGAAAACAAAGTAACTTGCGCGGCTTTCTTGGCGGTGCTCGAAAGATTCCAATCCAATGATCCTTTAATTTCTCAGTTGGCAGTTGCAGGAACATCTGGAACACTTTCAAATTTTTTCGTTGGCACAACATTGCAAGGACGGCTATTTGGAAAGACCGGAAGCCTGAGCGGAGTGAAAGCACTCATTGGGTTTGTCACGGTAGAGGGTGGGGCGACTTTACGCTTTGCGCTGTTGCTTGAATCTCCCGGAGTTGACGATGAAAAAGTCTTTAAGCCACTTTGGGAAGGCGTGTTGACAGAGGCTCTTGGTTTGTATCCCCAGGGTCCGACCGCGCAAGAAGTCGCACCATTGCCTGCCGCTGCGTTAGTTCCGTAACGAAGGTGTAGATGTGGATGAATATCGTCTGCCGATGTTTCCCTTAGGAACTCCGTTAGTTCCAGGTTCGTTGTTGCCACTTCAGATTTTCGAGCCGCGATATCAACAGATGATTTCTGATGTTCTTGCGTTATCCGAGCCCGAATTTGGTGTTGTGCTCATTGAACGTGGTCATGAAGTTGGTGGGGGAGATATCCGCTCGATGGCGGGCACTGTGGCGCGCATCGTTGAGGCTCAAACAGCAACTGATGGTCGTCGAATGGTGCTCGCGCTCGGAACCCGAAGAATGCGCATCGGGGAGTGGCTCCCAGATGATCCGTACCCCGTTGCCATGGTGAGTGACTGGCCCGATCTTGAATCTGGATGGGTTGATCCAGCAGAAGTGAGTCGCCTCTTTGGCAAGGTGGTTGAGGTCAGTTCTTTGTTTGAGCAATTGGGAGGACCCGCGCCGCGCCTGCTCGATATCGAGATCTCAGACGATCCAAGTTTTGCGACGTTCCAACTGGTTGCGCTGGCCCCGATCGGTCCGGCCGATCGGCAACGTCTCTTGGTGTGTGACGGTCCCGTTCAGCGGCTCGAACTCCTTGAATCAGCCTTGAGCGATGTTGAGGCCGCTTGCCGATTTCGTCTACAGAGCGAGTGATCAACTGAGAATTGGGCGGTGAGAAACGGCCTTTAAGGTGGGGATTGCCAGTTCTGGTGCTAGAAACAAGGCATGGCTGAGGAGACGTCACAGACACAACGATCGTCGACTCGTCGTGAATCGGCGGGTATCGGCGATGTTGTCGATTTGGTTAAAGAATATGCCAAACAGGAAACTCTCGGTCCGCTCAAAGGTGCCGGACGGTGGTTAGCCCTCGGTTCAGCTGGAGCGACATGTCTTGGTCTTGGTTTGGTTTTGGTTTTGCTCGGTGTTTTGCGGTTGTTGCAAACCGAACTTGATGCCTTTGACGGCGGCTTCTCGTGGGTCCCGTATCTGATCGTTCTCGCTTTGTGTCTCGGACTGTCCTGGGTGGCTTTGTCGCGAGTGAAGAAAGCAACTCTTGGAAAGGAACCCAACTGATGTCGACATCACAGAGTCAATCGCGAATTTCCCGTGAGGACATCGAGTCCAAGTTGCGCGTACTTCAAGGCGATGTTCAAGGCAAGGTTGACGATCGTCGATCAACGTTGTTGGCCGTTGCTGGTGGAGTCGGAGTCGTCCTCGTCGTGGCTTTCTATCTCATGGGTCGTCGCAGCGGAAAGCGCCGTTCAACAGTCGTTGAGATACGACGCGTCTGAAGTAACAACATGGCACTGATGTCGTACCTGCGAGCGCGCAGTGTTAAAGAAGGCCTTCTTGGTGGTCGACGGTCGTGGTTTGTTGTCGGTGTCATCGTCTGGGGATTTCGCCTCTTGCGAAAACTAAGTTCACGCTCTCCTCAAGTTGTGAGCACCGAAGTTCTACGTCCGGGGCAAACAGTTTCAGTTTCTGCTCTTGAACCAAAATCACGACGTCGGAATCGTTGATCATTGATGAAAGTGATCTTGCGCAACCCGCGCCGTGAAATTGAGATTGATGGTCGTCGCCGAGTTCATGCACTACTTGTTGAATTGGGCCTACCCAGAGAATCTCACTTAGTCATCAGAAACGGAACCTTGGTTCCAGGTGATGAAGAACTTGATAAAGATGATGTCATTGAAATTCGTCCAGTGATTTCTGGGGGATTCTGACATGAAGTGTCGTACGTGTCGCGGTCCCGCGATTATTGAGCTACCGCGCCATAATGCCAATTTTTGCGCCGAACACTTTTTACAAATGTGTCGTCGTCAAGTTGAAAAAGCGATTCACGACCACGACATGATCAAGAAAACCGATCGTGTACTTGTAGCGGTTTCGGGTGGCAAAGACTCTTTGGCTGTTTGGGACATGCTGGTTGAACTTGGTTATCAAGCCGATGGTCTGTACATCGCCCTCGGAATTGGCGAATACAGCGAAGAGTCACGCGACTACACCGAACGGTTTGCTCGCGAACGAAACTTGAAATTGACTGTCGTTTCTTTGCGTGATGACTATGGCTATGACATCCCTACCGCGACGAAGGTGACAGGTCGAGTCCCGTGTTCGGCATGCGGTATGAGCAAGCGTCATTTATTTGATAAGGCAGCCGTTGATGGAGGATATGACGTCGTCGTGACCGGGCATAATCTTGATGATGAAGCGGCAGTGCTTTTTGGCAACGCACTACGTTGGGACGTCGAATATTTGGCACGGCAGTTACCGGTCTTGCCGAGCCGTCATGGGTTTCCTAAAAAGGTCAAACCATTGATTAGATTGACCGAACGCGAAATGGCCGCGTGGTGTGTCATACGCGGAATTGATTACATCGTTGAAGAATGCCCAATGGCCGAGGGCAATCGTCATATCGGTTACAAAGAAGCTCTCAACGCTCTTGAAGAAAAGTCTCCCGGTACAAAAGCCTCCTATTACTTAGGCTTTCTTGATCGCATGGTTCCGGTCTTGGCGAACATTGCGGCCACGGGTGCCGACAGTGTGACCTCGTGTACAAATTGTGGAGCGCCAACAGGCGGAGAAGAAGGTTCGGTTTGTGCCTTTTGTCGACTTGTCGAGCGTTCAGCAGCTCACGAACCAGTTTCAGTTGAATTAGTGCGAAAGAAATCGCGTTCACAAAAGCGCGTGCAGGCGGAGGCCTCCAAAAAATGAGTTCTTTAACTTCTCCGACATTCGCTTATGGCGACAAAGTTCTTCTGATCGATGGCAAACAGCGTCGCTATCTGATCAACCTGACTGAAGGCTCTGAATTTCATAGTCATGCCGGGTATGTCTCGCACAGCGAAATCGCGGGTCAACCTGAGGGCTTCAGGGTTCAATCAACTAAGGGAGCGCGTTATATCGCTTTGCGCCCAACCCTTGAGGACTTTGTGGTTGAGATGCCACGAGGGGCGCAAGTGATCTATCCGAAGGATCTTGCTCCGATTTGCATGCTTGCTGACATTGGCCCTGGCGTGAAAGTCCTTGAAAGCGGTGTTGGCTCTGGAGCGCTATCAATGACGATGCTGCGCTATGGCGCAGAAATCGTGGGCTACGAACTGCGTGAAGACTTTGCTAACCGAGCCGTCACCAACGTTCGATCATTTTTGGGCGAGGAAGCTCTGAGCCGATATCACGTCGAAGTTCGCGATTGCTACGAAGGTATTGATGCTCCAGACATCGATCGAGTCATCCTCGATTTGCCCGAGCCCTGGCAGGTTGTTCCGCATGCTCAAAAAGTCATGCGGCCCGGCGGAATTTTGCTGGCGTATACACCCTCAATTACGCAGGCGGTACAAACACGTGAAGCGATGGCTAACCCAATGTGGACCGGAACACGAACGCTTGAGGTACTGCATCGTGGTTGGTACATCGAAGGACAGGCAGTACGACCAGATCACCGAATGGTGGCTCACACAGGTTTCTTGACGACCGGCCGTCTCTTAAGCGCTGAAGCGCCGCGACAGATTTAGGGTTCGATAAAGATGCATTCGCCGGGGCATTCCTCGGCGGATTCGATGACACCGTCAAGCTCTCCATCGGGAATGTTGGCGAGACCGTCGGCACCTTGGGCGTGGCCCTTGGCAGTGGCGTACACGGTGGCGCCTTCTTTTACGTAAGCCAAGCCATCATCTAACAGAGTGAAAACAGCGGGCGAAATTTCTTCGCAAAGTCCGTCGCCTGTGCATAGATCTTGATCAATCCAGACCTTCATGTTCGCTCTCTTGCTCCTCGGGTAACACCGCGGTACCTAACCGCTGGTGTGAATACTTTACATGGACGATCGCCCGAACACCGCTTTCTCGGTCACTACCTCGTGAACTTTTGGTGGAAAATTCGGGTCATTGGCATGCTCACTTGTGAACCGTGTGGGGGAATTCGCCGAGTTCTGACCTCGCCAAGACCAAAGTCCCAAACGGGGTGTAAGTTCGCTGGTGTCGGCAATGCTGGAAGGACGAGGATATGGACGATCCCCGCTCAGACGAAGGGTTACTTGATCACGATCGAGCCGCGTTAGAGGCTGAAATCGCAGCGTTGCGGCTGCGCTTGTCTGGGGTGCAATCAGAGGTGCCACGCAGAGTGCGACAACTCGAAGAACGTCTCATGGAGCTCAAGGGACAAATCGCCCAAGAGACTGCCAAGAACGAAAAGCTGAGTTTTACATTGCGCGAAGCTCGCGAGAACATCGTGGCTTTGCGTGACGAGGTCGACAAATTGTCACAGCCGCCTTCGGCATACGGAGTAGTTGTCGGCAAGAACGAGGATCAAACGATCGATGTCCTGACAAGTGGTCGCAAATTGCGCGTCAACGTACACCCCGACATCGATATTGAACTTTTGCATCGCGGGGCCGAAGTTGTTCTGAATGAGAGTTTTAATGTTGTGACTGCGCGTGAGTCAGAAGGCTCTGGCGAAGTGGTCACCATCAAAGAAATCCTTGAAGACGGAATTCGGGCCATTGTGACTGGTCGTACCGATGATGAGTTGGTGTGCGAGTTGGCCGATTCATTACGGGGAATGCATTTGCGAAGTGGCGATACTGTCCGCCGCGATAGCCGAACGAACTTGTTGCTCGAGAAATTGCCGCGTCCCGAAGTTGAGGACTTGTTGCTTGAAGAAGTCCCCGACATTAGCTACATCGACATCGGTGGTCTTGATTCGCAGATTGAGCAAATTGCCGATGCAGTTGAGTTGCCATTCTTGTACCACGACCTTTTCGCCGAGCATCAGCTTCCGGCTCCAAAAGGAATCTTGTTGTACGGACCTCCGGGGTGTGGAAAGACTCTGATTGCAAAAGCTGTTGCCAACAGTTTGGCCAAAAAGGTAGCGGCTCGAACCGGAGACGAAAAGGGTCGCAGCTATTTCATCAATATCAAAGGTCCTGAACTTTTGAATAAGTACGTCGGAGAAACCGAACGACAAATACGTTTAGTTTTCCAGCGGGCTCGTGAAAAGAGCGAAGAGGGTTGGCCGGTCATCGTCTTTTTCGACGAAATGGATTCGATGTTTCGAACACGCGGAACTGGGATCTCTTCCGACATGGAGTCGACGATCGTGCCACAACTGTTGGCAGAAATTGATGGTGTCGAAGGTTTGCGAAATGTGATCGTCATTGGTGCGACTAATCGCGAAGACCTGATCGACCCTGCGATCTTGCGTCCTGGGCGACTTGACGTCAAGATCAAGATTGAGCGACCAACCGATGCAGCAGCTACGCAAATTTTTGCTCGATACTTGACATCTGAAATTCCTATTGCGGAATCTGAAGTTGCAAGCCAAGGAACGATTGAATTGGCGATCTCGAACATGATTTCTCAGGCAGTGAGCACTATGTACAGCTCTGAAGAAATCAATCGATTCCTTGAAGTGACGTACGCCAATGGTGACAAAGAAGTCATGTATTTCCGTGATTTTGCGTCTGGAGCGATGATTGAGAACATTGTGCGGCGTTCGAAGAAATTGGCCATTAAGCGGGTGATTGCTGGGGGCGAACGCGGTGTGTGTGCGCAAGATCTGTTTGATTCGATACGTCAAGAATTCCGCGAGCATGAAGATCTACCCAATACGACCAATCCTGACGATTGGGCAAAGATTTCCGGCAAGAAGGGTGAACGCATCATTTTCATCCGAACTTTGGTTAACGAAGGTGGCGATCGCTCAGTTGCAGGTGGTCGAGCGATCGAACGCAGCGCAACTGGCCAGTACTTGTAATGGCGCATTGCCTGAAAGTGTTGATGTAGATGGCAATCGTCAAGGTATCTGGAATCGAAACTGAGTACGGAATTTTCGTTCGGGGAACCGAGTCAAATCCGGTGTTGGCTTCATCGATGTTGATCACTTCGTACATTGAGTCGAACTCTCGTGATTTTGAGACTGATGTGCCTGCTTGGAACTTTGAAGACGAGCAGCCAGGTACGGATGCGCGCGGTTTTTCGCTTGAGTCAGCCATGCCACCAGAAGTCGAAATGCATCTTGTCAATGCGGTGCTCACCAATGGTGCGCGTTATTACGTTGATCATGCGCACCCCGAGATCTCTACTCCCGAATGTGCAAATGCGTTAGAGACGTTGATCTATGACTGTGCCGGCGAGGAAATCATTAGACAGTCGATGGCGGCTGTTAACCGCACCTTGCCACCCGGTGTTGAGATGCTTCTGTATAAGAACAACAGCGACGGTAAAGGAAACAGTTACGGCTGTCACGAGAACTTCTTAGTTGCTCGCGAAGTTCCCTTTGGACGAATCGTGTCGCAAATAACTCCGCATTTCGTCAGTCGCCAGGTTTTCGCAGGCGCCGGAAAAGTTGGTTCGGAAATGCTTGGGGTTTCGGTTGAACAAGTTCCGTTTCAATTGAGTCAACGAGCTGACTTTTTTGAAGAAGAAGTGGGGCTTGAAACGACTTTGAAACGGCCCATTGTGAATACCCGCGATGAACCGCATTGTGACCCTCAGAAGTATCGGCGACTTCATGTGATCGTCGGTGACGCCAACATGTCGCAAGTCGCGACATTCCTCAAGGTAGGAACAACTTCGTTGATCTTGTCACTCATTGAAGACGATGTACTCGGAAATGAATTGATGTTGGCGCACCCCGTATCGGCGATTCGTCAAGTGAGTTACGACCCGACTTTGACTCAAACATTGCTCATGGCAGATGGTTCTCGGATGTCAGCAATGGACATTCAATGGAGTTTGTTTCACAAAGCCACCACATATGTGAAGTCAGTTGGTTTTGAATCAGTTGGTGACGAATTTGTTGGTCAGAAGATTATTGACCTTTGGGAAGAAGTATTGACTGGGTTAGAAAGTGATCCAGAAAGTGTCGCCGACATCGTTGATTGGGTGGCGAAGAAGCGCATTGTTGATGGATTGCAAAATCGTCATGGATTGGCGAAAACTGACGCACGCTTAAAAGCCGTTGACCTTCAGTATCACGACATGCGAGCTGATAAGTGTTTAGCAACGCGAGCTGGCTTGCGTTCGTTAGTTGATGCCTCACAAGTCGAACGAGCGATCAAGCATGCTCCAGATTCCACGCGTGCATTTTTTCGAGGACACTGTTTGGAGCGATGGCCAGATCAGGTCGTCTCGGCTAACTGGGATTGTTTGGTTTTTGACGTAGGTCGTGGCCCGTTACGAAGGGTCCCGATGATGGAGCCTTTGCGGGGGACGCAAGAGTTGGTCGGGAAGATTTGTGCAGAAAGTGGAACTTTGCTCGAGTTACTCGACCGTTTGGGGGCTGAAAAGTGAATTTGGTAAAAATGGGTGGCAAGATCTAGTCATAAATTTTGCAGCAGTTCAATTTCTAAACGGTTCCGACAATTGAGAGGGAATGATGGCCGAGCGAGTGCAGAAACAAAAATCTAACTCTGAACAAGTCACTGAAGAAGTTGATGCGACAGAAGTGTCGACCGCGCAAGCCGACAAGTTGAAGTCAGAGCTCGACGATCTACTCGATGAGATTGACGATGTTTTGGAAAGCAATGCCGAAGATTTTGTCAAGTCGTATGTTCAAAAAGGTGGCGAATGAATCGTGGTAGTGCCGTTCTTTAATCTTGATAATGACCCGGGCAGTAATTTCACATCCCTGTTGCGTAAAGTTGGGCTTGACCCATTTGCGTATGCGCAGAACGGGGATGTGCAAACATTGCAGGCTCCGCATGGGACAACTGTTCTAGCTGTTCGATTCAACGACGGCGTTGTCATTGCGGGTGACCGTCGAGCGACGATGGGTTCTCGTATTTCTAATCGTGAAATGGAAAAAGTTGTTCCGGCAGACCGCCACAGTGGAGTCGCTATTTCTGGCACAGCGGGCATCGCCATGGACATGATCAAGATTTTTCAGTTACAACTCGAGCATTTCGAAAAACTGGATGGTCGACCAATCAGCCTTGAAGGTAAAGCCAACCAACTGTCGCAGTTGGTTCGGGCCAATTTGTCAGGAGCTATGCAAGGGCTAGCGGTCGTGCCAATTTTTGCTGGGTATGACTTGTTGCGCAGCACCGGTCGCTTGTGGGATTTTGATGTCACTGGTGGACGCTATGAAGAACGTGAGTTTGTTGCGACTGGGTCGGGCGGCGGCCCTGCATCCACTGTTTTGAAAGTCGGATTTCGGCCAGGGATGAACTCTGATGAGGCCATCAATTTGGCTTGTCGTGCATTGTGGGAAGCGGCAGATGTCGATTCGGCTACTGGTGGCCCAGATGTGTTGCGAAGTATTTATCCAGTTGTCGCGACCATTACATCGGGTGGTTGGGAAAGATGCGAAGACAGCGATTTAGCAATTCGTTTTGAAACGCTTGTTCAACAGCAGCGTTCGCAACGTGAGGGAACAACGTCATGAATCAGCCTTTTTATGTAGCGCCCGAACAATTAATGAAAGATCGTGCTGATTATGCACGAAAGGGAATTGCTCGCGGACGTGCTTTGGTCGCAGTTCAGTACGACGACGGCATCGTTGTCGTTGCCGAGAACACATCAAATACCTTGCGCAAGGTGAGCGAAATCTATGATCGGATCGGTTTCGCTGGGGTAGGGAAGTACAACGAGTTTGATCAGTTGCGTCGCTTCGGTGTTCGTAATGCTGATGTTCGCGGATATCAGTATTCACGTGATGACGTCGAGGCTCGAAGTTTGGCGAATGAGTATGCGCAAATTTTGGGTCAAACGTTCACGCATGATGTGAAGCCGTACGAAGTTGAAATCTTGTTAGCCGAAGTGGGGGTCGATCAGGCAACTGATCAGTTGTTCCACATCATGTATGACGGCACCCTGATGGACGAACGCGGATTTAGCGTGCTTGGAGGCGACGCGGAAGCTATTGCCGATCGCTTACGTGGTTTGTGGAAGACCGATGACGATTTATCGGCAGCCGTCAAAAAGTGTGTCGCTTCTTTGTCTGGTCCGGATCGAACGCTGCAAGCAGGCGACCTAGAGGTCGCGGTGTTGAGTCGAAGCGGAGATCGTCGTTGTTTTCAACGATTTGATGACGCCGAAGTCGCCAAGTTATTGGCCTAAATTTCGTCTCGCATCCATTCGAGTCGGTAAAAGTTCGGGCTTCTACCGTCTAGGTGGATGTCTAACAAATAAGCGACTACCTTGACATAAATGGATCGGCGTATCTACGGCCTTGAGAATGAGTACGGAGTGACTTGTACTCTGCGTGGTCAGCGCCGTTTAAGCCCAGACGAAGTGAGTCGCTATCTCTTTCGTAAAGTGGTGTCCTGGGGTCGTAGTTCAAATGTGTTCCTTGAGAATGGTTCACGTTTGTATCTAGATGTGGGTTCGCACCCCGAGTACGCAACGGCTGAGTGTGATTCAATTTACGATGTTGTTGTTCAGGACAAAGCTGGAGAAAGAATTCTCGAAAATCTCGTTGGTTCGGCTGAGGAACGCTTGCGTGAAGAGGGAATACGCGGAACCATTTATCTCTTCAAGAACAACACGGATTCGGCAGGTAACAGTTATGGCTGCCATGAAAATTACCTGACGTCACGAGAAGATGATGCATCGCTTCATAACTCGGTTTTGATTCCGTTTTTGGTCTCGCGGATGATTTTTACCGGGGCAGGCAAGATCGTGCAGACAGCACGAGGGCCTATTTATTCAATCACTCAGCGCGCAGATCATATTTGGGAGACGATGTCATCGGCAACGACTCGTAGTCGCCCGATTATTAACACTCGGGACGAACCTCACGCCGATGCCGAGCGCTATCGCAGGCTCCATGTGATCGTGGGTGATTCAAACATGAGTGAATATTCCAACTTTTTGAAAGTCGGTTCAACAGCATGCCTATTGCGCATGATGGAAGATCCGAAGTTTTCATTGCGAGATATGACACTTGAAAATCCGATTCGGGCCATCCGTGATTTCAGTCATGACACGACGTGTCGTAAAACTGTGAACTTGGCCAATGGTCGTGAAGCTAGCGCATTAGATATTCAGCGTGAATACCTCAACGCTGCATTGGAGTTCTCTGAGACTCGGGGCTTTCATCCAAATGAGCAAAAGGCTCTTGAAATGTGGAAGTACTGCGTAGAAACAATTGAAGATGATCCCCTGAAACTGGATCGTGAAGTTGATTGGGTCATCAAGCACAAGTTGATTGATTCATATTGCACCAAGAATGGTCTTGAGTTGAGTGACCCGAAGGCTCAGCTCATCGATCTGCAGTATCACGATGTGGTTCGAAGTCGAGGGCTTTTTTACAAAATGCAAGAACGGGGACTCGTCGAACGAATGTGCGTCGACAGCGACATTATCGAAGCCATGGATGTTCCTCCCCAAACGACTCGAGCTCGCCTTCGAGGCGAATTCATTCGAGCGGCCAAGGAAAAGAAGCGTGACTATACGGTTGATTGGGTTCATCTCAAGTTGAACGACCAGGCTCAACGAACCGTTTTATGTAAAGACCCGCTCAAGAGTCGCGATGAGAGAGTTGAAAAACTCATTGCTTCGCTCTGAAGCACCGTGTTTGAGCGGATCAAACACGGTACGGTTGAAGAGTCATGAGCGAAGGAATTCACATATCGGAAGAGGCCTTGTCGTCGTTGTCTGACGATGCTGCTACCGGTGAATCAGTTCGCACTGATTTAAATGAGAAGCAGCGCTCCCAGATGCGTGCCGTTTGGGAATGGGTATTTGTTGTTGTCGTAGCTATTGGCGCCGCCATGTTTATTCGGTTGTTCTTGTTTCAGCAGTACTACATCGATGGCCCAAGCATGCAAACAACGCTGATGCCTCAAGATCGTGTTCTTGTCAACAAGATGTCCTACAAATTGCACGATATTCATCGAGGAGACGTCATTGTCTTTGATCGTGTGACTAACGAAGTTCAGCACGATGACTTGATTAAGAGGGTGCTTGGATTGCCTGGTGAGACCCTAGAAATCCGCTCGTGCGTTGTATATATCAATGGTGTGCAGGTTCAGGAGCCCTATCTCAATCCTGAACAAACGTCTCAAATCGAGCCCAGCGCGCGGTGTGGTAGTCACACTGATATGGCTCCGGTTGTTGTACCCGAAGAGCAAGTTTTTGTGATGGGTGACAATCGGGTGCAAAGTTTTGATAGTCGTGACTTCGGACCAATCGAAACGGACAAAGTCCGCGGGCGGGCATTCGTTGTCATATGGCCTGCGAGTGCATGGGCCTGGCTGTAGTTTCTAAACGTTGCGGGCAAAAGCATCAATCATGCGGTCGGTGTAATCGCTGAAGACTCCGTCAAGACCCATCCGGATTCCATCATCAAGGACATAGTCCTGTTGCATATCCCAACCGAGGGCATAGCGATTGAAGCGATGAAACAAAGTGACCAATCCGCCGTTCCAGTCGGTGTGGTGCATGTTGATGCAATCAATCCCAGCTTCATGTAATTGAGCAGCTCGACGTTCGGGGCCGTCCTTTAATCGAATCAGCCGCGTCGAGTCAACGAGTTTGGCCACGGTCAGAGAGCGCCACTCGGCGACGATGTGCCAGTTGTGGTGGCAGAGCCATAATCGTGGCTCGAGGTCGGGCTTGACCTCACGAATGGCATTGAGCGTGGGTAGCAACGAAGCTGGGTCTTTGACATCGAGGGAAAAATCAAAGTCACCGGGAACCGCCTCGAGCATTTCTGCGACAGTCGGAATGTGCTTCGGGAGTTCGACACGAGAAACTTCTGAAATAGGGATTTTGCGCCCGCGGCGACGGACTATCCCATCATGATCGAGGACAGCGATGCCATCAGACGTGACCCAAACATCGCTTTCAAGTCCAGTCGCGCCGAGACGTAAAGCTAGTTGAAAGGCTTCAACAGTGTTTTCAGGGGCATATGCCTTTGCCCCTCGGTGAGCAAATGCTATTGGGGGATCAAGGAGAGAAGGGAGGCGTTGCTGCACCCGAAGATGATGGCATGGTTGGGATATCACGGCAAGTGCTGCCGTGTGGCTACGGGACCGTCGGGCGCAGTCTCTAGACTCAGGTCGTGTTCAACATGTCGGGAAGTGAGATCGTCGTCATTTTGCTGTTGGCGCTGATTGTTCTCGGGCCAGAAAAACTCCCCGACGCTATTCGGAAGTTTGGTCGTGTGTACAGCGAAATTCGCAAGATCAGTAACGGTTTTCAAAGTGAGTTTAAGAACGCCTTTGACGAGCCGATGAAAGAATTGCGCGAAACGGCTCAATTAACTCGCGACGCAGTTCTTAAGCCACTCAAAGATGAACCTGAAAAGCCGAAATCAGAAACACCTCAGTCCATTGCCCGTAACGAAGATGTTCCCAAAGATGACGTGGTGAAAGATGACGTGGTGAAAAATGACGTGGTGAAAAATGACGTGACTCCGCAGTCCGATCAAGCTGAAGGCGAAGGCTCATGAAATTACCTTTCGGCAAGAATAAGAAAGATTCACCGGACCCCACATCTGATGAAGCGATGACTCTGACCCAACATTTGGCGGAGTTACGTTCGCGAATCATTCGGTCGGTGTTGGCGGTTGCCATTGGCATGATGGGTGTGTTGGCGTTCTACGAGCCTGTTTTGCGGTTCTTGCGTCAACCGTATGACAACGTGTGTAAACGTCGTCCTGATCTGGTGACTGATTGTGACTTCTTTTCGCTCGGGCCTCTCGAGGGATTCAATGCTCGATTGAAGATTTCGCTCTACGGCGGCTTGATCTTGGCTTTACCGGTGGTGTTATGGCAAATTTGGCGTTTCGTTGTTCCGGCTCTTCATTCAAAGGAAAAGCGTTATGCGATCCCGTTTGTTTTCTCGTCAGTACTTCTCTTTATTCTTGGCGGATTTTTCGCCTATTTCACCTTAGACAAAGGTCTTGAATGGTTGATCTCATGGTCTGGTAATGATGTCCAGCAAGCCTTCCAGATTTCTAAATATGTCAGTTTCGTCGGGCTCATGGTTGCGGCGTTCGGTATCGGTTTTGAATTCCCGGTGCTCTTGGTTTTCTTACAACTCGTTGGGGTATTGAAGCCCCGCCAGTTGATCGAGGGTTGGCGTGTCGCAATTGTGGTCATCGTGGTGATTGCTGCGGTCATTACGCCGTCTGGCGACCCGATTACCTTGATGCTGCTTTCTGGTCCGTTGGTTTTGTTCTATTTCATTTCCATTCTGATTGGCCACCTCGGAACGAGAAATCGTCCGAGTGACGCCTGAGTCACTCATCGGCGTGACAAACGGGGCAGACTGTGAACGTGCGGACTGACCGGCAGGCGCTGATCGCCCACTACAACTTCCCGCTCGATCGATTTCAGATCGAAGCTATGGACGTCCTTGATGCCGGTGAATCTGTTTTGGTCGCTGCTCCGACCGGGAGCGGAAAGACTGTTGTCGCCGAGTACGGAATTTCGTGTGCTTTAGCCGATGGTAAACGCGCTTTTTACACCGCTCCAATTAAGGCCCTTTCGAATCAGAAGTTCAATGATCTGATTGAGTTGTACGGTCGGGACAAGATTGGTCTTCTGACTGGTGACAACGCGGTCAATAGTGATGCGCCCATTGTTGTGATGACGACCGAAGTGCTGCGCAACATGATTTATGCACGTTCGCGAGCCTTAGATGATTTAGCAGTCGTTGTTCTCGACGAGGTGCACTTCATTCAAGATACGTTTCGCGGCCCGGTTTGGGAAGAAGTGATTATCCATCTTCCGCGTCAAGTGAAATTGGTGTGTCTGTCGGCCACGGTGAGCAACGCCAACGAAGTCGCCGATTGGGTCAGCACGGTTCGTGGTCCAACAAAATACGTAGTTGAAGAGAAGCGTCCCGTCGAACTCGAAAATTTGTACATGGTGGGCGACAAGACGGCGCAGCGCGAGCACCTTTTCCCAACATTGGTTTCTGGACGGCCGAACCCTGAAGCCGCCCGTCTCGAAGATCAGACCCGAAAAATAGGTGGGCGCGGACCTGTGAAGGGCCGCCCCAGGCGAGCGTTGTACACACCGAGCAGGCTTGAAGTTGTTGATCGTCTCAACGAAGAGGGTCTACTACCATCCATTTTCTTTATTTTCAGCCGTAATGGTTGTAATGAGGCAGCCCAGTCGTGTTTGAAGCAAGGGTTGCGTTTGACATCTCCTGAGGAGCGAAAGCGAATCAAGGAAATTATCGATAGCCGATTAGATGACATTGACGACGACGATCTTGATGTCTTGGGTTACCCGCAGTTCGTTGCTCAACTTGAAGCAGGAATCGCTGCCCATCACGCGGGTATGGTTCCGCCGTTTAAAGAGACAGTTGAAGCCTGTTTTGTTGAAGGTCTCGTCAAAATTGTTTTCGCCACTGAAACATTGGCGGTTGGAATCAATATGCCGGCGCGGTCTGTCGTGATTGAAAAACTTTCGAAATTTACCGGAGAACATCACGAGTTCTTAACAGCCGGCGAATTCACTCAGTTGACAGGTCGAGCTGGTCGGCGAGGTTTAGATGACAAGGGCCACGCAGTGGTGCTATGGAACCCGTTTGTTACTTTTGAACAAGTCGCAGGACTAGCGAGTTCGCGAACTTTCCGATTGACTTCGTCATTTCGCCCGACCTACAACATGGCAGTCAACTTGGTTCGTTCGTATTCGAGTGAAGAAGCCCGCCACCTACTGAATCTTTCGTTTGCTCAGTATCAAGCAGACCGCGATGTCGTCAAGATTGAGACTCGGCTTGACCGTCGCTTAGAGCAACTGTCCGAACTTCGTCTCGCTGCCGAAAGTCCGTTCGGAGACATCCACGACTATCGGGCGCGACTTGAGGGAACATTAGGAATCCGCAGTGAAAGCTCAATCGAATTCGCGATGGCTCGATTGAGGCCTGGATCGGTCATCTATGTCGACAAAGGCAAGACGCCTGGTCGGGCAGTTGTTTTATCGACCGCCAATCGTTCAGGCGGAGTCAAACTGACAGTACTCACTGCAAAGCGGGCCTCTCTCAATCTTTCATCGCGTGACTTTCACGAGCCGCCGCGAGCACTTGGCCAGATTGAACTCCCTGAGCCTTACGCTCCAACACAACCCGAGTTTCAAAAGGTGGTCATCACTCGTTTGCATCAAGCGCGAGAAGTGGCGAGTGAATGGAGCTCTCCAGAGCCAGGTCGACAGGCAGTTCATCCCGTTGAAGATGATCCCGATTTACGCGACCGTCTGAAGGCAGCAGCACAAGCCGATCGAGTGTCGCGCGATGTTGATCAGCTGCGCGAGCAAGTACGAGGCAAAGGCAATTCGGTCGCGCGCAAGTTTGAGCGAGTTCTTCGCATTCTTCAGGACTGGGATTATGTTTCTGGTTGGTCGCTCACTGAAAAAGGTGAAGTCTTGGCGCGTACTTTCCATGAGAGTGATCTGTTAGTCGCAGATTGTCTTGATCGCGGCTATCTCGATGATCTCGATCCCGCAGCTCTAGCCGCTTTGGTGTCGGTTTTTGTTTACGAACATCGCTCAAGTGAAGCGCCACCCGCTCCGTGGTTCCCATCAGCTGAAGTGCGCAAGAAGTGGCGACGAATTGAATCAGTAAGTCGCGAGTTGCAAGCCACTGAAGAAGCAGCCTCATTGAATCAACACCGTGCTCCTGACCCGACGTACATCGCTATTGCTTATGCGTGGGCAGCTGGCGAAGGTTTCGCCGAAGTTGTTGAGGCTGAAGAATTGTCGGGCGGCGATTTTGTGCGAACCATGAAGCAACTGATTGATCTCTTGAGACAAATTGGGATGATGGCCCCAGTGCCTCAAACGCGTCGAAACGCTGAAGCTGCTGCTGACTTGTTAATGCGCGGTGTTGTGGCAGCCTCGACATCGGTTCCCGGAGAAATCTGACGGTGGATGAAGATGGCGATTAAGAACGGTCAAGAATGGGGGAGTGACAAAGTGACTCCAGACGATCTGGTCGTTGTTGCGACAGATGCCGAGTTGGCGCAAGCAATATCTGGTGGTCATCGTGATTTCACATTGGCTGGTGGCGATATGTGGCGCACTATTGGCGCAAAGACGCAGCGCCCTATTCCCGGAGAACTCGCAAAGTGTTTACCGATTGATGTCATCGATGTTCAATGTGAATTGTTTGACGGAACCAAGTTGTCGAAATGTGCCGCTGCTCATGTTGTATTGCGTGGTTCGAGTATTCGCGGTGGTTGGTTGCGCGGACCGGTGACGGTGATTGCCAATGCTCAGTTCCTTGGTCATTGGGACGTAGCACCTCGAGGGCATCCAAATGATGGTCGAGTTGAGATCACACAGGTTGATCCATCCATGAGTCTGCGTCAGAGATTGTCGGCACGATCAAGACTCAAGAGCGGCAATCACTTACCTCATCCGTCAATTTCCGTTCGTTCGATCAAAGAATTTGAGTTTGAAATCAATGACGGATTGGCGAAGGATCATGCGCGTCAGAATGTGTGGATTGATGGACAACGAATCGGAAGAGTAAAAAGTCTGAGCCTTGAAGTGCGTAGCGATCACGCATTTTTATGGATGTAGGGTTCTGACATGAGTTCGTACAACCAGCAGATCATCAATGCAGTAGACAATCTGGCCGATCGTCTCATCGCGGTGAGTCGCGATATTCATGCACATCCTGAACTGAATTATGAAGAGCATTACGCCCATGATCTTTTAACTCGAGTCCTCGCTGATTACGGACTTGACGTCACGCCGCACGCGTACGGTGTTGACACTGCATTCGAGGCAGTTGTTGGCGACCCTGGAGCACCCGAAGTATTGGTGTTGTTGGAATATGACGCGCTGCCCGGAATCGGACACGGTTGTGGGCACAATGTCATCGCTGCTGCTGGTCTCGGCGCTGGTCTAGTCGCGGCTTCACTCGCTCGCGACCTTGGTGGGCGAGTACGAATTCTTGGCACTCCTGCCGAAGAAGGCGGCGGAGGAAAAATTGCGATGGCTCGCAACGGAGCCTTTTCATCTGGTGTTGCAGCAATGATGATTCACCCAGCCGATGCCGATCTCATCAAAATGGATTCCATTGCGATTCATACCGTCGATGTGTTGTACGAAGGCAAAGCAGCACACGCGGCAGCTGCTCCGTGGGAAGGTCGAAATGCGCTTGATGCTGCTGTTCTTGGGTACATGAACATTGCGGCTCTGCGTCAACATATCCGCCCTACCGAACGCATTCACGGAATCATTACCGAAGGTGGAGAGAAGCCCAACATCGTTCCTCGCCGTGCCGGGGCAACGTGGTACGTACGTTCAGGCACGATTTCAACTTTGCAACCTTTGAAGCAGCGAGTGATGAACTGCCTCGAAGGAGCAACGAGTGCTTGTGGTTGCACAATGACGTCAACTTGGGACGATCACACTTACGCGGACGTCCGCGACAACATGGCAGTCGTGAATTCTTTTGTTCACAACATGGCTTCTCTTGGTCGTTTAGTTCGTGATCCGCGAACTGATGGCCGTGCAGTCATGGGTTCAACAGATATGGGCAATGTCTCGTACCTACTGCCGTCGATTCACCCTATGGTCAAAGTCGCTCCCGATGGGGTAGCGATACACACCGAAGATTTCGCTCACTACGCTGGCTCAGAGTCGGGGGATGAGGGCGTACTCGTTGGTGCCAAGGCCATGGCGATGACGGTGGTCGATCTCTGGACCAATTCAGAGTTACGGTCTGAAGCCCACGCGGAGTTTTCGCTGGTTTCATCCGAAGTGGACGTTTTGGGCTACTGAAAGTGAGACCATTCCACCCACGGCACCGTCTGACCAACTACTGTAAAAAGCCGTGACGGTCTACGCCCCAGAGGAGTTCACCGCCGAGGAGTCGGAAGTTTTACGACGCTATTTCACCAATTTGGACGGTCCAGTATTCGCCCTGGTGAACTTGCCCGAGGTGGTCAAAGGTGCTTTATTTGCGCGGTACAGCCGTACCCATAAAAGTCTGCGTCGACTTTTTCTTGACGAATTTGTGGGTGAGTTAGACATCGCTGGTGACCAAGGCGTTGACGCAACTATTGGTCTCGAACGAGCCGAAGAGTTGTACGAAAAAGTCTTCTTTGAATACGGCGACGACTCAGTCGCTCAACTTGGTGGCGTTCACTTGGCGTGTGAACAATCTTCGAATGTGTTAACCAAGATTCTTGAGTGGGGTCGTTTGGCCAGCTACCTCGAGCAAAGTACGCGTTACATCGCTTATGACGCACGTCTTGCAGGCAGGTATCGTTTTTACCGCGATGCCGAAGTCTTGAACTCTCAGTTCGGAACTCGTTATGTGGGAGATATGGATCGAATGTTCGATTCGTATTCACACTTAATGGAAAAAGTCACCGAACATGTTCGGACATCAATTAAGCGTGATCCGGCCGATAGTGATTTTGTCTTTCGTATGGCGACTCGTGCGAAAGCTTTAGATGCGATCCGCGGAGTTTTGCCGGCAGCATCATTGTCAAACGTCGGTATCTACGGCAGCGGACAGTCGTATGAAGCAATGTTGATTCGTATGCGTTCACATCCACTTCCGGAAGCTCGCCATTACGCCGATTTGATGCTGGAAGAATTACGAAAAGTCATTCCGAGCTTTTTAAAGCGAGTCGATCTTGCCGATCGTGGTGGACGTTGGAGTGACTACTTGTCAGACACCCGAGAATCAACGAGCGAGTTGGTCTCGGGGCTTTTCGCCGAGACTCCTGTTGATCACAGCCCACCAGTTGTCTTGACTGATTTTGATCCAGAAGGTGAAGACAAGCTGATTGGTGCGATTTGCTATTCGCATACGAGTTTGCCCGAGACGCAAATCATGCAGCGCGTACAGCGGATGAGTCACGCCGAAAAAGTTGCGATCTTGAAGGCGTACATCGGTGATCGCGAAAATCGTCGTCATCGTCCGGGTCGAGCTTTTGAACGTACCGACTACCGCTTTGATGTGTTGTCCGATTACGGCGCCTTCCGAGATATGCAGCGGCACCGTATTTTGACGATTGAGTGGCAGCCTTTGACGCCCAATCACGGATACACCCGTCCGGATCTCGTTGATGAGGCCGGCCAGACTGCTGCCTTTGACGAGGTCATGAGCCGTTCGGCGAGCCTGTATGACGCCATGAAGCCCGACTTCCCCCAGCAAGCCTCCTACGCCGTTTCAATGGCCTATCGCGTGCGCTACGTCATGCAGTTCAACGCTCGAGAGGCGATGCACATGCTCGAATTGCGTTCGTCACCCCAAGGACACCCCGCCTATCGACGGGTGGCCCTTGAAATGCATCGCCTGATTGGCGAACAAGCTGGTCATAAGGCCATCGCCGAGGCGATGACGCATCTCACTGTCGAGGCACCCGAACTTGAACGATTGGCTGCCGAGCGTCGGGCTGAAGCTCGCCGTGGGGGCCAATAGGTTGATCAGTTTGGTTCGTCGTGACTAGTGTCACCCGCGTATTGAACAGTGGGGCACAAATGTGTGTCTATTATCCGCGCTCACACCTTGTTAATTGGGTGGGCAAACTTCAGGAGTAACAGGAAATCTCATGGCAAAAGATGACGACAATTTGGATCCAGAACTTGATGAGGAGTTCCTTGAGGATGAGGAAGTCATTGACGATGCCGACCCTGAAGAGTTGCTCGATGATGATGGACTCGAAGATGAGGAAGACCTAGGCGTTGAAGACCTCGACACCGTCTTGGCCGAAGAGGACCCAGAAGCCGAAATTGTTCCTTTGATACCCAAAAAGAAGGCCAAGAAGGCCAAGAAGGATGTCGCCGAAGATGAAGACGAGGACGACGAAGACGAATTAGTCGGCGAGGACGACATCGAAGAAGACCTCGGTGTCATTTTGGCAGCGCGCGTCAAAGGTCGTAGCGAAGACGACGAAGAAGAGCCCGAAGAAGAAGAAGAAGACGTTCAGCTGTCGAATGATCCCGAGAGCGGAATTCAACCCAAGCGGGCCGACGAGCGCATGTGTACCCAGTGCTTTTTGTTAGTCCGCAAAGGTGCACCGATGTGTCCAGTCGGCGACGATACCTGTCCGCTGTTTTCGTAGTCGCTCATGAGTATTGAGCCAGTGATTCGAAGTGCAACGTTCGAAGATCTGGCGTCGATGATTGAACTTGACGTCGCTGCTCGCGAATCGTTAGTTACTCAGCGCGGTGGACTCGGTTGGTTAGTTGAACATGCGCCAGCGAGCGAGCTCAATCGTGATGACTTAGTCAGCCACAGTTGGGTTGGCACGGTCGACGAACACGTAGTCGGGTTCTTGCATTGTGTGTACGACGATGTTCCGCAGCATGGTTTGGTGTGTTCGGTTGAACGAGTTTTCGTTGATGCCCATGCTCGCGAACTGGGATTTGGCGATGCTTTACTTCAACAGGCGATCGATCACGCAACGCAAATGGGATGTGTGGTCATCGAAGGCAATGCTTTGCCTGGCGATCGTGAAACAAAAAATCTCTATGAAAGAGCCGGAATTGTGGCTCGCAAAATCATTGTTTCACGACGCCTGAACTCAATACCTCAGGAGTAATTACTTGCCAGTCCAGTTTGGCGTGCGCTTTTCGATGAAAGCTGTGAGACCTTCTTTGGTGTCACTCGATGACATCACTTCAGCAAATAAAGTATTTGTGAGCTTCTTCAACTCGTCATCAGTTTGGTAAGCGGCGGCGAGTACAACCTTGCGGCTCGCGTACACGGCGAGCGGTGCGCTCGTGGCGATTTGTGCTGCGAGTTTGCGAGCTTCGTT
>Ga0208227_1000039_pt1 | contig 30031 bp, 44 predicted proteins | sample LakMenEpi13Jun11_FD_150692 | JGI IMG/M metagenome (GOLD analysis project Ga0208227, IMG submission 150692) | Freshwater microbial communities from Lake Mendota, WI - 13JUN2011 deep hole epilimnion (SPAdes) | ecosystem: Environmental > Aquatic > Freshwater > Lake > Epilimnion/Euphotic zone ...
TGTCGGTTGAGCTAATCCAGCCAATCGCCATGGAAGAGGGACTACGTTTTGCTATCCGTGAGGGTGGCCGTACCGTAGGTGCAGGAACTGTAACCAAGATCACCAAGTAATTTCACTTACTTAGTTCAAACCCCCAGGAGAAATCCTGGGGGTTTTTACGTTTTGCGCCAAATAATTGTTGTTTACCTAGTAAAGAGAAAGTTAACCAAATAACAACAATTTTGGTATTTCGGCCATTAATTCTTTGCCATATTTTAAGGATGACAATTCTAAATAGAACCGCTAAGAAGCCAGCGGCAAAGAAAACTGCAGCGAAAAAGCCAGCAGCTAAAAAGGCTTCCCCGTCCAAGGCCACTCCTAAAAAGAAGAAGCCATTAACCCCAGCTCAGGCAGTAGCCAAGGCGACCAAGAAGGCAACCGTAAAGGTAGCTAAGAAGGTCGTAAAGAAGGCAGCGTCCAAGACCACCAAGAAGGTTTCTAAGGTTGCCAAGAAGGTAGCTAAGAAAGTTGCCAAGAAGGCAACTCCTAAGAAACCATCAAAGAAAGCTGCCGTAAAGGCAACTAAGAAAGTTGCAACCAAGGTCCGTAAGGCAACCAAGAAGGTCGCAACTAAAGTTGCAAAGAAAGTAGCTAAGAAAGCTGCGCCTAAGAAGAAGTCAAAGAAGAAGTAACTTTTTTTCTTCTTATTTCAAACCCCCGGGATTTCTCTCGGGGGTTTGCTTTTAGGATCTTGAAAACTCAGCGGCCCGAGCAATCTGCTCTGGGCTTAGTTTTACTCCGGTGTATTTTTCAAACTGGAGTGCAGCCTGAAGAGCATGTACTTGGGCACCAGTAATCAATCCTTTTCCCTGTGATCTGGCCTCAGCAATCAAGGGTGTTTCTGAAGGAGTCGCCACCACATCAAACACACTGCTTGCTGCAGCAATGAGGTCGGAACTGAATGCTAGCTCAGACTCATTTTCGCCAATCATTCCGATGGGAGTGACATTCACGAGAACATCAAATCCAGCGTTAGCTAAAGCATCCTCTTCAAAGGCGTATCCATATTTGGTAGCCAATGAAAATCCCGCATCCTGGTTTCGTGAAGTCACCGTTAGGTTTTCAAACCCAGCTTCTTTGAAGGCAGCCACAACGGCTTTAGCCATGCCGCCAGAACCGCGAACTAAAACTTTGGACGAGTGTTCAATCGAAGAATTCTTTAGAAGTGCAAGCACAGCTTCGAAGTCTGTGTTGGAACCAGTCAAGACCCCGTTGTTGTTCACAACCGTGTTTACAGAATCGATTGCTTTAGCCGACGGGTCCAGATCATCCAGCAACGGGATGATGGCTTCCTTGAAAGGCATGGATACAGAGGCACCTCTAAACCCAAGGGCTCTGATACCCCTAACCGCTCCCTCAAGATCATTGGTTGTGAAGGCCTTGTAGACAAAATTGAGGTTTAGCTCGTCATACAAGTAGTTATGGAAGCGCGTTCCAAGGTTTGTTGGCCTGGCGGCAAGAGAAATGCACACCTGCATGTCTTTATTTAGTATTGGCACTCTATAAGTCTGGCAGAGCAACATGGCTAGCCACGATTTTGACAAACATCAACAAGGACTACTTCTCGCGGCCAAGTCACGAACCCCCTAAAGGACAAACCAACACCCAAGGCACACACAAGTCTCGAATGCTAGTTTGAATGCATGAAACTTCGATTCAAACTGCTCGCAGCGCTGGTAGTCGCCAATTTCCTGATGCCTGGCCAGATAGCTTCAGCTGATGTGAACGACTTTAGTTTTGAATCTTTCGATGCCGTCTATGAGTTGTCACAAAATAAGGACTTTGATAACCGACCAGAAATACATGTAACCGAAACAATAGTGGCAATATTTCCGGAGATAAATCAGAACCGTGGCATAAAGCGGAGTATTCCCTCTAGTAGCTATGGAGTCTATCCAGGCTTAATTGAAATACACTCTGTCACGGATGAAAACGGAGCTGATCGGGACTACGAGGTTATCGAAGAAGAAGGTTTCAATAATATCTATATCAAGAAAGACGATGATTCATTCGTTAATGGAAGACAGACCTACGTTATCGAATACACCCAATCCTGGGTTATTCGAAATTTTCAAGCCAGTTCCGGTAACGATGAATTTTACTGGGACGTAAACGGCACTGGTTGGCTCCAAAGCTTTGGCAGAGTGAGCGCATCGGTAAAGGTTGACAAGGAACTTCAATCGAACTTGCTAACGAGCGCTGTGTCTTGTTACCAAGGCTTGTCCGGATCAACAAAAAGTTGTGAAGTAAAACAGTTATCCGCAGACCAAATGTATTTTGCCGCTAGCAACTTGATGCCGGGTGAGAATCTAACAATTTCAATACCATTTACAGCTGGAGCAGTGAATACAAGTGGACCCAATGTAGATGGCTCAGCGTCTTGGATCATTTATCAGATAGCAGCCTTATTGGCTTTACTGGTCTTGGCTTGGGCTGTTTATTTCAGAATCTATCGAATTAGGTCTCGCGGAAAAAATCAATTCACGGTACCCGAATACAAGCCGGCTGCTACCCCAACGCTTCTCGACACCAGCATAATTTCTCGCAAGAGCTCCCATTTAATTCAGGCCCTAATCGTTGAGCTAGCAGTCAAGCAGCAAATCGAAATAGAAGCAGTGACTGGAGATGACAAGAGCTTCATCTTACGAAGAACAAGCTCCGCTTTGGATCAGGATGGGGTGATGGCCGCATTAGGTCTTAGTCAGAGCGGCGCCGAAACTCGAATTGGTTCCTCCGCAGATGACGCGCAGAACCAGCTAATTTCTGTAGCACTTCAGAAGCTAATAGCAGGGAAGGTAAGAGCAGTAAATAGTGGAGGCTACTTCTCGAAACGTGCGCTTGGCTTACCAGCTCTTGGTTGGCTGGTGGGGCTTGCGCTATATATCGTCTGGATCATAGTTGCCCTGCAATTGGATCAGATGACAGGGGCAGGTTACGTGGCTGCCCCGATTTTGAGTTTTCTACCCTTTAGCGCTGTCTACTGGTTACTAGTTTCAAAACGTTCCTATACCGCTAAGGGCAGCTCAGTTATCTCTCATCTCAAAGGTCTAGAAATGTATATCGAGCTAGCTGAAAACGACCGACTCGAATTCCTTCAGTCACCTAAAGGCGCTTTACTCAAGCCTTCAGAATTAACCGGAAAACAAGTGCTAAAGCTTTATGAGGAAGTTCTACCGTGGGCAATATTGCTCGGTCTTCAAAAACAATGGGGTGAGGTGCTTACAGAACTTTACCGAGAGCAAGGATCGCCCTCCTGGTTTAGTGGTGCGCCTTTCATGACCCAAAGCCTCTCTAGCGTTGGTCAGGCTCTAAGCTCCTCATTAGCTACAAGTTCATCAGGTGGATCTTCCGGTAGCGGATCATCTGGCGGTGGCGGTGGTGGTGGTGGTGGCAGTGGGATCTAGTTCGGTTATTCTTCCGTCCGCTAGCTCTTTATCCCACTTGGCAATTTAGTATTGGCCAACTGCAGGACGACAGAGCAATAGACTCAAGGTCGATTTGAGTGAAGTTCAATTAGGAGTCTCAAAGTGGTAGATGCCAACTGGGGTTATCAGGTAGCTGACACGATTCAGCTGGCTTATTTGACCCGTGCTGGGATTATTGAATCTCGTCACCACGGTCTGGTTTGCCTCACTGGGCCTGATGGCAAGCTGATTCAAGAACATGGAAACTCCCGAAAACTCATTTATCCCCGCAGCGCCGTAAAGCCATTACAAGCACTGGCTCTTCGAAGATCAGGGCTATTACTTTCCGGTGAACAACTTGCTATGTCGAGCGCATCGCACCAGGGCACCCCAGAGCACATCAAAATAGTCCTTGGCATTCTTCAAGACGCTGGTTTGAGTGAATCAGATCTGCAGTGTCCGGTGGCATGGCCAGGCAACTTGGCTGCAAGAAGTAAAGCCGAATCAGAATCAAAAGCAGCGTTTAACTGCTCCGGCAAGCACGCTGCATTCTTGGCAGCCTGTGTCAAAAACGGCTGGGACACCAAGAGCTATCTTGATCCGAGCCATCCACTGCAGAAACTTATTGTTGAAGTAATCGAAGAGTTTTCTGGAGAGAAAATCCCACACTCCACCTTCGATGGCTGCGGAGCACCGCTCCACTTGATGAGCCTGCAGGGCTTAGCCAAGGCAATTGGAAAATTCGCTGCTACCGAAACAGAGATTCAGGCAGCGATGCTTGCAAACCCATGGGTTGTTGACGATCACGGGGGATCAGACACTCTTGTGATGGAGCAAGGCATGCTAGCCAAGATTGGTGCCGAAGGGGTCTTTGTAATTGGGCTCACTTCTGGCCACGGTGTTGCAGTCAAGGTGGCCGATGGCAGCATGAGACCAGCGGGATTAGCAGCACTAAAGATGCTGCTAAATAACAATTTGCTTGAGCAAAGCACCTACGACCTGCTGTTTTCAAAGTTGAGCATTCCTACCCTTGGCGGCCAAGAGGTAGTGGGCCAACTAGAAGCTGCTTTCTAGTTTTTGGAAGAAAAAAGCCCCCGCTAGGGTTATCTAACTCATGGACCAGCAAACACCCACTCGACTAATAGGCGTTTACAACGCCGATGGTGGGGTTGTGGGGGAGCTGAAGTACTTCTTTGGGCATCTAATTGGAGTAGCAAAGTGCGAGCTTTGCGATGTGACTCATTCGCCAATTCGTCGTAAGGCTTCTTTTGACAAGCTGGCCTTGGACCTCAAGGCAGAGTTTGGGCTGGAAATAGACCTAAAGCACCTCAATGAAAGGACCGAATCCGAGATTCGGGCCTCTTCGGGCCAAGAACCCTGTGTTTTGGCCCAATATGCTGATGGCTCGTTGGGCATGTTCCTCGATCGAGCAGAACTTGCCATGGTCAAGGGTGATGTTGCCAAGTTCGAGGGGATTGTTAGGGCCAGGCTTCGCCTGTTCTTTTAGGCCATTTTGAGGGCTGAATATAGACCTGCATCGGATCTTTAACTTGCATTGACTCGCTGTGCTGTGGCAGGATTGACAAGTTGCTGAGTATTTGGGCCTTTCTTGGTCCAAACCACCTCTGGCTCGTGTCTAGATCCTTTGTTCTTCAAGGAATTTAGTCCCCCGGAGGCTACAACAAGAACTTAAACCTTCATCAGTATTTAGGTCTGGATGTCATTCGACACGCCCGACCGCGGGTGTGGGTGAAGCGATTCAAGTCCTTTGAATCAAACATTTATGAAACGGAAAGTGAGTCACGATGGCGGCACAGAAGATCCGCATTCGATTGAAGTCGTATGACCATGAGGTCATCGATTCATCGGCGCGCAAGATTGTCGACACAGTAACCCGTGCAGGTGCAACCGTAGTTGGACCAGTTCCACTTCCTACCGAGAAAAACGTTGTTTGTGTTATCCGCTCTCCTCACAAATACAAGGACAGCCGTGAGCACTTCGAGATGAGAACTCACAAGCGCGTAATCGACATTATTGACCCAACTCCAAAGGCAGTTGACTCACTAATGCGTCTAGACCTACCAGCCGATGTCAACATCGAGATCAAGCTCTAAGGAAAAAAAGATGTCTACCGAGAATAGAACCGTAAAGGGCCTGCTGGGCAAGAAGCTTGGCATGACTCAGGCATGGGACGAGAACAACAAGATGATTCCGATCACTGTTGTTGAAGCCGGATCAAACGTTGTTACTCAGATCAAAAACCTAGAGCTTGATGGCTACCAGGCAGTTCAGGTTGCCTATGGTGCAATCGCTGCTCGCAAGGTGAACAAGCCTGAGGCTGGTCACTTCGCAAAAGCTTCCGTTGCACCTCGCCGCTACTTGGCCGAGATCCGCACCGCTGATGCAGACACTTACTCCGTTGGACAAGAACTTGGCGTAGAGGTTTTCGAAGTTGGTCAGATGCTTGACGTAGTTGGAACCTCAAAGGGTAAGGGCTTCGCAGGTCACATGAAGCGCCACGGTTTCCATGGTGTTGGTGCATCGCACGGTCAGCACCGTAACCACCGTAAGCCTGGTTCCATTGGTGCATCCTCTACACCGGGTCGCGTATTCAAAGGAACTCGCATGGCAGGTCGCATGGGAACAGATCGCGTAACCGCTATGAACCTAAAGCTTCACGCAGTGGATGCTGAAAAAGGTCTACTACTTATCAAGGGAGCAATCCCAGGTCCAAAGGGCCAGCTAGTTTTCGTTCGCAACGCTGTGAAGGGAGCCTAAGCAAATGGCTGAGAATTCAATCGACATCGTCGACGTAGCTGGCAAGAAGACAGGCGCCGCAACACTTCCTGCCGAGATCTTCGACGTTCAGACCAACGTTCCTCTATTGCACCAGGTTGTTGTTGCACAGCAAGCTGCTGCTCGCCAGGGAACCCAGTCAACTCTGAAGCACGGTGAAGTTTCTGGAACTGGTAAGAAGCCTTTCAAGCAGAAGGGAACCGGTAACGCTCGTCAGGGATCCCTCCGTGCTCCACAGATGCGCGGTGGTTACATCACCCACGGTCCAAAGCCAAGAACTTACGAGCAGAGAACCCCAAAGAAAATGATTGCTGCTGCAATCAAGGGTGCTCTGTCAGACCGCGCTCGCAATGGACGCCTGCACGTAGTTGCAGAGCTGTTTAAAAACGGCGCTCCTTCCACCAAGTCAGCTGCCTCGATTCTTGCTGTACTAACCGGTGGCAGAAAAGCTCTGGTAGTTCTAGATAGAAGCGATGACCTTAGCTACAAATCCCTTCGCAACCTAAAAGACGTTCACGTTTTGCCGGTTGACCAGGTAAACGCTTACGACGTAGTTCTTAGCGACGACGTTGTGTTCACCAAGGCGGCTTTGGATGAGTTCATCAGCAACGCATCCAAGTCCAAGACCGAGAAGGAGGGCTAGTAAATGACTGCCCTAAACAAGAACCCAAGGGATGTTATCTTGCGTCCAATTGTTTCTGAGAAGAGCTACAACCTAATTGACGAAGGTAAGTACACCTTCGAGGTTGACCCTCGCTCAAACAAGACTGAGATCAAGCAGGCCGTGGAGTCCATCTTCAAGGTCAAGGTTTCTTCTGTGAACACCATGAACCGTGTTGGCAAAGAGCGCAAGACTCGTTTTGGACTCGGTAAGCGCAAGGACACCAAGCGCGCGATTGTGACTCTAAAGTCCGGCACCATCGACATCTTCTCGAGCATCGGTTAAGGGGTAGGAATCTAAATGGGAATTCGTAAATTCAAGCCAACTACTCCAGGTCTAAGAGGGGCTTCGGTTTCTGACTTTGAAGAAATCACCCGCTCCACCCCTGAAAAGTCACTACTTCGCCCACTGAACAAAACCGGTGGACGTAACAGCGCAGGCCGCATCACAACTCGTCATATTGGTGGCGGACACAAGAGGCAGTACCGCGTAATTGATTTCCGTCGTCACGACAAAGATGGAGTTCCTGCCAAGGTTGCTCACATCGAGTACGACCCGAACCGTACCGCTAACATCGCACTGCTTCACTATGCAGATGGCGAGAAGCGTTACATCATCGCTCCTAACAAATTGAAGCAGGGCGACCGTATCGAGCAAGGAGCGGCCGCTGACATCAAGCCAGGTAACGCTCTTCCGTTGAAGAACATTCCAGTTGGAACAGTTATTCACGCGATTGAGCTAAAGCCAGGCGGAGGAGCCAAGATGGCTCGTTCAGCTGGAGCTTCAGTTCGACTAGTTGCCAAAGATGGACCTTACGCCCAGCTAAGACTTCCTTCCGGAGAAATCCGTAACGTAGATGCTCGTTGCCGAGCAACCATTGGTGAAGTTGGCAACGCAGAGCAGTCCAACATCAACTGGGGTAAGGCGGGACGACTTCGCTGGAAGGGTGTTCGCCCAACAGTTCGTGGTGTTGTTATGAACCCAGTCGATCACCCTCACGGTGGTGGAGAAGGTAGAACTTCCGGTGGACGTCACCCAGTGACTCCATGGGGTCAAAAAGAAGGAAGAACTCGTAAGAGGAAACTTCTTAGCGACAAACTAATCGTCCGCCGCCGCAATGTTGGCAAGAAGCGCTAGGAGAAACAGAAAAACATGCCTAGATCACTCAAGAAGGGTCCATTCGTGGATCAGCACCTTTTCAAGAAGGTTGCTACTCAAAACGAGGCCAACTCAAAAAACGTAATCAAGACCTGGTCACGCCGCTCAATGATTGTTCCAGCAATGCTTGGACACACCATTGCAGTGCACGATGGCCGCAAGCACATTCCAGTGTTCGTGACTGAGCCAATGGTTGGTCACAAACTCGGTGAATTTGCACCAACCAGAACCTTCCGTGGACACGTGAAGGACGACAAGAAAGGCCGTCGCGTTTAAGCGGCGACCAGAGAAGATAAGGAAAGACAAATGGAAGCGTTCGCTCGTGTGCGTCACATCCGTGTCACCCCGATGAAAGCTCGTCGCGTCGTCAATCTAATCCGCGGCAAGCAGGCATCTGAGGCAATGGCAATTCTAAAGTTTGCTCCACAGCAAGCATCTGAGCCTATTTTCAAGCTAGTTCAGGCTGCAGTTGCTAATGCAAAGGTGAAAGCAGTAAAGGACAACCTGGCCATCGACGAAGAAGATCTTGTTGTTGCAAGAGCTTTCGTTGACGAAGGAACCACCTTGAAGAGATTTATGCCTCGCGCACAGGGAAGAGCTTTCAAGATCCTGAAGCGAACCAGCCACATCACGATTGTGGTTGCAACCCCAGACGAGCTTGCCGGTAACAAGGTAAGCGCGCAAAGAAGGAGCAACTAATGGGTCAAAAAGTAAACCCATACGGATTTAGACTCGGCATCACAACCGACCACCGTTCACGTTGGTTCGCTGACTCCACTAAAAAGGGACAGCGCTACCAGGACTACGTGACCGAAGACATCCGCATCCGTCAGCTATTGACTCAGCGCCTTGACCGCGCTGGTGTTTCTCACATCGAGATCGAAAGAACCCGTGACCGCGTAAGAGTTGACATCCACACCGCACGCCCTGGTCTTGTTATCGGACGTCGTGGCCAGGAAGCCGAAGCAATTCGTGCCGACTTGGAAAAACTTTCCGGTAAGCAGATCCAGCTAAACATTCTTGAAGTAAAGAACGCCGAAATGGATGCGCAGCTAGTAGCTCAGGGTATTGCCGAGCAGCTTGCTAGCCGAGTTGCTTTCCGTCGCGCGATGCGTAAGGGAATGCAGGGAGCTTTGCGTCAGGGCGCTAAGGGAGTTCGTGTTCAGTGCTCCGGTCGTTTGGGTGGAGCAGAAATGTCTCGTAGCGAGTTCTACCGCGAGGGTCGCGTTCCACTACACACTCTTCGCGCAAACATTGACTACGGTTTCTACGAAGCGAAGACAACTTTTGGTCGTATCGGCGTGAAGGTTTGGATCTACAAGGGCGACCTAACAGCTAAGGAACTAGCTCGCGAAACCGCAGCAGCTCCAAAGGTTGCAAGACCTCGTCGCGAAGGTGCTCCAAGACCTGCCGGTTCACAAGCTCCTGCCGCAGCTCCAGTTGCAGCAGTAGCTGCACCAGCAGCTGAAGCCTCAGCAGAAAACGTGGAGGCATAGAGATGTTAATTCCTAGAAAAGTTAAGCACCGTAAGCAGCACCACCCGAAGCGTTCAGGCGCAGCAACCGGTGGCACCCAGGTGAACTTCGGCGAGTGGGGAATCCAGGCACTAACTCCTGCGTATGTAACCAACCGTCAGATTGAGGCAGCGCGTATTGCGATGACTCGTCACATCAAGCGTGGTGGAAAGGTTTGGATCAACATATTCCCAGACCGTCCACTAACTAAGAAGCCTGCAGAAACTCGTATGGGTAGCGGTAAGGGATCTCCTGAGTGGTGGATCGCGAACGTAAAGCCAGGAAGAGTTTTGTTTGAGGTTGGTGGAGTTACGGAAGCTCTAGCTCGTGAAGCTTTGACTCGTGCAATCCACAAACTGCCTCTAAAGGCTCGCATCATCAAGCGTGAGGAAGGTGACGCATAATGCCAATTGGATCTAAGGAACTAATCGTTGAGAACCTAGACAAGATCGAGGACTCTCTATTGGTTGAAGAACTAAAGAAGGCTAAGGAAGAACTATTTAATCTTCGCTTCCAGTCAGCCACCGGTCAGCTTGAATCCCACGGAAGACTGCGCGCTGTAAAGCGCGACATCTCTCGGATCTACACAATCATTCGTGAGCGTGAACTAGGCATTCGTGCCATCCCAGCTCCAGGTGCAACATTGCCAGCAAAAGCTAAGAAGGCAGAAAAGCCTGCTGCAGCAGTTACTGAAGCAGCAGCCAAGGTTGCAACTGAAGAAGTAAAGGCCAAAAAGCCTGCTGCTAAGAAGTCTTCCAAGACCGAAACTAAGGAGAGCTAGAAATGGCTGAAACCAAGAAGGCTGAAACTGCCGAAGTTCGCGGTTACCGCAAGTCACGTCGTGGCGTTGTAGTAAGCGACAAGATGAACAAGACCATTGTTGTTTTGTTGGAAGACCGCGTAAAGCACCCGCTTTATGGAAAAGTTGTCACCCAGTCCAAGAAGGTAAAGGCTCATGACGAGACCAACCAAGCTGGCATCGGTGACCTCGTTCTAATCAGCGAGACCCGCCCACTAGCAGCAACTAAGAACTGGCGCCTAGTCGAGATTCTCGAAAAGGCCAAGTAACCAAAAGGACAAAGCAGTTTCTGTTTTGACCAACTAACAAGGAGTATGAAGTGATTCAGCAGGAATCTAGACTCAAGGTAGCCGACAACTCGGGTGCCAAGGAGTTGCTCGCTATTCGCATTCTCGGTGGCTCAGGTCGTCGCTATGCAGGTATCGGTGACTTGATCGTTGCGTCTGTAAAGGACGCCATCCCAGGCGGAAACGTCAAAAAGGGTGAAGTAGTCAAGGCCGTTATCGTTCGCACAGTGAAGGAAACTCGTCGTGCAGACGGTTCTTACATCAAGTTTGATGAGAACGCAGCGGTAATCGTAAAGCCAGACGGTGAGCCTCGCGGAACCCGTATCTTTGGTCCAGTTGGCCGTGAGCTACGCGACAAGAAGTTTATGAAGATCATATCTCTTGCACCGGAGGTTATTTAATCATGCCGAAAATCAAAAAAGGCGACCTAGTTCAGGTCATCACCGGAGCCAAGTCGGACCGCGGCGGAGACCGTGGCAAGCAGGGCAAGGTTTTGTCTGTTGACTTTGTTAAATACCGCGTAATTGTTGAAGGCGTAAACATGGTTACTCGCCACAACAAGATCGGTCAGACCGAAAAGGGCGCTAAGACCGGCGGTATCGAAACTATGGAAGCTGGAATTCACATTTCTAATGTGGCGCTAGTTGACCCAAGCACCAAGAAGCCAACCCGCATGGGTTCGAAGGTTGAGTCTGTCACCAAGGGTGGCAAGTCCAAGACCGTTCGCACCCGTGTATCGGTTAAGTCAGGTAAGGAAATCTAATGGCTGATGAAAAAGACACCACAGTCGAAGCTGAGGTAACTACAGACGCTGCTGCCGAAGAGGTAGTAGAAGTAGCTGCTAAGGAAGAAAAGCCAGCTAAGGCAAAAGCAGAAAAGAAGCCTTACGTTCGTATTGAGCCCCGTCTTCAGAAGCGCTACCGTTCTGAATTGAAGCCTGAGCTTATGAAGGAATTCGGTTTCAAAAACGTCCACCAAGTACCAGGTCTTACCAAGATCGTTGTGAACATGGGTGTTGGAGCCGCTGCTAAGGATGCCAAGCTAATCGATGGCGCAGTTAAGGAATTGACCGCGATCACCGGACAGAAGCCGAAAATCAACTTGGCAACCAAGTCCATCGCACAGTTCAAGCTTCGTGAGGGTCAGGCAATTGGTTGCCACGTGACCTTGCGCGGCGACCGCATGTGGGAATTTCTGGACCGCTTGCTAAATCTTGCACTTCCTCGTATTCGTGACTTCCGCGGACTTAGCCCAAAGCAGTTTGATGGCAAGGGTAATTACACCTTTGGTCTAACCGAGCAGAACGTTTTCCACGAGATTAGCCAGGATGACATCGATCGCGTACGCGGCATGGACATCACAATCGTTACAACAGCAAAGAACAACAACGAGGGTCTTGCGCTACTAACAGCGCTTGGCTTCCCATTCACGAAACCAAACAACTAATCGGATAGGTCCCGAAAGGGAAACCACCGAGGAAGGCACACACTATGACAATGACAGATCCGGTTGCAGATTTTCTGACCCGGCTGCGCAATGCTAACTCTGCACACCACGAGAGCGCTTCCTTGCCTTACAGCAAGCTCAAGGGTCAGATTGCTGAAATCCTCAAGTCTGAGGGTTACATCAGAAGCTTCGCAGTTCAGGATGCAGAAGTAGGTAAGACCCTTGTGGTCGACCTAAAGTACGGACCTAACCGCGAGCGTTCAATCGCGGGTATCAAGAGAGTGTCGAAGCCTGGTTTGCGCGTTTACGCCAAGTCAACCGAGCTACCTCGCGTTCTTGGTGGTTTGGGAATCGCAATTTTGTCAACATCATCCGGTCTACTAACAGACCGCCAAGCAGCCAAGAAGGGAGTAGGCGGAGAAGTTGTCGCCTACGTTTGGTAATCGAAGATGTCACGTATTGGAAAGTCACCGATCCCGGTTCCAACCGGCGTCGAAGTTAATATCTCTGGGTCTGCAGTTTCTGTAAAAGGACCTAAGGGTCAGTTGAGCCTAACTGTCGCCTCCCCAATCACTGTTGCGCTGACCGACGGTCAGGTAATTGTTAGTCGCCCAGACGAGGAGAGAATTTCTCGCTCACTGCACGGACTGACCAGAACTTTGATTGCCAACCAGATCATTGGTGTCACCCAAGGGTTCACCAAGGCTTTGGAAATTGTTGGAACCGGTTACCGTGTAGCTTCCAAGGGCCAGGCTCTTGAGTTTGCTCTTGGTTACTCGCACCCAATCACTGTTAACCCACCACAGGGAATTTCATTCGCTGTTGAGGGAAACACCAAGATTGTTGTCTCAGGTATCGACAAGCAAGCTGTTGGAGAAGTTGCAGCCAACATCCGTAAGCTACGCAAGCCAGAGCCATACAAGGGCAAGGGTGTTCGTTACGCCGGCGAAGTTGTTCGTCGCAAGGCCGGAAAGAGCGGTAAGTAATCATGGGACTAATTCCAAAACTACGCGGTAAGAGCTCAACAGCTGCTCGTATCCGTCGTCACCTTCGTCTTCGCAAGAAGATCGCGGGAGACGCAATGCGTCCACGCATGGTTGTTACTCGCTCCGCTCGTCACATGCTGGTTCAGCTAGTTGATGACACCAAGGGTGTAACCCTGGCTTCTGCTTCAACCATGGAGAAAGATCTTCGTGGCATAAAAGGAGACAAGACTGCCAAGGCCGCAAAGATTGGCGCAACAATCGCCGAGCGCGCCAAGAAAGCTGGCATTACCGAAGTGGTCTTCGACCGCGGCGGAAACAAGTATGCCGGACGCATTCAAGCAGTTGCCGATGCCGCCCGCGAGGGAGGTCTGAAGCTATGAGCGAAGAAAACAAGGAGACAAACTTGGAAACTACCCCAGCTGCAGTTGCAGTAGCGGTCGACCCACAAGAGCGCGAAGCTCGTCGTGGATCACGCGATCGTGCACCTAAAGGTGAGCGTCGCGATCGCGAAGAAACCAAGAGTCAATTCCTGGAGCGCGTTGTAACAATCAACCGTGTTTCCAAGGTTGTAAAGGGTGGACGCCGCTTTAGCTTCACCGCACTGGTAGTTGTCGGAGACGGTAACGGAACAGTCGGAGTTGGCTACGGCAAGGCTAAGGAAGTTCCAGCAGCTATTGCAAAGGGAGTTGAAGAAGCAAAGAAGAGCTTCTTCCGCGTTCCTCGCGTTGGAAACACCATCCCACACCCAGTTCAGGGTGAAGCTGCTGCCGGTGTTGTGCTACTTCGCCCAGCATCCGCTGGTACCGGTGTTATCGCCGGTGGTCCAGTTCGTGCAATCTTGGAGTGTGCGGGAATTCATGACGTTTTGTCTAAGTCATTGGGATCTTCAAACACTCTAAACATCGTTCACGCCACCGTCGCCGCACTGCGTCAGCTCGAAGAGCCATCCGCAGTTGCAGCTCGCCGTGGATTGTCTGTTGAGGAAGTTGTTCCTGCTGGACTACTTCGCGAGCAAAGAAAGGCGGTTTCCTAATCATGGCTGCCCGTCTAAAAGTCACCCAAATCAAGAGCAAGATTGGTGGAAGACCAAATCAGGTCAACACCCTTCGTAGCCTCGGACTGAAAAGAATTGGCGACATCATCGTCAAGGAAGATACACCCGTGGTACGTGGAATGGTTAACACCGTTGCCCACCTAGTAGTAGTCGAGGAGATTAACTAATGGCTGAAGAAAAGAAGCCAGCAGCTAAGAAACCAGCAGCAGCAAAGCCTGCCGCAAAGAGCGCCGCTGCAAAACCAGCAGCTAAGCCAGCAGCTAAGAAACCAGCAGCAGCAAAGCCTGCCGCAAAGAGCGCCGCTGCAAAACCAGCAGCTAAGCCCGCTGCCGAGAAGAAGCCTGCTGCTTCCAAACCTGCTGCGGAGAAAAAGCCTGCTGCCGAAAAGCCAGCTGCTGAAAAAGCTACGGCAAAGGTTGACAAGTCAGTTCGCCAGGGTAAGTCTGTAAAGAAGAAGTCTGCTCCTAAAGAGAAGTCTCCTATCTTGAAGCTTCACCACTTGCGTCCAGCTCCTGGATCAAAGCAAGACCGCACCCGTGTTGGTCGTGGAGAAGCTTCCAAGGGTAAAACTTCCGGTCGTGGAACCAAGGGAACTAAGGCTCGCTACCAAGTGCGTCCAGGTTTCGAAGGTGGTGGAGTTCGTCTAGTTATGAGAACCCCGAAGCTTCGTGGTTTCAAGAACCCATTCCGCGTTGAGTACCAGGTGGTAAATCTTGAGAAGCTTCAAGAGTCTTATCCAAAGGGTGGAGCTGTAACCGTGAAAGACCTAGTAGCTAAGGGCCTAGTTCGCAAGGACGAGCCAGTTAAGGTTCTGGGCAACGGTGACATCTCGGTTAAGCTGGACGTGCAAGTTGACAAGGTCTCCGAGCAGGCAAAATCCAAGATTTTGGCTGCTGGCGGCTCAGTTAGCAAGTAGCTACTAAGCCAGGAGGCTCAAGTTGATTAATGCCGTGATTCGTGCGTTTCGCACACCGGATCTAAGACGCAAGCTGTTTTTCACGCTTGCGATCGTGGCTGTTTTCCGCTTGGGATCATTCATCCCGGCTCCTTATGTTGACTACGGCAACGTTCAGCAGTGTTTGGCTCAAACCAACAACACCTCTGGCCTTTACGAGCTAGTAAACCTATTCAGCGGTGGAGCACTGCTTCAGCTATCTATCTTTGCTCTTGGGATCATGCCTTACATCACAGCTTCGATCATTACCCAGCTGCTTCGGGTAGTGATTCCTCGCTTCGAGACCCTGCATAAAGAAGGTCAAGCTGGACAGGCAACACTTACCCAGTACACCAGGTACCTAACTATTGGTCTTGGTCTTTTGCAGTCCACCACCTTGATTGCGGTTGCCAGACAGGGGGCACTTTTCGGTGCTGACTGTGTGCTTCCGATTTTGACTGATTCTTCACCGCTTGCCATCACCATGATGGTTATCACCATGACAGCTGGAACCGGCTTGATCATGTGGATGGGTGAGCTAATCACCGAGCGTGGCGTTGGTAACGGAATGTCCTTGCTGATTTTTGCATCCATTGCGTCTTCTTTCCCATCCTCGCTGTTGGCCATTGCCGAGACTCGTTCAATCGAGACCTTGGTGGTAGTTATCGTGGTGGGTATAGGAATTGTTGGACTTGTGGTGCTCGTTGAGCAGTCGCAGCGAAGAATTCCTGTTCAGTACGCCAAGCGCATGGTTGGAAGAAGAACCTACGGGGGACAGTCAACTTACATCCCAATCAAGGTAAACATGGCTGGAGTTATCCCGGTTATCTTTGCTTCCAGCTTGTTGTACCTTCCAGCCCTGATTGCACAGTTCAACCAGCCAGATGCTGAAGGAAGAGTTGCTCCATGGGTTGAGTGGGTTTCAAACTACCTAACTCAAGGTGATCACCCGCTATACATGGCGCTTTACTTCTTGCTCATCATTGGCTTTACCTATTTCTATGTTGCAATTACTTTCAACCCAGAAGAAGTAAGCGACAACATGAAAAAGTACGGTGGCTTTATTCCTGGTATCCGCGCCGGAAGACCAACCACCGAATTCCTTGAATACGTGCTTTCTAGGGTTACCTTCCCAGGTTCGATTTACCTAGGTTTGATCGCACTTATTCCACTGGTTGCTTTCTCACTTGTTGGAGCGAACCAGAACTTCCCATTCGGTGGAACTTCTATTTTGATCATCGTTGGTGTTGGTCTTGAGACCGTGAAGCAAATTAGCGCTCAGATGCAGCAGCGCAACTACGAAGGTCTTCTGAAATGATGAAGCTTCTCTTGATCGGCCCCCCGGGAGCCGGCAAGGGAACGCAGGCTTCAAAACTCTCTGAAGTCTTTGGCATCCCTGCTATTTCAACTGGGGATATCTTTCGTGAAAACGTAAAGAACCAAACACCTCTTGGTATTGAAGCTAAGTCCTATATGGATAGTGGCGAGTATGTTCCAGACGAGCTAACCAACAAACTGGTTCGCGACCGACTACAAAACCCCGACTGCGTAAATGGTTTTCTGCTTGACGGATATCCAAGAACCGCGGATCAAGTTCAAGAACTTGACTCAATTCTGACTGAAACCAATTCCAAGCTCGATGCCGTGGTGCAGCTAACCGCAGATACCGATGAGGTGGTTAGACGTCTTGCCAAAAGAGCAATTGACCAGGGCAGATCAGATGACACCGAAGATGTCTTGCGCAACAGACTGCATGTTTATGAAGAACAAACCGCGCCCTTGATTAGTGTCTACGCATCACGCGGACTACTAGTAAAAGTCGACGGCCTTGGAGATATTGCTGACGTGACTCGAAGAATCACCGAAGCACTCGATTCCAAAAACCAGAACTAACAGGGGAACGCCATGTCCCGTTCCGATTTCGAACTAAAAACCCCTGAGCAACTAATTGCCATGCGCAAGGCAGGACTCATTACTGCAAAAGCTCTCGAGGCAGTGAAGAGCGCTTGTGTTGCAGGAGTATCGACACTGGAACTTGATCGAATCGCGAACGAAACCATTGAGTCCTTCGGAGCCCATTCAAACTTCCAGCTGGTAGCGGGCTACAACCACACCATCTGTGCTTCGGTGAATCACGAAGTTGTGCACGGCATTCCAGCTCCAGAGCGCATCCTCGAAGCAGGCGATATCCTTTCGGTGGATTGTGGGGCAGAAATTGACGGTTGGAATGGCGACAGCGCCATCACCATCATCGTGCCTGACCAATCAGGTCAGATCCCTGATACTGATCTGGTTCGATCAAGAATTGCACTTTCTAAAGCAACCGATGGATCACTTTGGGCAGGTATTGCTTCGTTAGCTAAAGCCGAGCGCTTGGGTGAAGTTGGAGCCGCCATCGAGGATCACATCGAAGCCAATGGCAAATATGGCATTTTGGAAGATTACGTCGGTCACGGTATTGGTCGATCGATGCACGAAGAGCCTCCGGTCTATAACTTCCGCACCAAGTTACTGGGTCCAAAAGTGACCCCAGGGCTAGTAGTTGCAATTGAGCCGATGGTTACCGCCGGGTCCAACAAAACCAAGGTTTTGGCCGATGGCTGGACCGTGGTGAGCAAGGATTCCTCGGATGCCTCCCACTGGGAGCACTCGGTCGCGGTCACTGAGACCGGGGTCTGGGTTTTGACCGCTCTAGATGGCGGAAAATCAAGGCTCGAGAGCCTCGGGGTTCCCTTTGGTGGCCTTGAGGGCTAGGAATTTAATTTCCCTTTGCCAGTGATTTAGCCTAGGCTAGAGCTTCGGCGCTCAAAAAGGCGAAATCCCGTTTTTTGGATTGGTTTTTTGATGCCTAAAAAACAAGAAGATAAGTGAGGCTATGGCCAACAAAGACGGTGTCATTGAGATCGAGGGGTCTGTTGTTGAGGCACTCCCGAACGCAATGTTCAGAGTTGAGTTGACTAACGGCCACAAAGTTTTGGCACATATTTCAGGAAAAATGCGTCAGCATTACATTCGCATTTTGCCTGAAGACAAAGTAATTGTTGAGCTAAGCACTTACGACCTCACCAGAGGTCGAATCATTTATCGCTACAAGTAAATCGGTTTTGGTTAAACAAAACCCCTAAAAGAAGTCAGAGACATGAAGGTAAACCCAAGCGTCAAGAAGATCTGCGACAAGTGCAAGGTTATTCGTCGCCACGGTCGCGTCATGATCATCTGCGACAACCCTCGTCACAAACAGCGTCAGGGCTAGCACTTACAACTAAATATCCAATAGCAGTACCGAGGTGATTTATCACCTAACCTCTGGAGAAGGCCGGAGCCCGATTTGATCGGGGTGGTATTGCTACAGACCTTCTAGCAAACAGGAGTAATCCCAATGGCAAGAATTGCCGGTGTTGATATTCCACGTGACAAGCGTGTTGAAATCGCCCTAACTTACATCTACGGAATCGGTCCTACCCGATCGGTCAAAACTCTCGAAGAGACCAAGATTGATAAGAACATCCGAGTCAAGGATCTTTCTGACGATCAGCTAGTTGCACTTCGTGACCACATCGAAGGAAACTTCAAAGTTGAAGGAGAGCTACGTCGTGACGTTGCAGCGGATATCCGTCGCAAGGTTGAGATTGGTAGCTACCAGGGAGTGCGTCACCGTAAGGGACTTCCAGTTCACGGACAGAGAACTAAGACCAACGCTCGTACCCGCAAGGGACCAAAGCGCACCGTAGCCGGCAAGAAGAAGGTAGCTCGCTAAGGCGGGCTCCGAAGGATTTAGGAGAAAATCATGGCAGCAGCTAAGACCGCAGCGAAAACAGCAGCAAAAACAGCGGCTAAGACAGCTACGAAGGGTGCCGCACGTAAGCCTCGTCGTAAGGAAAAAAAGAACGTGGCAGTTGGCCAGGCGCACATCAAGTCGACCTTCAACAACACAATCATTTCCATCACCGATCCATCCGGTGCCGTTATTTCTTGGTCTTCATCAGGCGATGTTGGCTACAAGGGTTCTCGTAAGTCAACTCCGTTCGCAGCTCAGCTTGCAGCTGAGTCAGCAGCGAAGAAGGCCCAAGAGCACGGACTGAAAAAAGTCGATGTTTTTGTGAAGGGTCCAGGATCTGGTCGCGAGACTGCAATCCGTTCTCTTCAGGCAGCAGGACTTGAAGTTGGTTCAATTTCTGATGTGACCCCACAGGCTCACAACGGTTGCCGCCCACCAAAGCGTCGTCGCGTCTAACAACAAGATTTAGTTTCAAGCAACAAACTGCCAAGTGGCCACTTGGCAGCCCCAACAAATGAGTATCAAATAGCGGATGCTCAGCTGAAAGGAACCAAAGTGCTAATTGCACAGCGCCCATCACTAAACGAAGAAGTAATTTCTCCGAACCGCTCCAGGTTTGCTCTTGAGCCACTTGAGCCAGGTTTCGGTTACACCCTAGGTAACTCACTGCGTCGCACCCTGCTCTCCTCAATTCCAGGGGCAGCCGTGACCAACATCCGAATCGATGGCGTTAGCCATGAGTTCTCAACTGTTGACTCGGTTAAAGAAGACGTCACCGAGATCATCTTGAACATCAAGGAACTAGTTGTCTCATCTGAGAATGACGCTCCTGTTGTTGCGCACCTAAAGAAGCAGACCACTGGTGCCGTTACAGCTGCCGACATCCAGGTTCCTGCCGGTGTTGAGATTCACAACCCAGAGCTAGTAATTGCAACATTGACTGGCAAGGGCAAGTTCGAGGTTGAGCTAATCATTGAGCGTGGCCGTGGCTACGTTCAGGCTTCGCAGAACCGCAACCCAGACTCTGACCCTGGAGTAATCCCAATCGACTCGATTTACTCTCCAGTTCTAAAGGTGTCTTACCGCGTGGAGGCAACTCGTGCCGGTGAGTTCACCAACTTTGACAAGCTAATTGTTGATGTTGAGACCAAGAACTCAATGTCACCTAGAGACGCTGTTGCATCGGCTGGTTCAACCCTGGTTGAGCTATTCGGTCTAGCTCGAGAGCTAAACGAAGCTGCCGAAGGTATCGAGATTGGCCCAGCTCCGGTTGAGGCAACTTTGTCCCCAGAGCTAGCTTTGCCAATTGAGGAACTGGACCTAACCGTTCGTTCTTACAACTGCCTAAAGCGCGAGGGAATCAACACCGTTAGCGAGCTAATCGGTCTAACCGAAGAGCAGCTAATCAACATCAGAAACTTCGGATCCAAGTCTGTGGACGAAGTCCGCGACAAGTTGGTATCCATGGGACTGAGCCTGAAAGAGTCAGCACCTGGCTTTGACGCTGCTTACTTCAGCTCTACTTACGAAGAGGACGACCGGGCTTAGGTCTGGTTTTTCAGAAATACTAGAGGAGAAACAAAATGCCTACCCCAACCAAGGGCCCACGTCTAGGTGGCGGACCAGCTCACGAGAGAATGTTGCTTGCCAACATGGCCCGTTCGCTGTTCATCAACAAATCTGTCACCACAACCGAGGTCAAGGCAAAACGTCTTCGCCCAGTTGCTGAGCGACTAGTAACCTTCGCAAAGCGTGGCGACCTACACTCCCGTAGACGCGTTATGCAGTCGATCACTGACAGAAACGTAGTTCACGAGCTGTTTGTAAACATTGCACCTCAGGTAGCTGAGCGTCAGGGTGGTTACACCCGTATCACCAAGCTTGGTTTCCGTAAGGGCGACAACGCTCCTATGGCAGTAATCGAATTGGTGCTTGACCCAGTGTCACCCAAGAAGATGAACAAGAAGCCAAAGCTTGAAAATGCAGTGAAGCTAGCTCCAAAGCCTGAGGTTGTTGCAGAAGAAGTCGTGGCCGAAGAAGTAGTAGCAGAGACTCCAGTTGAAGAAGCAGTGGTTGAAACCGCAGCTGCCGAAGCGGTTGTTGAAACTCCTACCGAAGAAGCTCCAGCTGCAGAGGCTGCTACCGAAGAGCCAGCTGCCGAAGCTCCTGCTGAAGAAGCGCCAGCTTCTGAAGAAGAGAGCAAGTAGTTCTTAGAAATGACTAAACCCGTTGACCTGCCGGTCGACGGGTTTTGTCGTTACCGGATCGACTTTGGCTACGACGGCACCGACTTTAGCGGCTTTGCCAAACAGCCTGGCCTTCGAACTGTTCAAGCAGAACTAGTCAAAGCCGTTGCGGTCATCTTTGGAAAAGATGACAATGACTTTATGCTTCGCATCGCTGGTAGAACCGATGCCGGTGTGCACGCTCAGCACCAGGTGGCTCACCTTGATCTAACTCCTTCTCAACTAAAGCGCATCGGTAGAAATCCAGATGTTGCCGGGCGAGTAAACACAGCTCTACCAAAAGACATACGGGTTTTTAGCTTTGAAGTTGCACCCGAAGGGTTCGATGCTAGATACTCAGCGACCTTTAGAAGATATCGCTATCGGGTCGCCGACAAGAACTGCTTCGTTGATCCACTGGACGTTAGATACGTTTTGGAGGTCAAGCCAGAGCTTGATCTGAAGCTAATGAAGCAAACAGCCAAGGTTTTGGTTGGCCTGCATGATTTCGGGGGCTTTTGTAAGCCGCGACTTGGCGCGACGACGATTCGGAGGCTTCGATCAATCAAGATTGCTCGCAACCAAAGCAAGGGTCGCATTATTGAGATCGAACTTACTGGCGACGCCTTCTGCCATAACATGGTCCGCTCTATTGTTGGCGCGCTGGTTGCAGTGGGCAGGGGTCGAGCATCCGTTTCAGACGTTCAAAAACGACTGAAATCAGGATCCAGAGCTGGGTCGCTAAAGGTGGTTGCGGCCAAGGGTTTGAGCCTGATTGAGGTGGGTTACCCCAAGGACTCCAGGATGGGTTTGCAGGCCCAAAACACCCGTAAAAGAAGGGTTCTAGAGGAAAATTAGGGTTTGACCAAGCCACTTGGCAGGGGCTAAACTAGGGACTTGTTGCGGTTCGTAAGGAACTTTGCACAGTGAATCCAAGCCCCAAGGCTTGATACATGAAATCGACTAAGAAAAGTAAGGCAAATTAGCGTGCGTACCTATTCTCCAAAGGCTCATGAGCTAGACAACAAGTGGTTAATTATTGACGCCACTGATGTTGTGCTGGGTCGTTTGGCAACCCAGGCGGCAACTTTGTTGCGCGGCAAGCACAAGCCAACCTTTGCTCCTCACATGGACAACGGCGATTTCGTAATCATCATCAACGCTGAGAAGGTTGCACTAACCGGATCAAAGCTGTTGCAGAAAAAGGCTTACCGTCACTCTGGTTACCCAGGTGGACTAACCGCTACAACCTATGCCGAATTGCTGGAAAAGACTCCAGAGAAGGCAGTTGAAAAAGCTATCCGCGGAATGATTCCTAAAAACTCTCTTGGTCGCGACCAGCTAGCCAAGCTAAAGGTTTACAAGGGCAGCGAGCACCCGCACGCAGCACAGAAGCCAACCAAATTTGTAATTGATCAGGTAGCCCAGTAACAGCTGGCTAAACAAGAAAACTAGAGGATCACCTTGCCAAAAAACGAAACCGAAGTAGAAGCTACTAACTACTCAACCGAGACTCCTGCAGAAGCAGTAAAGGCAGAAACCAAGAAGGTGCGTGCCCCGCTAACTGTTCCAGGTGCAGGTCTTGGTCGTCGCAAGGAAGCTATCGCTCGCGTTCGCATGGTTCCAGGAACCGGAGTTATCAAAGTAAACGGAAGAGCTCTTGATGAGTACTTCCCAAACAAGTTGCACCAGCAGCTAGTGCAGGACCCATTTACAGTTTTGGAACTTTCCGGTAGCTACGACGTAATCGCAAAGATTTCAGGTGGAGGAATTGCTGGTCAAGCCGGTGCACTTCGCCTAGGTATCTCTCGTGCCCTAAACGAGATCGACAAAGACAACAACCGCGCAACTCTAAAAAAGAGGGGCTTCCTATCTCGCGACTCCCGCATCAAGGAGCGTAAGAAGGCAGGACTGAAGAAGGCTAGAAAGGCTTCTCAGTTCAGCAAGCGCTAATCTTTCCAAGATTTCGCTAACCTTTCTATCATGTCCCGGTTATTCGGTACCGACGGTGTTCGAGGTCTTGCAAATAAAGACATCACATCAGAATCAGCCCTAAAGCTAGCTCAGGCTGCCGCAATCGTTTTGGGCGAGCAGGCTAGAGCCCGCGGCCAAAAACCAATTGCTGTTATCGGACGCGATCCAAGAATCTCAGGCGAATTTCTAGCTGCTGCAATTTCTGCAGGTTTGGCAAGTAGTGGTGTTGACGTATTTGACGCCGGTGTTATTCCAACCCCAGCCACCTCTTTTTTGACAGCAGATCTAGACGCCGACTTTGGCGTAATGATCTCCGCTTCTCACAACCCAGCACCGGATAACGGAATAAAGTTCTTCTCCCGCGGCGGACACAAGTTAGATGACGAAGTCGAAGATGCAATTGAAAAAGCGCTTTCTGCAAAGCCGCTAACTCCAATCGGTGCCGAGATTGGTCACGTAAAAACTTTCGCCGATGCGAAGAGCCGCTACTTGGTTCACCTTCAGGGAACTCTTCCAAACAGCTTGAAGGGCATAAAAGTTGTTGTGGATTGTGCCAATGGCGCCGCATCTGATATTGCCCCAAAGGCATTCAGGGATGCCGGAGCTGAAGTAGTTGTAATTGGAAACGAACCTGATGGTTACAACATCAACTTGGGTTGTGGCTCGACACACTTGAGCGCTTTGCAGGCAGCGGTGTTAGACCACGGGGCTGATGTTGGAATCGCGCACGATGGTGATGCCGATAGAACCTTGGCCGTTGATGCAACCGGAGCCATTGTTGATGGCGATCAGATCATGGCTATCTTGGCTGTTGCTGCAAAAGCACGCGGAGATCTATCGCGCAACACTTTGGTTGCAACCGTGATGAGTAACTTAGGTCTAAAAATTGCCATGAAGCAAGCCGGCATTGACATTATTGAAACCAAGGTCGGGGACCGCTACGTGCTAGAAGTTATCCGCGAGGGTGGATACACCCTAGGAGGCGAGCAGTCGGGCCACCTTATATTTGCAAGACATGCCACCACAGGCGATGGCATCCTTACTGGTCTTCAGCTACTAGCCCAGATGAGCTCAACCGGCAAGAGCCTGCAGGAGCTAGCAAGTGCGATGACCGTCTATCCGCAGGTGCTAATCAACGTTCCGGAAGTGGACAAGTCCAAGGTCGATTCAGACCCAGAGCTACAAAAAGTAGTCCAAGAGGCAAAAACCGAGCTTGGCGAAACCGGTCGAGTGCTGCTTCGGGCCTCTGGAACAGAGCCACTGGTTCGTGTGATGGTTGAAGCAAAAGATGTTGGAACAGCCCAGAGCTGGGCCGAGCGAATCGCCAGGGTTGTTGAAAAGCAGCTAAAGCTTTCTTAGCAGCACGCTTTCCACCCGGTGATTGTTACCTTTTTTCAAAACCAGGGTAGCCCTAGATCTAGTAGGCAAGATGTTTTCGTTCAAGTTTGGCAAGTTGATGGTTTCCCAAATCTCGGTGGCTCGAGCCAGAGCCTTTTCTATTGGCATCTCGGCGTAACGGTGAAAATAGCTTTCCGGGTTCGTGAACGCAGACTCACGAAGCGCGTAGAAGCGATCCAGGAACCACTTTGAGATGTTTTGCGTTTCTGCATCGACGAAAATCTTGAAGTCAAAAAAGTCGCTCAAAGTAATATCTTGATCTGGTCCTGGCGCCTGCAAAACATTGAGGCCCTCAATTATCAAAACATCCGGTGAGTCAACAACTACTTGTTCACCAGGGAGGATGTCATAAGTGAGGTGCGAATAAACCGGCGCTGAAACTTGGGACTTACCGCTTTTGATGTCTGAAACAAACTTGATAAGCGCCAAACGGTCATAGGATTCCGGAAAACCTTTGCGTTCCATAATTGAGCGTTTTTCTAATTCCTTATTTGGATATAGGAATCCGTCGGTGGTGACAAGTGCAACCTTTGGGGTTCCTTCCCAACGACTAAGAAGCTCTCTGAGCAATCTTGAAACAGTTGACTTTCCAACAGCTACCGAACCGGCAACACCAATAATGAATGGCACTGGCTTGGCGCGCTCTCCCAAGAACTCACTGGTTGCTTTATGGATGTCAGCGTGCTTTGTCACATACAAATTAAGGAAACGGCTAAGGGGTAAGTAGACTTCTGATACTTCCGTTAGGTCAAGAAAGTCACCGAGACCTCGGATTTGAGAGATTTCTGACTCGGTCAAAGGTTGTTTTGTTGAATTTCCGAGCTGAGACCAGTCCGATCGCAATATTTCAACAAATGGGGTCAGCTCGCCCTGGTTTATAGGGGTTGAAGGGGAACTGGAAGCACTCACAACAAGTCATTCTGCCGTAAATTAGAGGTATGTGCGGAATTGTTGGATATGTAGGACCGAAATCAACCAAAGATGTAATTCTTGGGGGATTGCGGCGCCTTGAGTATCGCGGATATGACTCCGCAGGTATTTCGGTAATCACCGCGCTTGGAACCCTAGAGACCAGGAAGAAAGCCGGAAAGCTAGACAACCTAGTTGCAGATATAGAAGCCCACCCAATGGAATCTTCTAAGACCGGAATCGGTCATACCCGTTGGGCAACCCACGGTGCCCCAACCGATCAAAACGCCCACCCGCACCTAGGTGGATCCCACTCAAAACTTGCCCTAATTCATAACGGAATCATTGAGAACTTTGCTGAACTCAAGCAAGAACTTTTGGCATCCGGCACCAACTTCGCGAGCGAGACAGACTCCGAGGTAGCGGCACACTTGATTGCCAAAGAGTTTGATAAATCCGGAGACTTAGCTTTTGCTTTTGGCAAGGTAGTAAATCGCCTCCACGGCGCCTTCACCATATTGATCATCCACGAAGAATTCCCAGATTTGATTTTGGCTGCCAGAAGAAATGCTCCATTGGTAATTGGCCTGGGAGATGGCGAGAACTTCTTAGGAAGTGACGTGGCAGCCTTTGTTGAACACACCAAGCGTGCAATCTCAGTTGGACAAGACCAAATTGTTAGCCTGAGCTCCACTGGCGTCAGCGTCACTAACTTTGATGGGACACCGGTAGTTAGCAAAGAGTTCAAAATTGACTGGGATGCATCCCAGGCCTCCAAGGGCGGCTGGCCATCATTTATGGCTAAGGAAATCGCCGACCAACCGCAAGCGGTAGCAGACACCATGATGGGAAGAATTAACTCAGACGGTCTAGTTACCCTAAGAGACTTAGATGCTTTAGATAAGAAGTACTTCGATGAAATCGAACGCATCATTGTTGTTGCCTGCGGAACAGCAAGCTACGCCGGCGAGATAGCTAAGTACGCTATTGAGAAGTGGGCCAAGATCCCAGTTTCAGTTGAGCTAGCTCACGAGTTTAGATATCGCGACCCAATACTTACTTCCAAGACCATGATTGTGGCCGTTAGCCAGTCTGGTGAAACCATGGACACCTTGATGGCAACTCGCTTTGCTAAAGAACAAGGCGCCAAGGTCTTGGCTATTTGCAATACTCAGGGAGCAACCCTTGCACGCGAAAGCGATGCCGTTATTTACACTCACGCCGGTCCCGAGGTTGCGGTAGCTTCCACCAAAGCCCTAACAGCGCAGATGACTGCGGTGTATTTACTGGCTCTATTCCTGGCAGCCAATAGAGCGATTCTTGATCGCAATGAGCTAATGACTCTTGGAAAAGAACTCTTGAAACTTCCAGCCAAGGTCGAAGAGACACTAGCTTCACTTGGTCAGGTGGCAAAGCTTGCCAAGAAGATGGAAAAAGCAAAGACCGTTTTGTTCCTTGGAAGAAACGTGGGGTTCCCAGTTGCGATGGAGGGAGCGCTCAAGCTCAAAGAGCTCGCCTATATTCACGCTGAAGGTTTTGCCGCCGGTGAACTAAAGCACGGCCCCATTGCACTTATTGAAAAGGGCCAACCGGTGATTGTTATTCTTCCGGCGCCAGCAGACCCACTGCACCCCAAGGTTGTTTCAAACATTCAAGAGATCAAGGCTCGTGGCGCAGAGGTAATCGCTATTGCGGTCCAGGGAGACACCGAGGTTGCAAACTACGCGACCAATGTTTGGTACGTGCCAGCAACCGAGTGGTTGATGGCCCCAATCCTGACCGTTATCCCACTTCAAGCATTTGCCATGGAGCTCGCAACCGCTAAGGGTCTCGACGTGGATCAACCGAGGAACCTGGCCAAATCAGTCACGGTCGAGTAATGATTTTTGGAATCGGTGTTGATTTGGTTGACATCCAAAGATTCGAGAAAGCCCTAGACCAAACCCCAAAGCTTCGAGATCGGTTATTCACCGAGAGCGAGCGGGAGCTTTCTCTCCAATCCTTAGCCGCCAGATTCGCAGCGAAAGAAGCGCTCGTGAAGGCAGTGGGCAAAGCCAAGGGGCTATCTTTTCAAGGGGTAAGTGTTGCCAAGGACCAAGACGGCAAGCCGTATTTTGAATTCACCGGCGAGACCGAGCAGACCATCAAGTCTCACGGCATTAGCCAATTTCATCTTTCCTTGAGTCACGATGGCAACATGGCCGTTGCCTACGTGGTTGCTGAGGTTACAAATTGAGAACCATAACTATTGATCTAGAGGCAATTGCAAATAATTACAAGACATTAAAGAAGCTAACCGGCGGTCAAGTATTAGCAATTGTTAAAGCTGACGCCTTTGGCCACGGCATGATTGAAGTTTCCAAAAAGCTTGAATCTATTGGCGTGGATATTCTTGGAACGGCTGACATAGATGAGGCCATGGAGCTTCGCCACGCCGGAATCAAATCTCCAATTATGGCTTGGCTCCACGGCAAGAACACACAGTTTGAAGAAGCCATCAGTAATGATATTGAACTCGGCGCATCTGCTATTGCAACTTTGGAAAAAATCGGGACTGCTGCCAAGAAAGTTGGCAAGATTGCCAAGGTGCATCTAAAAGTCGACACCGGACTTGGAAGAAACGGTGCTGATCTTGCGAGCTGGCCAGCGCTTATCGAAAAAGCAGTTGAGCTATCAGGCAGCGGAGCGATTGAGTTGGTTGGAGTTTTCTCACACCTTTCTGGCACCAGCGAGAAAGATGATCTGGAACAACTTAGAGTTTTCGAAGAAGCCATCGAGACAGCAGCCAAGCTTGGTGCAACTTTTAAGATTCGTCACATCGCCGCCAGCCTCGCAGCCTTGCGATATCCGAGTACCAGGTTGGACATGGTTCGAGTCGGTGCCGCTATGTATGGCATTGACCCCAGCCCCGAGGTAATCGCCAGAGACTACGGCTTGTTACCGGCGATGAGAGTTAGCTCCGAGGTGGTGCACGTCAAGAAAGTGCCAGCAGGGCACGGTGTGAGCTATGGATACCTGCACAGAACCAAGGCTCAATCCACGCTAGCCCTGGTGCCTTTTGGCTATACCGAGGGGTTTCCGAGGGTGGCTACCGGGCAAGCCGAGGTGTCACTAAATGGCAAGAAATACCCAGTTCTAGCTCGGGTGGCTATGGATCAGTTCATCCTGGATCTAGGAACCGACAGCGCCGAAGTTGGCGATGAGGTCGTAATCATCGGCGATAGCACCAAGGGCGAGCCAAGTGCTGAAGATTTAGCCCGGGCCGCCGGCACCATCAATTATGAAATAGTTACCAAGATGGGCGGCCGGGCAAAGCGGGTCTTTCGTTGAGTAACGCTAAGCAACTTTCGATTTTGATCAAAAACGAGAACCAGATGCATGAGCTTGGGCTTCGGTTGGGTTCGTTATTGAAGCCAGGAGATCTAATTTCCCTAAATGGTGTCTTGGGTGCTGGAAAAACTACCCTCACTAAAGCAATCGGAGAAGGTGTCGGGGTTCAAGGAAGTATTTCTTCTCCGACGTTTCTGATTGCCCGCACTCACCCAACAACTTCCGGAACACCCTTTGTTCACATAGATGCGTATCGACTGTCTGCCCCCAGAGAACTGGATGATCTAGACATCGATTACTCAAACTCAATTTCTGTTATCGAGTGGGGTAAGGGATTCACTGATGGCCTTAGTGGATCACTTCTAGAAATTGAAATTGAAAGATTTCTAGATTCCGAAGACCGTAAGCTAACTGTTTCTGGCCAGGGAAGACTCGGCGATGCCTCAAAACTTCTTGGTGAAACAAAATGAAGCAGATTGTTTTAGCACTAGACACATCACAAGGAACCTCGGTTGCTGTGTTGGTAGATGGCGAAGTTGTAGCTGAGTCAGCAGATCCAAATCCAATGCGTCACGCAGAAAACATTGGGACACTTGTTGCGAGCTGTATCGAGCAAGCAGGAGTCAGCGCTGCTGAATTCACTGACGTCGCTGTGGGGATTGGCCCTGGGCCATTCACAGGTCTGCGGGTAGGAATTGCTGCCGCCAAGATGTTTGCCGCTGGTTCGAAAGCAAAACTCCATGGCGTTGGTTCTCTAGATGCAATTGCATACAACTTGTCTCTAACAGAGCCGACCTTGGTGATTGCCGATGCCAGAAGATCTGAGGTTTACTTTGGCCTTTACCAAGGCAAGAGCCCTAACGGGGCCCCTAAAGCCATCTTGATTCCTGGTGTTAGCAGGCAAGCTGAGCTAGAAGCTAGCCTCCAGGCCCAGGGTCAGGAGTATGAGCTCATCTCGGAGCCTGTTGCCGCTGCTTCCGTCGGATTGCTAGCCCTTGCCCAGCAATCAGAAGGCCACGCAGCTGGCCCCATTCAGGCCAATTACCTCAGAGAGCCTGATGCCACTTATGCAAAGCCTAAGAAGGTTTCTGGATGAGCCATCAAATAAGAATTGCTTCAGAAGCGGACCTAGAGCAAATAATGCAGATTGAAAAAGCTTGTTTTGCTAACGATGCCTGGTCTAAATCAAATATGAAAAGTGAACTTCTGGCCCCGCACACAACCTATGTTGTTGCCGAAGAAAGTAATTCCTTGATCGGGTATGCGGGCCTTAGCAAACTTGCCTCTTCAACAAGTTGTGACATTCAAACTATTGCTGTGAGCGAAAGTCACCGCGGAT
>Ga0208227_1000041_pt1 | contig 29625 bp, 24 predicted proteins | sample LakMenEpi13Jun11_FD_150692 | JGI IMG/M metagenome (GOLD analysis project Ga0208227, IMG submission 150692) | Freshwater microbial communities from Lake Mendota, WI - 13JUN2011 deep hole epilimnion (SPAdes) | ecosystem: Environmental > Aquatic > Freshwater > Lake > Epilimnion/Euphotic zone ...
TGACTCATCAGGAGCCGCCAAGCGCATGACGCAAGTATTTTCAACAAGTCGTCTAGCAACATCGTTGTTTGAGCGAATGCCAGAAGCTGCAGCATGGTTTGAACGCGAAGAAGAGCTTCTGCCACAAAAATTAGATCAACTACTTGGCCAATTCCAGGCAATAATTTCCCGTCATGAAGATCCGGATATGGCCGCAGCAAGCATCAAGGCTATTCGGAGAAAAGAGACCCTCCGGGTCGCAATCGGATTCGTTATCGGTTCACTCGATCTTGACGCCTCTTCGAAGGGGCTATCGGACATAACCGAGGCATACCTATTGAGCATGCAAGAACTTGCGATCGGCTCGATGCAGGCAAAACTTGGGAACCTTTGCCAAGAGCTTGCAATAGTTGCCATGGGCCGGTTTGGGGGAGCAGAGCTTGGGTTTGGTTCCGACGCCGATGTGATGTTCGTATACAAACCAACAGTTGCCGAAGTAAGCCTTGCCCAGTCACAGGCCCAAGAGCTAGTTTCTGAGATTCGAAGACTTTGCTCAGATCAGATTCTTGAGTTTGAGCTAGATCTGGATCTTCGGCCAGAAGGTAAGAACGGGCCCATTGTCAGGTCGATTGATTCCTACGCCAGTTACTATCGGCGTTGGGCGGGTACCTGGGAGTCACAGGCTCTGCTTCGAGCACGGGTAATTTCTGGAGAGGAATCAATAAAGGCAGAGTTTGTTTCGCTGATTGATCGCTATCGCTATCCAGAACAAATGGAAGAAGCTGCGGTAATTGAAATAAGAAGAATCAAGGCCAGAGTGGAAGTTGAAAGGCTTCCACTAGGCGCTGACCCAATGAGGCACCTAAAGCTGGGAAGAGGTTCCATTAGCGATGTTGAGTGGTTAGTGCAGCTTCTTCAGCTAAAACATGGCTTTGCTAATCCAAGCCTGCAGACACCCCATACTTTGCAAGCGCTTGATCAGCTAGAGCTAGCCGGAATCGTTCAAGCATCGGATGCAATTGTGCTCAAGCAGGCTTGGCAGCTATCTTCTGCCATTCGCTCTGCAGTTATGCTGGCGCAGAACAAGCGAACCGATGTTTTACCAACCGACCGTCAGCAATTGGAATCTATTGCCAGGTTGCTTGAGTATCCTCGTGGCGGAGCGACGGCACTGGAGCAAAATTACTTAGCCACTACTCGACGAGCTAGAGCGGTGTTTGAGAAACTGTTCTACGACTAAACGCCGTAGTAAAGCTCAAACTCGTAAGGGTGCGGGCGAAGCGCCAAAGGCGCGATTTCTTTTTCTCTCTTGTAAGAAATCCAAGTTTCGATTAGATCCTTGGTAAATACATCACCTGCAAGCAAGTAGTCATGATCTGCCTCTAGCGCCTGCAGAACCTCTTCTAGGGTTCCTGGAACCTGTGGGATCAGCTTTGCTTCCTCTGGCGGCAATTCGTATAGGTCCTTGTCCACTGGCTCGTGTGGCTCAATGCGGTTCTTGATGCCATCAAGGCCGGCCATTAGCATCGCTGCGAAGGCCAGGTACGGGTTTGAGGAAGCGTCTGGCGCGCGGAACTCGATGCGCTTAGCTTTCGGGTTGGTTCCAGTCATTGGAATACGAATTGCAGCTGATCTGTTTCCAGCGGAGTAAACGAGGTTCACCGGAGCTTCGAAACCAGGCACTAAGCGGTGGTAAGAGTTAACGCTCGGGTTGGTGAATGCAAGCAAGCTTGGTGCGTGCTTTAGGATTCCACCGATGTACCAGCGAGCCATGTCGCTTAGTCCACCGTAGCCACTCTCGTCGTAGAACAAAGGCTTGCCGTCTTTCCACAGTGACTGATGGACGTGCATACCTGAACCGTTGTCGCCAAACAGCGGCTTTGGCATAAAGGTTGCAGTCTTGCCAAACGAGTGAGCAACGTTTTTCACAATGTACTTGAACTTCAAGATGTCATCGCCTGCGTGAAGAAGGGTGTCAAAGCGGTAGTTGATTTCACCCTGACCTGCGGTGCCAACTTCATGGTGGCTTCGCTCAACAGACAATCCGGCAGCTTCTAGTTCGAGCACGATCTGGTCACGAATGTCTGCGTGCTGATCTACTGGAGAAACTGGGAAGTAGCCGCCCTTGTAAGGAGTCTTGTTAGCCAAGTTTCCGCCGGACTCTTCGCGGCCTGAGTTCCAAGCAGCCTCGGAGCTATCGATGAAGTGGTAGGCGGTGTTCGCCTTAACTTCGTAACGAACATCGTCGAAGATGAAAAATTCTGCTTCTGGAGCAAAGAACGCAGTGTCTGCAATACCGGTAGTAGAAAGGTAAGCCTGCGCTTTCTTGGCAACCTGACGAGGATCACGGCTGTAGATCTCACCAGTTCTCGGGTTGTAAATATCAAAGATCATATTCAGTGTCTTCTCAACTCGGAAGGCATCCAAATAGGCGGTTGTTACATCAGGTATTAGCTGCATGTCTGATTCATGGATTGAAGCAAAACCCCGAATTGAAGAGCCATCAAAGAGCTGGCCGTCAACAAAGAACTGCTGGTCGATCATGGCAGCTGGAAGGTTGAAGTGCTGTTGCACACCAGGCAGATCTGTGAAGCGAACGTCTAGAAACTTAACGTCGTTGTCTTTGATGTACTTGACTACTTCTGCTGCGGTTTTGAACATTAGAGATCCCTTCAAATCAACTGGCTATAGACAAATCTTAGCTAGCTAGATGTTTCAAACAGTTTTTGGAATGTTTCGGGAATGTAAAATCTACATTCTCCGGCCGGCACGCATCCGGTTAGGGTCTATGCCCTTCGGGATCGGTATGTTCAGGCCTAGGCCCGCAAGCCGCTTGTTGACCACGGAGATTTCTGCTCGGCTGAGGGTCTTTTTGAGCTTATAGATGGCCTTGGTCAAGGCATGCAGCGGAACTGAACCGGGTTGGTCATTTACGGCAAGCACGGATACGGTTACACCAGGAATAGCCCTTGAGACCTTGCGCTTCTCGTCCTCGACTATCTGCCTTAGGCGCGCTGAGCTTCCTTCGCCGATTAGAACAACTCCGGCTCGTCCTACAGCTCGATAGACAGCGTCTCGGGATTTAGGGTCCACCGCTACTGGCATATCACTTGTCGAGTAGCCGCGCTTTAGAGTCGCACTAAGTACTGCCGCCACCGCCCCCGGCTGACCAGAAATTCTCATGAACGCAGCGCGTTCTGCTCTTCTGGAGAGCACACCCAGCGCCAAAAGCATGGAGAAAAGCACGGTCGATACCGACCAGAGGAATATCGACAGCGGTGAGTCCATAAAGAACAGCAAGATAATTACGATTCCAGCTGCCATGGGACCAACAAAGGAAAGAATTCCAAGTGGAACAAAGTTCTTATCAGCCTTGGCAGTTAACTTATAGACCTGCCACAATTGCCTGATTCTGCCTGGCTCTTTTTTAACCTTCGGCTTTTTCTCTGCCATTATTTCCTTCTTGTTATGCAACAGCCTGCGAGAAGCCATCTCTTGCTGCAGCTTCTGCTAGGTGTTGGAGATTCTCTGGAACTGGAAGACCTTTTTTATTCATCGATTGAGCCCATAGTCTGCCCGCACGGTAGGAAGATCTAACTAGTGGACCGCTGAGTACACCTAAGTAACCAAGCTTCTCCGCTTCATTTTTCAGCTCAACAAACTCCTGCGGCTTTACCCAGCGCGAAACTGGGTGGTGCTTTGGAGTTGGTCGCAAATACTGGGTAATAGTCAAGATGTCAGTTCCTGCATCATGCAAATCTTTCATGGCTTGGGAGATCTCTTCAATGGTTTCACCCATTCCAAGGATCAAGTTTGACTTTGTTACGAGGCCATATTCTCTTGCCTGAGTGATTACATCTAGCGACCTCTCGTAGCTGAAAGCCGGGCGAATCTCTTTGAAAATGCGCGGAACTGTTTCTACGTTATGAGCGAAGACCTCAGGCTTGGCGTCAAAAACTTTCTTTAGTAAAAGCGGGTTACCTGAGAAGTCAGGAACCAAAATCTCAACGCCGGTGCCCGGAGATTTTTTGTGTATTTGCTTGATGGTCTCGGCGTAGAGCCAAGCACCCTCATCTGGAAGATCATCCCTTGCAACTCCGGTAACGGTCGCATAGCGAAGCTGCATTTGCTTTACCGAAACTGCCACACGTCGTGGCTCATCAGGATCGAATGCCACTGGCTTTCCAGTGTCGATCTGACAAAAATCGCAACGCCTGGTGCACTGCGAGCCACCAATCAAGAAAGTCGCTTCGCGATCTTCCCAGCACTCGTAGATGTTTGGGCAGCCCGCTTCTTGGCAAACGGTGTTTAGATTCTCGGACTTGACAAGTTTTTGCATGGCCTGATACTCAGGACCCATTTTTGCAACTGTTCTAATCCATTCGGGCTTACGTTCGATCGGGATAGCCGAGTTGCGAGCCTCGATGCGAAGCATCTTCTTGGCAGGCTTTTCGCCTTGTTCTATCTGGCTCATAGGACAACTTTAGCAATGTCGGTAAGCCTGATTCTTACTCGCTCAGCGGCCATAGCCGGGGTGACCAAAGTGCCAGTTAGTTCGGTAATCGAGCTGGTCCCAGCGTCATCAATTCCACAGGCCACGATGTGATCGTAGGCATCCATTGAGTTGGAGCAGTTCAGGGCAAAGCCATGCATGGCTACCCGCTCAGAGACTCTGATGCCAATAGCGGCAACTTTCACATGGGTGTCACCGGTTGGAGCCCAAACTCCCGAGCGTCCAGCCACCCGCTCAGTTGCCAATCCAAAATCGCTACAGACATCGATTAGTACTTGTTCGAGAAAGCGCACGTAACCCACCACATCAAAAGGCTCTGGGAGTCTCATAATCGGGTAGCCAACCAACTGACCAGGGCCATGCCAGGTGAGCTTTCCTCCACGGTCAACCTCGATGACCTCGGTGCCATCATCTGGTCGTTCGGAGTCTTCAGTTCTTTTGCCCGCTGTATATACGCTGCTGTGCTCGAGCAAAATGACAGTATCGGGCCTTGACTTGGCAACCACTTCCTTGTGCACCTCACGCTGCAACCGGAGACCCTCGTTATAAGCGACAAAGTCAGGTTCAAATCCTGCAACTAGAAAATCGGGCACTCGATAAGTCTAAGAGTTATCCCAAACCTTGAATCAAGCTGTGACTTCTTTGCCCCCTCGAACTAGCGTTTAGGGATGCGAGCCACGGTAGCTAGAAAACTGACAGCATTGGGATACTCAACTGGGAAGAGGCTAAAGCTTCCAGGCGTTGAAGCTATATGTGTCCAAGACCCACTTGGGCAGTCACTGCTGCTTGTTTCAAATTTTTTCTACGGACCAAGTTGGGCCCAGATCTATAAGTCAGTTGAGCATCTCATTCCAACTCCAAGTCTGATAACGCCTGGGAACACTCCTGCCGTACTGATTGCAGACTCAGCAAGTAACAGAGAGCTGGTCGCAAGCATTTTTGAAAGAGCCAACGCGTCACGCAGTAAGCAAGTCCACCTAGACGGGATTGGCTTTGTTGAGCTTGAGAACAAAGCAAAACCTGAATTGAAATTTCTGGCTTTGCCCTTGATCTCTATCATTTTCGTGGTTGGTATCGGGATCTTCTGGAGCAACAACCAGCAACAAAAAGTGGGCGTAGAAGCAATCACGGCTGCGGAATCTTGCATCGTTGATTTGAATACAGCTGAGTTCGAGAGTTGGCTTATCGATTCCTTGAGTACTCAGACAGAACTTGGCTTAGGAAAAGTTATCCAAACAATCACACCTAAAGGTGAATTGAACATTGTTGTTGAGAGCAGCATTGGTTCAGCTGCGAAGGTCTCGGGAGTGGCTGTGTGCACCGATGGCAGAGAGCGCGTCGTAAATCATCGCATTGACATTTCTGGTTTTGGATCAGTTTTGGAGCTAGGGCAGTAGTTAGATGCCTAGGTTTGGTTGGAAGTTAGCAGATTCAAGTCGAGCCTTTACATCCACCAAGAACCTGGAAGCATCCGCACCATCAATTAGACGGTGATCGTAGCTAAGGGCTAGATACACCATCGAACGAATAGCGATGGATTCTTGACCATCGGCAGTTGTGATTGCAACGGGCCTTCTCTGAACAATTCCGGTTCCCAAAATTGCAACCTGCGGCAAGAAAACTACAGGTGTATCAAACAGCGCTCCACGTGAACCAGTGTTGGTCAAAGTGAAAGTGCCACCCATCATTTCATCCGGCTTTAGCTTGTTCTCGCGAGTGCGAGAGGCAAGGTCTGCGATTTGAGTAGCGATCTGTGCAAGATTCAAGGTCGCTGCGTCTCTAATTACTGGAGTAAGAAGTCCACGCTCAGTGTCAACCGCGAAGCTAATGTTCTCGGTTGGATGGTAGTTGATCATTTCGCCCTCAATAGAAGCGTTTAGCTTCGGGTGAGATCTAAGCGCTTCTGCGGCCGCCAGGAAGAAAAACGGCATGAAGTTTAGCTTGGTTCCAGTTGCTGCCTGGAACGCAGGCTGGATTGACTTGCGCATTTCGGCAATCCTTGAAACATCAACCTCAACAACGGTTGTGAGTTGTGCCGAGGAAACCATGGAGGCAACTGCGCGTTCCGCAAGCACTTTTCTCAGTCTTGACATTGGCTCGGAAGTTCCACGCTGGGCACTAATTGGAGCTGGTACGTGAGCGGCTGCTGGCGAAGACATCGCGTGCGTTGTTCCGGCTGTTGCCGACAAAACATCTTCCTTGCGGATTCTTCCACCAACACCGCTGCCAACTACTCGAGTTAGGTCCACTCCAGAATCTTGGGCGAGCTTTCGAACAAGAGGAGTTACATAACCTGCGTCCATGGATGCAGTAGCTGCGGGTATCGCAACCGGTGCAACAGGCGCTACTGGTGCAACAGGAACAACCGGAGTAACTGGAGCCGCTGGTGTGTAGATCATTGGGGTGGCAACTGGAGCTGCAACCGGGGGAGCAACTGGCGCTGCCAAAGGTGCTGCAACTGGTGGAGCAACGGGTGCAGGCGGCGCAACCTGAGGTGCTACCGGTGCTTGCGCTACTGGCTCTGCGGCAACTGGTGCAGCTGCTGGGGCACCAGATCCGCTGGAAATGATTACTAGCACTGCGCCCACTTGGACTGTTTCGTCTTCCTGAACCAAGATCTGCTCGATGACTCCGGCAACTGGTGAAGGAATCTCAGTGTCTACCTTGTCGGTCGATACCTCTACAAGTGGTTCGTCAACAGCTACGCTGTCTCCTACTTTTTTAAGCCATCTAGTTACCGTGCCTTCGGTCACTGATTCACCGAGGGCTGGTAGAACTACGGATTCGCTCATTTTCTAAACTCCTTGTGGGTATTTTCTAATTCTAAGCGTGGGCGTGCAGAGGCTTACCGGCAAGGGCTAGGTGAGCCTCTCCGATGGCCTCGTTCATGGTTGGGTGAGCGTGGACCAGGCTGGAAACATCTTCAGGATATGCTTCCCAGTTGACAATTAGCTGCGCTTCACCAATTTGTTCTCCAACTCGAGAACCGATCATATGAACACCAACAACTGGTCCGTTGTTTTGGCGTACCAATTTAATGAAGCCTGCGGTTCCTAGAATGTTTGACTTTCCGTTTCCGGCGAGGTTGTACTCGTAAGTCGAAACGTTCTCGGCACCAAACTTCTCTTTAGCCTTGGCTTCAGATAATCCGACCGAGGCAATCTCAGGCTCACAGTATGTGACCTTAGGGATTCCGTCTTCATCGATAACAGCTGGCGCTAACCCTGCGATGTCTTCAGCGATGAAGATTCCCTGCTGGAATCCGCGGTGGGCTAGCTGAACGCCTGGAACAATGTCTCCCGCTGCGTATACGCCTGGCAAGTTTGTTTGTAGGCGCTCGTTAGTGATGACCCAACCGCGATCCAGCTTCAGACCCTGCTCTTCATATCCCAACCCTGCAGTGTTTGGTCCACGACCAACAGCAACGAGCATTAGTTCTGCTTCGACGCGAGTTCCATCTTCCAGAACTGCGGTGACGGAAGAGTCGGTTTGCTCAACACCCGAGAAGCGAACGCCAAGTTTGTAGTCAATGCCACGCTTGCGATAAGCGCGCTCAAGCGCCTTGGAAATTGATTCCTCTTCGTTTGGAACCAGGTGAGGCAGTCCTTCAATAATTGTTACCTCCGCACCAAATGAGCGCCAGATGGATGCGAATTCAACACCAATAACGCCACCGCCAAGAACGATGACGCTTTTGGGGACGAAGTTGAGCTTTAGAGCGTGGTCTGAGGTTATTACTCGGCCGCCAATGTCTAGGCCCGGCAGGGTTTTGGAGTATGAACCGGTTGCTAGTACAAGATTTGCGCCAGTGTAGGTATCACCGTTCACGGTCACAGTTTTTGGACCGGTTAGTCGACCCTCGCCAGCAACCATAGTTATGTTCTTACCTGCACCAACCAACCCGGTAAGCCCCTTGAAAAGTTTGTCGACAATTGAATCGCGGTAGGCATTTACTTTTGGCATGTCAATTGAGCCGAAGGTGGCGTTTATCCCGTAGGAGGCAGCCTCACGGGTGTTATCTGCGATTTCTGCCGAGTGAAGCAGGGCCTTGGTTGGAATACATCCGCGGTGTAGGCAGGTTCCGCCAAGTTTGTCTTTTTCGATTAGAGCTACGGTTTTGCCCAGCTGTGCTGAACGAAGAGCGGCTGCGTAACCGCCACTTCCACCGCCAAGGATTACAACATCGAATGAGTTATCAGACAAGGCAAATTCTCCTAGTTGTTGGATTCTTATGGGAACTAGAAGAGTTTACTACTGTTGCCTAGTTGGCCAGGTCACGCGCCAGCTGAATAAGAGTCCTTACGGTTACCCCGGTCGCACCTTTAGGTGTGTGGCCGTAGGCAGCAGAGTCGTTGTTGGCAGGTCCCGCTATATCAATGTGAGCCCAGGCTGGCTTTTTAGCCTGATCGGCGCCAACAAACTCCCTTAGAAACAGACCTCCGATAAGCATTCCACCGGCCCTATTTCCGATTTTTACGTTTGCGATGTCGGCAATGTCAGAATCAAGAAGCGGTCTTAGCTCTTCGGGAAGTGGCATATGCCAAACCAGCTCACCAACAGAATCGGAGGCTTTTTCTACCTTCTTTACTGCCGCTTCGTCTCCCATCAAACCGGCATACCTATTACCAAGTGCGATGGTGGCAGCGCCGGTTAGGGTCGCCACGTCAATCAAATAATCAGGGGACTCCTCAACAGCCATCGACAAACCATCGGCGAGAACCAAGCGGCCTTCGGCATCAGTGTTTAGAACCTCAACGGTTTTGCCGTTTCGGATCTTGATGATGTCGTTTGGCCTGGTTGCGGAGCCAGAAGGCATGTTCTCTGCAAGGCAAAGCCAAGCAGTGGCTTTTACCTTTATACCTAGAGTTGCAATAGCAACCAGCGCTTGCATTACCGCTGCCGCTCCAGTCATGTCGTATTTCATACCAACCATAGACTCGGCAGGTTTTAGTGAAAGCCCTCCAGTGTCGAAGGTGATTCCTTTTCCTACTAGAGCAAGAGAAACTTTGGCACCAGCGGGCTTGTATTCCAGCTTCACTAGTCGCGGGGGCCTAGAAGATCCCTTGCCAACTGCGTGGATTCCTCCAAGACCTGCGGCGACGAGGTCCTTTTCTTCCCAGACCTTTATTTTTATCGGAAGATTCTTGGATGCCTTTTTAGCTTGCTGGGTCATGACCTCCGGGTATAGATCATTGGCTGGCTGATTGACCAGGTCGCGACATGCATGCACTGCTGCAACAACAGTTTCCATTTCGGAGAGCTCCGCAGGCTTCGGCTTTGATTTGGAGACGATGGTTAACTTGGCAAGGCTGCGCTTGACCGGCTTTGACTTATAGTTCTGAAAATCGTAGTTACCAAGCAAGAAGCCTTCAAAAAGTGCCAATGTTTCGGTAGCTGATTTCAAAGGAATATCGATCACCACGTTCTCGGCTCCGCCAAGCTCACGTGCTGCGACTCCACCGATAAACCTGAAAGAGTCAAGGTCTTTAGAAGGGCCTAACCCAATCAAAAGCACGACGCTGGAACTTGGCCCAGAAACCTTTGTGGTTTTGCCTAGCGCCGAACTTACTCCCAAGGATTCCAAGTTGATTGATGCCAATAATTTGGCATCAAGGCCGGAGTGGGCAAGTGCTGACTTTGACCCATCTGCTTTTACACCTATTACATAGGCGGTTGCTTTAGTGGCGGCTGGAAAAGTTTCGCTAATGGCGTGCTTAAGTTTTGTCATGTTGACCATGATAATCCAGTCAATGCTTAGGATTGATTCATGTCATCCGAGCCCATCTATCACTTCGAGCCCGATCACCAAGAGATCCCAGCTGGGCTGCACTTGATTGCCGGATTGACTGGCTTTACCGATGCAGGCGGGGTTCTAAATCAATTTTCAGAGCACATCTTCGCAAATCTTGATTCATCGCAGGTTCTGCACTTTGATAACGATGAGTTGCTTGATTACAGATCCAGGCGACCTGTGATGTTTTTTGAAAAGGACCATATCGAAGATTACGAACCGGCAAGTTTGGCGCTATATCTAGTCCATGACGAAGTAAACCAGCCTTTTTTGTTTCTGCATGGATACGAACCAGATTTTCGCTGGGACGCGTTCACCGATGCAGTTCTAAGGCTCATCAAACGCTTGCAGGTAAAAGATGTTACTTGGCTTCACTCAATTCCTTTCCCTATTCCGCACACCAGAGAAACCGGTGTTACGGTTTCTGGAAACCGGATGGACATTGTGAACCAACTTTCCGAGTGGAAGCCACAAACTCAGGTTCCAGGCAACGTCTTACATCTTCTGGAGTTCAAAGTTGCCAAAACTGGCCTACCGATTGTTGGCTATGTTTTGCTGTGCCCGCACTACTTGGCCGATAACGACTTCCCGCAAGCTGCCGTTTCTGCCTTTGAGCTGGTTGCCTCCTCAACCGGGCTGGTCTTTCCAACCGATGACCTTCGAGACGACGGAACAGAGTTTCTTGCCAAACTGAAGGAACAGATTTCAGAAAACGCAGAATTGCAGAAAATGATTGCAACTTTGGAACAGGGTTATCAAAACGAAGTGACTGGACCCTCAAGAGCTCCCATTAGAAAACCTGCAGTTAAGTTGCCAAACGCGGAAGAAATCGCAGCAGAGCTTGAGGGCTACCTTGCCTCGAGACAAAGAAACAAACCGGACGAATCAAACGACTAGTTTTTTACCGGAGAGATTCTCTAGAATTTTCCAATTCTGACTGAGCTCGTCAGGCGTTAGCCTCGCTGGAATTCTTGCGGAGGCAGAATCTCCCCACAGCTCCAGATATTTTGGACCGAGGTATGACCCACCCGGGATCTTACGGTTAGTAGCAGCTTCAACAATCGGTCTCGCACCAGCTCTTGCTGACTGGGCAAGAAATGACTCAAAGAATCTTGTTGTCTTTGGTCCATATGGTTCCGCTCTTGCAAAACCTGGGTGAGCAGCTAATGACGAAAAACTCTCTGAGCCAAGAAGGTTCTCGAGCTCTAGTGCAAAAGCAAGGTTTGCAAGCTTGCTTGCGCTGTAGCTCATCCCTGCTTGGTAGCTATGTTTTGAACCTGCGGGCCCAAGTTTGCTAGGTGCAAATCGAGCAATGATCGAAGCCACGGACACGACTCGAGAATTAGCTGCGCGATGTTTTAGTAGATCCATCGTGAGAGCAAAATGACCTACCGCGTTAACGCCGTAATGGTACTCGACTCCAAAATCTGTTTCGGCGTAGTTAGAAAGTATCTTGGCGCCGGCATTGTTCACCAGCACATCCCACGCTCCATAGTTCGCGCTGTAGGCAGAAACAAACTTGTTGATTGATTCCATCGATGCCAGATCAAGCTCCATCATTGAAACCTTGGCCATTGGGTTGGCACTAGTGATTCTTGAAACCGCCGCATTACCTTTGAGAGTGCTTCGACTCGTGATTAGAACCTCGAAACCCTTGGAGGCCAGGGCAACCGCGGTTTCGAATCCAAGCCCGGTATTGGCCCCTGTGACTATCGCTAATGGCATGTATCCAAGGCTAGATCAGGAATACTTGCAGCCAAACCAGGGTTCTAGATACTCCAAGGTGCCGTGTACAGGAACTGCTGTAAATAGGTGCCATAATTGGATTAGACCCAGTCGTCGAAGCAACTTTTCGACTTGACATGGGTCTTAGTAATTCCCGAAATCAAGGCATCAGACAGAGGTTAGATTGGCAAAGGCAACATTAGCTACAAAGAAGGCTTCCCCCAAAGCCTCCTTGAAGGCCGACCAGAAGACCAAGAAGGCTTCCGGTAAAACCAAGGCAGCCCCCAAGAGCTCGAAGCCAAAGGCTTCTTTGAAGGCCGCATCGGCAAAGAACGCAAAGCCTGCCAAGTCTGCCTCAAAGAAAGTTGCTAAGCCTGTTGCTTTGAAGCCAGCGGCAAAGTCTAAAAAGGGGTCTAACGGACCGGCAACTAAGGCTAAGAAATCTGATTTAAAAACCAAGACAGCAAAGTCCAAAATATCCGACCTTCCCGAAGATGAGTTAGACGATGTCGATGTCGACGCCCTGGAGTCTGTAGAGGACATAGTTGCCGACGTCGCAGAAGCGGTTGACATTACTGCGGTCGAAATTGACTCAGCAGTTGAAGAAGTCGAAGAAGTAGTTGTTCCAGGCGGTGGATTTGTTCTAAAAAACAATGAAGACGATGACATTCCGGCTCAAACAAACACCATTACAGGTGCTACAGCCGACCCGGTTAAGGACTACCTAAAGCAAATCGGTAAAGTTGCGCTTCTAAATGCTGAACTTGAGGTCGAGTTGGCCAAGAGAATCGAAGCAGGATTGTTTGCTGAAGAGAAGCTAGCAGGGAAACGTCAACTCTCTAAAGACCTAGAGCGCGATCTGCGTTGGGTAGTAAAAGATGGACAGAAAGCTAAGAGCCATCTTTTGGAAGCAAACCTAAGGCTCGTGGTTTCGCTTGCGAAGCGTTACACCGGTCGCGGTATGCAATTTTTGGATTTGATTCAAGAAGGGAACCTCGGACTTATCCGTGCGGTTGAGAAGTTTGACTACACCAAGGGTTACAAATTCTCTACCTATGCAACTTGGTGGATTCGCCAGGCAATTACAAGGGCCATGGCGGACCAGGCAAGAACGATTCGTATTCCTGTTCACATGGTTGAAGTTATTAACAAGTTAGCTAGGGTGCAAAGACAGCTGCTTCAAGATCTTGGGCGCGAACCAACTCCAGAAGAGCTAGCTAGAGAGCTAGACATGACACCTGAAAAGGTTGTAGAGGTTCAAAAGTATGGGCGCGAACCTATATCCCTATCCACACCACTTGGTGAAGACGGTGACAGCGAGTTTGGTGACCTGATTGAAGACACCGAAGCCGTTGTTCCAGCCGATGCGGTTGGCTTCACAATGTTGCAGCGCGAGCTGGAGCGGATTCTTGGGTCGTTGCACCCGCGCGAGGCTGGGGTAATTAAGAGCAGGTTTGGTTTGGGCGACGGTGTTCAAAAGACCCTAGATCAGATTGGCGAAGAGTTTGGTGTCACCCGTGAGCGCATCAGGCAGATTGAGTCAAAGACGATGTCTAAACTTAGGCACCCGTCTAGGTCGCAGATGCTTCGAGACTATTTAGAGCAGTAGCTCGAGTCTTTAGAAATTACTTGATAAGCAGTCTGGCGGTTTCGTCTAGCCAGCCTTTAGCAATTGGCTCTAGCTTTGCCTTATTTGCATTGCCGTGATGGGCACAAAATAGCAGCTCGCCAGTAGCCAGTGACGCACGAATGTAAGCCTGAGCTCCGCAGACGTCGCAGCGATCAGCTGCACTTAGCACTTCACTTGGGTTCTGGTCCTGTGTTTCTAATGGCTGCATTTGTGTTGTTTCCCTTCTGGCTCCTATTTGAGCACACCAATCGCTCTCTTTTGTTCAAATTGGTCCATATTTCGCTAACTGCGAAGTTATTTCCCGACTTCGGGTGTTTGGGTGCGCTCAGGGGCTTCGCCGAGATTAGCATTTCAGAGTGGCAAGCGATGACTATTCAGCTAGACACCTCTCGGTCCTAGAAGGACTAGAGGCAGTTCGTAAGCGCCCTGGTATGTACATCGGTTCCACCGATGGTCGCGGATTGATGCACTGCCTGTGGGAGATCATCGACAACAGCGTGGATGAGGCGCTTGCCGGTCACGGCAAGCACGTAACTATCGAACTGAATAAAGACGGCAGTGTCACCGTAGAAGATGACGGCCGCGGAGTGCCAGTTGACATCGAGCCAAAAACTGGATTATCGGGTGTCGAAGTTGTCTTCACAAAATTGCACGCCGGTGGAAAGTTTGGCAGCGGATCCTATGCAGCCTCCGGTGGTTTGCACGGTGTTGGAGCCTCAGTTGTAAACGCTTTGTCCGAGCGATTAGATGTTGAAGTTGATCGAAACGGTCAAACTTGGGCCATGTCTTTTCATCGCGGGGAACCGGGTGTTTTCGACGACAAAAAATCCATTTCTCCGCAAAGCCCTTTCAAGGCATTCGCCAAGAAAAGTGAACTTATGATTCTTGGCAAAGTTGCCAAGAACAAAACCGGCACCAGGGTCAGGTATTGGCCTGACCCTCAGATTTTTGTAAAAGAGACCGCCTTTGATCTCAAGGACCTTGAGGACAGAGCAAGGCAGACAGCTTTTTTGGTTCCTGGATTAGTTCTTTCCGTGGTGGACAAAAGAAGCGGCAAAGCAACCAAGCAGCAATTCAAGTTCGATGGCGGTATTTCCGAGTTCGTCGAATACCTTGCCCCCGATGCTGCCCTTACGGCCATTTGGAGACTCAGGGGAGAAACTGAGTTCACCGAGACCGTTCCTGTCCTAGACAAAAAAGGCAACATGGTTTCCACAGAAGTCACTAGAAAATGCGAGGTGGATATAGCTCTTCGTTGGGGAACAGGCTATGAAACTAGCTTCCGGTCATTCGTGAACGTTATTGCCACGCCTAAGGGCGGAACCCACGTGACTGGATTCGAGCAGGGGGCTGTAAAAGCGATTCGTGCTGAAATTGAAGCCAATTCCAGAAAGCTAAAACTTGGCAACGACAAGGTCGAAAAAGAAGACATTCTTGCAGGCCTCACAGCTGTTGTCGCCGTCCGTCTTGCAGAACCACAGTTCGAAGGACAGACCAAGGAGATTCTTGGAACGCCAGCGGTAAAAAACATTGTTTCTGCAATTGTTGCCAAACGGCTGAACGAGCGATTCTCGTCCGGCAAGCGTGATGATAAGACACAGGCTGCTTTAGTTTTAGAGAAGATTGTTGCTGAAACAAAATCGAGAGTATCGGCACGAACTCACAAGGAAACTCAGCGCAGGAAGAATGCTCTCGAGAGCTCCTCGTTGCCAAGCAAGCTAGTCGATTGCAGAACTTCTGAAACTGAAGTTTCAGAACTTTTCATTGTGGAGGGAGACTCAGCTCTTGGAACCGCAAAGCTTGCTCGCAACAGCGAATACCAAGCTCTTTTGCCTATTCGTGGAAAGATTCTGAATGTCCAAAAGGCATCTGTTGCAGACATGCTTTCAAATACAGAGTGCGCCTCAATTATTCAAGTATTGGGAGCAGGTTCTGGACGCAGCTTCGAGCTGCCTTCCGCACGCTATGGCAAAGTGATTCTGATGAGCGACGCTGACGTCGATGGCGCCCACATTAGAACTTTGTTGCTAACTCTCTTCTTTAGATACATGAGGCCCCTGGTGGAAGCTGGAAGAGTTTATGCAGCAGTTCCACCGCTTCATCGAGTTACGGTAACTAATGCTGGATCGAAAGCCAATGAGCACATCTACACCTATTCGCAGGCTGAGCTTGAGAAGTTACTCGCAAAGCTAAAGACCGCAAAGAAAAGTTATCAAGAACCAATTCAGCGCTATAAGGGACTTGGAGAGATGGACGCCGAGCAGTTAGCGGAGACAACAATGGACCGATCAAAGCGTGCGCTTCGACGGGTGACCGTAAAAGACGCTGCGGCGGCTGAAAAGATGTTTGAGCTATTGATGGGCAACGAGGTTGGTCCAAGAAGAGACTTTATTATCGACTCAGCAGACACACTAGAGCGCGAAAGAATCGACGCCTAGGCTAAACCGATAAAACTAATCGCTGGCGCGGCATCGCCCGATGTGTCACGCTTCTGGATCTCGTACTCAATACCGATTGCCTTACCTTTGGCGTCAAGTAATTGGAAACTTTCAGGGCCCGCATAAGCCAAAGCAATCTGGTCTCTAGCCTTGGTGAACTTGTGAGCTCTCATACCTCCGGTGGCCCGGCCTTTCTTGGGGAATTCGTCAATCTTGCTCACCTTTAGAGCTCCCGGGTCAGTACCGGGAAGTGATTTCGAGCTGTTTGCAATCGTGAGGATGATGTTCTTAGTTTTTGCCTTCAAAACTCCAAAGAAGACAACCTCGGATTCGGTTTTGATCCCAGCCATTCCGGCGCCATTTCTACCCTGAGGGCGAACGGTCTTGGCATCGAATCGAAGCAGCTGCGCGTCCTGAGTAATGAAAACCAGCTCATCATTTTCTTGCGAAAGCGCTGCCCCCACAACTTTGTCTCCTGCCTTCAGGTTTATGCACTCAAAGTCAGATTTTTGCGGGAAGTCTGGAAGTACTCGCTTGACGGTTCCGTTCTTGGTTCCCAGCGCGACGATACTCTTTTCGTCAACTGGAATAACGGCAACGACTTTCTCCTTCTTACCCAGACCAAGAAACTCTGCGGCAAGCGGACCGGGGTTTTGCGCACCGTAGTCACCGACCGGGATGTCCCCGATGTGAGTTCGAAGCATACGACCCAAATCCGTTATGAATACAACATCAGATCTCGTGGTCGATGAGAACCAGTTTCTATAGCCAACTTTTCTCGATGCTGGGGCTTCGGATGACTCAGAACGAAACACACGACCATTTGAAGTAAGGGTGATGGCTGTGGGGGAGTCCGTCAGTTGTGCGGAGACTTGTTCTTTTCCACTTGAAACCGGTACAGATGTTTCTTCGGCTTGGATTGATGTCCTGCGGTCATCACCGTAGTTGTCAGCCACCTCTTGCAGCTCAGAGGCAACGAGTTCTTTCAAGATCTTGTCGGAGGAAAGAATTTTCTCTAGCTCTTCGATTTCCTTTTTGAGCTGCTTTTTCTCGTTGTCTAGTTCAAGCTTCGAGAACTTAGTTAGCCTTCTTAGTCGAAGCTCCAGAATGTATTCGGCTTGAATATCCGAGAGCTTGAATTTTTTCATGAGCTTGGTTTTGGCTTCTTGAACTTCTTCGGAAGCCCTAATAATCTTGATGACCTCGTCGATCGCAACTATTGCAAGGAGCATTCCCTCGACTAGGTGCAGTCTGGCCTGGCGCTTACCCAATCGGTTTTGACTGCGACGCTTGGTGACTACCACCCGGTGAGCTAGATACACACCCAACAGGTCTCGAAGTCCAAGGGTCTGCGGTTGGCCATCAACTAGCGCCACGTTGTTGATACCGAAGCTGTCTTCCATTGGGGTGTAGCGGAACAGAAGATCAAGAACTACTTGTGGGTCGAACCCTGTTTTGAGTTCTATGATCAGCTTGAGTCCGTTGCTTCGATCGGTCAGGTCGATTACGTCTGAAATGCCCTGCAATTTTTTGCTGTTGACACCTTCTTTGATCTTCTCGATGACTTTTTCTGGGCCAATCAGGTAAGGAAGTTCGGTTACGACCAACCCCATTCTTCTTGGAGCAACGCTTTCAACCGCAACTCGCGCCCGCGTCTTGAATGAGCCGCGGCCGGTTTCGTAAGCTTCGGCAATTCCCTCTCCTACGATGATGATTCCACCGTTTGGGAAATCTGGCGCAGGAACGATTTTCATTAGATCCTGGAGTGTGCTCTTCGGGTTCTTCAGAAGGTGTATTGCCGCTTTTATCACTTCACGCATGTTGTGAGGCGGCATGTTTGTTGCCATACCTACTGCAATTCCGGATGCGCCGTTCACCAATAGGTTTGGAAAAGCAGCGGGTAAAACCTCGGGTTCGGAAAGCTGAGCGTCATAGTTGGGCTTGAAGTCAACGACATCCTCGTTCAACCCCTCATTCATCATTAGTGCAGCAGCTGAAAGTCTTACCTCGGTATACCTGGCGGCTGCGGGACCATCGTCCAAGCTTCCGAAGTTTCCGTGTCCGTCAATCAACGGTGCGCGAAGAGAAAACGGCTGCGCCATTCGAACTAGGGCATCGTAAATAGCACTGTCACCGTGAGGGTGGAGCTTACCCATTACCTCGCCGGTGACTCGAGCAGATTTGACGTGGCCCTTGTCTGGGCGAAGCCCCATCTCTCCCATTTGGTAAACGATGCGTCGGTGAACCGGCTTTAGTCCATCCCTGGCGTCGGGTAGGGCTCTTGAGTAGATAACCGAATACGAATACTCAAGAAAAGAATCCTGCATCTCCTTAGATAGGTCGATGTCGAAGATACGCTCTGGAACTACTTCAATAGGATCTTTGGCCATGGTCTTCCTGTTGCTGTGGCAAACTTAGCTTCGATGCTACCTTCTGTTCCCAAATCACTCGGGAGGCTTTCCGACGCCTACCTAAGCGCCTATCTCGCGCTCAGCTCATCCGATAATCCCCTGAAACTCGCTCAGAAAAAGAGTTACCTGGTGATACTGGTAGACGGTCTTGGCACCGCAAACATTAGAGGCGCTGCTGGCCATGCAGGATTTCTCAATCAAAAACTCATGTCAGCTAAGTCTTTGTTCTCAGGGTTTCCTGCCACAACAAGTTCCAGCCTTACATCACTGGCAACAGGTGTAGCTAATGGTAGCCACGCGGTGCTCGGACACCGGGTTTACGACCGAGGCATACAGCAGAACATAAATTTTCTAAACGACCTTGGATTAGAGCTTGATCCACGCGAGTATCAAAACCTTGAGACAATCTCTGAGAAAGCTGCGAAAAATAACGTGGTGGTGTCAACAATTGGCCCAGCCGAGTATGACAAGTCTGGGTTCACTATGGCCACCATGCCAAACGCTAACTACATTCCCGCTCAAAGTTTTCGAAATCGTTTCATGGCCGCCAAAAAAGCAGTTAGTGTTCCAAGCAGCTTGACGTATCTTTACTTTCCCGAACTCGATCAGCTCGCACATCGCTATGGTTCTGACTCAAAGCAATGGCTAAACGCTATTGAAGAGTTGGATGCCGAATTGGTCAAGTTTGCTCGATTAATACCAACAACTGCCGGAGTTATTCTCACGGCAGACCACGGAGTAATTGATGTTGAATCAGATAGGCATATTTACCTGGATGAGTATGAGTGTTTCAGTGACCTTGAGCAAATAGGTGGAGATCCAAGAGTTAGCTATCTGTATTTTCAAGATGGTACTGACTTAGAGATCAAACTGGGTGAAATTGCTGAGGCAATTGGAAACACTTGCGATGTTGTGACCGTATCTGATTTGATAACCGCTGGTTGGCTATCGAAATTATCTGAGCAAGCCACACGTGTGGCTCCGGATCTGGTTCTACTACCCAAGGCCGATAGGGTTGCCTACCACCGAGGGTTTGCAAGGGCTCGATCATTGTTGATGATCGGACAGCATGGAGGTATGACTCAGGCCGAGTGGGAAGTTCCGCTTATTGTTTTTTAGTCTTCGGTCTTTGTTCCAAAGACGATTTCGTCCCAGCTCGGAATAGACGCTCTGCCTTTTCTGGTTGGCGGAGGATTATCCGTAACGACAATTTCTGGTTCCTGACTTACATCTTCGTCAGCGAATCCCGGCTGCTCATCGAGGTCAGGTACAACTGACAAGAACTCGGTGTGCGGAGCTTCTTCCTGGACTTCCAGCATCTCTCGCTCGTTGCGTTTTTTCCGAAGTGCCTCCAAAAGATCTGCCGTATCGGAAATTGGAGCAACAGTTGGAGTTGGTGCACTGTATTGGCTTGATGTTGGCTTAGGAGGTTCTCGGACAATTTCTAAGGTGTCAGCAAGATTTGATGTGAAATTGGAAACCGGAGCGCTTACAGGACGCAATCTTGGAGCAGGTTCAGCAATTTTGTCACCGGAGGATAAAGATATGGCGGATTCGTTTTCTGGAATTAGCGCCAGCCGCTTCGGGTCATAAAGCCACGTCGCCTTATTTTGCTTGCCCTCAAGCTCGAACTCGCAATAGATGTAGAAGCCATGCTCGGGGGCTTTCATGGCTGACCACTTTTCTATGCCCGCACCATTGGCTGCCAGTCTTGCCTTGATGATTTCGCCGAACTCTCTAGTGGCCGGGTTATTGAAGCGGTTCCCAGGAACCTCAAGCCGAACGGTCAAGGCGTTCAAAACTGCGTGATTTAGCTCATCTAGAACTGGTTGTGCGAATTTCATGACGTAGTCAACCGGAGCGCCGCTGGCTTGGACAATTTCCTCAATGCTTCGGCCAACCCTTATTTCTTCTTGGATTTCCCGTGGGCTCAACCGAGGCTCATCGAGCATTCGAGGGGTTTCGTTTCTGATCGCACTTCTTACGGACTGATCCAGCAGTAGGCGAAACCTTTGTCCCTCGGAGTCTTCCAGCAATAGAAAGTCACCATCTGAACCTAAAAACTTGATGTCTTTCATGTCGGGTTATCTCCTGCCTATGAGTTTGCCAGCAAGGTTCATGACTGAGCGCAAAAACACGGCATTTTCCAAGGAAATTCACGCTGTGTCAGTTTGCTATTAGGGGGTATTTGTTAGACACTACTAGCGCCTAAAGAACAAACGAAAGGGCCACCCATGGCTACCGACTACGACGCTCCTAGAAAAGCCGACGACGACACCGAGTCCCTAGAAGCCATTAAAGAGCGCGGCCCCGCCAAGGCTGCTTCGGACACCGAGGATATTGATGCCGGTGACTCCTTCTCAATCCCGGATGTGGTTTCCGAGGACCTAGACGTGGTCGTTTTGCCGCCCCAAGATGACGAGTTCACCTGCTCTAACTGCTTTATTGTCAAGCACCGCTCGCTGGTCGCCAGGAAGACCAAGAATGGTCCAATTTGCTCTGAGTGTGATTCCTAGTTCTTTTCTAGAAGTTCAGCCAGCTTGTCAGGTTTTCTGGTGGAGATCAGCCAATAGGGTGTCGGATCTTCCGGGTCTAAAATCGCAATCTTAATTGCCGTTTTCACCGAGCCTTGAAACACTTTGTGAGCTCCCGGATCCAGGTTTGGCCCGCGCTCCAAGAAGATTCGGTCCTTGGAGATTACCTCGGCTTCTCCAATCAGGTTCCTAAAAATCCCTACTCTGCCCACTCTTAGCTCCAGTTGGGAAAGCTCAATCGTTGGGGCCCGCAAGATAAGTAGTGTCCAAATAGTTATCACGACCACAACTCCGACAGCCAGACCAATTCTTATATCAAATGGCTCGGAAATAATTGCAATCGATGGCAGCAGAGCGAAAACGGCGGCAAAGGTCCCGAAATTTGGCAACACCCGTTCCTTGTATAGAGGGGATTCGGGCTTCTCTGGTTCACTCACACTCAATAGATTACGCTGGGAATCTATGACTCACGTACCCGTATTAGTAATGGCATCGCCTGGATTCGAGCCTCGCTACGCCCGAGCCGGTGACGCCGGAGCCGATCTTCGATCTACCAAGAAAATCACGATTGGCCCTGGAGCTCGTGAACTAGTTACAACTGGGGTTGCTATTGCCTTACCCGCTGGCTTTGTTGGCTTAGTGCACCCTCGCTCGGGCCTGGCGCTAAAGCACGGAATAACTGTTTTGAATTCCCCCGGCACCATTGATGCCGGTTATCGTGGCGAAATAATGGTTACGCTCTATAACTCGTCCACCGAGAAATTTGAGATTGAAGTTGGCGACCGCATAGCGCAGCTTTTGATTCAAAGCGTTGAGCAAGCCAATTTCATCTCCGTTGACCAACTTCCCGATACTGACCGGGGTAAAGCTGGCTTTGGATCGACGGGAAATAAGTAGATGGACAACTACGGCAAAGCAAAATCTCAACCGATTGATCGGCTGAGTGCTGGCCCCTTCGATATTACGGAGCTTGTGCAAGTTCGGCCCACCATTGATTTTGGCGCTATTCAACTCCCAATGCGTGACGACGTAACTTACAAGCTCGAGGTGGAATCATCAACTAATAAAATCGTGGCTCTCACCGTTGAACACAAAGGTTCTACCTTGCAACTGCAAGCATTCAGCGCCCCCGGAGCTGAAGGGATATGGCATGAGATTCGCGCTTCGTTAGAGCAATCAATTTTGGCGCAGGGGGGCAAAACTGAAAGCGTGGTTGGGCCGCTAGGACCAGAACTAAATGCTCAGATTCCCACCACTGATGGTGGCTCCAGGCTGGCGAAATTTATTGGCGTCGATGGACCCAAATGGTTCTTGCGCGGAGTTATAACCGGCCTTGCTCTTGGCGACACTCTCTCGATGTCGCACGTGATTGAAATCTTTAGATCAGCAGTTGTTGTTCGAGGTAGCTCGCCAATGCCACCAAAGGAACTCCTGGAACTTGTTGCACCATCAGGTGCTCAAAAGAGCGTTAGCAAATGACAGACGAGAAGTTTAGAGACTCGGCGGCCAAAAAACTTGGCGTTAATTCGGTAGACGGTCAACTAAGCCTGGATAGCAAATCACTTCTTGAGGGCATGGGTGGCAAGTTAGGCATCGCGGAGACGATTATTCCAAGCCTGCTGTTTGGAATCAGTTTTGCGCTAACCGGAGAAGCGATTGTTGCGGTGTCCTTGGCAGCGTCAGCGTCAGCACTTTTTATTATTTATCGCTTAATTACTCGCAAATCTGCCAGCAGTGCTTTGATCGGTGCGATCGCTGTTGGCTTTGCAGCTTGGCTGGCTCTTCGCGAAGGCGGAGAAGCAGTTGATTACTTTGTCCCAGGATTTATAGCCAATGCTGTTTACGGAAGCGTGCTTTTGATTTCTATCTTGGTTCGCTGGCCAATTATTGGGGTTCTGGTTGAAGTTTTGCGCGGCAATGTCACTAGTTGGCGCAAGGACCGCAAGAAAGTTACGATTTACTCACTAGTTACTGCGATGTGGGTAGGTTTCTTCAGTCTTCGCCTCGCCGTCCAGGTTCCGCTGTATTTGGCCGGTAGTGCTGAACTCTTGGCGACAGCCCGTGTTGCCATGGGGCCACCGCTTTATGCACTAGTTATTCTTGTGACCTGGCTAATACTTCGAGCCACGGTGCTTCGGACCAGGTAAGTGGTAAATTTGGTAGCTGGAGCTGATTTGCTCAAAAATGTAGGAGTTTTAGATGTCCAAGATTGACAGTTTCGGCGTAGGGCGTGAGCTTAAAGTTGGAAACGACTCTTATCGCATCTTTGACATCAGCACGCTTGATGCCAAGACCTTGCCATACAGCCTGAAGATTCTTCTTGAGAACCTCCTAAGAACCGAAGACGGTGCAAACGTAACTTCTTCTCACATCCAATCCATCTTGGACTGGGACCCAAAGGCGGAGCCTGATACTGAGATTCAGTTCACCCCAGCACGAGTAATCATGCAGGACTTTACTGGTGTGCCATGCGTTGTGGACCTCGCAACTATGCGTGAGGCCATGGTGGATCTTGGGGGAGACCCAAAGAAAATTAACCCCCTAGCTCCGGCTGAATTGGTAATCGATCACTCGGTCGTTATAGATGTCGCGGGATCCAAGGATGCATTCGAGAAGAACGTCGAATTTGAATATCAGCGCAACGCTGAGCGTTACCAATTCCTTCGCTGGGGTCAAATGGCATTCGACGATTTCAAAGTGGTGCCTCCTGGCACCGGAATCGTGCATCAGGTCAACATTGAGTATCTAGCTCGAACTGTCATGACCAGAAATGTTGGTGGCCAGATACTTGCCTACCCAGATTCCTGCGTTGGAACAGATTCTCATACCACAATGGTCAACGGTCTTGGAGTTTTGGGCTGGGGCGTTGGTGGAATCGAAGCCGAGGCAGCGATGCTGGGCCAGCCAGTTTCCATGCTGATTCCAAAAGTTGTTGGTTTCAAGCTCACTGGACAGATTCCGATGGGTGCAACTGCTACTGACGTTGTGTTGACCATTACTGAGAAGCTTCGCCAGCATGGAGTAGTTGGCAAATTTGTTGAGTTCTACGGAGCCGGAGTTGCTTCTGTTCCACTGGCAAATCGAGCAACCATTGGAAATATGAGCCCAGAGTTTGGTTCGACTGTTGCGATTTTCCCAATCGATGAAGTGACCCTTGACTACCTTCGCTTCACCGGAAGAAAGCAAGCTGAGATTGATCTCGTTGAGCAGTACAGCAAAGCCCAAGGCCTGTGGCACGATCCTTCGATCGAACCTCGATACAGCGAGTATCTAGAACTGGATCTTGCGACAGTGGTGCCTTCAATCGCCGGTCCTAAGCGGCCACAGGATCGAATCGAATTGTCCAAATCAAAGAACCAATTCGCGAAGGACATTCTTACTTATTCCTCAAAGGCTTCTAAACCAGCAAAAGTTTCTGGAAGAGATTTCTCGATGGATAACGGGCACGTCAGCATTGCTTCGATAACCTCTTGCACCAACACCTCTAACCCATCCGTGATGATGGCGGCAGGGCTACTTGCGAGAAAAGCTGTTGCCAAGGGACTCAAGGCCAAGCCTTGGGTTAAGACATCTTTGGCTCCTGGATCAAAAGTTGTAACTGACTACTACGACAAAGCGGGGCTGACTAAAGACCTAGATGCTTTAGGTTTCCAGCTAGTTGGATATGGCTGCACCACCTGTATTGGAAACTCTGGACCGCTTGACGAGGAAATCTCGGCAGTAGTAAATGAAAATGATTTGGCCGTTACCGCGGTGCTATCTGGAAACAGAAACTTTGAAGGCCGAATCAATCCAGATGTGAAGATGAACTATCTAGCTTCGCCCCCACTAGTTATTGCTTACGCGCTAGCTGGGACCATGGACTTTGATTTCGAAAAAGACTCTCTTGGTGACGATGCTTCTGGAAATGACGTGTTCTTGAGAGACATCTGGCCAACGCCAGAAGAAGTTCAGAGCACTATCGATTCGTCAATCAACTCGGAGATGTTCACCACCCAGTACGCGGGGGTTTTCGATGGCGACAAGAGATGGCAATCTCTTGACACTCCAACCGGCGACACTTTTTCGTGGGATCCTAAGTCCACCTATGTTCGCAAACCGCCTTACTTCGACGATATGAAAATGGAGCCTACGCCGGTTAAAGATATCCACGGAGCTCGCGTGCTTGCCAAGCTAGGGGACTCCGTGACAACAGATCACATCAGCCCAGCTGGTTCCATAAAGGCTGATTCACCAGCTGGCAAGTATTTGACCGAGCACGGAGTATCAAGGGTTGATTTCAACAGCTATGGGTCTCGTCGTGGTAATCACGAGGTAATGATTCGTGGAACCTTTGCCAACATCCGTTTGCGCAATCAGCTACTGCAAGATGTTGAAGGCGGCTACACCAGAGATTTCTCTCAAGCCGCAGGGGATCAAGCGTTTATCTATGACGCTTCACAGAACTACCAAGCTGCTGGAACACCGCTAGTAATTCTTGGCGGCAAAGAATACGGATCTGGATCCTCAAGAGACTGGGCCGCAAAGGGCACCAGCTTGCTTGGAGTTCGTGCTGTAATAACCCAAAGCTTTGAGCGCATTCACCGCAGTAACTTAATCGGCATGGGTGTTTTACCTCTAGAGTTCCCAGCTGGCGCATCGGCTGACTCTTTGGGACTTGATGGCACAGAGATTTTTGACATTTTCGGTGTTGAAAAGCTGAACGAGGGAGTTACACCCAAGACCCTGAAGGTCGTTGCGAAGCCAAGCGAGCACTCCAAGACGAGCAAGCAGGTTGTTGAGTTTGAGGCAACTTTGAGAATCGACACCCCGGGAGAAGCGGACTACTTCCGCCATGGCGGAATCTTGCAGTATGTGCTTCGATCGTTAGTAACGGCATAGAGGAAGTCAGCCTTCGAATGAGCATCCTGGATAGAGTCAACGGACCGGAGGACCTTAAGGGTCTAAAGGAAACTGAGGTAATCGAGCTTGCTTCGGACATTCGTGAATTTCTGATCTCCAAGGTTGCAAAAACTGGAGGACACCTGGGCCCAAACCTAGGCGTAGTGGAAACAACGTTGGCCATTCATCGTGTTTTCGATTCTCCTAAAGACAGCATCATCTTTGATACTGGTCATCAGTCTTATGTTCACAAGTTGCTTACTGGAAGAAAAAACTTTGACAACTTGCGTTCCAAGGAAGGTCTTGCCGGCTACCCACAACGAACTGAGTCGGTTCACGACATCGTCGAGAGCTCGCACGCATCTTCTTCTATTTCCTGGGGCGATGGCATTGCCAAGGCCTATCGCCTAACCAAGCAAGACGACCGCTATGTGATTGTTGTTGTTGGAGATGGTGCACTGACCGGTGGAATGACTTGGGAAGCTCTCAACAACATCAGCGATGATAACGATCGCAAGCTGGTGATTATTGTTAACGACAACGGTAGATCTTACGCGCCAACTATCGGTGGTTTGGCGAGGTACTTAAACGGGATCCGAACCGAGCGCATCTATCGCAGACTCTACAGACTGAGCCGTAGGGTGTTTTACAAATTCGGTATGCCAGGAAAAATGGCTTACTCAACTTTGCGTGGCGCTGCTAAAGGTCTTCTTGGAACATTTGCACCAAAGGGAATCTTTCCAAATCTTGACTTGAAATACATCGGTCCAGTAAATGGCCACGACATGCATGCAATGGAAGAAGCTCTAAAGCAGGCAAAAAAGTATGCCAATCCAGTTATCGTTCACGCAATCACCCAAAAGGGTAAGGGTTACGAACCAGCCGTCAGCGATGAGGCGGATCAGTTCCACGCAGTTGGTCAAATTGATCCAGACACCGGTAAGGCTGTTGGAGATTCTGGCAAGCAGAGCTGGACTGGTGTTTTCGCAGATGAAATGGTCGAGATCGCCAAGAACAAACCAAATGTAATTGGTATCACTGCAGCGATGCTTATCCCGGTTGGGCTACACAAATTTGCCGATAAGTTCCCAGAGCGCGTGTTCGATGTTGGAATCGCCGAGCAGCACGCGGTGACCTCAGCGGCAGGTATGGCTTTTGGGGGTCTTCACCCAGTTGTGGCGGTGTATGCCACCTTCATGGGGCGCGCTTTTGACCAGGTTTTGATGGATGTTGCCCTTCACAAAGCAGGGGTAACCTTCGTACTTGACCGCGCCGGTGTAACAGGACCAGATGGCGCTAGCCATCACGGTATGTGGGATCTGGCTATGCTACAAATTGTCCCGGGAATCAGAATTGCTTCACCTCGAGATGGAAAAAGACTTGTCGAGGAACTGAATGAAGCAATCGAGGTTTCTGATGCACCGACCGTTATTCGATTCCCTAAGGGCTCTGTATCTCAAGAGATCGAAGCAGTAAGACGACTAGACGACGGCGTTGATGTGCTTATGGAAAGCCCAGCGAAGGATGTGCTAATTCTGACTGTAGGTTCAATGGCTCACATGGGGCTACAAGTAGCCAAGATGCTTGCCGATCAGGGAATTGGTGCAACTGTTATTGACCCTCGTTGGGTCATTCCAGTTCCTGAATCTGTTGTCTTACTTTCGAGCAAGCACAGGTTAGTTGTGACAATCGAAGATGGAATTCGAGTCGGTGGAATCGGAACCCGTGTTCGTCAGGACCTTCGCGCGGCTCAGGTTGATACCGCACTGAGCGAAATTGGATTACCGGATGAGTTCCTGGAGCATGCTTCCAGGGATGAAATTCTAGATCGCGTTGGCCTAAACGCACAAGACATTTCACGCGAGATTGTCGCCCAGGTTCTTGGTTCACGCGTGCCACACGCTAGAGCTATTCCTGAGGACTCTGTGGTTTCTGATCAGGCTCGTCTAGCCGATTAATTGAATCCGTAATCGCATCAGCGGTTAGATCAACCTGCCATCTTCTTGCACCAAATCCCATTAGAGCTTGCTTTACGTTCTCTAGCTTTGTTGGTTCTGGAGGCGCGAAACATATTTGCCTCAAATAATCAGGAGTGAGCAAGTTCTCCAAGGGGACATTCGCATTCTCACTAATAAGAGTCAACGCATTCTTAGCGTGACGCAACCGGCGATCAGCCTCTGGGTACTTAGCTGCCCAGTTGCGGTGATTTGGAATACCTTCTGTTTTCTCTGCTCTGACAGACGGAAGGACCGTGGCCTTGAGTGCTGCTTGCAGCGCTTCCCACCAAAGCTCCAGGTAGCTTCTGGAAGCTCGACCAGTAAAGCTTCTAAGCGAGGCTAGCTCTGGTCTAGTCCTTGGTTTGGCATTTGCTACCGCCAAGATCGAAGAGTCAGGAATCAATCGTCCAGGGGAGACATCCATCTTGATGGCAAGTTCTTCACGTGCCAGCCAAAGCCTCCTTGCTGTCTCCAAAGAAAGCTGGTCGGAAACTTTGGTTAGACCGGAGATTCCACGCCAGCGATCTTGTTTGGTTGGCTTTGGCTTAAATGAAAGCAGGTTTTCAAACTCCTGGTTAGCCCATTCGGACTTACCTTGAGCTTCAAGCAGTAGTTTCAGACTTGTTCGAAGTTCATGAAGTAGCTCAACATCCAGAGCTGCATAATTCAACCAGCTCTCGGGTAACGGCCTGGTGCTCCAATCAGCGGCAGAATGCTCCTTGGCAAGCCCGATATGCAGCAGCGTTTCGACTAACGAGCCAAGACCGACCCGTGGTTGGCCAGTAAGCCGTCCTGCTAGCTCGGTGTCGAAAATTGCCTTGGGGCGTAAGCCGAGCTCTTCGAGGCAAGGTATGTCCTGAGTAGCTGCGTGGAGTATCCACTCTCGGGCGGCAAGAAACTCGCGAAGTCGAGAAAATTCATTTGACTCAACCAATGAAGAATCTGTTGTTGGGTCTATCAAGAAAATATCGGAGTGCTCAGTTTTTAGCTGAACCAGGTAGGCGCGCTGCGAGTACTTGAAACCTGATGCTCTTTCTGCATCAACAGCGACCGGTCCCTTTGTGTTTTCAAGCTGCTCAATAACCAAAGCGAGGTCTTTGGGGTTTTCAACAAGATGATATTTGGATCTCGGTGCTGCAAGTGTTTCAAGTGATACGGATTCCGCAGCCACCAGGTTTGACTCTGATTCAGTCAAATTAGATTCTGCTTATTCCTGATTCTGGGGGCAATCCAGACATCATGCACAAAAGGTCCTGCCACGCTTCTAGGTGAGCCGAAAAATTCGAATCAGTTGGCGACCATGATGCACGAAGTTCGAGCTCGGCGTGATCACTTTGACCGGACATCGCACCATAGCCTTGGGAAATAATTCTGGTGATGGTGCCTGCCTGCAGGGTGTAGCCCGCGCCGCGGGCTTTCAAAGAATCTTCTAACCAGGCCCAGCAGACGTCGGTGATTAGCTCATCCTGGCCTATGTCGGTTTCTAGAGGGGATTTTGCGAAGCAGATAATTCGAAAGTTTCCACCCCAGCCCTCTTGAGGGGTGTCCGAATTTAGCAACACAAATCTTCCAGTGCCGGCATCAGCTTGAGCAGCATGCGATTCTGCTCCAACGTGGGCTGCTAAGGCAAGCGAGTGCTTAGCAAGCTTGTCGGGGGAAGGAATCTCTGTAACGTTTAGATCAGATCGAATATCCGCTTGGCGCAACGACATGACAGCTAGCTGAA
>Ga0208227_1000045_pt1 | contig 28787 bp, 26 predicted proteins | sample LakMenEpi13Jun11_FD_150692 | JGI IMG/M metagenome (GOLD analysis project Ga0208227, IMG submission 150692) | Freshwater microbial communities from Lake Mendota, WI - 13JUN2011 deep hole epilimnion (SPAdes) | ecosystem: Environmental > Aquatic > Freshwater > Lake > Epilimnion/Euphotic zone ...
CACGATCAAGCATTTGCAAACTTTCAAGAGCAGTTTGCTGGTAATGCTGTTGCGCAATACGTGAAGCCAGAGCAGCTCAATGAGACATTTTGGGTAAACCTTTACGACCCAAATCAGTCACCAATTCTTACTGAAAGTTTTGCCGGCCTCGCTGGTGTTGAGGAAGTAAAGGACCAAAGAAGCTATCTGGACCAGATTTTCTTAATCCTCAACATTGCTTCTCTTGCGGCTGTTTCCATCGCTGCGCTAATGCTTGTTTCTAGTGCTCTATTGATTTCCACCACAATCAGACTTTCTGCTTTCTCCAGACGAAGAGAGCTTGGAATCATGAGGTTGGTTGGAGCTAGCAACTTCTCAATCCAGCTGCCATTCATTCTCGAGGGTGTAGTCGCAGCGCTGATTGGCAGCGTGCTGGCAGGTGTAACGGTCTTGGCATTGATTCAGTTCTTCGTTCAGGGGTTCTTGGCGCAAAGTCTTCCATTCACTAGCTTTGTTGGGCTAAGCGATGGCATGCTTGTAGTTCCGCTATTAATTGCTGTAGGTATAGTGCTTGCGGCAGCAGCGTCGGGTCTTGCGATCCGTCGCTACCTCAAAATCTAGGAGTCGATCGTGCCGAGAGAGCGTGGCCAGCAAGTGGTGGCCACCAATCGTAAAGCCCGTCACGACTATCACCTCGAAGATGTCTTTGAAGCTGGCATTGTCCTAACTGGAACTGAAGTGAAGTCGTTGCGGGCTGGTCGCGCATCCCTGGTGGATGGATACGCCACCATCGAATCTGGTGAGGCTTGGCTAGAAAATGTTCACATCCCCGAATACACTCAGGGAACTTGGAACAATCACTCAACCAGAAGACGTCGCAAACTTTTGATGAACCGGGTTGAGATCGACAAGCTAGTTGGCAAAATCAAGGAATCTGGCTTTACTTTGGTTCCAATCTCGCTGTATTTCAAGGACGGTCGGGCAAAAGTTGAGATTGCACTTGCAAAGGGTAAGAAGGAATACGACAAGCGACAAGCTCTAAAAGAGCAACAAGATAAGCGTGAAGCAGCCAGAGCTATGTCCACCAAGGGCAAGGATTGGTAGCCGTATCTTTTGTCTGACTGGGCGGTTAGACTGTTGTCCTGACGTAAAGTCAGTTGATAACTAAACATGGGGATGACCGGTTTCGACGGTATTTGCAGAAACTGAATGAAGCGGGTCGAGAATGCAAAGTCAACTCGTTAATGTCCTTTGCAAACTATAGGTGCCAAATCTAAGAGCACCGACTTTGCCCTAGCCGCATAAGCTAGCCACAAAGTCCGTCAGCCTAAATTTGATTTCGTTTTAGGTACTGGCGTCATTTAGAAATCTTGCTGAGCAGTTACGCCTTAGGGTTGCTCGGGACTTGCACTCAGGCTGGGCTCGTCGGTTAGATCGCTTCAAGTTATGACCGGGGCCGAGTAAAACAGTATTGAAGCTACACCCGTAGAAGAGTCAGAATCCAAGTATCGGACGGGGGTTCAATTCCCCCCATCTCCACCATGTCAACAAAACCCAAGGGAAACCTTGGGTTTTGTTGTTTGTCTGACCTACCTAGCATGAGCTAAGTGGCCTAAAATTGGGCTAGTTGTGTTTCGATGATTTATTGAGACACAAAAGGAATCCACAGCGGGGGTTCTTCAAAACAAGATTGGGTATTGATGACTAAGCCGATTGTTGCGGTTGTAATTCCTTGCTTCAAGGTAACCGCTCACATTGTTCAAACTATTGGGGAAATCGGCCCAGAGGTTTCTTACATTTATATAGTTGACGATGCCTGCCCAGATGGTTCTGGAAAACTTGTCGAACGGGAAGTTAAGGACCCTAGGGTAAAAGTTATCTTCCACACTGATAATCAGGGTGTTGGAGGGGCTACGGTTTCCGGTTATCGCGCAGCGCTGGAATCGGATGCCCAGATTGTTGTGAAGCTTGATGGCGATGGCCAGATGGATCCGGCACTCATCAAAGACCTAATTGCACCTATTGTTACCGGACGTGCCGATTACACCAAGGGTGATCGCTTTGACAGCCTGACCGGGCTGTCGAAGATGCCTGGCATCAGATTATTTGGAAACGCTGGCCTTACCTTACTAACCAAGATTTCAACTGGCTATTGGAACATCACGGATCCAACTAATGGATACACCGCAATACATCGCGATGCCCTAAAAGCTTTGCCGCTAGCAATGCTAAGCAAGAGATTCTTTTTTGAGTCCGACATTCTCTTTAGGCTAAGTATTTACCGCGCTGTGGTTTGGGATGTTCCGATGGTTGCAAGGTATGGAACCGAAAAGAGCAATCTGAGCATCGTAAAGACTTTATGGGAGTTCCCGTGGAAACACTTTAAGAATTTCCACAAGAGACTTTTCTATAACTACTACCTAAGAGACATTTCTGCGGCGTCAATTGAGTTACCGCTGGGAATGCTGCTCTGGTGGTTTGGAGTCTTCTCCGGACTAGGAGCGCTAAATAGCTCAATGACCAACGGAATTGCTGCCAGCACCGGAACTGTGATGATCGCTGTCGTTCCATTGATTCTTGGCTTCCAATTACTTTTGGCCTTTGTTAGTCACGATGTTTCAGCTGTCCCCACCAGGCCAAAGCATAGGCAAGACTTCGCGTGGTAAGAACTGGTTCTAAGCTTTGCTAGATTTCACCGGCTGGTTAGTTGTAAACGGAACGCTTCTTTTTGAAGTAATCGGTATCTTCGCGTTTGCGCTCTCGGGACTTATTGAAGCTGCCAGAAAAAGGCTAGACCTTGTTGGAATGATTACGGTTTCAGGTTTGACCGCATTTGGCGGGGGAACCTTGCGAGATATTTTGCTGGACCGTAGGCCATTTTTCTGGATTGAGAACTCTGCTTGGGTTTGGGTCCTTATTGGAATTTGTCTCGTTGCCCTTGTATTCATGAGAACCAGACATCTTGAGCCAACTGGGCAAGCTATGCAGTGGCCAGACGCAGTTGGCCTTGGAGCCTTTGCAGCTGGTGGGACCCAGCTGGCATTAGATGGGCAGGTACCCGCAATCATCGCCGTAATCATGGGTGTGCTGACTGCAATTTTTGGTGGAGTGCTAAGAGACATTGTTGTAAACGAAATACCAAAGGCATTCAGCGATCACATTCCATATTCGGTTATCGCGTTTACTGGAGGCTGGGTTGTTGTTGGTTTGAACTACTTGGCTATAGACGCGTTCATCGCCGTTGCAATCGGTGCCCTCTTCACAATTACCCTGAGAGTCCTTGCGCTTTTGCTCGGTTGGCGTATTCCTGCTTGGAAGGCTTAACGAAGCCAGCTTTACTTGCAGCTCGCTGCAAACTGCCTAAAAGTAGTGGTCCGGTGATTGCAATAAGCGCAACCGTTGTTATGGCTCTTCCCAGGTCCCAGATTAACCCTCCGGTAAAAATCTGAAACTGAAGGAAGCGAATTAGATTCTCAGTTGCACCGGCTCCCGCAAGGTAAGAAATAGATGATTCACTGCCTGCAAGAAAAGGCCAGTTCCACAAAGTCATCAAGAACCCATAGGCAAAGCTCGCGGGAATTGCATACACAATCAAAACAGCGAGCTTGGCACCCCTGGAGCCAAATTTTGGAAGTAAGCCCGCTCCGATGCCAATCAGGCCCGCTGCCATCATTTGAAACGGTAGCCAGGGACCAACCCCACCGGTAAGAAGGGCAGAAACTAGCAACGAACCAGTTCCAAGCAAGAATCCGAAACCTGAACCAAAAACGTAGCCAGCAATAATTATGAGAAAAAAGGCAGTCTCGATTCCTGCTGTTCCAGCGCCAAGTAAACGAATCACAGCATTGAGGGCAATCAAAACCCCTAATAAGGCAATCTGCTTCGATCCAATCTCACCAGTTGCCACTTCAACCAAAATCAAGACCAGCATTAGCGGCATCAAAGCAATAAACACCACTTGCGCTACATCTGCCTCAACAGCCGAATCACCAGAGATGAAAAATGGCCAGGAGAACATGAGCACGGATCCAATTCCGGCAAGGAGAATGCTCAAATTAGAAATCCATTTTCCTGAAAAGGCCTTCACTTCTGCACCTTCTCTACTTGACTCAAAGTCAGTAATCCTGGCTGACTCGTTATTTGACTAATTTGTGTGGGATGTGACGACCCAATTCCTAAGGCAACAGTTGTCAATTTGTCCGAAATCAGTTTTCCGCTTTCTAGTTCCAAAACCCTATCCGCAACTAGAGCTACAAATTCCACATCGTGGGAAGCCACCAACACAGACTTGCCTTCTTTACGCAATGCTCTAATCTGCTTGGCAAGTGATCTTTTGGCCGCGTAATCTAACCCGCGAGTTGGTTCATCGAGTAGCAAAATCCCAGCTCCCTTTACTAACTGAAGAGCTAGAACTAAAGCCAGCTGCTGGCCAGCGGAAAGATCTCGCGGGTGAATCTTTGGATCGAGCCTTCCGGTTAGAGATTCAAAAATCCTAGAAGTGCCGGAGTCCGTAAGTTGCGCAAACTTGTCAGACTCGGAAAGCTCATCAGCTAGTGAGTTTAGGAAAAGTAGGTCTGCTGCCTTCTGAGGAACAAGAGTCAAGACGCAAAGTCTTTCGGCAGCGGAGAGTGACTTTGGATCGCCAAACTGCGTTTTGACAGAACCCGTTGTTCGTTTTCCACCACCTTGAATCGCCCAGAGAACCGAAGACTTTCCTGAGCCATTTTTCCCCATTAGCGCTACAACTTCTCCCGCGTGAACTTGAAATGAAACTTTGGAAACCGCGTCTAGTTCGTCGTAGCTAACAGATAGATCATTGACCTCCATGGCAACAATTTCACCGAGATGCTCATTCACCAGGGGCCTAAAGGGTCGTGGGTCTCGCTCCCAATTTGCTTTGGCGGCAGAAACGCTGACTGTCACTGGATTCCAGGAGAGCTCAGTTGAAAGCCCAATGACAGGTGGAACCAGGTGGTAGTTATCGAACTGCTCGTAACCGCCCTTGGTAACAAGGCCATCGTTTGCAACGATGACAACGGAATCCACAAGTTCAATTACCCGTTCAATTCTGTGTTCTACAAGGATCACCGTGATGCCGTGTTCGTGAGCTAATGATTTGAGCACAGCAACTATCTCAGCTGCCGCTTCAGGGTCAAGGGCCGAAGTTGGCTCATCAAGCAAAAGTATTTTCTGCCCTGCTGCTAGCGCAGATGCAATAGCAACCCTTTGCTGTTGCCCTCCAGAAAGCCAGCTAAGTGGTCTATCAAGTAAATCCTCAATCTCAAGAAGATTCGCCACATGCTTTAGTGAATCTACCATCTTGTCGCGCTTGAACCCAAGCTGCTCCATGCCGTAGACCAACTCTTGTTTGACAGTGTCGGAAACAAATGAAGACTCAGGCTGCTGATTCACAAAACCGACTAGTTCTGCAAGCTCGTGCGGTTTTGATCCGGTTACGTCTATACCGTCAATAACCAGTGAGCCAGAAAGTGAACCACCAGTGAAATGCGGTGCTAGACCATTCAAGATTCTAAGCAATGTCGATTTGCCGCTTCCGGTTGCGCCGCAAACCAGCGAGAACTCACCAGGTAGAAATTCCAGGTTCACTCTAGATAGTGCTGGTCTTTCTGTTCCCGCATATCCAAAGCTCACATCGCGTAAGGCAATCATGCAAACCAACCTAGGATTGCAGCGATCAACAAGAGTGCAGACAAAGTCAGAATCAGCGCATCAAAGAACTGAAGCTTCACAGGCTCAAATCTGGTCCTGATCTGAGACTTTGAATTAATCCGAATAGACGCGAAGCTTGCAATGATTCCGATGGCAATCAACACCCAACCCAGCGTTTGGGTTTGCCCAACTAGTAACGCAAAGCTTCCAACTGATAAAAACCCGACCGCCATCAGCGAGCTCAATCTGGCTCCCAGAACAAGCGGTTTAGATAAGTTACCCCTTCTACCAAATCCTCTGGAGTCCATACTTGCCGCAAGAGACAGAGACGAATCGATTGCGTCTTCCAGAACGGGAATGACAGTTCCAGCCATCGATCCAAGTCCTTTGCTTCGCCCGCGCAGTGACCTGGCTTTTTGCACTCTCTGCAGACTGGAAATCATTTGCGGCGCGAGGTTGATCGCAACAGAAATGGCACTGGCTATTTCATAGAGCGCGCTGGGTGTGGACTTTAGAAGAGTTCGCGGATTCGCTAGGGAACTGGCCATACCAATTGAAAGGATGATGGCGGCTAAGCGCAAACCATCGGTTGCGCCGCCGGTTAAAGCTTGGATACCTACTGATCCAAAGAGTTCAACCGGTGGACCAAAACCCAGGTTGACCGAGAAGCCAGGTAAATCTAAAGCAGTTGTGTCCTCAGGATTTTGAATGTTGAAGACAATTCGAAATATCACCCTCGCGAAGACGACAAACCCGGCGAGAAAAAGATAGAACTTAACGGACCTTGACCAGGGTGCTTCTTCTCGAAACATCAAAATCGTAATCAAGGCTGCTGCACAAATCAAAATTTGAATCAGCGCACTCTGACTCACACCCGCGACAATTGCCATGGTTACTGCAAGTAGCCACCAAGTCAAAGGGCTTGCTGTGCTGGCAGTAAAGCGCTTAGCCATCGCAGGCTACAGTTTCTGGAATCGGTTTTGGCAACAATCCGGCATCTTGTTGCCCTGGACCAATAAAGAGCCAACCCTCCGCCGACCCACACTGCGCATCCCTGGCAGCTGATCCAACTTGACTTACTTGCCAACCCGATTCTTCTGTGAAAACAAAGTATCCCCAACTGCCTTCGGAATATTTAGGGGTGTCTATACAGTTCTGCTCAGAACTAGGCGGGAAGTTTTCAATACGACAGGCGAAACCAACTGGGTACTGATTAGTCCCTGAAACATCAATTGCCGTCGCTTGAAAAACTTCCCAACCGTTGCCAGCGAAGTCATTCGCGCAACGAAGGATTGGATCAAGATCAGCTGAATCTCCAAAGTCAACAACTATTGTGACCCCAGGTTGCTCACAGGCACCTTCACTGAAACTAACCTCAACTTGCTTCGCAGATGTTGTCTCGATGACATTGTTTTCTAGTGCCCAGGACAAGACGCTCCCAGCGACCACTAACAAAATTAGTGCGCTAAGAACAATGAGTCTTGCCCTGGAGCGCATGACTACTTTCCTAGAAGAGTTAGGTAACTCTTGCCCTCAAGAGCAAGGTAACCCTGAGCGGTTGCAAAGCGGTCACCTGCGTTTTCTACCCAAGGAGACCCGATGCCACCATCTTCTTGAATTTGGGCAATTAGGTATGAGTGCACATTTTCGTTTAGCTCACCACTTGTTGCGAGATATGCCATGAGAGCAAGAGCGGTTCCGTTAATGTCCACTGCGTCAAATGCCACAAAGTGACTTCCATCAACCAAGCCCGCATCTAGGTAAGCCAAGGCAGTATCGATGGAGCTTTGCTTGTTGGCAGTTAGCGCGGGGTCTAGATCTTTGGTTAGCTCAAGAGCCATGATGGCCATGGCGGTTGCGTCGGTACTGGAAGCAGTCGTGAATTCCGAATTGTCAAAACCAAAGCCACCATCATCTCTGGCAAGAGTTACAAGAACCGCTGAAACATTCTTTGCCATTTCCTGTTGATTCTGGGCGTAAAGACCAAGACTCATCCAGGCATAGTCAAAGGTGCTTGCGGTAGTCAGAGTCAAAGTGCCATCTTCTTGGATGAGCTCACTAAGGGAACCAACAACCATCTGGGTCTGTGCTCCATTAGCAGCACCAGTAGCTTTCGATGCAAACAGGTACTTTCCTGCAAGACCTGGAATGATCTCACCGGTTTCGGCTGAGTATAAGAAGTCTGGCTCTGATTCCAAGAGGAACTTGATGGCAATAGAAGAATCAACTTCTCTAGTCTGGCTAAGTTGAGAAACCGCTTCTAGCGAGAATCCGTACTCTGGAACTCCAGGCGAGAAGCCCTCTAGATACTCACCAAGTACAAACTGTGATTTGAGGAACTCGGCTGTTGCCACGTGTTTGGACGGTGTCCCACCCATACTCAAAACTAGGAGGACAACCAGAACTGCAACTGTTACTGCAGCTGATGAGAGTGCAACAATTCTTCGCACCCGTGGGGTTATTTTCTTGTTCATTTGGAACCTTTCGCATTGGGAAGTTAGATGCGAAGGCGGGGCAAAAACACTAAAACCCTTGAATACATTTCTAGCGAAACGCTCAAGGGTTCATCGAGTAAGTTGCTACCCGACTCCACCCGTAGACCTCGACGGTATATTTGGAGCCAATTATTTCCACTTGGGCATTCCGACTTGTTGATAATCAACTCACGGTTGCGGGTCAGCGTCGGATTTTCACCGACTTCCCCCAAAAGGAAACAAAAGCTACAACCAAACTTCGGTTGTAAAAGAGAATCTATCAGCTAGCCAAGGTGCAGGAGGCCACGCAGGGCCGGATCATCTTCGGTTGCTGGGTCATTGCTTTAGCGCTTTTCTGCCCCATCGAAGGTGTCCTCGAGCTTGCAAGCTTTAGTACCCCCAGGAAGCCGGTGGCGATTTTTTGCAACCCACTTGTATACGAGGTCAGCGACGTAGCTAAAGGGGGGAGTTTTCATGACAAACCCCAGCCACCTCCAGTAAAACTCAGGCTGGTCCAGAAGGATATGGGCAACAGCTAGGTGACCACCTAGCGGTTTGACCGGCGTTGGCAAAGGGTCCACTAACCAGACCTGAGAAGAGACATCGGTCAGGGATAGACCATATTGGCTTGGATCAATCCTTTGGTAGGCCGCAAATTTAGGGAATCTTGAGAGGTTTCTGATTCCAAAGTCCAGGCTGAGACGGCAGAACTGGCAGTCACCGTCGTAGATCAGGATTTGCTTCACTCATTTAGCCTAGATTGCCCCAGGCTCTCGATTATCACGATTTAGAAACCATTCGAACTTACCCTTATCCTCCGCCGAGGAATGCCTATAAACTCAAGAAACCAGTATTCAGCTGTAGTTAATGATCAATTCATCAGCCAGTTGAATCAATGAATTAAACAAAAGGAGAAACATGAAGAAGCGCAGATTGGGTCTAGTAGGCCTAATGAGCGTGGTTGCTGTTACCTTGAGCGGTTGTGCATTGCCATACGAGTCTCAGGTAGTAGAAGGAACCACGATCACAGTTGCTTTTAACCAAGCATTTGATAACTACAACACTGTTTCGTCTGCAGGTAACGCGACTAAGAACGCGAACATTACCTACATGACAAACTCTGGTTTCCAGTACTACAACAACGTTCCTCAGTTGGTAAAAGACACTGGATACGGAACGTTTGAAAAGATTTCTGACGAACCTCTGACCGTGAAGTACACCATCAACCAGGGTGTTAAGTGGTCTGACGGAACTCAGATTGATGCTGCCGACATGCTATTTGCGTGGGCTGCGTCTTCTGGCAAGTTTGCCGGAACAGCCGCAGAGTTTTCGCCAGCTTCAACCTCTGGTCTTGATCTAGTGACTCAGACTCCTGAAATTGGATCTGATGGCCGCACAATTACTCTCGTGTACGACGATGCATATGTCGACTGGGAGCTTGCGTTCGGCGTTGGCATGCCAGCTCACGGAACTGTGATGCTTGCTTACCCAGACATCACCGATCCAGCAGAAGCAAAGAAGTTGCTAATCGAAGCAATCCAGAATGAGGATGACGCTTGGCTAGCTCCTGTTGCAACCAGCTGGAACGAGGACTACCAGTTCACTGCTCTTCCTTCGAACCCACTTCAGTACCTATCGAGTGGTCCATACATCATCGAAGAAGTAGTTGAGGATCAGTACATCACTCTAGTTTCGAACCCTGTCTACACATGGGGTCCGTCACCTAAGTTCGAGCGCATCACTGTTCGCTTCATTGAGGACTTCATCGCTCAGCTTCAGGCTCTAGAAAACGGCGAAATTGACATCGCTAGCGGACAGCCAACTGCTGACTCGCTAGAAGTAGCTAAGGGCATAGTCTCTAGCGCTGGTGCAACAATTCACCAGGGTGACGAAGCTACTTACGAGCACATCGACCTAACCTTCAACAACGGAGGCCCATTCGATCCTGCTAGCTACGATGGCGACGCAACTAAGGCACAAAAGGTCCGTCAGGCATTCTTGCTGACAATCCCTCGTGATGAAATCATCGAGAAGATCATCAAGCCTTTGAACCCTAATGCGACCGTTCGTGAGTCATTCCTTTCCATTCCTGGATCGGATCGCTACAACGCAATTGTTGCTGAGAGCGGTGCCGCTGGCGTTCGCGACTTGGACATCGAGCGCGCGAAGGCTCTACTTGAGGAAGCTGGAGTATCTACTCCAGTGGATGTCAACTTCTGGTACCCAACCGGAAACGTTCGTCGTTCACAGGAGCTTGAGCTGATTCAGTTGTCAGCTGCTCTAGCGGGCTTCAACGTTATTGACACTGGTGAGCCAGACTGGATGTTCACTGACCCAACAGTTGAGCCAATCAACCCACACGATGCAGTTATTTTCGCGTGGCAGTCAACCAGCTTGGCGGTTGCCGGTTCGGACCAGATTTTTGCGTCCTACACCGACCCGCTAGAAAAGGGTGGTAACTACAACGGTTACTCAAACCCAGACGTTGACTCACTGTTGGCTAAGCTAAACGTCACAACCGATCTAGAGCAGCAAACAGCAATTATGCTCGAGATCGAACAGAAGCTAATCTCTGATGCGTACGGAACCATGATCTTCCAGTTCCCTGGATTGACTGTTTCCAGCTCGAAGGTTAGCGGCGTTAGCCCAAGTGCACTATCACCTGGCTACTTCTGGAACTTCTGGGAGTGGACCCCAGTTACTGAGTAACTGGTTCTAGCAAGACTGAAATCTGGCTGGCGGCCTTTGCTGCCAGCCAGATTTTTTTGCGAAAATGCCTTTACCGTGAGTTGGTAGAGTCGCTACAGGAAAAGATTCAACCATAGGAGGTTTCGGTGCTGGCTTTTGTCGTCAGAAGACTGTTTGCCACCTTGCTGGTGCTTCTTGCAGCCTCCTTTATTGTTTATGTACTAACCGCCTACTCTGGTGACCCACTTCTGGAGCTTCGCGGATCCAGTGACCCATCTGCTCAAGACAAGATCGCCTACCTAACTAAGGCTTTAGACCTAAATACCCCTCCGGTCCTTAGATACTTTGGCTGGTTAGCTGGAGTTGCTGGCTGTTTTGTGGGTCAGTGCGATTTGGGAATTTCGGTATCGCGTGGCGAGCAACTGGTAACCGACGCACTTGCAGCTGCTATGGTTTCAACAATTCAGCTGCTAACGCTAGCGACCATTGTCGCGATTGTTTTGGGAATCGCAATTGGAATGTCAACTGCTCTTCGTCAATACAGTGGCTATGACTACACGGTCACATTCATGACATTCGTCTTTTACTCGTTGCCAATTTTCTGGTTTGCTGTGCTGTTGAAAGAATGGGGCGCGATCCGATTCAATCAATTTTTGTACAATCCGGATGTGCCGCTGTGGGGTGTAGTTTTGATTGCGCTTGCCTCGGGAGCTTTTTGGATGGGTGTCGTAGGCGGAGATGGTAGGCGCAGAGTAAAGGTTCTATCAATCGCTTCAATTGCCACCTTTGCGGTTCTGCAAGGTTTGTTGCTAATAGGTTGGTTCGCGCAACCCTCACTTGGTCCAATCGGTATTGCTCTTGGCGGCGCGCTTGTATCCGTAATCGTTATTTCGTTAACTACGGGGTTCCAGAACCGCGGCATGATTTTTGCGGCGGGTAGTGTTATTGCTTTTTGGTTAGTAGCTTGGTACCCACTCCAGTTCTTGTTCTTCTTCATTCCTGAGTTGTGGACACTTCTTGTTCTAGTTCTACTAGCCGTAGGAGTGGCCTTAACTGCTGCACGAATATTCGGCGGCGAAGACCGGAAGCAGGTAGGTCGCGCTGCAGGAATCATCAGCATCTTAACTCTTGGGTTTGTGGTTATTGATCGAGTACTGCAGGTTTGGTCTGACTATCAGCTGATGATCCCTCAGGCGAAGGGGATAATTTCCACCATAGGTGCCTCAACACCAAATCTGCCCGGAGACATGTGGTTCCAAATGTTGGATAGCTTCGGTCACTTACTGCTGCCAACGGCTGCGCTGTCAATAGGTTCGCTGGCTGCCTACACGAGATATTCGAGATCAAGTTTGCTTGAAGTTCTGAACCAAGACTACGTTCGAACTGCCCGCGCGAAGGGTATGGCCGAACGGACGGTAATTATGCGCCATGCCTTTAGAAACGCCATGATTCCGATTGTTACCATCGTCGCATTCGACATCGGCGGGCTAATCGGAGGAGCGATCATTACGGAGCGAATTTTTGCTTGGCAGGGAATGGGTTCGCTATTTAACCTTGGTCTAAATGCGGTTGACCTCAACCTTGTAATGGGTGTATTTCTAATCACTGGACTGGTTGCGGTAGTTTTCAACCTGATTGCTGATGTTGCTTACACTTCCCTCGATCCAAGAATTAGATTGAGCTAGAAAGAATAGATGAGCACTTTAGAAAATCTCCCAAGGCCAGGCGAAATTGGAGTTAGCCAAGGCCAGTTAATTCGGCGTCGCTTCTTCAAACATAGGGGTGCCCTAATAGGCCTCATTGCGATGATCGCAATTACGGTTCTTTCCTTTAGTTCCGTAGGAACAATACTTGGCGGCTCTGGAAAGTTATATGTTGACGATTCTGGGAATTTTGCCATCGATGGCTGGAGAATCCCAGGTTGGTGGAAGTACAACTGGTATGAGAACTACGACATTGCTACCCCGGGAGGTACCCCAACAGCCAGCTTGTTCCCTTTTGCTATTGGGGACCACCCATTCGGCCAAGACACTCTGGGTAAGGATGTTTTTGCTCGAGTAATGCGCGGAATCCAACAGTCGCTGATCGTAATGTTTGTGATCGCAATACTCACAACAGCTATTGGGGTCCTCATTGGATCAATCGCAGGGTTTTTCCGGGGTTGGATTGATTCTGTTCTGATGCGTCTAACGGACGTCATTATTATCATCCCGGTGCTAATCCTTGGTGCGGTAATTGGAAAGGCCTTCGGTGGCGGAAGCGCACTTTTCCTTGCCTTCTTCTTGGGCCTGTTTCTATGGACTGGGCTCTCGCGTCTAGTCAGGGCAGAATTCTTGTCCCTGCGGGAACTGGAATTTGTCGATGCGGCGAGGGTAGCGGGGGCAGGACCTTGGCGCATAATCTTCAAGCACATACTCCCGAACGCCATTGGGGTAATAATCGTCAACACGACGCTGTTGATGAGTTCCGCTATTTTGCTCGAATCATCACTTAGTTATCTTGGCTTTGGTATCACAGCCCCAGACATCTCTTTGGGGCAGATCATCTCGGAATATCAAGAGGCGTTCTCGACTCGGCCATGGCTTTTCTGGTGGCCAGGTTTATTCCTCATCATTATTGCGCTATCCGTCAACTTCATTGGAGATGGTTTGAGAGATGCCTTCGATCCACGCCAACGTAGGTTCCGCGTAAAGGTGGATGGGATCTTTGCTGGCTTTGAACGTGCCCTTCGCCGAAAAGGGGTTGGCAAGAATGCTAAAGAATAAAACTGAGAATAGCTGCAAAGCTAAGAGCGGCAAAGATAATTACTCGCCAAGCAACCCATCGGGTTTCAACTTTTGGTTTGTCGATGAGTTCGTTACGGTCCCTAAGAATCTCCCAGTGACTTCTAATCAAATAGGCAGCTACTCCAGAGTCACTCGAGGTCAGATCACCAGGTCGCACCAACCCTTTTCCAATAAAGCTACTTTCTGGAAGATGCGCGGCGTCAGTTCTACTCGCCATGAATCCTGCGTATCTGGATGGCGCGGGAGCTCCGAAAGCTCGAATCACTCCGAAATTAGTTTCCAGACTGAGGGAGTATTTCGTGTCAATGCGGTTTATGGAAGACCAATTGAGTTGAAAGATTCTAAACACGTTGTCAATTACCACAACGTCAGAACTAATCCTTATGCTTGGATTCCAAAACAACAGCCAAGCGCAATAGCCAAACCACAGGTAAACCCAGGATTTAGTGAAGACCAAGCTCCAGTCGCCAGTCGCCAGTGCTATTACTCCCAATGCCGAAAGGGCGATGGCGGCAATCGCCATTATGCGACCAGAACTAGAGCGCAGAGTGTGACTATCCATAAAGGAATTCTCACACAACTTGCTTACCCCGAAGGAGAATGCTGCTAATGGCTGAAACAACTGGAGCAATTCTCAAAGTTGAGAATCTGGGCGTTGACTTCTGGGTCGAAGGCGAATGGATCCCTGCTGCCAAGATGCTTTCCTACGAAATTTCTGGGGGCGAGGTGCTCGCTATCGTTGGGGAGTCTGGCTCTGGAAAATCCGCTAGTTCGATGGCGCTTCTGGGACTTACTCCCCAGAATGGACGTGTTTCTGGCAGCGTGAAGTTGGTCGGCGAAGAGCTAATGACTGCAACCCCTAAGCGTCTTCGTGAAATTCGCGGCAGTGGAATTGCAGTAATTTTCCAAGAGCCAATGACGGCTCTAAACCCGGTCTACACAATCGGATTCCAAATCGTGGAAACGCTAAGGGTTCACTTCAACATGACGAATCAGGCCGCCAAAGAACGTGCCATTGAGCTGCTAGAAATGGTTGATTTGCCAGACCCCGTAAAGGTGTTTGATTCATACCCACATCAGCTATCAGGTGGTCAGCGTCAGCGTGCCATGATTGCACAGGCGATTTCTTGTGATCCGAAATTGTTGATTGCTGACGAGCCGACAACTGCACTGGACGTCACAATTCAGGCAGAAATTCTTGATCTGCTCCGAGACCTACACAAGCGCTTGAACTCTGCAATTTTGTTAATCACACACGACATGGGAGTAGTAGCAGACTTGGCGGACCGAGTTTTGGTTATGAAAGACGGTGAAATGGTTGAGCAGGGAACTGCTCGAGACATTTACAAATCGCCAAAGCACTCTTACACCAAAGAGTTACTAGGCGCGGTTCCTTCATTGGGCCAAGGTAAGGCCATTGCAGCGAAGGCAACGGCGGATACTCAGCCCGTGCTTGCGTTTAGCAAAGTTTCAATCGAGTACCCTAAGCGCGGAAGGGTCCCTGCCTTTCTGGCTGCTAAAGAAATAAATCTTGAAATTCGACCAGGCGAAGTCTTGGGATTAGTTGGAGAGAGCGGTTCGGGTAAGACCACCGTTGGGCGAGCTGCCGTTGGGTTACTTCCAGTCAAGTCTGGCTCGCTTATTGTCGCAGGCAAAGATATCTCCAAGACCAAGAAATCAGAACTGCAAGAACTGCGTAGCAAGCTTGGAATTGTTTTCCAAGACCCAGGGTCATCGCTAAATCCTCGTTGGTCAATTGCGCAATCTATTGCCGAGCCCCTAGTTTTATCAAAGGCATTTTCCAAAGATCAGATAAGTCGTCGAATCGATGAGTTACTCAATCAGGTCGAACTTCCAATTTCTTATCGCAATCGATATCCTCATGAACTCTCTGGTGGACAGCGACAGAGAGTGGGAATTGCGAGGGCATTGGCCCTTTCGCCGGAGCTATTGGTGGCGGACGAGCCCACTAGTGCCCTGGACGTTTCGGTACAAGCTCGAGTGCTTGAGCTTTTGAAGCAGTTACAGAAAGAACTGGGATTCGCCTGCCTATTTGTGAGTCACGACCTGGCAGTAGTGGACTATCTAGCTGATCGAATTGCCGTAATGAGTCATGGTGAAATTGTTGAGCAAGGTGACAAAAACCAGATACTTCGCAATCCGCAACAGGAATACACCAAGCGGTTAATTGCAGCGGTCCCAGTGCCTGACCCAGACGACCAGCGCAAGAGGCGAGAAAGTCGATTAGCTTCAACAAAGGGCTAGTGTCGTGGGCTAAACTAAAAGCTCTTGAGTCCTTGTGGGGAATAACGCCTTTCTTTGGATATTCCAAGGCAAATAACCAAATCCATCGCAAGGCTTATCGGCCTAATGGCTAAATAAATTGAGGAAGTTTTTATGACTCTGGCAATCAGAGATGACCTAAGAAACGTTGCAATCGTGGCTCACGTAGACCACGGAAAGACAACGCTGGTTGACGCGATGCTTAGGCAGACTGGATCCTTCGGCGAACACTCCAACATGGGTGAACGCCTTATGGACTCAGGAGATTTGGAAAAGGAAAAGGGAATCACAATCCTTGCCAAGAACACCGCAATTAGTTACTCGGGTAAAGCAGCTGAAGGCAAGACAATAACCATCAACGTTATTGACACCCCAGGCCACGCTGACTTCGGTGGCGAAGTTGAGCGTGGACTTTCGATGGTTGATGGAGTTGTTTTGCTGGTTGACGCCAGCGAGGGACCATTGCCACAAACTCGCTTTGTTCTTCGTAAGGCTCTTGAGGCTAACCTTCCAGTTATCTTGCTTCTTAATAAAACCGACAGACCAGATGCTCGCATCGACGAGGTTGTTGAGGAAACGCATGACCTCCTATTGGGTCTAGCTTCAGACCTTGCCGACGAGGTTCCTGAACTCGACATCGACGCAATTTTGGATCTTCCGGTTATTTACGCATCAGGCAGAGCCGGAGCTGCTTCATTAAACAAACCCGAAAACGGAACCATGCCAGACAATGCAGATTTAGAGCCACTGTTTGGCGCAATTATGAAATACATTCCTGCGCCAAAATACGATCCGGATGCCCCACTGCAAGCCCACGTTACAAACCTTGACGCCTCACCGTTTCTTGGCCGTCTTGCTTTGCTTCGAATTTTCAACGGAACCATCAAAAAGGGTCAGCAGGTTGCTTGGGTAAGACAAAACGGCGAAACTCAGACCGTAAAAATTACTGAGCTTCTGATAACTAAGGCCCTGGAGCGTTTCCCAACCGAATCCGCGGGCCCAGGAGACATCGTTGCGGTTGCCGGAATTGAAGAGATCACCATCGGTGAAACACTTGCCGACCCAGACGATATCAGACCGCTTCCACTAATCGCGATCGATGACCCCGCTATCTCTATGACCATTGGGATTAACACTTCTCCTATGGCGGGAAGAGTCAAAGGTGCCAAAGTCACCGCTCGTTTGGTCAAGGACCGCCTAGACCGCGAACTTATTGGAAACGTTTCTATCAAGGTCATCGCAACCGACCGTCCGGATGCGTGGGAAGTCCAAGGTCGAGGAGAGCTTGCCCTAGCCATCTTGGTTGAGCAGATGAGACGCGAAGGCTACGAGCTCACAGTTGGTAAGCCGCAAGTTGTTACCAAGAAGATCGACGGAAAGCTAAATGAGCCCGTTGAAGACCTAACAATCGATGTGCCTGAAGAGTTTTTGGGTTCAATCACTCAGCTGTTGGCATCTCGCAAGGGTCGTATGAAGAACATGACTAACAAGGGAACCGGCTGGGTTCGTATGGAGTTTATGGTCCCTTCTCGCGGTCTAATTGGTTTCCGAACCGAGTTTCTTACAACCACACGTGGAACCGGAATCGCAAATGCTATTTCCGCAGGCTACGAGCCATGGTTTGGTGAGATTGTCACACGAACCAACGGCTCACTAGTAGCAGACCGCCAGGGAGCTGTTACCCCGTTCGCTCTAATCGGATTGCAAGATCGAGGAAGTTTTTTTGTCGAACCAACTGAGGAAGTGTACGCCGGACAGGTCGTTGGCGAAAACGCTAGAGCGGACGACATGGAAGTAAACATCACCAAGGAAAAAAAGCTCACCAACATGAGAGCGTCTTCCAGTGAGGAATTTGAGAAACTGACACCACCGAGAAAGCTCTCTCTCGAGGAGTGTTTGGAATTCGCTCGTGAGGACGAGTGTGTTGAGGTAACTCCCGAAGGCACCAGGATTCGCAAGGTGGAATTAGACCCTAACCTGCGCGCCAGAGCCGCTTCAGCAAGAAAACGAGCTAGCGAGAGCTAAACCATTTAGAGTTATTGCTATGGCTAAAACGTCTTTCACCGCAAAACGGGTGCTGCTAGTTCACGCTCACCCAGACGATGAGTCAATCTTTACCGCTCACGTGATTGCTAATCGCGTTGAAGCGGGTGCGAAGGTAATGGTTTTGACCCTTACTCGCGGAGAACGTGGTCGGGTCAAGCTCGATGATCTAAAGCCGCTCGAATCTGATCTTGCTGCCATGGGTGCGTTTAGATCCAACGAGCTTAGAAATGCCTTGTCTGCTCTTGGTAATGTTCAGCATAAATTTGCTGGAAGCAGAAAATACCTCGACTCAGGAATGAGACTTAGCACTTTTGGAAGAGCTGTAAAGGCAAAAACTACCGATGAGATGTCACTTTCTTCAGTATCAACAGCAGTAATTTCTGATGACATTTATCAGACGCTAACCGCATTCAAGCCAGATGCCGTCATTACCTACAACCGCAAAGGTGGCTTTGGCCACCCAGATCACAAGAAGGCTCACGAGGCAACCGCGATGGCGCTGCGTCGATTTGCCAGGTCCACAAGAGGCAGGGCGCCACAATTTTGGGTTATTGCTGAACCTGGTGAGCGATTCAGCGTTGAAGTCGGTGGCCCAAAAACTGCGGCCAAAAAGAAGTTGGCGCTGGAGCAGCACGCGAGCCAGGTGTCAATTGGCAAGGAAACTTTCTCCCTGGTCCCGGGTAGAGACATTCGATATGACAAACCAGAGAGGCTACGAATGACATCAACTAAGCCTTGGCTTTGGCTGAAGCCACTGTTCCTGGGTCTATGGGCTCTTCCGCTTGGAATTCTGCTTGGATTTGCTGGAACCCTGCTTCACTCAGTTACCGCATCGGACGAGTCGGCCACACCTCTTGGGTTAGTAGTTGCCCTGGTGATGACTTTCTCGTTGGCGGTTGCTCTTCGATTGCTTCGAAACTCCAGGGGCGCTTTATACCTAATGAGTTTTACGCTTGCCGGAACTGTTTTTTGGCTTTCTAGACCCACCGCTGCTGGCGATGCACTTATTCTGGACAACCAAGCTGGAAACATATGGGTATATGGGTCGCTCATCATCTGCGCCGTTGTGATCTTGTTTCCAAAACTTAGACCCGGGGCATGGGGTAAGAAATCTTCCGGCCATCGATAGGTAATATGGTCCTAGGAGGATCTCCCCAATGACTTATGTAATTGCACTTCCATGCGTTGACCTTAAAGACAAGGCATGCATCGAAGAATGCCCAGTGGATTGCATCTACGAGGGTGACCGCATGCTTTACATTCACCCTGATGAGTGCGTGGACTGTGGAGCTTGCGAACCAGTTTGCCCGGTTGAAGCGATTTACTATGAAGATGATGTTCCTGAGCAGTGGGCTGATTACTACCGCGCCAACGTCGACTTTTTTGAAACCATCGGTTCCCCTGGAGGAGCTGCGAAAGTTGGTCCAATCCCTGGGGACCACCCGCTAGTTGCTGCTTTGCCACCACAAGCTCAACAGGACTAAGTGTTTACCGGGCTGCCAGATTACCCCTGGAAATCACTAAAGCCATACGCGGAAAAAGCTGCCCAGCACCAAGATGGTGCAATCGATTTATCTGTTGGATCGCCAATTGATCCAACTCCAGACTCAGTTCAACAAGCCCTCAAGAAGTTTTCAAATTCTCCCGGCTATCCATCAACAGCCGGCACGGCAGAGTTTCGCAAAGCGGTAGTTGAGTGGTTTGCCAGAAGAAGACAAGTACCGGGTCTAGATCCCGATCAAGTGATGCCATCCATTGGATCCAAAGAGCTAATCAGTTGGCTCCCCACTTTCTTAGGCATTGGCCCAGGCGATGTTGTGGTCCAACCAAAGGTTGCATACACCGCTTACGCGGTGGGCGCAGCGCTATCGGGAGCCACGCTCATTTCTGAAGACGATCCAGAAAAATGGCCTACCAACACCAAGCTGGTCTGGATTAACTCTCCAGGTAATCCAGATGGAAAAGTTTTGGATGTTGCAGGTTTTGCAAAGGCGGTTGCTAGATCCCGGGAGCTAGGAGCGCTACTTGCTTCCGATGAGTGCTACGCCGAACTTGGCTGGAGTGATCCGTGGAACAAGGAAGTCATTCCAAGCGTTTTGGACCCTAGAGTTTGTGGCGGAAGTCACGATGGGATCTTGTGCCTGTACTCACTTTCCAAGCAGTCAAACATGGCAGGCTATAGAGCTGCGTTCGCAGTTGGCGCGAAAGATCTAATTAGAGACTTGGTGAATCTTCGGATGCACACCGGAATGATCATGCCTTTTCCAACCCAGCAGGCGGTGATCGCTGCGCTTGGGGACAGCTCACACGTGGCTACCGAGAAAGCAATTTACTCAAAGAGACGAGAGACGTTGCTAGCTGCGGTGAAAGCATATGGTTTTGAGGTAACTGACAGTGAGGCGGGTTTGTATCTTTGGGCCACCTTGGGTCAAGACTGCTGGAGCACGGTGGATCAGATGGCGCAGCTTGGGATTGTTGTGGTGCCAGGTAGCTTCTATGGTGAGCACGCAACCAAGCACGTTCGATTCTCGCTCACGGCAACCGATAGCGACATTAGTAGGGCTGCTTTGAGACTCCAAAATGGCTTAGGCTAGAGCCTGAGATTTTGATTCCCAAGGAGCGCTTTGCCTGACAACGAAAAAGTAGTTATCAGCTACAAGGACAAGACCCTCGAGCTTCCAGTTGTTGAAGCAACCGCGGGCTCCAGCGCCATGGACATTAGCAAGCTTCACTCAACCCTAGGCCTGCACACTTACGACCAGGGATTTGTCAACACAGCTTCGACTAAATCAGCAATCACCTTTATTGACGGTGAAGCTGGAATTTTGCGCTACCGCGGTTACGCAATCGAGCAGCTTGCAGAAAAGAAGAGCTTTTTAGAAGTAAGTCACTTGTTGATTTATGGAGAGCTGCCAACTAAGCCGGAGCTTGAATCATTTGATCACAGCATTAGAAGACACACTCTGATCCACGAGGACCTCAAGTCTTTCTTTGACGCATTTCCACAAAACGCCCATCCGATGTCGGTTCTCGCAGCGGGGGTTTCAGCGCTATCAACTTTCTACCAGGATTCACTAGACCCAAGAGACCCAGAGCAAGTTGAACTTTCAACCAGAAGATTGCTTGCCAAGCTTCCAGTGTTGGCAGCTTATGCCTATAAGACCAGCCTTGGTCAGGCGCTCTTGTATCCAGATAACTCACTGTCAACGGTAGAAAACTTCCTGCGCTTGACCTTCGGAACAATGGCAGAGGATTACGTTCAGAACCCGATTGTGACAAGAGCACTTGAGACCTTGCTAATACTTCACGCTGACCACGAGCAGAACTGTTCGACTTCTACAGTTCGCCTAGTTGGCTCAGCGCAGGCTAACTTGTTTGCATCTGTTTCTTCTGGAATAAACGCGCTCTTTGGTCCATTGCATGGTGGGGCAAACGAGGCCGTTTTGGACATGCTTACTCAGATCAGAGACTCTGGGCAGAGCGTGCAGCAGTTTGTTGATCGAGTCAAGAACAAAGAAGATGGAAGTAGGCTCATGGGCTTCGGTCACCGAATCTATAAAAACTTTGACCCTAGAGCCACCATCATTAAGGCAACCGCAGATAAGGTGCTTGGAGAACTCGGAATTCAGGATCCGCTTCTAGATATTGCAAAAGAGCTTGAGGCAACAGCCCTTGCTGATCCGTATTTTGCAGAGCGCAAGCTTTACCCGAACGTTGATTTCTACACCGGAGTGATTTACAAGGCGCTTGGCTTCCCAGCTCCAATGTTTACAGCCCTGTTTGCGATGGGAAGATTGCCAGGTTGGATCGCACACTGGCGCGAAATGATGGAAGATTCGAGCAATCGAATTGGAAGACCTCAGCAGGTCTACCTTGGAAAAGGCGAAAGAAGCTTCTAAGCCGGCTTTAGCCAGTAAACAACTGTGTCGCCAAAAGGTTTTTGGTCCACGAGCTCGTATCCGGTAGTTGCGAAAGCATCCACTCTAGAAGAGCGCTCTACAAGAACCCAGGCCTTATCTGAAACCAAAACCCTCAGTGACTCAAGACATTTTTCTACTTCTTGATTGGTCAGCTCGTATGGCGGGTCAATAAAGACCAAATCAAATGAACCATTACTTGCTTCCAGAAACTTTTGGACTGGTTGGATTTGAACCTTAGCTGAAACTTCTTGACCCTCATCACTCAAAGCGTCCTGGACTGTTCTGGCGTTCTTGATGCAAACCGCAGCAGCCATCTTGTTGCTTTCGACTAGCACGGTAGCAACCGCACCTCTTGATAAGGCCTCTAGACCCAGCGCCCCGGTTCCCGCATAGAGATCTAAAACCTTGCTTCCAGCTAGGGCGCCCTTTGATTCAAGCGAGCTAAAAATGCTCTCTCGGATTCGATCTGCTGTTGGTCTAGTGCTCTTAGCTGGAGAAGCGAGCTTTCTAGAGCCAACTAGGCCCCCAATAATTCTTGTCATGATTGTCAAAGCCTAACGGCTTTTGGCAACTCTCTCGTAGAAGATTGAAGCATGCTGCTTCCAACCACTTCACTCGATCGAGTATTGGGTGACAAAACAGCCAAGAGCTTTGCAAAAAACCTAGGACTAGTAACAGTTGCTGACTTACTGCAGCACTATCCACGAAGATATTCATCTAGGGGAGAGCTCACTCCAATTACCAACTTGCCAGTTGGCGAGAGCGTATCGATTGTGGCTGAGGTAGTGGACGCCAGGGAGAGAAGAACCAAGGGTCGAGTAAGTCACATTCTTGAAGTGCGAATCACAGATGGCAGTGGATTCTTGTCTTTGACTTTTTTCAACCAGGCCTGGCGTCAAAAGAACTTGCTACCTGGAACAAGGGGTCTTTTTGCCGGCAAGATCGGTGAATACCAAGGCAAGCTTCAGTTAGCTCACCCAGACTACGAGCTCTTTTTGGATGAAGTCAGTCAGTTTGACGCTAAGGCTTGGGCGGATAAGCCGATACCTATCTATCCAGCGTCAGCCAGCGTTACAACCTGGATGATTCAAAAAGCTTTGGGCATTGTTCTAGACACCCTAGGAAAAATAGAAGATGAAGTCCCAGAGCAGATAGCCAAAAAGCACAAACTAATGAGCCTGAATCAAGCCTTTGAGAAAATTCACCGCCCAGAAACCAAACCCGATTGGTCTTCGGCTACTAAGACTCTTTCTTATCACGAGGCTTTCTTGCTGCAGGCTAATTTGATTGCTCGCAAGATAGCAAACGAAAAATCTCCAGCTACCATCAGATCGGGTGGGGCAAATGGATTCCTCACTACCTTTGATAGCGCTCTTCCCTTCAATTTAACCAAGGGGCAACAAAGCGTCGGTGAAGAGATCTCTTTGGACCTTGCAAAAAGCTATCCGATGAACAGGTTGCTTCAAGGTGAGGTTGGATCGGGAAAGACCCTGGTGGCATTAAGGGCGATGCTTGCAGTAGCCGATACCGAAGGTCAATCAGCACTGCTTGCCCCAACTGAGGTTTTGGCGTCGCAGCACTTTAGGTCAATCTCCAAAAGCTTGGGCGAGGATCTTGCTAAAAAAGTTGGGCTAACTCTTTTGACAGGCCAACTCTCAACAGCGGATCGCAAAAAAGCAATGCTGCAGGTTGTCTCGGGGGCATCAAAAATTGTTATTGGAACTCATGCGCTGTTTTCCGAAAAAGTGGAGTTCTATGACCTGGGTCTTGTTGTAATCGACGAGCAGCACAGATTTGGTGTTGAGCAGAGAGAGAAACTGCGCCTCAAAGGAAAACTCTCTCCTCACGTATTGACCATGACGGCAACGCCAATACCTAGAACCTTGGCGGTGACTGTATTCGGGGACATGGCGGTTTCCTCACTTACGGAACTTCCTGCAGGTCGAAAAGAGATTGACTCTCACGTTGTTCGGGCCGGGGATAAGAATCTGGTTTCTAGGGTGTGGGAGAGAGTTGCCGAGGAGGTTGCCAAAGGACATCAAGTGTTTGTGGTTTGTCCAAAAATTGACGAATCCGACAAGGAACACTCCGGGGCATCGGTTGAGACCACCACTACTCAATTGCGCAAAAACCCAAATCTTGCTTCACTTCGAATCGACACCCTGCACGGTCGCATGGACCCAGAGCACAAGTCAGAAGTAATGGCAAAGTTTCTCAACAAAGAAATTGATGTTTTGGTGGCGACCACGGTAATAGAGGTTGGAGTGGATGTTCCGAACGCTACTGTGATGGTGATCTTGGATGCCGATAATTTTGGAATTTCCCAGCTTCATCAGCTTCGCGGTCGCGTGGGAAGAGGCCAAGCCAAAGGGCTCTGTCTTTTGCTTACCGGTGCCGAAGATGGCTCAATAGCTTTGCAAAGAATCGAAGCTGTTGCAGCAGAAAGCGATGGCTTCAAGCTCAGTGAGATTGATTTGGAGCTTCGGCGCGAGGGAGACGTATTGGGAGCTAGCCAATCGGGAGGGCGGTCTAGCTTGCGCCTATTGCAGGTGATTCGGGACGCAGCATTGATTCAAAAGGTTCGGGTTGAGGTGGAAGAGCTCTTCGAGGCAGATCCGGGCCTAGAGTCACTGCCGAATCTGCGCCTGGCTATTGAGGAAATGAACGCTATAGAAAACTTGTCTAAAGGCTGAGCGGTTTAGTTTGCTAATCTTGGGGATATGCCAACTCTCGCTGTCTACCCAGGATCTTTTGACCCAATAACTCTTGGGCACGTGGACATCATCGAGCGGTGCTCCAAGATTGTCGATGAACTGCACGTTTTAGTGGTTCACAACCCTGAAAAGTCACCCATGTTTTCGAGTGCCAAGAGAATTGAACTCATTCAAGAGTCTTTGAAAGAAGCTGGTGTAACTGACTCAAAGATAAAGGTGACTGAGCTTTCTTCTGGGCTACTGGTTGACTACATACGCAAAGTTGATGCGAAGCTTCTAATCAAGGGATTTCGAAACAATGTTGATCTTGATTACGAATTACCGATGGCCAAGGTCAATAGGGACCTAAGCGGCATCGAAACAATTTTTATCTCGGCTGATCCTCAGTATGGACTGGTGGCGTCTTCACTGGTTCGTGAGGTGGCCTCTCTTGGTGGTCCAGTTCAAAACTATGTTTCAGCGGCGGTGGCTAAGGCTTTATTGGAGCAAAACTGATGAGTAAGTTTGACATTCCGGTTCACGAACTCACTCGCAGACCAGGCCACACCAGCGCGCTGCAGCTAGATATTGATCTGGATGATGCAATGGGTCAGGGAGCTGCGACGGTGCCTGCCGGAGCAAAAATTGAAGTTGACTTGAGACTGGAATCTATCCACGAGGGCGTTTTGGCCACCGGAGAAGTCTTCACTAAGGCAACATCCCTTTGTTCTAGGTGCCTAGAACCCCTTGAGCTAGCGGTCGAGGTGGATTTCCAAGAGCTTTTCGCCTATTCTTTAGAGCAGGAAGAAGATTTCCTGATTCAAGACGAGAAAATCAACCTTGAGCAGGCAATCACGGATTCTGTAGTTTTATCACTTCCGTTCAAACCTGTTTGTAGCGAAGACTGTCTTGGTCTGTGCTCCGAGTGTGGCTTGAACTTTTCTCAGGATCCAAACCACGTTCACGAAGCGAGTATTGATTCTCGCTGGAGTGGATTAGAAAGCTTTAGGAAAGAGTAGGAAATGCCAGTACCAAAAAGACGCATGTCGCGTTCAAACACAAGAGCTCGTCGCTCACAGTGGAAGGCCGCTCCAATCACTCTGGTCAAGACAGTTGAAAACGGTAAGACCGTATACAGCCTCCCTCACCGCGCGAAGCTAGTTGAGGACTCAAACGGAACTGCACTGTTCATGGAGTACAAGGGCCGCAAGGTCGCTGACGCTTAACCCATGAACCTTGATGCGCTAGGTAAATTCCTTGGCGTGGAAATCGAACCGCAACTTCTCGAACTCGCCCTTACTCACCGTTCCTATTCATACGAAAACGGTCGAGGCCCAAACAATGAACGCTTGGAGTTTCTAGGCGACGCAATTCTTGGATTTTTAGTAACTTCACACATTCACGATCACTTCTCCGATATGGATGAAGGAAATCTCACCAAACTCAAAAACGCGGTTGTCTCAGCTCCTGCGCTCGCGCAAGCGGCTAGCTCGATCAATCTTGGTGAATACCTGCTTCTTGGTAAAGGTGAAATTCAAACTGGCGGTCGCGAAAAAATGAATCTATTGGCAGACACCTTCGAGGCTGTGCTTGGGGCAGCTTATGTTTCCAAGGGTCTTGAAGCGGCAAAGACAATTGTTGATCAACATATAATTCCTTTGCTTGATAGCGCAGAAGATCTGTTGCTTTCGGCAGATCCGAAGACGACCTTTTTGGAGAGCATGCAGCAGCAGGGTAAAGCTGTACCGGTTTATCAAACAACTCACGAGGGCCCAGATCACGACCGCACTTTCTTTGCCAATTTACTCATCGATGGTCAGGTAATTGCCAGCGCATCTGGAAGATCCAGGAAACAGGCTGAAACCAATGCAGCCATCAAGGCGCTATCCGGTTCAACTGGAGAATAAGTGCCCGAGCTTCCAGAGGTCGAAACCGTCCGTTCCGGTCTTGCAAAATCTATAACTAGCGCAACAATTACCTCGGTCGAAATCCATGAAGCCAGGTCGCTAAAGCGCCACCTAAGTGGCGCTAACGACTTCACCAAGAAACTAGTTGGCAAGCAGGTACTTGATGTAGTGAGGCGCGGTAAGTTTCTTTGGATGCCGATGTCAGGAGATTCAACTGCCTTGGTAGGCCACCTTGGCATGAGTGGTCAGATGCTTATAAGAAGTCCGGAGTTTCCAGAAGACAAGCTCAATCGGGTAACTATTTCTTTTGAAACTAAAGGCAATAAGCCGCTGGAACTTCGTTTTGTCGATCAGCGAATCTTTGGGTCCTTGGCAATTGATCCTTTGGTTCCAACCCCTGATGGTAAACAGGGTGGTTTTAGCGCCGGCAAGAACAAGAACAAGCCTTGGCAGAACCTGATTTCAAGCTCCGCTTCTCACATTGCCAGAGACCCATTGGATGAGCTTTTCGATGCCGATCAAGTTATTCAAAAACTTCGAGTCAAGAAAACCGGAATCAAGCGAGCTTTGCTGGATCAGAACCTAATTAGTGGGATAGGTAACATTTACGCGGATGAGTCTTTGTGGCTAGCAAAGCTGCACTTTGATAGGCAAGCCGACGTTATATCTAAAGCCAAGCTAAACGAGCTACTGGGCATCGTGAAAGATGTCTTAGCCAAGGCGACCAAGCAAGGTGGCACGAGCTTCGACCAGCAGTACAAGAACGTCAACGGTGAGGCTGGGTACTTCTCCCAAGAACTCTTTGCCTACGGCCAAACCGATAAGCCCTGCGCTCGGTGCCAAACACCCATTAGGCGCCAAGCCTGGGCCAACCGAGGTTCTCACTTCTGCCCGCGCTGCCAGCGCCCCAGCTAGCGGTCAATTGGGACCCTAAAAATGGGGTATTTTTAGATACTGTTCAGGTTTGAGCCATTGACTACTTTCAAGAGGGGTGTGTCCGCTTGCATCTAAAAAGCCTCACCCTAAAAGGCTTCAAATCCTTCGCTCAACCCACCACATTCCAGTTTGAGCGCGGTGTGACCTGCGTGGTTGGACCAAATGGTTCGGGTAAATCAAACGTTGTAGACGCTCTTGCATGGGTAATGGGTGAGCAGGGAGCTAAGACCTTGCGCGGTGGCAAGATGGAAGACGTCATCTTCGCCGGAACTGCTACCAAAGGTCCACTTGGTCGCGCTGAAGTTCAGCTGACTATCGACAATACCGATGGTGCACTACCTATTGATTACAGCGAAGTCACTATCTCAAGAACCTTGTTTAGAAGCGGTGGATCCGAGTACGCAATCAACGGTGACCCCTGCAGATTGCTCGATGTTCAGGAACTACTTAGCGACTCAGGTTTGGGCCGCGAGATGCACGTCATCGTGGGTCAGGGTCAACTAGATAGCGTTCTGCGAGCAACTCCCGAAGAGCGCCGAGGATTTATCGAAGAGGCCGCTGGAATTCTCAAGCACCGCCGTCGCAAGGAAAAAACCGAGCGAAAGATCGAAGCCATGCAGGTCAACCTCTCACGATTGAGCGACCTTGCTGGCGAAGTTCGTCGTCAGCTAAAGCCTCTTGGTGCCCAAGCGGAAATTGCTAGAGAGGCACAAAACATTGCCTCTCAGGCCAGAGACGCCAAGTCCAGAATTCTCGCCTTTGACATTTTGGATATTCAAAAGTCCCTTGAAACTACTTCGACCAGTGAGTCACAACGTCGAAGCGAGCGAAACATCCTGCAGCAAATGCTTTCAACAAATCAGCAGCGCTTAACCCAGCTTGAGTCCCCTGAACTAAACCAGAAGCTAGATAGCGCTCGCAAAATCTCTTTCGAGTTTGACTCTCTACAGGAGCGCATCAGATCGATTTCTAACATTGCCAGTGCCAGAGTTGCGCTTTTGGAATCCAACACTCAAGAGCAAAGTAAGTTTGACCTCTCCTCAATTACTGTTGACATCGAAAAAGCCGAAGCTCAAATGCAGCGTCTAGGGCTTGAAGTGCAGCGGCTGCAGCAGCAACTAGGTATCGCAGAGCAAAAGCGAAACGTTGCCCGCGATGCCTTGGATGCTTTTGATTCGAAGATTCAAGAACAGAACTCCTTGATTTCAAAGTACGATCTTGATCTTGCCCAGTTTGCCAACGGTGTCAAAGTTGCCGAAAGCAAACTGGAAGCGTTTACTAACGAGAAAACTCGTCACCAGGAAATTCTTGGCGCCGCCAGACTAAGACACCAAGAGCAATCCGCTCAGTATCGCGATTTGGAGTCACTGCTTTCCAGTAACAATCCTCATGAAAACAACTTAGA